>JAABUK010001628.1_pt1 | contig 42250 bp, 49 predicted proteins | sample 5559141 | NCBI WGS metagenome assembly JAABUK01 (sample SAMN10711869, study PRJNA513367) | rock metagenome | isolation source: Antarctica rocks | place: Antarctica: Victoria Land, Pudding Butte nord | collected 2016-01-03 | reverse complement strand
CAAGTAAACCTCTAATTATATATAAGATTAAAATATAATATTAATTAAAGACTTATTAATATATTTACTTAAGATTCTTATAAAGGCTTTATAACCTTAAGCTTGAAAAACCTAGGTATATAAATACTCAAGCTCTTTATATATAATAGGTAACTAAGTAATAAGGTCTATCTAAGTAATATCTACACTATTATTTTATAATACTTAATAAATTAATATAGGAGAATTATATCTCCTAGTTAAATTATTAAATATATTAATTAAAGGTTAAGGCTTTATTTTTTTATTAATTTACTTCGAGTCTTTCTTCTTTTACTATCCTTTTATTATAACTTATTTATTACTCTTCTAAATTAGTTAAGCTAGCTAAATTTATTAAGTTAATTATTAAGTATATTAAGGTAAGCTCTAAGGCGGGTTTATTTATTAAGATAGCTTAAGTTACTAAGATAGCTTAATATTAAGGTTTACCTCTAAATAAGCTCTCTTATTTAGATTAGACCCTTTATTAAGGTTTACTTTAATAGTATTTAAGCTGGAGTAACCTTAACTAAGGCTAGTAATACTAATATTAATTAAGTTAATATAAGGAGAGGTAGGATAAGATATTAATAGAATTAAAATAAAAGAACTTAAGCTTCTAAATAATAATTAAGAGCTTTTATAAGCCTAGATATTACTATTATATTTATTAAAATTAATACTTATAAAATTTACTTAGGAGTTATTATTAAAGATAATACTTCTTAATTAGGATTATTCCTAAGTAGATAGAGTAGGTTTAAGATACTCCTTAAATTTATATCTTATTTTATTATATTTTATATATAATTTATTATCCTTTTTAATAGATTAAGACCTTAACCTATTAATCTATAAATTCTTAAATAAGGCCTAGTAAAGTAATTCTTAAGGAGGCTAATAACTATAATTATTAAGTTAAGATAATCCTAATCTATCTTAAGTATTAATTAAGTTAAGATTTAATATTAATAGATATTACTTAGATTAATATAAAGATTACTATAATAATACCTATTATTAACTAGGCTAATTATATTTAGCTAATAAGTCTTAATATACTTAATTATAACAAGGAATAAGGATCTAAATTAGGATTTAAGAAGGTAGGTTTAAATAAAAAGATTAATAAAGTATTTAATTAATATTAGGATTTACTTTAATAACTTAAAAGGAAGTAAGTAAGGCTTTAATTTAACTCCTTAATAAATTTTATTAAATTAAGGATTTATAAAAATAGATAAACTCTATTTTTAACTTCTTTATTAAATAACTTTTATATTTTTAGGTTTATATATCTTACTTCCTTAGTAAGTTAATAAATCTTCTAGAGTAATTAATCTAATAATATTATACCTTAAGTTATCTCTTTATAAATCTAATTATTATTAAGGCCCTTAATAAAGGTATAAAGAATAATATTAAATATAATTAACTCTAATATTATAAGTATAAAAGTATTAGGAGGTAAGGCTAGTTAGTCTTTTACTCTAACTCTTTATATAAGGCTAATAATATATTTATAACAAGAATTAAAAGGTTTATCTAGCTTTTAATAAAATTTATTAACTTTAATATTAAATAGGATTAAGGTAATTTTAATAACCTTACTTAGAATCCTCTTATATAATAGGGATTTAAATGAGCTAATTATATTAATAGTAGGATTCTTATTTATAAATAAATAAATTACTTTTAAATATAACTCTAATTATTTAGTAGCCTTATTAATTAGAAGTATATTAAGGGAGTCTAGGTATTTAATTAAGGGAATAATACTATTTATAAATTTATATCTTAATATTTTATAATTAAATTTCTTTAATTATCTAGTTATAAATAAGGAGGTAGAAAAGATTCTATAAAAAGTAAACGTAGGCCTAATTTACTAGTATATTATAATAGGTAATAGGCTTATTAATATAAATAGAGAGGTTTTACTTAAGGTACTTACTAGGATAGTAAATCCCTTAAATAATATAATAACTTCTTTAAGTTAGTCTAAAGATTAGTAGGAGAGATAATTAAAGGTAATTAAAGTAAAGTTTAAATTATTAAGTTTTAGAAATTAACTTAATTCTTATAAAGGGTTTACTAGCTTACTTAGACTTAGATAGCTCAAAGTTATAAGGGGTAATAAGAGTAGTAAGTAGCTAATAAATCTTATAATAAATTTTAAGATAATAATAATAAGTAAATAGGATACTAATATAAAGATAAATAACTAATTACTTCTAGGGCTACAAATATCATACTATAATTAGCTAGAAATAGTGGTATACATTATTAATAAGTAGGAAGGATGATTAAGTTAGAACTACTAAAGGAGTAGAAGCTATCTAAGACGTGCTAACTAAGCTATTGAAGGAAGCACCTTCTAATACCGGCTGCCGGCGACATGCAAACATCATGGCTTTTTTGTATTTCTAGACATACTGCGAATACAACCCAACGCCTTTCCGACATCTTTAAATTCCCTGACAGTCAAAGTTGGTACCCTCGTGATGTATCCATGACAGGCTTGGAAAGCATAGAGAAAAGTCTATTACACGAGACTCAGCCACTCCTACTAATCACACACTTGGTCGACATGAAACCCATGTCAGACGGGGAGCCAGGTAAGGCAAGAGCTACTCAGCTAGGGCTCAGTACATATCTAACCTATAGACCCTAGCTCCCCAGATGTCAATGTCGTTTGAACAAGTCTCTACCCTTAAATTGAGAACGGAATTCAACTGCACCCTGCCATGTGCATCCCAATGCTGGCGGGCTGGTCCCCTCTGCTATATTGCATGTTATTGGATCCCGCTACGTGCTTTCGTAAAGTCCCATTTGGATGCGCCTGCCATCGCTCCCGATATCGAATGTTGGATATCGCTTTCACAGTTCTTATTGTGCTGACGGAGAATCTCCGAGCTTAACAATGAGATCAAGTTTACAAGCGCAGAAGGATTTGAAAGTATCTGGAGCCAGGCTTCCCTCTGACACTTCATCACCCTCGTATTTCCCAATATCAATAGTTTTGGTCATCGCTTGGTCGGTCGTCTTCTTTTTCTATACATTCAACGTCCAACCACCCGTTTGTTCCATTTCTCTTACCAATAATCGGAGAGTCCCGTCACCCACAAATTTCGATCATTTCCTAGGAGCCCTGAGCGTCTCGTATAGCGTTCTTTCGGTCAAATTGCTTCCCGTTCTCAGTCATGTTCTATTCAGCTGCCGGCCTTCTCTTGGCCGCAGTCCCTTCCCTACTCGTCACCGCGAGCCCGGCTCCTAAGCAAAAAAACTCTCTGTTCAACGCAAGGACTTTCAAACTGGACATTTTCCGTCGCGAGAAAAGGGAGACTGCACCGCTCGCGGGCGGTAACATTCCCGGCTACCATCCCGCTGCTCCCAACCGTCCCGGGGCTCTCTCTTATGCAAATCCTTCGGATACACACGCTGTTATCTACGCAACTCCGCAACCTCAACCCATAGCCAACAAAAACCGGTTCTGGATTACCAGCGTCGATGTTGGCACCCCCGCGCAGACTCTTAACATCACTGTTGACACAGGCTCTGGAGTATTGTAAGCAACTTCGTCTTCAGTCCCTTGCACTGAGCGCTAATAAATCGATGCGTACACAAGTAGTTCCGCGCACGGCACGATGTACCACAAGCTCAACAGAATACCAACCATGCTCTCTTCGACCCTGCAGCCAGCTCTACCTTTGTCTATCACGCCGATGAGCCATTCAATGCCTACGTTGCTGGCGTCACAGGAAACTATGCTCAGGACACTGTCAATATAGGAGGCGCTAGTAATGGTGGCATCAATATTCCCAATGCGCGCTTTGGTGTGATCGGACCTTCGAACGACGACTCAAACACAGACGGTATGATGGGGACGAGTCCCATCCAGAAAGGTAAGCAGTATAGCTCTAGGCTCTGCAGACAACACGTCCTGGACTAACCACGACCGTCAACGATAGTGACCAACTACACCCACCCATGGACTGGGAGACTACCCAACTACCTCCACTACCCCGCCATGACCGCCAACCTCCTCCACGGCGACATCGGCACTTTCGATTTCGGCACCCTGGATGTATCCGAGCTGGGAGGTGAAATCAAATAGAACAAAGTCGACATGGCGCCCAGCTCAGCCTGGCTGATCGACACCATGTACATGGCCGCCAATGGTGTGCCCCTAGACGGCGCAAAGGCGTCTCCCAACATCATCGGTACGCACTTCCACCCTTATGAACAATGCCGGCTAAAGCTATCGCTGACACATCATACAGACACTGACGGAAATGGCATCCAGCATGACCTCCCTACTACTACTCTCGCACCTCCGGCGCGATAGACGTCTCAAACTGCAAAGGCACATCCTGGACCGTCCATTGCGGTACGCAGATGCCTGATATCGAGTTTGGATGGTATAAGACGAGCCAGAAGACCGACGTGATTTATAGTAAGTACCTCATCGATGAAGCAACCAATACGAATCAGTTTGGTGTGTTCAATTCCATCTCATAAACCTTCTTTGCGGATAGGGAAGGGAGATAGCTGACAGGTATCTCCTTATATAACATATTTTTATGCTAGCATTAATAGTTTCGGCGCGTCGTTCTTTCAGTCGAGTTGGGTGGGCTTTTGGCTCCCTCTGCCGCCGGCGCAGCAGTGGATTGGGGTTGCGCCGCTGCGGGATCTCTACGAGCATGGACAAGCTGTTTTCGCATAGAGGTAGACGTGCATGATAAGTGAGATCTTCTAGGCCTCAGCGATTGTTATCTGCTTGCATTGTGTGGTGAGTTGGTTTGGGATCACTCTCTATCTCTTACTGCACTCTGGGTCTGTGTTTCTGCTTTTGTTGGGCCTCTGCGTCGAGTTTCGCTCCTTACAACATCTTACATAACCTCAGAGTATCAGCGCTCCCATCCATCTTCCAAATCTCTTCTCATACTAATTCTGTCATTTTCATGACAACTGGATCTAATACCATCATCCTCTTTCTCCAGACGATGATATCTCAATCTCAAATTGTATCCAGCTTCTTAAGGTGGTAAAGCGATAGCAAGCCTCTTTACGTTTGTGATAGGTTTCAAGAAATCGATATGGGGATGAATATATCGTTCATGGGATTCAAAGGGAAGGGTTCTTGCTATATATAGCGCGACTCGAATGGCTTATCTATGTGTATACACGTCCAACTTTCTTCATTTATGACCCACTTGATGTAGGCTTCGGTACGGAGCACGAGGAAGGTAATCTAATAGTTCGTTGGATGATTTTATATGTTCTTTGTAAACGCCTATCTCCTATCTATCATTGACATACAACGCCGTTAGCGCAGCTTAGGATCAGTTTATAAGTGTTAATTAGAGTAGCTAGCCGTTTTTACTCAAATGCTGCGGCGGGCGTTTGGGACAGAACAGATGATATTTATATACTGGTCGCAACTCTAGAATAGTCGCCATGGCTTGTCTGTAATTCAAAGCGTCCCTCAGTGAATACTGTTTGTGGTAGGACCGGTGCTACTACCATAACATGCGGATCCGAATTCATAACCCGCGAGCGCGTAGAATTAAAATCAAGCAATCTATCAGGCGGGCTCTTAACCCCACCTCACCCAAATCCCAAATCCCAGCAAACACCCTCACACCCCCATCCCCCTCCCAAAAACCACCAACCGATCCCTCACCCTCCACTCCCCAGCCAACCACACCGCCTCCCCACTCCACTCAAACACCCCCCTCCTCTCCATCCCCACCTTCTCTACCACGCGCTGACTAGCCCCATTCTTCTCATTAACAAGCGCACTCACATAAACCTTTTCAAAAGGCGTCCAGAAGGCTCGTGCACGCGTGCAGGCGGAGAAGACTGCGGTTAGGGCTTCGGTTGCGTAGCCGTGGGACCAGGAGGGGGGGAGGAACATGTAGGCTAGTTCGAGGGTTAGGGTGGGAGTGGCTGTGGGGGGGGCGGTGAGGTGGGAGGGTAAGGCGAGGCTGTTGGTGTCTGACGATTTTAGGATTACCAGGCCGATGAATTCTGATGGTGGAGCGTGCTGTAAGGGTTGTAGTGCGCTCTCATCAGAATTGCTTCGAGACTCGAGGAGCTTGTGGACGGCGTAGACGACTCGATAGGTTTTTTGTGCGCTGGGGGAGGTGGGGAGGTATGTTTTTGTGACTTTTTCTGTGTCGGAGATTGTTTTTGATTGGCCGTGGAGGCTGTGGAGGGTCAATTGTGGAAGCTACTTTGGGAAGGAAACTCTATGGGATTGAGAAGGTGGGATGAGGAGGACGGCTTACCTCCACCACGTCGTCTGTTCGTTGCTATGTAATTCGTGAAGCCACTCGAACTCTGGAGATCCTCTTTCCGCTTTCGTGATGAGAGTCAATTTTAGCCGTGGTGTGAAGATGATTGGGTCCATTTGGTCACTTGGTACGGGGGGACGAAAGCGTGTATTCTTCGTTCGGTGCCGAGGATAGGCGAGCTCGTTTTGCTAGGGATGGAATGGTCTGGAGGGGATAAATGATACAGGGTAGGCCTAAGTGGTTTATATGGTAATAATGAGTAAGATAGATGGAGTCTTACTACGTGTACTAACGAGCGATATTTTGAATGCAGTGCTAAGGCATCGGATAAGATAAGGGTCACGTGATCGTGGGTAGCCTTGCTATTAATACTAGCGCTACCCTTTTTTTATCCCTTTAGTTTCCGAACATGATATATCTCGGGCTTTTGACACTAAAGCTGTTGCAGAAGGCCTGTAACTCGTTATGCATAGGCCAATCATAGTAAACTAGCCATTCAACGATATAATTACACACGATGGCCTTGTCTTCCCACTACATGATGGCCACCCGCCTACAAAAGCCGACGCTTACCTGACGATACTCTTTGAGGCGACATCCAGGAGTTCCATTTTCATTACCATCGACGCACGTAGCGGTGAAATGACAGTCTTAATCCTCATGTTCTGTCTCTCCGCTCAGCTCTCGTCCAGAGTACTCTACGCCAAGGCCTGAACAGCGAACTCAAGACGCAAAGACATCGTATCGGACATTTTTCTTAGACGTCCCGTTCCTGAGTTCGAGGGTCATGGCCCGTAGCAACAAAGAGGATCTGGTGGTAACTTGTCATAGCGTCATCGTAACTCAAGAGTGCATGAGCTGTCTACGCTCATCTGTACGACATCAGACGCTCTACAGCCTAGGCGTCATGCCTGTAGACCTTTGCGAACGACTTTCCTTCTCCAACATCTTCAGATCGACGAGAATGATCAGGGCGATACGCACACTCTCTACCAGGCAGCCCATCCGAGAACTGGGGCCAAGGTATGCGGATGCTGTGATGACGTGCACGATCGGTACTTCAGGCGCATTGAGTGACTTAGATAATGTGAAGGTCTAGAAGCTGTTCTTTGATACAGTTGTGAGAGAGTTTGAGTGGTGGCGGCGGCGATATGACGAAGTGTCCATTCTCCGTAGTAGTGCTGTATCGTTGAGTGTTGAAATATACCCGTCGGTACGCGTTTGCGTGTTTCTGGGACTTCCCCCGAGGAGCGTAGCGGGGGGAAGGAGGCCAAGTCCTTCCTCATAAGATAAGCCATATACTAGGGTTCGCCCAGATAGTCTTCATTTTCGTCCCTTAACAACTGGCTGGTCGTTGTTGCCTTCGGCACCAGATTGCGTCGAAGGTGAATCTCACATTCCACGAAAGCGGGTGGACTCATATCAAGATATCCTCCGCTCGAAGAGCCGTTTATTACAAGAAGATCACTTGATGCATGCATCATACAGGTCTGGGCCGGGAACCCACACGATTGTCGTCGATCAGCTGTGTACTTCCGATTCGTCACATCGCGTCAACACCGTCTGAAATAGCTGGAGGTTCACACAACGCGACCAGATCCCCAGAATCGCGCTCACTCGTGGGAACCTTTCAGAATACCGGCAGAGCTCCAAAACAGAGATAAAAGTGTAAGACATGTTGATAATGGGACTGCCGCACTCTGCAAGTCACCAGGATGCTTGACGAGCCACCACGCCCAGAAAGCAATGGGTCCGCCAAGGATCAGGCAATGATAGACCAAGACTCGGACAAACGAGATGGCGTGTTGTGCTTGTAAGCCCCACACCTCCTCGCGCCCGTTGATCTTTGATTCAACCTCTGACTTACGTTTGGGAATACGCTTCAATGCAAAGTCACGATCCGGCACTTTTTGGCAACGGTGAAAAGGGGCGAGCATGCATTGATCTCTGCACGAAGCGAAAGCTGCCTCGAACTCGTGCGGCGAGATGGGCGGATTAGCTGCATTCGGCGGTCTTGGAGTATAGTCATATATTAGATCAGTGGGTAGATCTTTGCCACGAGGTATAATTGCGTCCGCCCATATCTTCTCAAACTGGAACTGGTAAGCACCGAAAATGCTTTGACAGGCGAATTCAGTTTACCTTTACAAAATCGCAATGATTTAGTCGCCAAATCGAAAGCCAATATCTGACACTGCCTCGATGCTGCTTGTATTGCTGTTTCAGGGTCCGAAAGAAAAGATTGTCTTTTCCGGTTTTCGTAGTATCAATCTGCGCCAGCTCAAGAGTGATGCGTGATCCTTTGACCCCAAGTAGGACAACAGACTGACTCGTACCTTGGACGTTGATGGCAGTAATTGTAGGTTGCTGCTGGTTCGTCTGTGCTTCTTGAGTGGTAGATGTGTCCCGGGTCTGGCTATGCTGAGGAGCTCTGCTGACACCTATCCTTGGTGGATCCTGCGATGACGAAGGAGCTGCACTTGGGCTATACTCGCCCTGGTGCCCGGATGTAGCATAATGTACTCCGTCCGAGATGCGGCTCCAGCTCCAGATCTTTTGCCGGCGCATTGGTCTGCATAAATGGTTTTGCTCATTCACAGTGCCTCTGTTCGCAAGGAGGTCGCTAAGCACCTTAGCATGAGGGGCGGACATCTCAGTCCAAAGATGCGTGCCACAATGCTAGATGAAATCATGTCAGTGTGAACCGTAATCGAAGACTAGCATTGACACCACTTACACATCGCCAATGCATGCGAGTCTCTTCGTTTCGAAGCAGCCGCATCCTCGACCTGAGAGGCCACCAACACCAACGTTCCTCAGAAAATTCCTCCATTAACGCTTTGATCTTGTTGGAGAGGGAAAGATCCTCTTTCGAGGAAAACCATAAACGATCACTGGGTATAGTCATCATGATTCGGGACAGAGGGCGTATATTTGGCGGCAAGAGCAAGACTCTGAGGCCAGTCTTTAGGTTTTTGAATGCGTTACCTTTACTCACAATGTTCCGCATTTCGGCGATGGAGGGTAGAGCGGCAAAGTCGTTATACACTTCGATGTCTTTATCATATTCGTCATACTCATCTTCATCACTATCAGAAACAACTCCCCAATCTAGATAGGACATAGTTCTCGGAGTTTCGACGCGCTGCGCATTAGGAGTGAATGCATCGTCACTGCTAGGCTCATCTTGCTTCAATCCACTGTTCTGATCAGAGCGAGGGTTATTGTCCACCAGTCGATACTGTCTCACCACACGAGCAGCCAATCTAATCTTAAAGTCTCGAGGTTTTAGTACACCCAATATTGCTTGTTCAAGGTCAGTGTTTGCGTCCTGCAATAGATCGTGATAGAAACCCTCCAATAGTTTGACAAATCTGTCCTCGAACCGATCTATACCAACCTTTGAGAGGACCTCCTTGTAAAACCCGTATAAAGCCGAATGTAGAGCAAGCGATGTTGCTAGGGTTGCCTGGGCGGTGAACTCGTCTTGGAAAGTTCGTCTGAGTTGCCGCCGGAGGGTATCCTCTCTCTCCGAGATGAGTGACTGATCGACAGCATTGTGTACCTGCGACTTCTGAGACTTGGTTTCATATTGCCTGGCTTGGGACGCGGAAGAGCCCGGTGCCCGTAAGCCAGAGGACCTTGCGGCTTCCGGTAGTGCAATGTTAGTGCCAAATATCGTGTCCCAAAAGCGACTGGTAACGCCGAAGCCGTTCTCGTGGTCGGCGTAGTGGTGCATGAGGTGGCAGATCTGTAGCTGTGCGTAGTAGGACGGAAGGCTGCGACGGATATCAGCATCCAATAGGGTACAAATATTGCGTGGCATTTACGTCTTATAATGTAGCAAGTAGTGGGTCAACTCATAGCAGACGTAGCCAAAGATCCCTCCACAAAATACAGCTGTTGCTATGTACCAATTATAGAAGAATACTGTATATACGAGCTTATAGAAAGGTGTTGCAAGAGCAACGAACAGAACGGGAGGCATGGCGAGACGATACTTATCCATTGGAAGGTAGTGGTGGATACCATGGAGGAGGAAATGGGCTGTGATACCAACGCGGTTATCAGGTAGGTATCTATGCGATGTCAACATGCGGCAGATTTTTGTGGAAGAGTCAAGAGCGCACTGGTGGGGATGACATGCTCTGTGTAGACCGTACTCCACCAACGTCCACAACGCAAGGCCAATGAGCCAATACGCTGCAGATTGAAGGAATGATGGTAACCCCTGGTAGGCAAGCAGAGAGCCATAGGCGACAGGTGGTAGCCATATGATAGGTATGACATACCAGGCCGTCTTACTCAATGGCTCCAAGAAGTTGCCAAATAGAGGGGCCGAGCCGCCGTTCAAGTAGTAGCGCGGCCGATGTACTTGCTCTAGGTAAAAGGCTTTGGTGAAGCCAGCATTCCACACTTGCATCAAAAGTGGTTTATTGAGATCTAGGAATTTGTGTATCTTATAGTCCGCATTTGGATCAGTTTCCTGAGTCCAAGCCGAGATTGGCTCGCTCGAGTTGACCTCTCCGAGAGCACTATTGCCTTTCCAGGTCCACAATCCAGGTTTCCCTGGTAGCATAGACATGATAGCCTGAGGTCGATGGCGTCGTTGTTCCGGAGAGAGATGCTCTATCAGCCAAGCATGTATGGCATCGGGGCGCATCCGAGCAGCGCAAGTCTCGATGAACGAGACCTTCCAGCCAACATGAATCCGTGTACAGTACGCAGCCTGAGAGCGGCTCGAAATACGGAGACGGTGTATATTCCAATATATGAGCAGTGAGCTTCAGTATGCGCAATGACAGGCTCCTCTGTGGTCAACCATGGTTCTCTCGGCCTAGGGCAAGTAGAGTCGTGTGCTTTGGCCGCAGGTGCCCCTGTTGGATGGAGGGTATTGGTTGAGGGGTCTGCTGCTCGGAATGCGGCTGTCATGCACCAACATCACGAGCGGTGGGCAATGGGAATTGATCGTGTGCTCTTTAGTCTCTTGTACAACAACATATAGTCTGCCTGATTTCACCGAATCCACCCGGCCGATCTCGAGTATGATGTTGTGAAAGGCAGAAACAGAGAGTTCGGAAGCCGGCCCAAACCCCCCGCACGCCCCGCAAGGCTGACAGAAGTTAGCCCTGGCTTGGCGCTTCGACCGGAGTTCTGCTCCTCTCACCAAACCAAGCACTGCGTCTCATCCTTCGCTGCTCAGCCGAATCAGCCTGGGCTGAGACGGCCTCTGTGTCGTCCAGGCCAGCAGGCCCCATATGGTCTCGCTGCGGCCCTTGGTGCTCTCTGTCATAGTATCTGGCGACATCTACATACTCGGGGCAAAATGCTGTGGAAATATCTCACCTTGGTGCTCTACCTGGGCTATGGTAGCACCCACCCTACCAACCAGAAGCCACTTCTCGCAGAAGCACAGAACGAGTCCTCGCCTAGAAGCCAGATCGTCGTGAAGGACCGTGCACTTCGAGGAAGATTTCTACATATCACAGGTGTGGCCTGCTTCAAGTCCCAACTTCCCGTCATCTTGCTGACTCTTGCCAGATTTCCATCCTGACCAATACTACGAGTCTTACTCATCTACCGAGCAAGCCTCAGCCTGCCATCGAGGTGATGGCCCGGCTGGCGTCTTTGGCGCCGAGACCACAGACTGTGACTCTCCCATATCCCTCATCAACGCTACCTTTCAGTGGATCGACGACAATGTCAGAGACACTGTCGATTTCGTCATATGGACCGGAGACTCCGTCCGTCATGATAGTGACGAGGAGATACCTCGGACAGAGAAAGAGGTCGTACAGTTGAATGAGCTACTTGTGCAGAAGTTTACGCGGGTCTTCGGCAAGGAAGACAATATCAATGACACCGACCCTACCAATGATTTTACCATACCCATCGTGCCATCCTTCGGGAATAACGACATCATGCCACACAATATCTTTGCACCAGGGCCAAGCGAGTGGACCAAGAAGTATTCCCACATTTGGAGGAAGTTCATACCTGAAGAACAGAGACACGGCTTCGAAAGGGGAGGCTGGTTCTCCGTTGAAGTTATACCAAACCGACTCGCTGTGTTCAGTCTAAATACGCTGTATTTCTTCAAGTCGAATACGGCGGTGGACGGATGTGCCGGCAGATCAGAGCCGGGCTATGAGCAGATGGAATGGCTTCGGATACAGCTGCAATTCCTCCGTCAAAGAGGCATGAAAGCTATCTTGATGGGCCACGTACCGCCAGCGAGGACAGAGAGCAAGCAGGGCTGGGATGAGACCTGCTGGCAAAAGTACACCCTCTGGATGCGGCAATATCGCGATGTGGTGGTTGGATCCGTGTATGGACATATGAACATTGATCATTTCATGCTACAAGATTTTGAAGATATCAGCAAGAAGGCGTTGAAGTGCAATGCGCCAGCCGTATCTCGGATGGCCCTCGATGACGAGTTGACGATCGAGTCCTCGGCTGATTACCTGACAGAGTTACGTTATGACTGGTCTCGGATACCTGATCCCCCGAAGTCGAAATCCAGATCGCTTTCTAGTCTGGGCTACATCTACGACCTTTTCGATAGCCTGCCTCTGCTGAAGAGGAAGCACAAGAAATCGAAAGAAGACAAGTTCCTCGACAAGATTGGTGGAGAATGGGCCGAAAGATATAGTCTCAGCTTGGTATCACCTAGCATTGTCCCGAACTACTTTCCGACCATGCGCGTCGTGGAGTATAACATCTCAGGTCTCGATGTAGCATTCGAAGCTAGTACTACCCATGACCGAGAAAACCATGACCTAGGCCACTGCACCCAAGTGGAACGCGAAGAAGGTAACTTCGACGCCAGTAAGAGCAAAAAGAAGAAAGGGAGGAGGAAGAAGCAGCACAAACCGAAGAAACCAGACTTCGTGATGCCCAAGCCACCATCCAAGTCAGCCCCTCCTGGCCCAGCATATTCCCCCCAAACATTCTCTTGGCTCGGATATACTCAATACTATGCGAACTTGACGCACATTAATGGTGACTTTACTCAAGATCGACACGACGACGTAGTCGAGGAGGAAGGTTGGAACGATGGCAAGTATTCTGGGAAGAAGCCTAAAGAAAGGGCCAAGAAACACCACAAGAAATTCGAATATCAGGTTGAGTACGATACCAGAAGCGACTCGGTCTTTGGATTGGAAGACTTGACGGTGAAAAATTACCTCAAGCTTGCCGGACGCATCGGGCAGTACAAGCCTGCAGAAGGTGATAGGCTCAAAGATGGCGATACCGACGAAGCGACCGAAGAAGACGCCGAGAGCCAGCCTTCAGCGCTATGCCATGAAAACAATGCGACAGCCTGGAAGAACAAGAAGTACAAGAAGCATCATGGTAGGAAGCACAAGCACAAGCACCGAAAAGCCATCAACAAGATCTGGTTCACTTTCGTCAATCGAGCATATGTTGGCACGAGAGACGACGAAGAGCTACATGATGAGTTCGGTCAATGATTCGTTCACTTGAAGTTCAAGCTTTGGAAAGCATGAGCGCCTCGGCAAACAGGGGCGGATCAAGCATGACATATTTGACGGAGCTTCGAGCCATTGGGAAAGGCACCCGGACACTGGAGCGGAGTTCAACAATAGCTGACGTATGGTCGCCTTTCTCTATCCGAATATTTCGAATATCGTGAGCATCTCAATTCATCCTGGACTTACATGGTTCCATGCTATTATTAGATGCAGCACTCTCATTGGATACAGCATACAGATCTATCCGCCCATCAACTCAATGTCGATGCACTGAGAACGGCTCAATCTGAAATTCAGCTGTCCGATTCCACCAGCAAAGCTCTTCACAGCATCGCAATCTGAAACGCCCTACTGTCGCAGCACATTCTTCACAAGTACGCAAACAGCTTAGCGCTAGTCCTTAGATGCAATTCTTGGCCTAGCGGGTAACACGACTTCCTTATCTCTCTGGATGCGGTCTTTAGTGCAGGGCACCCAAGGCCAAGCCTACATCATGATGATGTATTTCTGCATATAGAAATCCAAGATGTGCCATTGTTGCATCTGACGCTCTGTACGGTTTCAGCGCTATGCGTGATACATGGAAAACGACCCGTGGATTCGTCATACCTCGCGCTTTGACAACAACAATATCTAAACAACGAAGATCGAAGTAACCACCGAACCGCCGGATCACAAAGCTCACACAAATAAAGGCGACCCACGTTACGTTCAGCGTCTCACTACCTATTCACCCTCTCCACCATCGCCATCAGAACCCTTTGAACGATACGCTATACCTCTACACAGCCTCACTAAACCCATTACAATGCATTCCAACACCCTCACCAAGATACTCTTCCTCCTCACCCTCCTCACCCTCCTTACCACCACCGCCCTCACCGCCCCAATCGGAGACGCCGCAGGCCATCTAAACGGAGGCGTACCCATCGGCGCGGCGCACTTCGCGCGCAGTATACCAGAACTCATCGCGGAGCGGAAAGCGAGAGATGAAAGGGCTTTAGCCGCTCGAGTGAAGGGGAGGCAGGTGGGGAAATCGTCATGGTGATGGGGGATAGCTGGAGGTTGCGGCAATTTTCAAGGGTTACGTCCGTCGGTGGAGGGATGTCATTTCCTCCACTATAGGTGCGGAGATTGGGGCGGATATTGATGTGGATGCGCGATGGCGATGATGTATATGCTGCTTTCTCTCGTGCCTTGGTTTGTGGATAGAACATGGCGCGTCAAATTCAGGAGGCGGAGGCCATATATCTCGATGAGCATAAATGAGATACTACATTCCCCGTCTCATAATAGTTCAATATAACCATATTACTGAACCCACCTCTCTTACGATTCATTGCCAATTCGATTCACTTCTACTCTATCTTATCGTAAACCCTCTCCCAAACCCTATCGAAAGCGATCCTCGAGTGATAACATTCAATTGAGCAAGCGCCACATCGATAGGAATTAGGATGCCTCGGTGCCTGAGATTCTGGCTTGCGTTCTGGGATCTATACGCTGATAGGGTGCAGTTTCTAGGGGAAGTGTACGGAGGCTGTCAACCAAAAGTCTTGATTTGGCGCTAAATCTTGTGGGTACGGCTTAGGAGAGACCCCGCATGGCTAACAAGAGACCCCCAACGAGAGACCCTTTACGATATACACCTAATGAACGCTCTAATAAGTAAGTCTTTAATATAAAAGTTATAAATACTATTTTAAAGAGGAAGTTACTTCGCTAGAATAACTCTTGAAACCTCATCGTTACTAAGTTATAACGCTGTGAAAGAAGAGCTATTATATAGAAGGCGCGCGCTATACTAAGACCTCGCATTTTTAGTAGGAAGCGCGATACTAATATAACTTAATAATAACGAGGTATAATAAGAAGGTTATATAAAGGAAGTTATAGGTAAATACTATAATTATAACTTTATCATAGATTATTAGCCTGTAAAGTCGACTTTAACGAAGTTATTCAAGGATATATAAAGGGGTCTCTCGTTTAGGGGTCTCTCATTAGCCACGCGGGGTCTCTCCTAAGCCGTACCCAATCTTGTTATACCGCGAACAGAGTGCCTAGGACTTCTAGGCTAGATCCCGGGGTTGTACGTACACTTGGGTGCTGTTTCCGGGGCGATCCTCCTGCCCTGGAGCTTTTCCTATTAGCGCCAATTCAAGGCTTTTGGTGTCGTTCTCCGTACGTCTACTAGATGAGATAGCTATTACCTATCTCGCTCCCAGTACTACACACGCTCCTAGCCCGTACCATGACTTGATGCTCCATGATAAGAGTGCCTACGTCTACTCCTTTCCTACTATTACTCCTGTCAACGCTTGCCTGATGTTTACGAGTCACTTTTCTTGGTTTATATATAATGCTACTAATATTGATACCTTCATCCGATTAGAACCGCGTCGTGTTTATCGAAATCAAGGGGTGAAGAGATGGCTAGGGATGCTTGATATGCTAAAGCACGCCTTATAGTCATCGACACCGCGGGAAAGGATCGGGGTGACGGCTTGGTAAGGTATGGAGTTTTTGTCACTAGCGGCCTATTTCGATTCCAGTTTTGATGCTGAGGCAGAAGCGGAATCGAATGACAGAAAGGCTGCTCGGGAAAGCACAGAAGGACAGGTTGGGAGGTATATCTGTACTTGATTGATGGCCGCGAGAAGGATTGGAGTATGAGATCGGTGGTCTCAAGCTTGTCGTAATTAGTATATGGCGTATTGTTCATGGGTACTTGACGCTTAGTCGCTGGTAGATTGTTGCTTCAATCTATCATGAGGCCAAGCCGTGAAGTCTTGGTATACTTACGGGCTAAGTATAGGCCGAGGGCATCAGGCTAGGCTTGTATTGTTCCGTTCTGGGAAGGGGAGGTCCTTATCTCTGTGGATACCATGGCTCGAGATCATTAAGCTAGGCTTATACCGTTCGGTTCCGGAAGGGTATGAGCTTGGCCTTATGGACACCGTGGTCCGAGATTATCAAACCAGGCTCGCATCAAGGCTCAATATCATCAAGCCAGGCTCCTGATTTCGGTTCCGGAAGAAATGACCTTGCCCTTGTGGACACCATTGCCCGAGATCAATAAGCCACGCTCGCATCATTCGGTGCCGCATGGGGATGACCTTGCCCTACAGACACCATGGCTCGATATTACCAAGCTAGGCTCGCATCCTTCGATTCTGGAAGGGAGGCCCTGGTTCTTGTGGTTATCGTGGCTCGATATCATTTAGCCAGGCTCGCATCCTTCGATTCTGGAGGGGAGGCCCTTGTTCTTGTGGTTATCGTGGCTCGAGATGGTTAAGCCAGGCTTGTACCGTTCGGTTCTGGAAGTGTATGACCTTGCCCTCATGGACACCATGGTCCGAGATCGATAAGCCAGGCTCGCATCATTCGTTTCCGGAAGAGGATGACCTTGCCCTTACGGATACTGTGGCCGGGGCTCAAGGTTTACCATATGATCAAGCCAGTATTGGGCTTCCTTGGCGTACTTCATCTTGGCATGCTTGAAGCTGAAGGCTCGGCGGGTTTTGGCGTCCATATATTAGGCGAGTCCACTTACCACCACTGCGCAGCTACAAACACCACGGTTAGCAAATAGATACCCGAAGCCAGTCCAGAACAAGCCTCTGTGTAGGTAAATTTGTAGCTATATTTAGCTATCCTCCAGGCAGTTTTCGGTAGAGGCGGAATCCCGGAATCCACAGGCCTTGGCTGCTACTGCAATTGGACAGATCCACTTTTTGCCGTTATATACCAGCTAAATCATGGTATGCGGTGGGTACCTGAGCCCATTCTGGCGATAGCTCTGGCGAAAGGTAGGAGCTTAGCTGTTGCTAGCGCCCTCAACAATGCACAAGTTGCTCAGATCTTTTGATACCTATTTAGCATAGTGGACTGGCACAAATTTCTGCAATATTGCTTTCTCGATTCGAAACAGCTTTGCAAATTGTACGAGACCTACCTTCAGTGACTTACATCGGACGTCGAGCTCCACATCATTCAGTTCATCAACCAATTCTTCAAGGATAGCTATCGCCCGGTGACAAGACTTGATAAGCCATGGCTCCCATCCCCATCTCCACATCGAGCTCTACAGCGCCATTGTCCGCACTGTCTCGCCTTCGAAGTATACTTTCAATTCGTGGCAGTGACAGGGACTTGCATTCCCAGGAGTGGGTGCCTGAGGTGTTTCGCCCTGAGGAGTTCAAACCTGAACATCTTCAGCTACTGAATCTCCCCTCGGATTCTCGTGATCTGGACCTTCTACCTCAGCAGCTCCAAACCAGCCAATTTCAACCCGAGCATTTCGTGCCACGACAGGTCTTTGGCGAGATTACACGAGCCAGAGGTGGCGGTGGATCGACCTCAAATGGAGGATCACGGGGTTCCTCCGGCTCACCGTCTGGCAATTCCAAAGCGCCTGTGCCAGCTCCGCGACCTGTATCGCAGCCAAAGTCTCCAGGCCCAAGCTCATCATCACCATGGGGAAGGCCCGTGAAGCAACAGCCTCCAGCAGCACCCAAGTCTGCACCTAAGCTGCCAGCCCCAGCAGTTCCGTATCACAGGCCAGCATCACCGCCAGTATCGCAGCCAGCACCAAACTCAGGCTCGAAGCCCCCAAAGCCCAAGTCAAAAGCCGGGCCTTCGATCGTCCCACATGTCAAGCCAAAGACGGGAAAACTTCCAAAGACACCAAAGCTGCCGAAGATACCCGGGTATAGACCACACAATCATCTGCCACATATGCCGACTGGCGGCAGTAGTGGAGGACACAGCAAGCATGGCGACTCGAATAAGCTGGGTGGATGCAATGTCAGGTGCAGGAACGCATTGCTGGGGACTTTCGGCGCCATCACTCTTCTGGGCTTCCTAGGTCTGATGATTTTCTGCATCTTTCGTCGAAAACGAAAATGCAAGAGGAGGGATACAGAACGTGGGGGAGGATCAAGGTCATACGCAGACGGGCGGAAGTGGTGGAAGCAAGGACAGAGCAGTCCCGAGCTCTCGGAAGATGGCATGGAATTGACAACTCACACGGCTAGAGGCGTCTCCTTCACTATCTCCCAAGTGAGTCCCATACAGCCTCAAGTGCATGGCTCAGAGCGGAGCACCGGCTCCTACCATAAGGAAATGCCTGGCTCTTCTGAAGAATTACCAAGGGATAGCGGGGAGCTGGGCACTGATCAAGGCAATACACAGACACCTATTCCTTTCGACCGACCAGAGATTCGCGAGCACGAGTGGAACGCCCTTCCATACCGGGAGAACATGCTGAGTCCTTCCGAAACCCCACAGATGCATAGTCAAGAGCAGAACACCGACTTAGACGGTGAGGGCGAGTGGATGTCGACAACACCAGACAGGAGCAGTGATTCATTCGTGACAGCGCGGAGCAGCAGTCCATGCGGGAGTCGTGTTAGCCGACCTGCACAAATAGATCATTGGGAGCATAGCACCAGCTCAAGCGGGGTGCGGAAGCCGATATCGATAAAATCAGACAAGAGCAGCTGCGAAGATCCCATCCCCAGTGTGGCGCAGTGTGCCAGGGTTGTGCGCCATCCGCCGGCCATTCTCACGATAGCCGGCATGCAAGCATTTCGAGCGGGAGAATGCGAGCTTCAGCGTCGAAATGCTAGAAGAAACTCCGATAGACCTGATATGAGCGAGAGTCGACATCAAAGTCTGAAGAGCGAGTCTAGTGACACCTTCGTCATCGGAGAAGGTGGCGATGAGGCAAATAGTGAAGACACTTATACCGCACATGATGACGAGGAGCCTGCTACCGCGACGGACGATGAGCATTCGAGGGGTCGCACAGGCCAGCGGAAATTCAATGGTAGCGCAAGGATGCGTGGAGAAGAATGGCTCAAGGAATAGTCCGTGGAACAAGACTTGGAGCATGCTGATGGCCAAGTTGGGGGATGTGAGAGCGGTATCTATAAAGGGAGACGACAAAGAAACCCTGATAGTATTGTGTCCGTCGTTTCTAGCCACCCAGATTACGTCTGGACATCGGATCATCGAGTGGTAGGGTGTTGGAGGCTATAGTGAGCGACACAACAAGATAGTCTTCTGAGTGACCAAGGAGCATAGATATGTGGATGTCCATTTGAAAATTTGAAAGGCAAATTCAAGCTTTCATGTCTGTTTCATCATTACCTGCCCTTCATGATGACACCTATTCAGACCACACTGCCTCATTGATGACGGACGCAGTGAGATATTCGTAGACAAGTTGTCTGCAGGAAGTCAAAAGCGACCAGTGCCAAGCCCTTGGCGCTTGTCGGCTTACTCGCCTCAAAACATGTCCTGGTCTCCAGCAATGCTGTCTGTCATGGCACCATGAATATGATTTCGAGTATGCAGCAGCTGCTCTCGCCCAACGACAACCCCACTACTCAAGGTCGAATCAACGATCCCCATGATCCCGACTTCCTCCTCCCCCACTGCTGGCGACTTCAGGACTGCTACACCTGCTTGCACGCCGAGTACCATTGCAGCTGGTGCCCAATCGTACACCGCCCTCCTCCATGTCTCTGGCCTTCCTGAGCAAGATCGACTGACTTGGCCAGTCATCGACCTGTATCCCCAACCCGGCGACTTGGCCCCTCCTCGTACCGATCTATAATGCGAACATCTGTCCTCTCCGGTCGGAGCGATGGGAGCTCAGGGGCAACGAGCTCGGATGCAAGGTCAGCACGGTAACGCTCTTGAGCGTGCTAGTGGCTGTGACGAGTACTCTGGCCTCGATTGCACTGGTGTGGGCGGCTGCGAGGTTGTGGAAATGGAGCGGGCCGAGATTGCAGCGACTCATGAGAGGCGGCAACACACGCATGAGCGAATTTGGGAAATGGGCCAGCAAGCGAAACACATGGTCTCTACGAAGCTGGGCTGGTTGGAGAAAGAAGCCAAAGGCTGCATATGATGGGACCGGGCAAGATATAACGGGTTCCATTGGATAGAAGAGAAGACTAGGCTTGCCACATCAACCGCCGTTGCGCCCGCGGTTACTATCCCAACAAGGTAGTCGACGGCGATACTCGTCGATCTCTAAGAGCCCTTCACAGCCTGACTGACCCTATACTCAACCACAACCGGCTTATCCTTCTCCACCACGAATCTTCCCGCCCCAACAAACGTACCCAACTCCAACCCCTTCAGTTTCTCTTCACCAGTCTCAAACCGCATCTCGACGAACGAATGTCCAAACTCCGTCGTCTTCGCCTCCTCCTTTCCACCCAAAATCAATTTTAGCTCCGGCGTGATCTCCACCACCCCCGAATAATGTATATACACATATGAGCCGCTCTTATCTTTCACGACGGCATGGGCGTCCAGTCGCATATTTTTCCCGTCAGGGTCATTATGGATATAATCGTTGCCGGTGCCGATCCATTCGCAATCAACGGAGGGAGAGAAGTTGGGTTCGGACTTCACGGAGCCGCCGGTCATTGCCTGCTGTGATCAGAAAAAGGTGGGGGGAGGAAGGGTGAAGGGGTAGTACAGCGATGGCGAGCGGAGTGCCTCTGGATTGCGAACCTACGGCCTCTTAGTAGGCTGTAAACTTGGCACGGTGGGATAAGACGCGAGGTACCGACGGGGGTAATGCCGCCCATCTCGACCTGGAAAGCATCAGAAAGTCTGTTGCTCCACGCATCTGCCTGTTGGAGTTGTAGGAGAGCAATCGCCTACCAGAACGGTCATGGCTGGCTTGAGGGAGGGGAATCCGGACATCTCGGCGACGGTGACGCGGGTTTCAAAGACACCAGGTGTTCGCGGTGACAATGCTGAGAGTTGATACGAAAGAAATGGAAAGCATTTGCTTGGGTATCCGCATCGTAATCACTCGCATCTGCGGAGGATCAATAATGCATCCCCGCTTTAACCCCTCCATTGCGACCTGGCACTAAGACTTGAGGCTCTTTTTTTTGAGCCTCATTGCCGATTGGCCGAAAGAAGATCTTGACATCAAAGACCAGATAACAGCAGTTGAGATTCTGTTTTGGAATTCCCATACGAGAAAGAATGAGGAGAGAGATGTTAGTGCTCATCTGTCAAGGAGCATATCACCTCTGAGCCGAATCTTCCCCACGAACCCGGGGATATCGATCAAAAGCGAAGAAAAGACCATGAATGTCAACATTTATATCATTCTGCCTCACAGACAATCTTGATGGAATCAAAAATCCTCCGTGGTCGCCAGAAGGTGCGCAACGGAACCTCTGAATGGATAAGATACTCGGTGGAAGTAAACGTGATATGAGACTCTGTACTCCTTATAGATAGTGAGTAAGCTGTGTCGCAGAAACGCCCCTTGCTTCCGTTCAGAAAGTCTGACAGCCTGCACATCGTTCATCTTGTCAACGTCTCTGTTCAGATATAAGAAAAGGTTATCCGCACTCTTCAACCGAAGCTGGTTACAAGTCATTCCGTGTAAGATATTCGAATGACCGTTCCAGCACGAATGACAGCAGTATGCGCTAGCCTGACGGATAGTTGCAAATAGCGAAACGCCGTTGTGAGTTATGGTACTATTCAAGCTCGGCACGATCATCGCAGGATTATCCCGTGCCGTCTCAGAGCTTTTCCCACTGGTTGCTACAATTGCGCGGATAACTAGGGTTCAACGACTCCAACATTGTATACCCGCTGGTGAGTGTCAGCGGTATAGGCTAAAGAGTTGGAAAGAGCCGCAAGCCGCTTCGCTTACCAGCATACGGCAGGTTATCTAGCATCTATCCCGTTCTGCTATTTAATGCCGTGCTGCGAACCCCCACGCTCGTCAATCTGCGTCTGAAAGCTGCATCTAACGCTGTCGATCTTACATTTATCCAGGGTAGACGATTACTCAGACTCCCACAATGAAGTTCCGTCACTTCCATTTCGCAGCAACTGCAACTTTGCTCTTTTCGACAACATGCCTCTCTCTGACTCTTCCCTCCGATCATCCCGCCCTTCTCCTTCCAACCAAGTAAGCGAAAGCCACTTAAGATCTATATTCAGTGGGAGTTGCTCACAAACCCCATCAGCTCAAGCTCATCACTCTCCGCACCACCACCCAAACAATTCGATTACCACATCTCCATCTACCGCGCCGAACCTCCACTCGACGAAACATCAGCCTACATGACCCTCCTAGCTGCCGTGAACGAGCTCGCATTCATGCCCCAACGGTCTTCCATAGACGCTGGACGCATCTGGTCTCTTCTGGCTTATAACTCGTGTGTCATGGTCAAAAGCAAAGAAATTCGCTTCGCGATCTGGGGGCTCTTGTATATTTTCGAAGCTCTTCACAGCAAGACTTCGAGGTTTCGTCCGATGACTATAGATATGGCCTGGGAGGGGAGATATGTTGGGGAGGTTCACATTACGGCTGAGTGTCTCGGGAGCGGTATGCTGGCCGCTAATCGCAGCGTTGAGTTGGGAATTACGGCCGTGAATACGATCCTGGGGAACTTTGGAGGTGGTGCAGGGGTGCAGTATATTCTTACCCCGAGCGGCGGCCCTGTGGCTATTAGCGATGTCTTCCGTGTCGCGTTGAGCGTGTTGGCGGATTCGGCTGAGATGGGTGTTGATCGGCCGTTTGTGAGGATTGAGAGAGATGAGTTGGGGTTTAGGTTCGCGGCGGTGCTTGATGGTGTTGGGGCGTCATTGATGACGCAGGCGGATTTGATGCGAACGGCTGTTTATGTGGTGAGGAAGATGGTGGGGGATGGTAGCTTTAGGGAGGTTAGGGTAGAGGTGTTGAGGGATGGACGGAAGGTTGGGGAGGGGCAGTTGAGGGATCCGTCGAAGGCTGTGAGTCGAGATTCTACGGTATTGTAGCAATCAAGGGCTTAGATTGGTACTCACTGTTTCGAGACGGTCATGACTATTTATTGCTGTGAGACTATCGTCAAGAGGTACGGTTGATCGGAGGATCTGAGTCGAATGAGTTTTCGAGGGAGTCTACATTGACGCCGAGTGCCTCCACCTTGCTGACTGCAGGTAATGCGGGTAAATTCGCTACAAGCTCTGTCGACTGATTGCATTAAATCACAACGCCGACGCTTTGCGGAGTCCTACATTTGTGCATTGCAGGAGGGAGAACACACCATGCGTTGGATAGCTCGCGTATATTATCAGATCAATCGTATATATCGAATACAAGTACGCTACATACATCTTCAGACCATCATCAACAAAATGCCTCCATTCGCCCAATGAATATACCACTAGACGACCTTCGCAAATGGCCCATTCATACCGCGTCGAGACTTGATGGGTGTTACTTGCTTCACCATCGCTGCTATTGGCATTCGTGTGTTGTAGTAGTAGGTGAAGTATCAGATGCATCTATTGCACAGCATACGGTAATTGATGTGAAGGTACTCATTTCAACACTCGGTCGCCAGCCTGCATGGGATAGATGGGTGATGGTTTTGGGAGCGAGGATAGATATGGCTAGGATGATCCGGAGCGTGGCTTCGTTGTGAGAGATGGTTGAGGATGTTATTAGAGCGTATTGTTCGGACGTGAAGTTGAATTGGTGAAGGAGTTGAATGAGCCTGGGAGTTGAACGAGGCGGGGATTGATAGATGCCGCGTCGGAGTCGAAAGGTGGTATAGGCTGCCAGACCACAGGCGTTTTATAATGATCCAATGTCTATATTTGAGGAGGAGGTAAAGGCGGTTATATACGGCGGGTGCAATAGTACCTAGATTAGGATGGCATGGTCTAGTTGAATCGATCCAGTATCTGCGGTCTAGAGATCTAGTCACGTTGACTATTACCCTGTTGAAAATCCAATCACTTTAGGATAGATTCTGGGGGTGTAGGCACAATGTGTATTCTGACTCGACATGGTGAATCTCCACCAGCATCCCGTAGAATGTTCGTTCACTCTGGAATAAACCCTACCGGCGTAGGCATGTTATATACTTTAACTCGACATCGCGCATCTCCACAACCATCGCGTAGAAAATGCGTTCCATCTGAGACAGATCCTGGGGTCGTAGGCCGGATGTGTATTTTGACTCGACATCGCGCAGCCCAGGCCAGATGTGTATCCAGATACTGCCGGACCTAAATTTCTGTGAGTCAGAACATACCTATAAAGCTTAAAGCGTTGTTATCCAGAAGATGAAGTGGCCGACATAAGGTGAACTGCTTAAGGAGGGTATAGAGCACACCCGTCCTGGGATTTGAGAACTGATCTGTGACCGTTAACAGAGCGTTGTGTCCTTTCGCGGTCAATAGTCAACTATAAAGTCCATGGGCAACTATTCTAGCGAGTGATGGTGAGGATTGGAAGTCCACGCTTCTCGAGGTCGGTACCAGCCTCGAGAAGGTACCATTTGCAGTGGGAGACCTTGTGTGGTTCGCTCCATTTAGTTGATATTTGGGTACAGTCATTAGCCATCTGTGGAAGGGCCGAACGATGGCTGCATGAGGACGATCTGAAGATCTCGTTGCTGCGATTGTTTTTGCTATACCACTCGAGTGAGCCCGTTGTAGTGAGCTTGAAGTCCCTTGCGATTCGCTTTTTGGTAAAAGCTTCTGGCGTTGATAAGGTTTTACCTGATACATGGTCACAATCTAAGAAACTGCCCCACGACTTTTACAATATTTTGGGAAGCCAATGTCGCTCAGAGGTCGATTGTCTAGTAGCACCTGGTCATCGATACTAATTTCCATGAGTAAAAGGTCGAAGCTCCTGGCCTCTTGGAAATCGGGAATCTTCGCTGGGTTGCTGCAATCCATGTTGAAGAACAACATGTCTCGCTGCGCTCCCAGTCAATATGTACTTAAAGACGTGGTCGGAATTGGGTCGGCTTCCATTGCTAGGCGCTTCGAACTGCCGTCAATAGATTGGTCATAATTCTAATCATGGAGTGTGATCTCCCAATAAGGGCGTGGGATTCGGCAGTATCCAGTATTCATAGGTATCTAGCAAAGACTGGTTAGTTGTTAAGCATTTCTTTCTGGGCCATGCGGATATTTCTGATCTGGTGGGCTTGCGCAGTAAGTTTCTGATCGTGCACTCGTAATTTCAATGTGTTTTTCTTAAGCTCGAAGTTTCCACGAGCACCATCCTTCTCCGCTGAGGTCGGTGTAAGCCTCATTGAGCCCATCTTTCCAGAAGTAACAAGATGGATGTGTTTGATCTGATGGATGATCTTTGAGCGACTTCACCGATCCATGTCGTCAGGCTATGAGCTTTCATGCAGCTAGAGGAACCGTTAATACAATACCTGGGTGATCAGGGGGCTTACTCACTAGCTAAGGGTACTCGAAGGCCGGAGTGGGGACATATGCGATCCGAACGCGAGTGCTTTCTGATGTAAAACTATCCTAGTATGCTTCTGGTATGTTACACGCTGACGGTCCGATTTCCACTGCTCGTCCTTCGGCGAATGGGTCTGGAGACTCTAGGTGAGATATTGAGTGGCAAGATCCTTGCCGGTCGTGTTTGGCCTAAGCTTATAAGGGTGGCCTTTGTGTCAGTAGTTCCCTCTAAAAGGTGCGCGAGTGTGTCCAGTTATACTGTAAAGGATTCTAATTGCTGTAATAGATAAAATGTGGCGCTCGCCGTGCGGGCGGCTTGGCTAAACATCGTACGGAGCCCGCTTTCAATGTTTGTAACCGCTTGGGGAATATTTTCTATGACCCGGGGATAGAATGCGGGAGCCTCCTGCATGTTACGGATGAGTTTTTGGATCCGAAAATAATTCGCGAAATAGTCTTTGGTTGTCTGGAGTCTTATATTTCCGCTTGTCGTTTGTGTTGGCTATGATGACCCTATTTCTGGCGTCAAACCAATTTAAATATATTACGTCTTCGTCTTTTATAACTCTTGGTGTGGCCGAAATATATTCGACATCTTTAAACCTTATATCAAATTGGGTGAGGGTAGTGATTATCTCTTTTGGTATATATCGCCGAAGTTTATTTTCCTCTAGCGAATAGGAGGAGTCTAGGGATGGATAAGCCGGATTCGCAGCTTCTGGCGAGTTTAATACCTCAACTAAAGAACGGCCCTTATCGCAGGCTGCCAGGTACTCAGTACTTGGGGCCCTTGTCGAGGATCGATTCGAAGAATTCATCCCAGAATCTCTCGACATGCTGTCCCTGATTGATCTGAACGTTCAAGAGCTTGCGAGATTCCTTAGTTGCTTCAACAAAGAAGCCTTCCGAATAGCAATGTTGAGCTGAACACTGAGCCATCAAATACCGTCGTGCCCGAAGCGGCAGGATTAGTTGTTGTCGCGAGGGCAAGGCATGGTGCCTTTGATGCCTCCGCATGTTGGGCGCGCATGGTATTTGACAGGGCAGCTCCGCCCTTGGGAAAAATTTGAAACGCGCCATTATGACCGGCAGTATCTTCGCCATCGGGGCGAGTTCTCGACGAAATCGTTTTGTAAGTGATGTGATGTGTTCACCGAGCATACCTGCTCGAGACTGATGGTCTGCTTCAGTTAAAAGAGGTTTCATTGCCATAATTGTTCCCGGGGATTCAGAAGGTATCTGAATCAATACTCCACCAGCTCCCGTTATTGATATGTCAGTCGATAAATGGTACGAAAGAGTCTATCATACCCTGTTCAATTGCTAGTTGATTATCATCAAAAGCGTAAGATAATTACGAAAGTCTCTCGTCTGCATCTGAGATAGGATCTCGAACCGCAGGAAAGACCGAGCAACGCACAATCTCCAGAATCTCATGCCCTCGCTCGGTTTCACTGGATGACCTCGATCTCGTCGCCTGTCGAGAGAATATAGCTGTGCGCAGCTCGAGTCGCAAGACCATATCCAGATCGCTCATCCAGATGTTGATGCTGTGTAGGTGGACCAGAGCCGCCGCTTTATGAGGTATGCCGACGTTTGGTAGGTACAATACACCTTTACCGGCGCTTCGCGGAGAACGAGGAGAGGGTGTTTGGGCTGTAGATTGATCGGGTGGCCTGAATCCGAGTGGGAATGGTTGGTAGGGTCTGAGTCCGCCCAGGCCAGAACCGTCTCTTCGCTCGTTTGGGGCATCACGGTTGATCGCGTCTGTAGAGGGCAAACCGCTTTATATGCATGGTCGCTGGTTTGTGTAGGTGAGAAAAGATCGGAATGAAGAGGAATAAGGCCAGTAGGGGTGAATAGGTATGAAAAGGGGACTCACATGGACTTATTAGAATCGGATATTAAAGAAAAGATGACATCTCTAAGTACGACGTTATGGATATGGGCAAGGGCTAGGAGAAGAAGAAAAAAGTCAACTTGATCAAGCAGTTACTGAAGGATGTGATGGCCGAATTCTTGAAATTCAGGCGGAAATCCTCTCTGTAAGTATATTCTTGCCAATGCCAGGTAGTTACAGTGATGTGCAGGGGAGCTACAGTGAAAGCTTTACTTATCGTGGTTCCTATTGGAGACGTTGCCCTGAGATCGTTGGTAGCCGTAACCTCCGTCATTGTAGGTGTTGTATGTCTGATTAGGAGGACGGTCAGCCATAGGCTGCCGTACTAGCTGCAGTTGTTGGCCTGGCACTATGTCACCCAAGGGGTTGATTGATGGCTTAAAGATGCGTTGGTTTAGCTGTCTGGCTGGGACTCACTCGCTGTGGGTTGTGAAAACCCGAAAAGAATAATGGAGCTTGTGCAAAGTGAAAGAATATGACTTCTTATATATAGAAATAACCACCTCCAGATGACCAATGCATTGGAGCCATTGGAAGCACGAAATCGATAATGTATGCGGCAAGGATCAAAGGGTGAGAGATTGTGCAGGATATATATAGTAAAGATCTGTTGAGCCTGAGTCACGAACAGGAGTTCATTCACATCCTACTTGGAAAAGCGAGATTTCATGAATCAATTCACATCTCGAATAACACGAATCACACATGTGAGCTGGGACAATGATGAGACGTGGTCCAAGGGTATAGAGAGTGAAAAATTGATCATGGCTGATCTGTCTATTCCAATGATCGGTTCTATCGTGAATGGTCTTGAGCTAAACGAATGGCTTTCTCCGCTGCCTCCTCGAAGTCATCGAAGGCGTACAGCGGCAAGCCACTCTCAGCGATCTACGAATGAATCAGCAAAATCGACAGTCTCAGAGCTTACTGTCACAGACCATTTTCTGACCAATTTCTTCGTTGGTACCCCTCAGTCTTACCACGACAGGCACATTGACCCCCAACTCCTCGTAAGCAAGGATGATACCGTTAGCGATCATGTCACAAAGTGTAAGTCCGCCAAAGATGTTGACAAAGACCGTTCTCACGTTCGGATCCTTCAGTATGATCTCGAAAGATCTCTTCACTGTTTGACTCGTCGCTTTGCCGCCTGTTTCGAGGAAGTTAGCACACTTGCCCCCAAGGTCCACGATCGCGTCGACAGTGTTCATCGCCAAGCCGGCGCCGTTGACTAGCACTCATCGTCAGTATGCAAAGCTTATGGAAACATGGATTTCATCACCTAAAGTGCCAATGTCGCCGTTTCCCTTCAGTCTAGAAGCAAACCCAGATCAGTGCACGAAGGCTGGAAGCGGAAGAAGGGACCTCACTTGATGTAAACAATCCCGTCTTTCTCAGCTTCCACTTCCTCTGGAACTTCATTTTCAACATCTCGCATCGCGTGAATTTCTTCTTGTCTTTTACTACTGCGAAAGGCCGCATCGTCGAACTCAAACTCAGACCGTGCAACTGATATCTTGCTGTTCGCATTGCGCGATAGCCTTACGGTGAGGGAAGAGGCCTCTTTGCTGAAAAAGACATCCATCAAAGCAGTCAGTATTTTAGTCAAGGACTCATATGAGTCTCTGCTGCAGTTGAGCTCGGCGACTATCGAGGAATATGTAGACCCATTGATTCTCATATCAAGCCCGAGAGGATGAGACTTAGCATGGATATGTGGACTTTCGCCTCCAATTGAAAAGGAGGTGACGATGCATGGAGCGCGAGTTGCACGGTCGATTGTGATCTGGAGAAAATACTCTCTGCTTCGAGGATTCTGATCCTCTGAGATTGAGACACGTCGATTCTCCAGCATTTGGTTGCTCTGAGACTCGGGAATGTGAACGTTCCGAACTTGAACATATTTTGAATGGCGAATAGCCAGATTGGGCCTTCGCAACGTGTGCAGATTGCGTTTTTGGGGAGCATGTCCAAAGGTTTGCGTCTAATGATTTGCGTCAGTAGCCGACGATCACGGATGGAAGGAGTGAAAGATTGCTTACGTGACGGCTGAGAAGCTGTTTCATACCGTCACCAAATTTTGAGGGGTGATTCACGATGGTCACTCCTGAATCTTCAAGTAATTTGATTTTAGCCTTTGCGGATCTTTCACCTGCGCCTAAGAAAGCTCCCGCATGGCCCATGACTCTACCCGGCGGAGCTTGAACGCCTGCAACAAGGGCCATGATAGGCCTTCTGTGCGTCAGCGTGCTCCCTGCGTGGATATGCTGCGACTGACTTTGGATGTTCGGTGCGTCTTCGGTAGTCCTTGATCCACTCTGCAGCCTCGTCTTCAGCGCTTCCCCCGAGCTCACCCACAATAATAACTCCCTTCGTGTCATCATGGTCCTCATAAATCCGTAGTGCATCCACGAAGTCAGTCCCAGGGAGAGGATCACCTCCCATGCCAATAACGAGGCTCTGACCGAGACCAGCTCGGGTGGTAGATGCGACAGTCTCGTAGCTCAACGTACCGGACCTTGCTACTATACCGACGTTCCCAGGTCTGAAGAAAGGCAAGGGATGGAAACCAAGTCTGCATCTACCAATAGCGGAAATCATGCCAGGAGAGTTGGGCCCAACCAAACGTGATTTCGACTGTGTTCGTAGCATTGAGTGGACCTCCTTTGCTTCAGCAAGGTCTTCCTTTTGGGGATACCAGTTGATGGCTCACCCGTATCAAGTCATGGAGTGGAATGTGTTCGGCAACAGCCACGATGAGCGGAATCTCCGCCTCGATTGCTTCTGTTATTGCGGCAGCAGCATGGGGAGCTGCTACGTAGGCGACAGTTGCATCAGGGCTTAACAGCTCCTTGGCCTGTAATAATGCAAAGCGAAACATTGGTATCCATCGCACAGCCTGCAATTTGATGGATGATCTCACTCACAGCGCGGACATTTGGCAAGACTGGCAGTCCAAGATGCTCGCCATCCTTGCCAGGAGTGACACCCCCGACGATTTTTGTCCCGTACTCGAGAGATTGTCTAGCATCCTGGGTGGCCTAGGATCGGTCAGTCGATGTCAAATATGAGGGATCGGCGGGTAATCCTAACCTGCCGCCCTGTAAACCCCTGGAAAATGACTCTCGTATGTTGTCCGATTCTCAGATTGGGCACAGTATCAGAATACGCAGAAGCAAGCCTTGAAGTAGAAAAAGAGGCCAATGCACGGGGAGCATGTGGTTTGTCAATGAAGCACTTGCAGAATGGTTGAAGGCTCGGTAGCCGTTGTCTCCTGATCATATTTCAGGGGTACAAGCATCATAACGACAGAAAGCCGACTAACATAGGTATAGAAGACAGAGTATATACAGAACGTTTAGCTTATGATTGGCCGCGAGCTTCAGTCCAGATGTTGATGGGAGAAAGGTGGAAAAGAGTTCAACATGTGAGTTCGCCAAGTCGTTGTTATGACGATTCAGCTCTAGCTCTTGGATCTCGGCACGTTAGCGTCCATAAAATAGAATATAAGTATTCTACGGCAATGTATTCGTACATCTGTACATAGTCGACAAAGTCCAAGCATCAGCTTCCATCGACTCGCAACGCGTTAACGAAGCCGCCCAGCTTGGCTACCATTGCTAGCATGTCGCACAACGAGCCACTTCACGGCTTATGCCCCATATCTCATTCTCACGACCATTTCGCCAGAGTCAAAACAGCAGCAACAGTTTGGCTTCCGGAGTCCGCGCAAAGCCGAACGATCGACATGAGCCTTCATGGACAGCACCCTCTTACGGATCATATCTTGAGCATCGATCAATTGATGCCATAAGCGACTTGGCAATTGTACGAGGATAGTATTGGAGCTCGCGTAGGAGCGGAGAGCGATACAACAGCGAGCGCGACCGAACGCCTCAAACGACCTTATAAAGACAAAGCTCACCATCCGTTGACTTCCCCTACCACCACCACCAATACCACACATCCTAGCTCTACACGCCCCAACAAGCAACACACTCACGCATCTACCAAGCAAACTTCTCTCAAGACTAGCTACAATGGTCACCCTAACCCAATCCCAAACCCTCCCCATCAATCCCTCCGGCAGCAGCCCCACCCTCTCCCTCGCCCAAGTATGGGAAGTGATGCAGCTCAAATGCCGCAAACCCGAGCTCTTCGTCGCGCCAATGTCCGGCTCAGAAGTCATCGAAGAGACGCCCACATTCATTAAGCGCAGGGTCGTGTTCAAGGAGGGCATGGGACCTCCTGGAGGAAAGGTGACGGAGGATCTGCAAATCAAGGCGCCGTGGACGGTACGTACATGCCCTACCACGCTACATACTCATGCCTTCATCTGAGGGCCGAGAGTGGGAGTAGGATGGGAATACGTATGCTGATCAAGGCAGGTGGACTTCTACAATCTGGATACGGGGGCGTTTATCAATAATACCATCTCACAAGGCAAAGATGAGACAGAGTTGTTCCTGACCTTTTACTTCGAGTGGCCGTATCCGGATATCAAGGAAGGCAGCAAAGAGGCAAAGGAGACGAGTGAGCAGCTGTGGGGGATGGCCAAGAAGACGGTGCAGCATACGATCGATTTTGCGAGGGATATGGCGAGGGAGGGGAAGTTGGGGAAGGGGAGGGAGCATTGAGCAGGCGACGGCAATTTGGAAGTAAAGAAATCACCAGGACATCGTTGATTCGTTAGTAATGCATCATCTATCCAGTACATCAGAGACACCTGTGAAGCTTCATACACTTCCCGTGAATGCAGCCCTTAGCCATTGTGACCGTATTCAGGCGATCGTCGTACGCAAGCAACGCTCAGCTCAAGCATGAATCACCATTCCTGTCCGTCCCACCACTTTTTCTGAGTGGAGAATTTGGATTTCTGGGAGGTTTTACTTGGGTAAAATAATGGGAGAAGACGGAAAGTGGAGGGTACTTGGAGAGTGGACCAAATTGTGCTATGGCAATAGCTGCTTAGCTGAAGGCTTGGATGGAATGCCTCTTGACGTAAGAGAAGCACTGATTGTCTTGCGCCATGGCATAGCTTTGGGTGTCACACTTCGCTGGGCGCTCAAGATTTCAAACAACATCATGTCACATCGACTGCTGAGTTCATCAGCTTGTAGCAATTTTCTAAAGCGATCCATGGGGTAACGAGTATGGCCCTCAACCTGCGTACCATGCCGTCCTAGCCTCAACTTCGTAACCCCAAACCAAGATTTGAAGTTGCTGTTACAAACGTGCATCTCGCCCGTCGTACATCTTGACGAGAAGCGCGATGTGATCATCCACGCAAATAGGAAATGGTAGAAGCCCGCGTGAGAAAGGAGACAGAGTCCCAGGCAATCGAAGCTTTTGGTTGGCAAAAGTAGCCGTATTGTGTAGAGCTTTTCCCCATACTCTTACACAGACAGGAGGACACGTAAACAGTGTCTTCCACTTTCCGGGCCGTTATCGCACCGCACTCATAACATCACCCATGTCTCATGCTCTCTTGCTCTGCTCCTGTTGCCCTCATGCACCGCCCTCCCTCTTGGCATATTCATCCTCAATATTCTCCTCATACAACTTGTCCGCCGCCTTGCTAGCCTCTGATATAGTTTGTGATCCACCAGCCTTTGCCTCTTCCGCTGCTGAGCCGCCGCTCGATGTATTAGCGCTATCCATGGCAGAGGAGACCTTGTTGGTGGCAGAGTCGGTATCGATGGGCGTGTCGCTAGTGGATGGCTTGTCCTTGGTGAGGGATGGGAGGGAAGGCATGTTGGGTATGGTAGGGTGGTTGAGACTGTTGGGGATGGCAAGTCGAAGGTAGTACGAGGGGGTGAGTGTTGATCCGGGCTCGTCAGCGACGGTCTATCTCGGCAAACCTTCCCTTCCAGTAGAATGTCTGTGCGGGCGGCGCCGCTTGGCCTTCACCTCGTCGTCTTCGACCCTCGAACAAATGCTCCTGCCTCCATGGGCGACGAATTCGGCGATGATGCCGACTTCGCAGCCATTGCAGATGCTGTCGAGCGGGGCTCGCATGGCGCAGGACCAGGCCCCTCCAACGCTGCCGCCCCAAAGATTCAGCAACCGAAGCCTCAAGCCCTGCCCAACCGAGCAGCGCCTTCCTCGATCATTGTCTCACCACGTCAGAAAGGCAATCCGTCCCTGAACTACATAAAATCTCTCCCTTGGGAATACGGCGACATCCCAGCCGACTACATCCTCGGCGCCACCACTTGTGCTCTCTTCTTGAGTCTCAAATATCACCGCCTGCATCCCGAATACGTATATTCTCGCATCCGGGTATTGGGCCACAAGTACAATCTGAGGATCCTCTTGACAATGGTCGATATCCAAAATCATGAAGAATCCTTAAAGGAGCTGAGCAAGACAAGCCTGATCAACAACCTGACCCTCATCCTGTGCTGGTCAGCACAAGAAGCGGGCCGCTACCTCGAATTGTACAAATCATACGAGCACGCTTCTCCAACATCGATTCGCGCCCACCAGGCTACCTCTTTCAGCGAGAAGCTCGTGGAGGTTATCACCGTACCAAGAAGCATCAACAAGACCGACGCATTGAGCCTTGTGTCCGCATTTGGAAGTGTGAGAGCTGCTGTGAACGCTAGACCCGAGGAAATTGGAGAGATACCCGGATGGGGCGAAAAAAAGGTGCAAAGGTGGTGCGGAACTGTTAGGGACAACTTCAGGGTTCGGAAGGCGGCGAAGAAGGGCATCGCCCCACTGCGGGAGGGAAGTTCTATAGGTCTACTACGAGAAGAGAGCTCTGCAGGTCTACTAAGAGAAGATAGCTTCTTTGGGGATGAAGAAGACGCTGGAGAGCAACTGCGCAATGGTGTCCCAGCGCCAGCGCTTCCAAGTGGAGATGTGTCGAGACATGCATCAGATGCAGTCGACGGTACGTTGAATCAGTCAGGGAAAAGACCTGCCGGTGACGTGCCACTCTGGGAGCCTGGAGAAGACGAAGAAGAAGCTCTGCTCTTGGCTGCCGCGGAAGAAGAGGGCACGAGAGCGAGCAGGGACAATGACCAAACGTTGAACTCCGAGCGCACAAAGATCTCCACGAGACCCGATGAACAACTCAATGAGGGTATGGCAGCAGCTCTAGCGAAGTTGCGGAAAGAGTGAAGTCGAATAATCCTACTGCATATCTGGCTACACGAGGTCGCATTTCGCAAGAGTATGCCTCACTCCAGAGCAGGGTGCACATTATCCTGACCGAATGTAGGGGAGCAAGAGGAGATCCTGCTGCGATGACAAGCTGCGTCGAGGCGACATGAGAACGCTACAAGCCCCAAGCCGCACCTGTTCAAAGGTATGGCGCTTGTCATGGAATTCCCCATTATTCTTAGCAACATATATTCAGACAGCGCCCGTACACGGCTAAAATAGCAAGACTTGCATTCGAGTTTCTGGAGTGTTATGGAGTAGGGAGTCCTGAAGGAGGTGTTCTGTCGTACAGACCCTTGAGTGAGGTCGCGAGACCAAACATGTGTGACTAATATCCCTTCTTTGATTGGTAGCTCTTCATTCACCTGCATGTACTGAAGACCTTCGACTACCTCACTGCTCATTGTAACGCGCTGCACCGGACTTCTAAATGCCCAAGCATTGTTACATGCTGCCCTCGAACGGAGGCTTCAATACGAAAACATTACGAAATTCTTTGCAAGGTCACACCTTTACATATTTACATATTTACAGCAGTATTGTTACCTACTCATCTAATTCGGGAACCCTTCTCTGTTGCACTATAAGGCTCTAGTCTCTTGCAATGACGCCCGATGGTTCTCTGAACAGCGCAAGTCTTCCTAATGCCAAGCGAGTTCCGCACCAAAGCTTAGAGAGCGTCAGTGGGAAGGCCATAAGGCCTACCGAGAGCATTAGCATGCGGAAAATCACAGGTAAGCTGCTACCAGCCCTTCATGAAATGGGTACAGTATTTTCAAAGCTTTGACAGCTAAGCTTCCCACCTTCTTTTTGCCCTCTAACGTCTACGCCCAGAGACATCCTCGTTACATTCAATCCCAACCATGGTTTCTGATAGCTCGAGCAAAGATGCTGCTAAAGTCATGGATCTCGAATCGCAGAGCTCAGTCCGCAAACACTACGATACCCGTTCTACTCCTTTCTCCTCGAACCCCACCAACGGTCGAACATCCGCGTCCTGGATAGTCAAGCTCCACCCATCTGCTCAGAGCATAGAAGACGCGGTTATGGGCACCTCTGATGGCATGACCGTCCCTTTCGCTTTGACAGCGAGCTTAGCTGGTTTTGCGCCCAATGCCAGATATGTCATGCTTGCCGGTCTTGCAGAGTTGACCGCTGGTGCGATATCGATGGCGCTGGGTGGTGCCTTGCAGGCGAGATGCGAAAAGTGAGTGTATGATCCTATCCGTATTTTGTACCACGCGTCCCTTCTAGCAACTAAAAGTCTACCAGAGAGACGTATGTTTCGACCGCAAAAGCGACCGAAGCCACAATCCGTGACACCAAAGACTACATTCCCACCATCGTCGACGACCTCTTCTCGCAATGGAATTCCAGCCCTGAGACCCTCGCGCACATCTCTTACGATCTCTCAAATACCCCAATAGAAGCCCGGACAAGCTTCATCGTTCGCTTCCACCACGAACTCTCGGTCCCCGACAACTCCCGCGTTCTCAAGTCCTCGGCCACGCTCGGAAGCTCATACTTTATGGCCGGCTTCCTCGGTCTGCTACCCTACATGGTTGTCGAGCGTACCTAAATTCGGCCAGCCTTGTATGCGTCGATAGCGGTGGAGGCAATTGCATTGTATGTCTTCGGATATGCGAAGACTGGTGTGAGCATTGGGTGGACTGGAAGGGAGAATCTGAGAAAAGCGTTCGTGGGCGCGGTGACGATGGTCCTGGTGGGCGCGGTGGCAAGCGGTATTGCTGTGGGGTTGATCACGGGTGTGAACAAGAGCGAGCATGTTGCTGGATGAGAGGGTGTTGTTCGATAATGCTGTCCTTGCTAAGTGCCAGTCACGCCTCCAAAGCGGAAATCATTGGCGTTGCGGCACTAACACGCATCCCAGACCGATAGCGGTTTGAAAATGGGATTGACATGTGTACAAGCACCCTCTACTTATCCTCACATCCGTGTCTATTCTTGCTCATCGTTCAAGCTCCTGTTCTGCATTTCAGAAAACAAAACTCATACTCACGAGCAACAAGGTGACTCAAACCATACTCAGCAAACGGCTGAGTCACACTACATACTCAGCTCTCCTGGCCCCTCAGAACCTGCAGAAGCCGTAAAACACAACACCGCCGTGCATTGTGACCGTTAATGAGCAGAGCGCCAGGTCCCAGTGTGTCCAAATTCCGTCACTCTAGCTATTAGCTAGGTTTTCTACTGCCAGATCATGGGAATTTAGATGCGTGTTTATGTAGGTGAGGATTGGTGGAGCAGGTGGTGGGATGCTATGGGAATGATTTCGAGTTTCAAGGTGCTTCTTTGAGTCGCATTTTGTGTATATTTGTTGATATATGATACAAGAGCGAACTGGGGGATATTGATACATGCGAAAAGATTTGTGGGGGTAGATATCTCGCTCCGCACACTCCTATGAGTAGTATCCGCAAGGAATTGCGTTTCGAGGTCTGTTACTTCCTGTGTTCGAAAAGTATGTGAAAACGGGTGGTAGATTGATGTTGTGGTGTTGATACCTTTGTTGATGTATGGTGGGACGTCTATATGGCTGAAGCTGCTCTTTGCGCGAAAGGGTGGGGTTGGCTAGGTGTTGGGATCTGCGGTTGTGGTGCGTGGGGTGAGTGGTCCTGTTCTTCATTTGGTTGTGTGTTTGGGGCTGGGTGACAGCTCGAGGGTGGATGCGCAGCTGGTTAGTTCTTTTTTGGTCTGATTACCAAGTTCTCGGTTTTTGTCGGAAGCAGACAGTACAATCAGGACAGTTTAATCAGGGAATGATGATTGCCAAGCAGTATACCTAGCGGTTTCGGCGTCCGATGTATAACCATAGTGAAAGGGAAATATCAACGTCAACACTATAGGGCCAGTTCACGGTTTGCATACAAACACCCGATTGTCAATGCTATCTCGGATCCTACAGCAGCTCAAGTGCCGGCATGCCCGGTTTCGAACTCATCATGGAAAAAAGGAAGGTGCGATCCGCTTCGTTGGATCTATTTGATGGCTGTAGATTCACGTAAGGACTTCTACTTTGCCAACTCATAGATACCAGAGGTATAGAGAGATTAATAGTATACTTGGCATCGAATACTTAATAGACCCAAGCTGATCGTTTCACAAGGGGCATAAAGTCCAAACATTCTTTGACAACATGGCGCATCCCAAATCGGTCCGGGTCCTTCGCCTCCCGGCTGGCGATGAACAACTGCATCTCATCAAGCTCGAACTCATGCAAAACACCACCCCCGGTTGGGATAACCCTGCACCCAACCTGCTTGTGTTTTGGGGCCAAGAGGGATGGGCGCAACGGGAAGCCTTGACTTTTCCCGTAAAGAACCATCAATACTCAGTGTGGACTGTCTACCAAACCACCTGGCGTGGAAAAAGACAACAGTTGCCACTGAATCAGTATTGTTCTTATCCGAAGAATACGCAATATGGGGACGTTTTTCTTGTTAGCGTGAGGACGGATTGGAGCGAGGAGGAGTATACGCTTGAGTATGTGGATATTCCTCGGAGTTTTATGGAATCGACATTCGTAAAGGAATCGATAGAGCATTATAAGAGTTTTGGAGGTGAAGATGATGATGCGGGCTGAATTGTGAGGGAGTGTTGCTGGGATTTTGGGTTGGTTGGAATCACGCAATTGATGAAAGGTATGCTTGATATTGAGGGTGTCGAGTCATTACTAAATTCTTATAGCCGGGATGAGAACGGAACATATCAGTCAGGACGAAATCAATAGAGATTTGATGATGATGCGATGGCGATGGATATGGTAGCAGAATCGCTTGGAGGTCTCGGAGGCCCTGAACCCCGAGACTGACTAAGAAAGCGCATGCGGCATCCCAAGGTGTAAGCAGGTAGAATCATGGAGAAGCATTAAAATTGGGTTTGATGCTTTGCTATCTCTACAACATACAGAGTTGTTCATGCACACCTCTTCCTAGAACGTACCATCTATTGTGCAGAAGAAGAAACAACTCTCGGTATATTACCAGAGATCAAGTGTCTAATGGCGGACTTTTTCGGAACATTCCTCAGAAGCGCTGTGGGCAAGAATTGAGAAGTCCCGTGTTGGACTTATATCACAGTAGAACCAGACCAATGTACGAAAATCTGCCCTTCTCATAGCCATCTTATCGACATCTTTAAAACGCTTTGCTGCCGGAGTACTCGAAGGACCGAGTGTCGGCCAGGGAACTCCCATAAACGAAATCAATACGTTGGTCGAAAAGGTGCAGTCCGTTCATGCGAAAGATATCTGTATACAATTCGGACGCACTCTTCGAAAACATGTCGGAGAAGAGGGTATACGCACCAGATATTTGCGTTTGCCATATCATTGCTATTAATGCCATCTAGCTCAATCGCTCAGATTGACTAGACCAACACCGAGGGCCACACATTTTGCACCCTTTCTTCCAATTTGCTTCGAATCCTTTTCTCCTATTGGTCGGAGCTGGATCAAAGCCTGTTGGAGGTAAGAGAATTCTTCATATGAGATAGCGACTCTTGTGAATTTAGCAGAACGCTGCACCAACTACTAAAGGCGGCCCCAAAACACAAAGAGATCGAGCACCCACTAATGTAACCAGCAATGTGAGCATTATGAATGCCACGAGAATAACTTGGAATATATCTGGATGAACCTCGTTTCGTATATTGTTGAGTCCGTTGACCATCTTTCTCTCAGCGAGGTGGATAGCAGCGATGATAAGAAAACATGAATGGCCTAATTAGTTAGGGACGTCCATATGGCTAAATATAGACTGATAGACCAACCAATCAGATATGATAAAGATATCATGACCCAAGCTGTCACGACACCAGGCAAGCATGTCCATGTCACTCACCAGTATTCACGCACACGTGACCGTTCGTGCGTCTCATGTACATTCGATTGACTGGATATGGGGACAAGGTTGATCTAGCAACAGAGTGAGTCTGAAGATAGCTGTCCCTCATCGACTCATGAATTCCAGTGTTTAGAACGTCTCACGGCTGATGATGGTCGGAGAGCAAAGCGGGGACGATGGTCGGGAAGACAAGATACTGGTCCAACTCCTTGGTCGAGAGTGCCGATATGATAGCCTAAAGTAGATAACATTACGCAATTTTGATTATAATTACGTCGGAACTGCCTCTGTCAAGTTCCCGAAGTTGCGAGAGCAGCCCAGTCTCCTAGACCCCCACATCCTGATTTGTTCTGATCAAAGTCAAATTTAATGTTGGAGAGAAAGCTTGAAACCTGGTGCTGGCGGCGAATTTGGGTATACATGTTCTTGAGGGATTGGAAAACTACACCGTCGCTGTGTGGGCTGGGATTGAGGATAGAATTCAACCGAGTACCGCTCCATAATAGAAACATGGTGGCTACACGAAATTGCTGGATGAGTCGCTGACGCTTTGCGAGCGGGCTCTCAACTAAGGCCAGGTCATCGGGCTCCGAGGAATGGTAAGATGATATCTCGGTGGTCACTGGACTATTTTGATCTCGATATTGATGTTGGTGAGGGGAAAGCTGTTGAGAGTGAACTTGATTGGGGCTTCCAAGCGCTCGAACTTCTATCTCTAAGGGGCTGGGTATTGCGTTGGATGTTGTAATGAGAGTGAAGAGAAAGGTAACCAAGATCGCCAACTGCAGTATAGAGAGGCGGCTCATAGTTATATTCTATTGCCTGAGATAGTCCACTTGAGGGAAGATTCGTAATTGCTTGACTTTCAGATGCTCGAGAAATAGGCTCAGTCGCGCAGGACTGCCAACCTCAAAATAAGGAAGACAACAGCGGCATTGGGCGTGTCGCTTACCGCTAATGATAGATGAAATTCATCCAAGCGGATGAGCCATGCAACTTGCGCATGAAGGCTGAGGGTGCAGAAGCGCACGGCCTGGAAAAGCGCTTTATAGAGCGGGACCGACTTGTTGAGCTAGAGATCATAGATGAGTAACTTAGAAATAGATGATACCTTTTCTATAATCCCCTAACCTAAACGTCAACAACATTCCTTCATGGCAGGCAAACATTCACTTACCGCGGCGCCATGCAACTCCATGGCTGGAGGGAGAATCGGCAGAAATTCGCCGTGCGGACGGTGCATAAAACCTTCGCTCGCAAGGACACATTACCCTTCAACAAGCACCACTATGTTCCCTACGATGGCAGGACCTTTCATCAAGCTAGGGTCGCCAAAGACTTCAGCCCCGTGGAGGCATCATTCGGTGATGGCTGCTGAAACATCGGGGATGAAGTAAGGCTTGTGCACATGCCGTTTCACGTGTATGGCTGGGCCGCGAGCAGATATAGTGGTCGTCGTACCTGTGTATATACAGGAAAGCTTCTTTGAGCTGATAAGATACGCAGCCAACGCTGTCGTAGAAATACAAAGGACGGTGTTAGTAGAGGATGAAAGAGATATATAGGTTCCTATTACTAAGTCAGCTACTATTTATATAAGTATAAAGAATATAAAAGATTAATCCTACTCTACTAGTATACTTCTAAATATATTATTATTACTAATATCTACTATACCTTATTTTACTTAAGAAATCTAGGATAAAGTAGCTAATAATCTATCTTCCTTTATAACTAGGATAGTAGCTTAAATCTTTTACTTTAATATAAGAAGCTAAAAGTAGGATAATTATAATAAGGTCTAGGATACTATCTTCTAAAACTAAGCTTAAGTTAATAAAGCTTTTAAGTATTAGCTTAATCTAATATTAATTAGCTTAAATCTAAAGGCTTATTATAATTAGTAAATTTAAGGTTCTATCTATTTATATATCTAGTTATTTAGATATTAACTAGATATTCTCTTATTACTTATAACCTTATACCTTTAATAAATTAACCTTAAAGATTAGATTAAAAAGGAATATTACTTTAAATACTTCTCTTATCTTTATAATAGATCCTAATATAATAGATATTAAACTAACTAGACTTATATCTTACTATTCTATCAACTAGAGACAAATGATTTCGGCGCGGAAATCATTTTTACACTACTAAGGATTTAGGTAAGAATCATTTAAAATCTTTAGCTAAATGATTTCCGGGTTAAATTTAGTCCGATTTTTTTTT
>JAABUK010001627.1_pt1 | contig 42262 bp, 30 predicted proteins | sample 5559141 | NCBI WGS metagenome assembly JAABUK01 (sample SAMN10711869, study PRJNA513367) | rock metagenome | isolation source: Antarctica rocks | place: Antarctica: Victoria Land, Pudding Butte nord | collected 2016-01-03 | reverse complement strand
GCCCAAAAGCTGCGAAACCTGCTCCAAGAGGATGACGCCCTGCTGGCTGCCATTCATAAACGCGCCGCTTATACTGCCCCAAAACCCACCGCAAAACCGCCTACCTAACTTGCCAAAGTAGAGTTAACTACTATAGCATGTTGCTCACCGAACCCAAAATTCTACGTGCCCAGGCCGTCTGGCAGGCCCTTACCCGCCAACAGCACCGCGCCGTTCCTACGGCCCCCGAGCTGTCAATATTGACCCAGTACGTGCTTGGAAGCCTGAGCCTGGAGCAAACCAACGCTATGCTCCGGCAGCACGGCCGCGCTATTCTGGCTGCCCCAGCTACACTGGCCGCCTAGCCCCCAGCAATTTAGGTCGGCACCCCGCACTAGCGGCGGGTGCTCCCGTAGCGTTCATACTACGGGAGCACCCGCCGCCGGTGCGGGGTGTCGCTGTTTTAATTAATTTACTAGCGGTCAAAGCCTGGCGCTTTGAGTTGGGCCTGGTAGCCTCGGCGGCGAGTTCATTCGCGAGAGCAAGCCAGCACCTACAACGGTTGGCCCGGTGAAGCAATAACTGGCAGCCACCTCAGAAAAGCCCTCACTACTCAGCCTAAACGCATTTGACTGACCCGACTATTCAAATGACCTGAAAAGACGGTTTTCTCTAAAACCTGGCTTGTGGCTGCCTGTTCAAAAGGCTCAACGTGACATCGTAATATTGCCGCGCCCGCGCTTTCAGCGGCAGCTGCCGGGCTAACCCAGGTGGCAGGCCTACTTTTTCAGCACCACGTAGCCGTGGGGGGGTAGGGCGACCTGGCTGCCCACGGCGTAGGTGCCGCCTTGCAGCGCGTTGGTCCAGGTGGTGTTGACCAGGGCCGTGGGCACGGCGTACGTAATGGGCGCGTTGCGCACGTTCACCAGCACCAGGGCCTGGTCGGTGCCCGCCGTTTTGGTGAAGGCGCACACATCGGCGGTGCTGTAGGCTACCGGCGTGCCGTGCTGAAGGGCCGGGCTGGCAGCGCGGGCCGTAAGCAGCTGCTGGTAAGCGCGCTTCACATCGGAGTGAGCGCCCCACTTAATTTTCACCGAGGTGAAGGGGAAGGTAATGGGCGTAGTCATGCCCGCCTCCTGGCCATTGTACACGAAGGGCACGCCTTTGAAACACGACGCCACCACGAAGGCCGACATGGCCCCCGCGTTGCCGCCAAACAGGGCCACCGGCGTGCCGTCCGAGCCGTTCACGTCGTGGTTGGTGGTGTAGCGCACCACCTGCTGGGTAGTGGCCGCGCCCACGTACTCGCTGGTATTGAGGGTAGTAAAGGTAGTGGCCGAGCCGTTGTTCCCATACACGTTGCGCAGGCCGCCGTAGAAGCCAAAGCCAAAGTTGTAGTCGAAGCCCGACGTGAAGTTGCTGCTATTAGTGCCTTCGGCCAGCAGCAATAGCTTGTGGCTCCTGATGTTGCGCAGCGTATCGATGGCCTGCACCCAGAAACTGGCCGGAATAGGGTCGGCGTAGTCGCAGCGGAAGCCATCGACGTTGGCCGTGTACACCCACGATTTCATGGCCGAAATCATGGCCAGCCGCATGGCCGCGCTGGTGAAGTTGAGCTGGGCTACGTCGGTATAGTTCGTATTGGGCGGGGAGAGGATAGTGCCGGCCCCATCGCGCAGGTACCAGTCGGGGTGGTCCGTTATCCAGGCATTGTCAAAGCTGGTGTGGTTGGCCACCCAGTCCAGCATCACGCTCAGGCCACGGGCGTGGGCCCCATCGACCAGCGCGCGCAGGTCGGTGAGGGTCCCAAACTCCGGATTCACGGCCGAATAATCCTTCACGGAGTAGGGCGAGTTCACCGATTTTACGACCCCCACCGGGTAGATGGGCATGAGGTACAGCACGTTCACGCCAATGGCCTTAATGGAATCGAGCCGGGCCGTGACCCCCGCGAAATTGCCGCCCTGGCTGAAGGCCCGCATATTCACCTGGTAAATCACCGCATCCTCGCGGTTGGGCACGCTGGCGAAGGGCGTGCCGTACTGCGCCGGCGTGGGCGTGGTGGTAACGGGCGGCGTGGGCGTGGGGGTCGGCGGCTGCGGGTCAGCGGGCTTGCAGCCGGCCAGCAGGCCGGCGGCCAGCGCCAGAACCAGGGAATTCTTCAGGATATTAGCTAGTAAGGACATCAGGTAGCTGGGATGGGGGTAGGATAAGGAAATCAGGTGGCTTATCTGGCCGCCACGGGCCTGAAGCTTACCGCCGCGCCGCCGCCCGGCGCGAGCCGCAGCGTAAGGGTCGATTTGCTGGTAACCACCTGCCTGGTAATCTGGTAGGCGGCGGGGTTTTTCTGCCAGTCGGCATCTTTGGCATCGGCGTAGATAGTGGCTTCGAACCGCTGACCGGGGGGTAGGAAATCGAGCTTCACGGGCTGCGTGCGGGCATTTTCGTCGGTGATGCTGCCCAGGTACCACTCGTTTTTGCCCTTGGCTTTGCGCACGGTGGTGAGGTAGTCGCCGGGCTCGGCGGCCAGGATGCGGGTATCGTCCCAGTCCACGGGCACGTCTTCGATAAACTGAAACGCGTCGGGGTGCGCCTCGTAGTTTTCGGGCAGGTCGGCGGCCATTTGCAGCGGCGAGTACATGGTCACGTACAGGGCCAGCTGCTTGGCCAGCGTGGTGCGCACGCTACGCTTGCCGGTGGGCTCGAAGTTTTGCAGCTTGAAGATGCCCGGCGTGTAGTCCATCGGCCCGCCCATGAGGCGGGTGAAGGGCATAATCGTCTCGTGCCCGGGCGGGCTGCCAATGCTGAAGGCGTTGTACTCGTTGCCGCGGCCGGCCTCGCCCGATAGCCAGTTGGGATAGGTGCGGCTGAGGCCGGTGGGCCGCACCGACTCGTGCATATCGACCGTGACGTGGTGCCGGGCGGCCATTTTGGCCACGCGCACGAAGTGGTTGCTCATCCACTGCCCATCGTGGTGCTCGCCGCGCGGGATGATGCGGCCCACGTAGCCGGTTTTCACCGCCGGGTAGCCGTAGCGGTTCATAAACTGGTAGGCCGTGTCGAAGTGCTGCTCGTAGCTGGTGGCCGAGCCTGAAGTCTCGTTGTGCATAATCATCTGCACGCCTTTCGCCTGCGCGTAGTCGTTGATTTCCCGCACCTGGAAGTCGGGGTAGGGCGTCACGAAGTCAAATACCTGCTCCTTCCAGTTGCCAAACCAGTCTTCCCAGCCCACGTTCCAGCCCTCCACGAGCACGCCCGGAATGTGGTGCGCGGCCGCGAAATCGATGTAGCGCTTCACGTTGGCCGTGTTTGCGCCGTGGCGGCCGGTCGGGATAAGCTGGCCCTGGGCGTTGAGCGTGTCGGCGCTCGCGGCGTATTTCCAGTCGCTGCGGCCGGTCTGCATCTCCCACCACACCCCCACGAATTTCATCGGCTTTATCCAGTCGGTGGTAGGCAGCTTGCTGGGCTCGTTGAGATTGAGAATCAGTTTCGAAGCCAGGATATCGGGGGCCTTGTCACTCACGATAATCGTGCGCCAGGGCGTGCGGCCCGGCGCGTGCAAAAACGCCTTGCTACCCACCGCGTTGGGCACGAGGCGCGCCGTGAGGCGGTGGCTGGCCCGGTCCACGTGCAGCTGCATGGCCGGGTAATCGACCTGCGCCGCCTCGTGAATGTTCACGTACAGCCCGTCGTCGGCCTTCAGCATGAGGGGCGTGGCCACGGCCTGCGGGTCGGGCGCGTCGCGCACGGCAATCTCGGTCGAGGCCTTCACCTGGGCCGAGTTATCGACGGCGCTCAGGCGCGAGTGGGTGTAGAGGTACTCGTTGGTGTCGTAGTCGCCGGGTATCCAGAATGCCTGGTGGTCGGCGGGCAGGGCAAACTCGGTGAGCTCGTCGCTGACCACGAAATTGCCCAGCGCCAGCTGCCGGGGAAACTCGTAGCGAAACCCTACCCCATCGGCAAACACCCGAAACACCACGTCGAGCCGGCGGCCGGGCGCGGCCGGCTGGCGCAGGTGCACCGTGAGCTGCTGGTAGTGGTCGCGGATATTTTTGACCTCGCCCCACACCGGCTGCCAGGTTTCGTCCACGTCTTTCACCTCGCTGCCCAGCAGCGTCAGCGGCCCGTCGAAGCCCTGGCCGCCTTGAAAGGCAATGCCCAGCCGCGAGGCATTCACCACTGGCTTAGCGCCGTAGGTGACGGCGTAGGTTGGCTGGCCGGCCGCGAGCGCGAACGTCAATTTCACGTTGCCCAGGCGGGCCGTGAGGGGGGTAGGCGTCTGCGCGGTGGCCGAAAAGCCGGCCGCCAGCAGCAGCAAGAAGCACAACTGTTTTTTCATGAATTACGCGGCATTTTTTACGAAAGTACGCCCGGCCCTACCCCCCTACCGGCGGCTGGCGGTGCCGGACTGATTTCGTAAAACCACATACTGATACGGCTGCAAGGTGAAGGTGCTGCCCGGCGCGGGCACCGGCCCGGCGAAGGCATTCTGCCAGGTCGTGCGGCCCAGGGCGGCGGGCAGTTGGTAGGCTACGGGCGCGTTGCGCAGGTTGGCCAGCACCAGCACCTGCTCGGCGCCCAGGGTTTTGGTGAAGGCGCACACGTCGTCGGTGCTGTAGCTGGCGAGCTGGCCGTTGCGCAGGGCCTCGCTACTGTTACGCAGGCCAATGAGCTGCTTGTACTCGCGGGTCAGGGCCGGGTTGGGCGTCCAGTCGATGGGCTTACGCGGACCCATGAAGGGCACGCGTTGGGCGTAGCCTACTTCCTGGCCGTTGTACATCATAGGCACGGCCTGCATGTAGGCGGCCACTACGAAGGTGGCCATCGCCCCGCGCTCATTCTGAAACATCTCCTGCGGCGGGCCTTCCGAGCTGTTGATGTCGTGGTTGGAGGTGTAGCGCACCATGCGGGCCGTGGGCGGCGCGCCCCGGTACTCCACGGCATTGAGCGAATCGAGGAGCTTGACACTCTTGCCCTTAGCCAGAATATCACGCCGCATCACCTGGATAAACGGGAAGTCGTAATCGAGCTGAAAGCCGGCCTGGAAGAAGTACTTCTTCTTGTCGCCTTCGGCCAGAAACAGCAGCTTGTGCCCCTTGATGGACCGCAGACTGGCCAGCGCCTCGGTGAAAAACGCCTGCGTGGGCCCGTCGGCGTAGTCGAAGCGGTAGCCGTCGATATTGGCCGCGAATACCCAGTAGCGCAGCGCCTGGGTCATGGCCGCGCGCAGCTGCGGGTTCTGGAAGTTAAGCTGCGCGATGTCCTTCCAATCGGGTATCGGATTCACTACCTGTCCGTTGGCGTCATGTACGTACCAGTCGGGATGCTCTTTCAGCCAGGCATGGTCCCAGCTGGTGTGGTTGCCCACCCAGTCGAGCATCACGGCCAGGCCGCGGGCGTGGGCGGCATCCACCAGCGTGCGCAGGTCGGCGAGGGTGCCAAACTCGGGGTTCACGGCCGTGTAGTTCTGCACCGCGAAGGGCGAATCGACGGCCCGCACCTTGCCGATGGGGTAAATCGGCATCAGGTACACCACGTTCACCCCCAGCGCCTTAATAGAATCGAGCCGGGCCAGCACGCCCTTGAAATTGCCCGCCTGGCTGAAGCCCCGCATGTTGACCTGGTAAATGGCCGCGTTCTGGCTCGCGGGCACGCCGGCGAAGGGCCGGCCGTACTGGGCAGGGTCGTGGTAGGTGGGCTGGCTGCGCCCCGGCAGGGAGCCGCCCAGCAGCGCCAGCAACGGTAGAAGAACTGATTTTTTCATGCAAAAAAAGGGAGTCGGGCAACGCGCCGGGGTGGGAGCGTTGCGGGCCCTACCCCCCTTCCGGGGCCGGAAGAGGGGTAGGAAAGCTAACGGGAGACGGCCAGGCGGCGGGTCGCGATTTTATCACCCACCTGCACCTTTACCAGGTAGATACCCAGGCTCAGGTCGCTGGTGGCTACGGCCAGGTCGTGGATGCCGGGGCTTTGCCTGGCATCGAGCACGGTGCGCACGGTGCGCCCCAGCAAGTCGGTAATGCGCACGGATACGGCCTGGGCCGCGTCTGTCACCTGGTACGAAACGGTGGAAATACCCTCCGACGGGTTCGGGAACACGCTCATGGCTACCACGGCCTCGTCGGCCTGGCGGGTGCTGAGGACGACCACACTCACGCTCGCGGCCTGCGTGCCGGGAAACTTGGCCGCGTCCGTAAAGTCGGGGCTAAAGCCGATGTTATTGAGGCCGCCCGTAGTGGTGCCATTACCAGTCGTTTCGGGAATGAAATCTGACGACCAGTAGGCATTGCCGCTCACATAGGCTGCGAATACTTTCACAATAGACGCCCCCGAAGGCAGCCCCAGGGCCGTGCGGTCAAACTCGTATTCCAGGGCGTAGGAGCCGGCCCCGCCGCCATTGAGGTTGCCGGGGTTGCCGCTGAGGCCGGTGGCCGACTGCTTGTAGGCCACGCGGGTATTGGCGAAGAGGGCGTAGTCGCCGGTAGCATCGTACAAGGGGTTGGGCGTGCCATCGGTAAGGATGGCCGCGCCGCTGCCCAGCGACTTGGCCACCGCCGAAGTGGCCGACTTGTAGATGGCCGCCTGCACGTCGCCTTGCCCCGTGGTGGCGATGGCGACATCGGCCTCCAAATCCAGCTTGGTGCCCCCGATGCTACCCCCCGCAAAGGTGCCAAACACCGTGGCCGCACCGGCGATGCTCGGTAGGCCGGTGCCCACGGGCACCCCGGTTTTGTTGGGTAAGTCCATGTACAGCTGGAAGTTATTGCCGCCCGCCTCAATGGTGCCCGCGATGCCAATGTAGAGCTTCGTGCCGCTATTCGCCCCGTACATCTGCAACAGGCCAGCGTTACCAAAACCCGTCGGGCCACCAGTCGTCGGGATGTGCGAGGTCGTGAATTTGCCTAGCGACTGATACTTGTTGGCACCGGTGCCAAGCTCGTTGGCATTGATAACGCCGTCGAGGGTAATCTGCGCTTGGGCGCTGAGTGTGGCGGTGGCCAGGGCAGCCGCCAGGGCGAGGGTAGAGGTTTTGGACATGGGTGAGAAAAGAAAGAGGGTGAAAAAGTGCCGGACAGCGCGCCCGCCGGGCCATACTTAGTGCCTGGATTTACCGAAAAAGCTGAGTTCACTGGTGCCGCGCGGCAGTCCCCTACCGCGTGGTTTCCCCACCCGTACTTCCCGGCTTTGCGTACCAGACACCAAGGTTTGGGCCGGCCTAAGTGGCGCTCAAAATTTTAATAACCAGGGTTTTGCACTAGCGTGGGGTTAGCCACGATATCGGTCGAGGGTAGCGGATAGATGGTACGCGTGTCGGCCACGGCCTTGCCGGCCGCTACCCCCCCTTTCCAGGGCCAGAGGTAGGTAGCGTTGGTGAAGCGGCCGAAGCGCACGAGGTCGGTGCGGCGGGTGCCTTCCCAGTACAGCTCGCGGCCTCGCTCGGCCAGGATGAAGTCGGTACTGGTGAGGTCGGCGGCCGTGATGTGGCCGTCGGTGCCGCCGGCGGGGTTGTTGTAGGCGCGGTCGCGCAGGGCGTTCACGTAGGCCAGAGCCTGGGTTTGGGTGCCACCCGCGCCGCCGCGCAGCACGGCTTCGGCGTACATGAGGTACACGTCGCCGAGCCGGAACAGGGGGAAGTCGGTGTCCACGAACGTGCCGGTAGGGTCATGTCCCGCCGCGCCGGTCGAGGTCACGTTTTTCCACTTGGTCACCCCGTAACCGTTTGTGAACTGGGTTAGCGTATCAACATTCAGGCGCTGGCCCGGCCGGAAGAACATGGCCCGGCTATCGGTGCCGCTGGCGGGGGCAGGAAACAACAGCGGCAGGTTTTGGCGGGTGCGGTTACCGGCCCAGCCGCTGCTGACGCCGTAGTTACTGCCTATCATGCGGCCGCCCACGGCGGCGTGCACCAGGTAGGTGGTGCCGCCGTAGGTCTGCGACGCCAGCCCGTCGCTTTCGATAGGAAAGATGATTTCGGAGGCCGCCGTCACGTTGTTATCGGCCAAAAACAGGAGCCGGTACTCGGGCGCCAGCTTGTAGCCTTCGCCCAGAATTTTGTTGCAGTAGGTGAGGCAGTCGGTGTAGCGGGCGGTACCCGTGTACACTGCCGCATTCAGGTAGAGCTTGGCCAGCAGCGTTTGGGCGGCGCCCTGGTCAGCGCGGCCGTAGGGGCCCTGGCGGGCGGCTTTCAGCAGGGGCTCAATGGCTTTCAGCTCGCTCTCGATGTAGGTGAAGAGCGCGGCGCGGGTCGTTTGCTTGGGCAGGGCCTTGCTGGGCGCGTCGGCCTCGGTCACGAAGGGCACGTTGGCGTACATGTCCAGGGCGTGGTAGTAGGCCAGGGCGCGCAGAAAGCGGGCTTCGGCCCGGTCGAGGTGGGCGGCATCAGCATCGGCGCCGGTGATGTTGCGGCTGCTGAGCTTGTCGTCGGTCGTTTCGCGGATAAACTCGTTGCAGGCCGCTACCTCGTAAAAAATGCGGGTGTAGCTGTTGTTTATCAGGTCGTTGCTCGACGACCAGGTGCCCGTGTTCAGCTCTTGCAGCGGGCCGCTGTTCCAGGCCACTACGGCCTCGTCGGTCACCAGCTCTTGCAGGTACCAGTAGGCGCGCAGGTAGGAGGTTTCGCCCTCGTCCTTGCCCGCGCCGGCAAACACGTCGGGCGAGCCCGTAGTACCCTGGCCACTCAGGTTGAAGCCCGCGTAGAGCTTGGCCAGCACTTTAATGTAGTTGGCCGGGTCTTTATATACCGACTCGGTATTGAGGTCGTAGAAAGGCTCGCGGTTGAGGTCCTTGGTGCAGGCTGACAGGCCGCCGGTGAGCAGCAGCGTAGCGGCGGCCAGCTTCAAACCACCGCGGCGAAACAGGGAGTGGGAATTCATATAGAGCTAGCGTAGAAGCGGTTAAAAGCCGACGTTGAGGCCCAGCGTGATAGTGCGGGGCAGGGGGTAGAAATTGCTGTCGATGCCGAAGGCCCGCTCGGGGTCGAGGCCCGAGTACTTGGTCAGCACCAGCAGGTTTTGGCCGGCCAGCGTGAGGCGCAGGTTGGTACCCTGCCGGAGCAGGCTACCGAAATCGTAGCCGATGGTCACGTTTTGCAGGCGCACGAAGGAGGCATTTTCCAAGTAGTAGTCGCTGTAGGGCTGCCCGGTCTTGAAGCCCGTGGCGTAGATGCTGGGCACCACGTTGGCCGAGTATTGCAGGCCCGTGTTCAGGCCGTAGTAGTTGCCCTGGCCCGCGTTCACGTTGTTGTACACGTAGTTGCCGATGTTGGAGCGCACCGTGAAGGCCAGGCTGGCGTGGCCGTAGCTCAGGTTGGAGCTGAAGCCCAGGATGGCCTTGGGCGCGGGGTTCTTGCCATACGCCTTGTCGCGCTCGTTGATGATACCGTCGCTGTTCTGGTCCACGTACTGCGCGGGGGTAGGGCTGGCCGTGGGCCCTTGCAGCGGCTTGCCATTCTCGTACTTCTGCTGGTACAGGAAGAAGGTATTGGGCGCGTAGCCCACCGCGTTTATCTGCGCAAACTGGAAGTTGCCCAGGTCGCCGGTGGGCGTGCCCAGGTAGGTGGGGTCCTGCACCTGCGTAAGCTTGGTAATCTTGCCGCGGTTCAGGGTCGCGTTAAAGTTCACCGACCAATTCAGGCGCTCGCCTTGCACCACGTTGTAGTTCAGGGCAAACTCTACCCCCTTGTTTTCGAGGCTGCCGATGTTAGTCAGCAGCGTATTGGACAAGTTGCTGCCCGCCGGCACCGGAATGACGGCCAGCAGGTCGTCGGTCTGGCGCAGGTACACGTCGATGGTGCCGGTGAGGCGGTTCTGGAAGAAGCCGTAGTCCAGGCCCACGTCGTAGGTCTTCGTTTGCTCCCACTTCAGGTTTTTATCGTAGGCCGCCGGCCGGTAGGTATTTACGGTATCGTGGCCAAAAATCTGGCGCACCGACCCCGACCCAATGCCGTACTTGGCCAGGTAGGGGTAGTCGCCGGCCACGCCGTAGATATCCTGCTGGCCCGTGATGCCGTAGCTGGCCCGCAGCTTCAACTCCGACACCGTGCGCGAGTCGGCCAGGAAGGCTTCCTGGTTGATGCGCCAGGCCACCGAGGCCGCCGGGAAGTTACCCCATTGATTGGCGGGATTGGTGGGGCTGAAGTGCGACGAACCATCGCGCCGGAAGGTACCGGTAAATAGGTAACGCTCTTTGTAATTGTAGTTTACGCGACCGTAAAAGGAGAGTAGCGTATTCTGCGTTTTGAGTGGGTTTTGGGCCGGTTCATTACGATAAAGTTTATTACCGTCTATTATCCGCCGGAAATAAAATGGCTCATACCGAAAGAAATCCTGATAGGAATAGCCTGCTAAGGCTTCTACGTGATGACTACCAACCTGCTTACTGTAGTTGAGATACGTTTCCAGCAGCTTGTTGTCTTTTTCCTGATGGTAGGTATTATCCTGACCTTTACCGCTGTAGTCATTATAAGCTATTGATGACGAGGCTGGTATCGTAATCGTACCATCGCCGCGCGACACATCATAGCCCAGGTTGAGGTTGGCGTGCAGGTCGGGCAGAAAGTGCAGCTTGTAGTCCAGCTGGATGTTGCCGATGCTGCGCTTCACCGTGCTGCGGTCGCGCTTATCGTTGAGCAAGGCCACCGGATTGCGGTCCGTGAGGGGGTAGGGATTGGTGCCGTTAGCCGGGTCGAGCCACTCGTAGTAGCCGTTGAACCTGCTGTTGCCGCTGTAAATGGGCTGCGTGGGGTTGAAGCGCACCGCGCCGCTGATGGCGCCCTGGTCGGCAAAGCGGTTGTCGGCCCAGGTACCTTTCAGGTTGATGTTGATGCGCAGGTGGTTATCCCACAGGCTGGGCGACAAGCCAATCGAGGCCGAGTTGCGGCGCAGGTTGCCGGTGCGCAGCGTGCCCTGCTGGTCGAGGTAGCCAATGGATACCCGATAGGGCATGTGCTTGGTACTACCCGTGAGGCTCACGTTGTTATCCGTGGTCCAGGCCGTTTGGTAAATGGCGTCCTGCCAGTCGGTATTGGCCGTGCCCAGGTAGGCCGCGTTGCCGGCCGGAATAGTACCGGCCGCGATGGCCTGATTCATCAGCGTGCGGTAGGCATCGGCGCTTAACACGTTCACCTTGCCGTAGTTGGTAGCCCGCGACACCTGCGAGCTGACATTCACGTGCATTTGCTCGCCAGCTACCCCTTTCTTGGTGGTAATAATGATGACGCCATTCGACGCCCGCGAGCCGTAGATGGCCGTGGCCGAAGCATCCTTGAGAACCGTAAAGCTCTCAATATCGTTGGGGTTTACCAGCGATAGCGGATTGCCGGCCCCGGCAATGGGACTGACACCTCCGTTAGTGACACTGTTATCGACCGGCACGCCGTCGATGACGATGAGCGGGTCGTTGCTGGCGTTCAGCGACGAGCCGCCCCGAATGCGAATAGTGCTGAGTGCACCAGGGTCACCGCCACCGGTCGTTATCTGCACCCCCGCCACTTTGCCTTGAATGAGCTGGTCGGCAGAGGTAACCTGTCCCTGCACAAAGTCTTTAGCAGTCACGGTAGTTATCGAGCCGGTTACGTCCTGGCGGCGGGTAGTGCCGTAACCCACTACCACCGCTTCGTTGAGGGCCGTGGCGTTTTCGGCCAGCTGCACGCTCACGGTAGCGTCCTGCCCGGCCACGCTCGTTACCTGGCGGCGCTCGGTGGTGTAGCCCACGAAGGAAATGACCAGCGTATGCGGCCCGGCCGGCACCCGCTGAATAGAAAAAGTACCATCGGCGTTGGTGCTGCTACCGAGTGTCGTGCCCTCGACTAGCACCGTCACGCCCGGCAGGCCCTGGCCCTTGTTATCCACTACCCGGCCGCTGATAGTGCCATCGGCCACGGCCGGCACCGACCGGCCAGCGGGGGGTAGGGCAGCGTGCAGACTACCGGGTGAGGCAATCGCTTCGAGGGTAGCCTCTGGGGTAGCAGGCCCCGGCGCAGCGAAGGCAACGTAGGTTGGGCTGAGGCCGAGAGTAGCCAAAAAGAGCGCACCGAAGAGGTGCCGACTAGTCGGCAAAAGCGGTAGGAGTACCGGCATGGGTGGGAAATTAGGTGATGAGAATGGCCTGCCTGCCCGGCCAAAGCCGTAGCAAGCATAATCGAATCAACCCTCAAAGGCGGGTTGGATGGAACAAAGGAATTGTGCCTCTCAATCAACTAAAATTCATCAAGGCCCTATCAAGAAAATATAATCACGACTTGAACACAAGTAACTAAAAAACAGTAGTTTGTTTATAATTTTTCCCGTCTGAAATCAAGACCTATTCTACCTAAAATTTGGCTCGCCCGGACCTCATAAAGCTCTGCACAACTTTTCCCTACCCCCCTATCGGCCCGTGCTGAGTAACCACTCACGTTTGGCCAAATCGCATTTGCTCACCGAATAAAACACGGTCTGGGAAAGCCTCAAAATGGCTCAGCCACGTAGCACGCCCTAGTATCAGCAGGTGCTGGGTGGGTAGCCCATCAGGCCAAATTCCGCTGGTTAACAGGCTCCCTTACCACCTCGCGTTCAGGCGGGCAATCGTGGTGAATACCCCAGAAACCTGGCAATAGCAACTGTGCCAGAGCTGCCTTATCCGCAGGTGTACAGCCGCTGGCACGGATGGCTGGCAGTTGACTCTACCACACTGGGCCCTACTCTCCCACCCTTAATTAACGCCTTAGCTCACCATCTCCAAGGCAGGCTACCCCTAGCAGCTGCCCAGGCCACTTCCCTTGAAAAATTCTAAATAGTTTACGTGGCCTGAATAGCTCGCACCCGCCCTTCAAACTCCTCGCTGGGGTAGAGTGACTTCTTCTTGGTGCGCGCCTTGTAGGTGTAGACCGTGCTGATGGTGTAGCCCAGTATCTTGCTGATGCGCTCGCTGTCGTCGATGCCGAGCCGGATGAGCGCGAAAATTCGCAGCTCGGCCGTTAGTAGCTGGTCTTCAGTCAGATGTATTCTGTCTTCTGGCTTGAGCAGAGCGTTGAAGTCGGCCACGAAATGCGGGAAGAGCTTCAGAAAAACTGAATCAAAGCCTTTGAACAGGTCGTTGCGCTCTTTCTTGATATTGATACCATCGACAATACGCTGGGTGCTGGCGTACTGCTTATTAGCCAATGACCTTTCCAGCGCATTCTTGAAGTCCTCGACCCGGTCAATGTACTCCGACGTGATGTTGAAGTAATAGCCGATGTATTCGTCCTTGATAACGTTGGCCTCGTTGAGCTTGTGGTTGGAGTCGTGGAGCTGCTGGTTGAGCTGGCTCAGGTGCTCGTTGTTTGTTTGCAGCGCCTCGTTGATGGCCGAAATGGTGGCTTCAGCCCGCTGGAGCCGGCGGAGCTGCCGAAAAATTACGGTGGCAAAGGCGATGACCAGCAGAATCAGCACGGTCGTTACCAGCGAATAAACCCCCAGCGTCTTACGCTGCCGCTCAATGATGCTAATCCGCTGACCTTCAATGGCCGAGAAGATGCCGACAATCTGAATCTGGCGCAGCCGGGCATTGTAAAACGCGGCATCTTCGCGGGCATTTTTAATGAACGTATAGGCGTTTTTCAGGTCGCCCTGGCGGTAGCACAGGTCCGAGAGCTTGAACAGCGCCAGCGTTTCGGTGGTGGCCGACTCGACATCGGCCAGGGCGGCCTGGATAAGCAGGCGAAACTCCTCCTCCGACTCGCCGGAAAGCTCCGCCACGTAGGCCGCCGTGCTGGCATTCACGGCCACCTGGTGCGGCGTGAGGCTGGGCAGGCTCAGAATGCGCTCGTAGACCCGCTTGCTCGCCGGTATATCCTTGATTTTCAGATACCGGAAGCCTTGTACCGACAAGGCCGTATACGAATTGGGCCGGCAGTACCGCAAGGCGGTATCGCTGTAGGCGATGGCCTTGGCCGTGTAGAGGGGCAGGTAGTAGGAGCTGGAATTAAAATCGGCCAAGTCGCTGTAGGCGCGGGCTTTAGTGAAGTATAACTCTACCCGATTGGCCGAATCCAGGGGGGTAGGGTTAATACTTTCCAGTACATCGAAAGCTTCTTTGAACATGCCCGACGACACGTTAATAAATGCCAGGTTGAGTTTGGAAAGCTCTATCTTTTCCGGGCTCTTCAGGCTGGTGGCCAGCCGCAGCAGCCGCTGGCTATAGGCAAAGGCCGAGTCGTACTTGAACGACTTGTATTCCTGGTAGATGCGCAGGCCCACGGCGAATCTGGCGGCGTCATCGGCCCGGCGGTCGTTGAATTGGCGCGTGAGGGTAGCGATACGGTCGGCCCGCTGCTTGAAATAAGCGGCCTTGTTATCCAGCGCCCGCGTCAGCTCGTCTAATAGCTCATCGGTAGTACGCGCCGCGGCTCCGAAGGCCGTCGCGAATAGCAGCGCATAAAAGACCAGCAAAATTCTCACTTACTTGCTAATTAATTCTCTACCCCTCCCCCAAAGGCTTACGCATTCCAAAGATAAAGCCTGGTGCCAGGGCAAAGGCTGCCGCGAAACCGAACCGCCGCCGGCGGTTGCCCGTACCGGCACGGGCTTTGCCTTTTCTCCTACCCTACCCCCACCGCGCCGGGCAAGGAGGGGTAGGAAACCTGGTAACAGACTTGCCCGCCAACTGCGTTAAGCTGCTATCTTGCAGCACGTTTTTGGCACGGGTTGCCGGCTCAGTACCTTTCCACTTTTCCCACCCTTCGTTTATTAGTATCATGACTTCGAGAAGAGAATTTTTAACGTCGGCGGCGCTGCTCTCAGCCGGCCTGCTGGTAGCGCCTTCGCTGCTGGCCTACGACAAGCACTACATTGGCGTGCAACTGTATACGGTGCGCGAGGCGATGGCGAAAGACCCCGCCGGCACCCTGGCCCAGCTCGCCAAAATCGGTTATAACTCGGTGGAAGGTGCCACCTACACGGGCAGCCAGAAATTTTATGGCATGACGCCGCCGGTATTCGCGGCGCTGCTCAAGCAGCACGGCCTGATAATGCCCAGCAGCCACCACCGCCTGGGCGAAGAGCAGATGAACGGCGCGCCCGTGGCGGGCACCATTCTGCACGAGTGGGACCGCGCCGTGGACGATGCCGCCGCCGTGGGCGTCAAGTACATGGTGTGCGCCTACCTCTCGGAGGCCGAGCGCGGCGGCCTCGACCACTACCAGAAAATTGCCGAGCAGCTCAACAAGGCCGGCGAGCGCTGCAAGAAAGCCGGTATTCAGCTCTGCTACCACAACCACGACTTCGAGTTTCCGGCTCAGGCCGGCGGCAAGCGGCCCTACGACATTCTGCTGAACAGCACCGACAAAGACCTGGTAAAAATGGAGCTTGACCTGTACTGGGTTACCAAAGCCGGCCAGGACCCGCTGGCGCTGTTCAAGCAGCACCCCGGCCGCTTCCCGCTCTGGCACGTCAAGGACATGGCCAGGGAGGCGCCGCACTCGTTCACGGAGGTGGGCAACGGCTCAATTGACTTCAAGAAAATATTTGCCCACGCCAACGAGGCCGGCATGAAATATTTCTTCGTGGAGCAGGATACTACCCCCGGCTCGCCGTTTGATAGCGTGGCCCGGAGCATAGCCTACATTAAGAAAAACCTGGTGTAGCGCGTTCCGGGTTTATACTCGTCACGAGGTCAGCCACGGAATAGAACGTCATTCCGAGCTTGCCGAGGAATCTCGCGCGCAGTCGTTTGGGCTTCGTGCAACGACGCGAGCGAGATTCCTCGGCAAGCTTGGAATGACGTTCTTTTTCGCAGCCTATTCTGCGAAGAATATAATTACTTAGCTGCTTGCCCCGTAGCGGGCAACTCACGAACCCAGATGTTGCGGAAGCTCATCGGCTCGCTTTTGTCGCCGTGGGCTTGCAGCTTGATGGGCGCCGCGCCGTGCTGACGGTACGAAGGCTTGCCGATGTACTGCGTGGGGCCCAGCAGGGCGGTGTTGTGCTGCACCAGCACACCATTGAACAACACCGTGACGCGGGCGGGCGTGGCCATCGCCCCGCTCGCGTCAAACGTGGGAGCGGTCCAGACCACGTCGTAGGTCTGCCACTCGCCGGGCGGGCGGGCGGGGTTCACCAGCGGCGCAACCTGCTTGTAGATACTGCCCGCCATACCGTTGACGTAGGTCTTGTTGTTGTAGGCGTCCAGAATCTGCAATTCGTAGCCCAGGTCGCCCTCACCGAGCGACGCCAGAAACACGCCGCTGTTGCCGCGCGCCTGCCCGGTGCCCGTGATGTTGGCCGGCACGCGCCACTCCAGGTGCAGCTGGTAGCTACCAAAGGAGCGCTTGGTTTCGATGTTACCGGTGGCCTTGTTCACCGTCAGGATGTTGTCTTTCACCGTCCACTGGGCGGGCGCGTGGTCTTTGGTCATCACCCACTGGTCGAGGTTTTTGCCATTGAACAGGATGAGCGCGTCCGACGGGGCATCGCCGCTGGTTTTGCCGGGCGTCACCACTTTGGGCACGGGCTCCCACACTTCAGTGTCTTCGGGCTTGGCGGCTTGCTGCGCGTGCGCTACCCCCCCGCTGCCGGCCAATGCGGCCGCAAGTATCAACCAGGTTTTCATGGTGTTGAATGAATTAAGTGTATCGATCTGGTAGCGCGAACTTCCCAGTTCATGCGCGAGGGCAGCGAGCCTAGTCGTTGGTGCCAGGTGGTCCCGTCTGCTCGCTGCGCTCGCCCGCGAACTGGAAAGTTCGCGCTACTGCTCACACGTCGCAGAGCTGCACGGCCTGCCGCAGCGAGGCCAGCTTATCAGCCTGCCGCGGCACAAATTCCTGGGCCACGTAGCCCGTAAAGCCCGTGGCCTTGATGGCCCGCATAATGGCTGGGTAGTTTAGCTCCTGCGTGTCGTCGAGCTCGTGGCGGCCCGGCACGCCGGCGGTGTGGTAATGCGCGAGGTAAGGGTGAAAATCGGTGATGTTGCGGATGATGTCGCCCTCGTCAATCTGCATGTGGTAGATGTCAAACAGCAGCTTGAAGTGCTCAGAGCCCAGCTTTTTGGCCAGCGCCACGCCCCACGAGGTGCGGTCGCACTGGTAGTCTTTGTGGTCGATTTTGCTGTTGAGCAGCTCCATCACCAGCACTACCTTGTGCTGGGCGGCCAGCCCCAGCAGCGGCGTCAGGCCCTGCACGCAGTTGGCCCAGCCGGTTTCGTCGCTCATGCCCCGGCGGCTGCCGCTGAAGCAAATCAGGTTGGTGTAGCCGGCCTGGGCCACCAGCGGAATCATCTCGGCATACTGCTTTTGCAGCTGGGCATGAAACCGCGGGTCATTAAAGCCATCGGTCAGGTTAATCTCGGCGCCGTTGCACATGGGCGAGTCGAGGCCGTACTTTTTCAGCGTCGGCCACTCCTTCGGCCCTACCAGGTCAATGCCCTTGAGGCCCATTTCCCTGGCGGCGGCGCAGAGCTGGTCCAGCGTCAGGTTTTGGTAGCACCAGCGGCACACCGACTGCCTGATGTTATTTTTCAGCTCGGCTGGAGGCGTCATGGCAGGTACGGCCGCGGTCGCTTTTAGCGCGCCGGCTACCCCCACCGCCGCCGTGCCAGCCAGCACGTTCTTGAGCATCGTTCGGCGAGTGGGAAGCGCGGGCATGGCAGGATGAGGGGGGGTAGGACGGAACAAAAAGTCAATCGCAACTTCTTGCACGTAAGCACTTACTGCTTATTTCAAACTCAGAATATACCTGGTCATTTCCTTGGCGTCGCTCAGCGCCAGCGCCGGATGCGGCGACATTGGAATTTCGCCCCAGTGGCCCTTACCCCCCGTAATTACCCGGTTGGCAAGCATCGCAATGTTGGCCTCATTGGAAGGGTATTTAGCAGCCACGTCTTTGTAGGCGGGGCCCACCAGCTTCACATCTTCCTTGTGGCAGCCCAGGCAGTCGGAGCCCGCAATCAGTTTGGCGCCCTGAGGAAGCAGGCCGCCCGTGTGCTCATTACCAATTTTCGACACGCTGGTATCGACCTGGGGCTGGTGAGCTACGGCCGCCAGATTGGTTTCGGAGGCACTATCGGCGTTTAGCTTATCAGTACCCGGCTTATCGTTGGCGCGGGCCGTGTCGGCCCCGTCGGGTTTGTAGCCGGAGTCGCAGGCGGCAAGCAGCGCGCAGGCGCTGAGGAAAAGGACAACTTTTTTCATGAGAAAGGTAGAATTATAGCCCCAGCAGGGTGCGGTTGAAATTGGCATCGGTAGCGGTGCCGGCAAAGTCGTCGAAGGCCTTGTCGGTGACGCGGATAATGTGGTCTTTGATGAACTGGGCGCCTTCGCGGGCACCATCCTCCGAGTTTTTGAGGGCGCATTCCCATTCCAGCACGGCCCAGCCGGGGAAGTCGTACTGCGCCATTTTGCTGAAAATGGCCTTGAAATCGACCTGCCCATCGCCCAACGAGCGGAAGCGACCGGCGCGGTTCAGCCAGCTTTGGTAGCCGCCGTACACGCCCTGCCGCCCGGTGGGGTTAAACTCGGCATCCTTGACGTGGAACATCTTAATGCGCTCGTGGTAGATGTCGATGTAGTCCAGGTAATCAAGGCATTGCAGCACGAAGTGCGAGGGGTCGTAGAGCAGGCAGGCGCGCGGGTGGTCATTCACCTCCGTCAAAAACATTTCGTAGCTGATGCCGTCGTGCAGGTCTTCACCGGCGTGAATCTCGTAGCACAGGTCCACTCCTTCGTTCTCAAACTCATCCAGGATGGGCAGCCAGCGACGACCCAGCTCCGCGAAGCCTTCCTCGACCAGGCCAGGCGGACGCTGGGGCCAGGGGTAAACCATTGGCCAAAGCAACGCGCCGCTGAACGTGGCGTGCGCTTTCAGGCCCAGGCGGCGCGAGGCCTTGGCCGCGTAGGTGAGCTGTTGCGTGGCCCATTGCTGGCGCGCGATGGGGTTGTTGCGCACGGCTTCGGGCGCAAAGCCGTCGAACAGCTTGTCGTAGGCCGGGTTCACGGCCACCAGCTGGCCCTGCAAGTGAGTCGATAGCTCGGTGATTTCCAGGCCGGCGGCCTGCACCTTGCCTTTCAGCTCGTCGGCGTAGGTCTGGCTTTCGGCGGCCAGCTGCAAGTCGATGAAGCGCTTGTCGCCGGTGGGCAACTGAATTCCTTTGAAGCCCAGGCCGTTGGCCCAGGCACAAATGCCTTCCAGGCTATCAAACGGCGCGTGGTCGCCGATAAACTGGGCGATGAAAACAGCGGGGCCTTGGATGGTCGTCATAAGCAAAAATCAGACGGTGAACTCGGTCCACTTCTCCGTGGAGTGGCCCGAAGCGATGACGTTTTCGATAAAGGCCATGCCGCGCACGCCTTCCTTGATGCTGGGGTAATCGCGGGCTTCGGGGGGGGGTAGGGTGCCGGCGTCGCGCGCCAGCAGGCACAGCGCGAAGTTGCGGTAGAGGTTGGCGAAGGCTTCGAGGTAGCCTTCGGGGTGGCCGGCGGGGGTGCGGGCGTTGTGCCGGGCCGCCGCGCCCACGTAGCCCGTGCCCGCGCGCCAGATTTCGGTGGGCTTATCGAGCCACTTCACCTGCAAGGTGTTGGCATCGACCTGCTGCCACTCCAGCCCGCCCTGGTCGCCGTAGACCCGGATTTTGACGTTGTTCTCCTCCCCCGCCGCTATTTGCGTAGCCACCAGCACCCCGCTCGCCCCATTGCTGAGCTTGAGCAGCACCGCGCCGTCGTCGTCGAGCCGGCGGCCGGCCACCACGGTATTGATGTCGGCGCAAAGCCGGACGACCTCCAGGCCGGTCACGTATTCGAGCAGGTTGAAGGCGTGGGTGCCGATGTCGCCCATCGCGCCGGCCACGCCGCTGCGCGCCGGGTCGGTGCGCCAGGCGGCCTGCTTGTTGTCGCTACCCTCCTCGGGCCGGCTCAGCCAGCCCTGCGGATACTCTACGTAGGCCTTGCGAATGGGTCCCAACGTGTTGCTGGCCAGCATTTCGCGGGCCTGCTTCACCATCGGGTAGCCGGTGTAGGTGTGGGTGAGACAGAGCAGCCGGCCGCTGGCTTCAGCCACGACTTGCAGCTGCTTGGCCTCAGCCAGCGAGAAGGTCATGGGCTTGTCCAGAATGACGTCGAAGCCGTTTTCCAGGGCCAGACGGGCGGGCTCGAAGTGCAGGTGGTTGGGCGTCACGATGGCGATTACCTGCACGCGCTCGGCAGCGGGGCGCGCCTGCTCCCGCGCAATCAACTCCTGGTAGGAGCCGTACACGCGGTCGGGCGCCAGGCCCAGCAGCTCGCCGGCGGCCTGCGATTTGGCCGGGTCGCTGCTGAAGGCACCGGCCGTGAGCTCATACAGGCTGTCGAGGACGGCGGCGATGCGGTGCACGGCCCCGATAAAGGCGCCCGGCCCGCCCCCAATCATGGCCAGTCGTAGTTTCATGCGGTAGTTCAGAAGGTGAAAAACTTATACTTCGAGGCGGGCATTGGCCTCGGCGTAGCTGATTTCGGAAGCAGTAACCGGCGCGTGGCGGTCGCGGAAGAGCAGCATAAACACCAGTAGCACGGCCGCCGCGATGGCCGCCGGAATCAGCCAGATGGTGCGCCAGTCGTGCAGGTCGCCAGTGGTTTTGTTTGCATCTACGACCTGGCCCGACAGCAGCGAGCCGATGAGCATCCCTACCCCGTAGGTAGCCAGCGTAATGAAGCCCTGAGCGGCGCTCTTCGACTGCTCGCCAGCCAGGTTATCGGTATAAATCTGGCCCGTTACGAAGAAGAAATCGTAGCAGACGCCGTGCAGCACGATGCCCGCAATCAGCATCCAGTAGGCCGAGTCGCCGTTGCCGTAGGCAAAGAACACGTAGCGGATAACCCAGGCCGCCATGCCGATGGCCAGCATTTTCTTGACGCCCAGCCGCACGAAAAACACCGGAATCAGCAGCATAAACAGCACTTCCGATACTTGGCCCAGCGTCTGCACACCGGCCGCGCTCTTCATGCCCACCTCGTTGAGAAACGCGTTGGTGAAGCCGTAGTAGAACGACAGCGGCACGCAGATGGCAATCGAGGCCAGGAAAAAAATCAGGTACGAGCGGTTTTTGAGCAGCCCGATGGCTTCCAGGCCCATTACCTCGCCGATGGTGATGGGACCTTCGCGCTTGATGGGGGGGGTAGGCGGCAGCAGGAAGCTGAACAGCCCCAGCAGCAGCGACGCGCCCGCCGCCATCTTAAACGTGAGGCCCAGCTGCCCGCCCTGCTCCCAGTTGAGCCAGCCAATGGTGAGGCCGGCCACAATCCAGCCCAGCGTGCCCAGCACCCGAATGGGCGCGAACTCCTTCTCGGGGCTCTGCATCTGCCTGAACGAGATAGAGTTGACCAGCGCCAGCGTGGGCATGTACACTATCATGTAGAGCAAAATACTGGGGTAGAAGCTGTCGAAACTGGCCGCGCCGGCGGCGCGCCACAGCAGCACCGCCCCCACCAGGTGCAGCACGCCCAGAATTTTCTGGGCCGAAAAAAACCGGTCGGCAATCAGCCCGATGATGAACGGCGCGACGATGGCCCCGATAGACTGCGTGAGGAACGCCACACCTACCTGCGTGCCGCTGGTGTGTAAGTTTTGCAGCAGGTAGGTACCGAGCGTCACGAACCACGCGCCCCAGATGAAGAACTCCAGGAACATCATCAGGGAAAGCTTGAAGCGGATGGCGGGCGTCATGGGTGGGAATGGGGGGTAGGGATATGGTAGTACAGTATTCTGAGCTAACGTTCACCCCACCCCCGGCCCCCCGGCCCCTACCCCCTTCGGGAGAGGGGCCAGGGGGCCGGGGGTGGGGTAAGGCGTCAGGAAGTAGCCCAGGCGCGGTCGCCCTTGTGGTAGGGCACGTTGCCGTCGTACTTGCCGGGCACGGGCAGGTAGCGCAGGGCCTGCGTGGCGCCCACCTCGGAGGTGAAATAGCCGAGCAACGTCAGTTCCTTCATCATGCGGAAGTAGTGGCTGGGGTCGTCCTTGCGCTGGTTTTTGGTGAATTCCTTCTGTTCGGCGTCGAGCTTGGTGAGCACGGCCGTGCGCTGGGCCGGGTCGGCGGCCATAAAGGCTTTGCCAATTTGCTTCTGGCTGGCCTCGTCAAGCTTGGTGAGGCCGGTGAGGAAGATTTGCTGGTCGGCGGGCGTGTAGCAGTCGCGCACCATCACGTGCATAAAGCTGCCAACTTTGGCGGCCTTAGCGCCCGGCGTTTTAGTAGCGGGCAAAATGGTTTCACCCACCTCATCGAGCAGGCTCATCTGCGTCGGGCTGAGGGCAAATTTGGTGGCGGCGGTTTCCCCAGCTTTTTCGCTGCTACTGGCCGGCGAGGAGCAGCTGGTGAGGAAATAATCAGCGCCAATCACGGTGCCGCCCATCAGGACGGCCACGCGGGCGAGGGCATCGCGGCGATTCATACGGGTGGGAGTTAACAGGTTAGATATTTTGCTTCTTCAGCTCGCCCACGGCGTGGTCCACGGCCCGCGCGGTGAGGGCCATGTAGGTCAGCGAGGGATTCTGGCAGGCGGCCGAGGTCATGGCGGCGCCGTCGGTCACGTACACGTTGGGCGCGTCCCAAACCTGGTTGTGGGCGTTGAGCACCGACGTTTTGGGGTCCCTACCCATGCGGGCGGTGCCCATCTCGTGGATGCCGCCGCCCATCGCGTAGCCATTGTTGTAGGTCTTCACGTTTTTGAGGCCCGCCTTCTCCAGCATTTCCTGGGCATCGTTCATCATGTCGATGCGCATTTTCTGCTCGTTGTCGCGGATTACGGCGTCCATTGCCAGCACCGGCAGGCCCCACTTGTCCTTCTTGGTCTTATCCAGGAACGTGCGGTTGTCGTGGTAGGGTAGCGTTTCGCCAAAGCCGGTGAGGCCCATCGTCCACTTGCCGGGCTCGGTGAGCGCGTCCTTAAACTCGCCACCAATGCTCATTTCCGGAATTTCGCGGCTCCAGCCCTCGCGGCCGGCGCTGCCCTGGTAGCCAAAGCCGCGGATGTAGTCGCGCTTGTCGCCAAACAGGTTGCGGAAGCGCGGCACGTAGATACCGTTGGCCCGGCGGCCATACACGTATTTATCCTCGTAGCCCTCGGCGTCGCCGTGCGCGCCCACCCGGAAGTGGTGGTCCATCAGGTTGTGGCCCAGCTCGCCGCTGCTGCTGCCCAGGCCCTCGGGCCACACGTCGGTGGCCGAGTTCATCAGTACCCAGGCCGAGTTCAGGGTTGAAGCGTTGAGGAAGATTACCTTGGCGTAGTACTCGTAGGTCTGGTTGGTTTCGGCGTCGAGCACCTCTACCCCCTTCGCCCGCCTGGTGTCCTTGTCGTAAAGAATTTTGGTGACGATGGAGAACGGCCGTAGCGTGAGGTTGCCGGTGGCCACGGCGGCCGGCAGCGTCGACGACTGCGTGCTGAAATACGCCCCAAACGGGCAGCCCAGCCAGCACTTGTTGCGGTACTGGCAGCTCACGCGGCTTTGCAGCGGCTGCGTGATGTTGGCCGTGCGGCCAATGACCATGTGCCGATGCGGATACTGCTTCCTGATGCGGGCGGCCACGTCTTTCTCCACCACGTTCATGTTCATGGGCGGCATAAAGTCGCCGTCGGGCAGTTGCGGCAGGCCATCGCGGTTGCCGCTGATGCCCGCGAATTTCTCCACGTGGCTGTACCAGGGCGCCAGTTCCTTGTAGCGAATGGGCCAGTCCACGGCAACGCCATCCTTGAGGTTGGCCTCAAAGTCGTAGTCGCTCAGGCGGTACGACTGCCGGCCCCACATCAGCGAGCGGCCGCCCACGTGGTAGCCCCGAAACCAGTCGAAGGGCTTCACCTCCACGTAGGGGCTCTCCTTCTCATTCACCCAGTACGAGACATTGCTCTCGTTGAGGGTGTAGTCGCGCTTGAGCACCGGGTGGTCCTCAATCATCTGCTGGGTGCGGCCGCCGCGGTGGGGCAGCTCCCAGGGCGCCTTATTGGCATTGACATAATCCTTAATATGCTCAATATTGCGCCCGCGCTCCAGCATAATTGTTTTCAATCCTTTCTCGGTCAATTCCTTGGCAGCCCAGCCGCCCGAAATACCCGAGCCAATGACGATGGCGTCATACGTGTTTTTGTCCATTATCGAAGATGGAAGAAGTAGGTGGGAATAGAGAAGCGTAATTACGGCAAAAATAACCGCCGGCAACGCGGACCAACTACCAGGAGCAGCCGGTGCCGGGCGTTGCGGCCGGCAATGTAGCAAATTTAGCGGTAAGGCAGGCCCAGCCGATTGCTTTTCGCGGGTGGCGAACCCAATATTTTTTCTAAAAGCAACCATTATCTGCTTCTCAGTCTCACTGAAGAAGTAATAGCTTTGTGGCTGCTTAGTAGAAAGCTATTTGGGCAGGCATCTTTATCGTCGGCGGGCAGCGGGCGTTAAGCGGACGGCCATCAAAAATTCGGTAGCTCATCCGGGGCCCGGTAGGAATGATTTTTAACCCCCGCCGTGAAGTTTAACGGTAGTTTTGGCTTCAGCCTGCTACCTTCGCTTAATTTAGCGTTTGTCAAAACTTTCAATTAACCGGCTTTTAAGCCCGTTAAGCTTGAAACAGCCAGGTTTTTTTTATTTTCCCACCCAAAACGTTTCCGCAGATGAACAACTGCTTACTTACTCCGCGAAACTACTGGCGTCCGGCTGGTATGCTCGCGCTCAACATTTGCCTGGCCTACCCGCTAACCGGGTTGGCGGCCGTGCCGACGGCCGGGCCGAGGACTCCTAATACTATGGCCAACGTGCCCGTATCGGGCCGCGTAACGCAAGGCAACGGCGAGGGCCTGCCCGGCGTAACGGTGCTGGTGAAGGGCACCAACATTGGCACCTCGACCGATGCCGGCGGTAATTTTACGCTGAGCGTGCCGGAAGGCGGCACGCTGGTATTCAGCACTATCGGCTACACCGCCAAGGAAGTAGCCATTACCGGAGCTACCCCCAGCCTGGCGGTGACGCTCCAGGAAAATGCCCAGGCCCTGGGCGAAATCGTGGTGGTGGGCTACGGTACGCAAACCAAAGCCGACGTGACCGGCGCCATTGCCTCGGTATCGGGCCGGGAGATTGCCGCCCAACCGGTGGCCGACCCGGCGCAAGCCTTGCAGGGCCGCGCCGCGGGCGTCACGGTTGTCTCTAACTCGGGCTCGCCGGGCGGGCAGGGCGGCGTATCCATTCGGGTGCGGGGTATTACCTCGGCCGGCAACAACTCGCCGCTGTACGTAGTGGACGGCTTTCCGCTGCCCGCCGCCACGGATGGCAACGGCAACCCGACCGGCACGGAAATCAATAACATCAACCCCAATGATATTGAGTCGATTGACGTGCTGAAGGACGCTTCGGCCACCGCCATCTACGGGGTGCGGGCGGCCAACGGCGTTGTGCTCATCACGACCAAGCACGGCAAGGCGGGCACGTCCAACATCAACATCGACGTGTACGCGGGCGTGCAGAACGTGTGGCGCAAGCCGGGCCTGCTCAACTCGCAGCAGTACGCGACGCTCAACAACGAGGCCCGCAACAACTACAACGCGCAGTTTCCGAACGATAAGCGGGCGCTGAACCCGCTCTTCGACACGCCGGAGAAAATCGCGGCCCTGCCTACTACCAACTGGATAAACGAGATTTTCCGGCCGGCGCGCATTCAGAGCTATACCGTGGGGGCCAACGGGGGTAGCGAAAAGGCGCGCTACGCCATCAGCGCGGGCTATTTTCAGCAGACGGGTACGATTATCGGCTCCGATTTTCAGCGCTTTACGCTCCGCACGAATGGCGAGGTTCAGCTGACCAAGATTCTGAAAGTCGGCAACAACCTCTCGCTCTCGCACCAGGAAGAGCGCCCGCTGGCCAACGAGAACAATGAAATCGGCGGTCCTATTCAGCTGGCTTTGCAGGCCCCGCCGTTCCGGCCCGCCTATAATGCTGATGGTAGCTTCTACGAGTTTGGCAGCCTGCCGAACGACAACTTCGGTGAGGAAAACCCCGTGACGGCGGCCCTGCGCCCCAACCAGCGCAACAACCGCAACCGGGTAACGACCACGTTCTACGTAGAGCTGGAGCCCGTGAAGCACCTGCGCCTGCGCACCAACATCGGGGCCGACCTGCAATTCAACCAGAACGACCAGTTCTACCCCTCCATCGTGGGCTCGTCGAAGTACCAGCCCCAGGGCGCGTCGGCCAGCAGCAACTCGAACTACAACCCCAGCTACCTGATTGAGAACACGGCCACGTACAGCAATGTATTTGCCGAAAAGCACTCGGTTACGGCCCTGGTGGGGCAGTCGGCCCAGCAGTTCGACTACTTCTACCTGGGCGGCAGCCGCACGGGCTACGCCACCAATACGCTCCAGATTCTGGACCGGGGTCCGATAAATGCGCAGATTAACAACTACGGCGGCAACGGGCAGAGCCGCCTGGCCAGCTACTTTGGCCGCCTCAACTACGAGTACGCCGGCAAGTACCTGTTCTCGGCCATCGTGCGCTTCGACGGCTCATCGGCCTTCAGCCTGGATAATAAGTTCGGCGTGTTTCCGGGCGTGTCGGCGGGCTGGCGCATCTCGGAGGAAGACTTCCTCAAGGACAACGCCACCATCAGCAACCTGAAGCTGCGGGCCGGCTACGGCAAGGTGGGCAACCCCTTGAACGCGGGCACTTTTGGCTACACCTCGCTCATCAACTCCAACCAGAATACGGGCTACATCTTTGGCGCGGGCAGCCAGCTCCTGAATACCGGGGGCGTGCCTACCCGCCTGCAAAATCCTAACCTGCGCTGGGAAAACAACGAGCAGTATAACCTGGGCCTGGACATGGGCTTCTTCCAGAACCGGCTAACGGCCTCGGTGGATATCTACACCCGCACCTCGCCCAACCTGCTGCTCTCAAAGCAGGTTAGCTACATATCGGGCACCAGCCAGCCGGTACCGACCAACGCGGCTTCGTCGCGCAACCGCGGCATTGACATCAACGTGACGACCAACAACTTCGTCAGCGACGGCGACGGCTTCACCTGGTCTACTACCCTCAATCTGTCGGCCTACCGCAGCAAGATTCTCTCGCTGGGCGGCGGCCAGCCCTTCAACGGGCAGGGTATCCGGGGCGGCTCCAACATCACGCGCTACGACGTGGGGCAGCCGCTGGGCTCGTTCTTCGGCTACGTGGCCGATGGGCTGTTTCAGACGCAGGATGAGTTGGCCAAGCTGAATGCCGCCTCGCCGACCAAGTTTTACCAAAGCTCGGGCACGGCTCCCGGCGACATTAAGTACCTGGACCTGAACGGCGATGGCGTTATCAATGACGCTGACCGCACGTTTATCGGCAACCCGAACCCGAACTTCACCTACGGCCTGAACAACACGTTCGGCTACAAGGGCTTCGACCTGAATATCTTCCTGCAGGGTTCGCAGGGCAACAAGGTGTACAACCTGAACCGCTACTACCTGGAAGGCGGCCTGGCCGCCGCCACCAACGCGGGCACCATTGCCCTGGAGCGCTGGACCGGCCCCGGCACCAGCAACTACGTGCCGCGCGCCGTGTTCAACGACCCCAACCAGAACATCCGGCCGTCGAGCCACTACATCGAGAACGGCTCGTACCTGCGCGTGAAGCTCGTGACGCTGGGCTACACCCTGCCCAAGTCGGTGCTAGGGTCCCTGCAACCACAACGCCTGCGCATCTACGTGAGCGCCCAGAACCTGCTGACGGCCACCAGCTACACGGGCTTCGACCCGGAGCTGGGCAACAACGGCCAAAGCTTCGGCGTGGACCGGGGCGTTTATCCGCAGGCCCGCGTGTTCCTGGCCGGTGTCAACGTGGGCTTCTAAGCCCGCGGCCTCCTTTTTTCTCTTTTAAATTCCCTTAGCGATGTTAGCTACTTCTTTATTTTTAAACCGTAACGTGCTGGGTGGCACGCTGCTCACGCTGGGGCTGCTGACCGGCTGCGGCAAGCAGTACCTGGAGCTGCAACCGCGCAACGCGGCTTCGACGGCTACCTTCTACCAGAACCAGACCGATGCCATCCAGGCCACGAACTCGGCCTACGCGCAATTGCAGCAGGACGGGCTGTACGGCCATTCGCTGTGGGCGATGGACATCATGGCCGATAACTCCTTCGTGGGCGGCGGCGGCGCGGCCGACGGCATCGAGTTTCAGCAGCTCGACAACTACACCATCCCGACCAGCAACCCGGTCATAACCGCGCTTTTTCAGCGCTGCTACCTGGGCATCGGGGCGTGCAACCAAGTGCTGCTGCACGTGCCGGACATTAAAACAATTGACCCCGCCATTCAGGCCCGGAGCATCGGCGAGGGGGAGTTTTTGCGCGCCCTGTACTACTTCTACCTGGTGCGCTCGTATGGCGACGTGCCGCTGGTGCTGACGCCCGCCGCCAGCCCGGCTGAGGCGGCCAGCGTGACCCGCACCCCGATGGCCGACGTGTACGCCCAGATTGAGAAGGACCTTAAGGACGTTATTACTAACAAGAAGCTGCCTAATTCTTATACCGGTGATGATATAGGTAGAGCAACCAATTTGTCAGCAATGGCTTTGCTTGCTAAAGTATACCTTACCGAAAACAAGATGGCCGAAGCCGCTACCCAGGCCCAAGAGACAATCACCGCGGCTAAGGCGGCCGGCAAAATGCTGTGGGCCAACTACGGCGACAACTTTAAGCTGGAAAACGAGAACGGTCAGGAGTCGCTCTTTGAGGTGCAATACAAGAGCGGCCTGAACGCGTACTCGACTGATGGGCCGGGCTCGGCCATCAACGAGTTCTGGGGGGCGCGCTTCTACACCGACAACTCGACGCAGGCGCTGAAAGACCTGGGCTACGTGGTGAGCGGCGGCGGCTACGGCTTCAATATTCCGGAGAAGGAATTTATTGATGGCTACGAGGCGGGCGATAAGCGCAAGGGTCCGACCGTGTTCGTGCCCGGCGACAAGTACCCCCTGGGCCAGACGCAGCCCACCAAGCTGGAGGGCGACCCCAACGGCTACAACGTGCGCAAGTATTTCGTGGGCCGGGCCTCCACCATCTGGGATTCGCCGCTCAACGTGCCCGTGCTGCGCCTGGCCGAAGTATACCTGATTCTGGCCGAAGCCGCCGCCGCCAGCGGCAAAACCGCCGACGCCCTGACGGCGCTGAACGTGGTGCGCACCCGCGCCGGCCTGCCCAACGCGGGTGCCGTCAACCAGGCCGTGGTGCTGAAGGAGCGCCGCTACGAACTGGCCTTTGAGATGGACCGCTGGTTTGACCTTAAGCGCACCAAAACCCTGACCAACAACCCCAACCTGCTTGCCAAGGGCATTAAGCCGTACAACGACCTGCTGCCCATTCCGCAGTCCGAGCGCGACATCAACCCTGGCCTGGCGCAGAACCCTGGCTACTAAAAGCGTCGCCCTACCCCCTCCTGAACGTCATGCTTCCGCCCGGTTAGCATGACGTTCTTGTTGGTAGGCAGTTCCTTTTTTCAGCTACCTGCCCCGGCGCTCATCCAGCGGCGTGGTCTTTACAAGACTGCGCTTTCTCTTGCTCATGACTAAAAAGCTATTCACTTCCGGCGCCCTCCGGGCCGGGGTCGCCCTCAGCTTGCTCGGCGCGGCTGCCTGCTCGCCAGCGGGCCAGTCGGGCGCGGGCCAAAATGGCCAGGCCGACGCCTCCCTACCCCAGCTCGGCAAGACCAGCCTGCCAGACGTGCTGGCTGCCCTCACCACCGAGGAAAAAGTGAAGCTGGTGGTGGGCAGGGGCTTTTACCCCTCGGGCTTCCCCGAAGGAATGCTGCCGCCCGGCGACCCTGGCGACCGTGAGGTGCCCGAAAAGGTGCCCGGCGCGGCCGGCCGCACCCACGCCATCGCGCGGCTGAGCATCCCGTCGCTCACGCTTTCGGCTGGCCCGGCGGGCGGGCGCATCGACCCCAGGCGGGGCTCGGACACGACCAAAACCTACTACGCCACGGCCTTCCCGGTGGCTACGCTGCTGGCCTCGAGCTGAAAGCCTTCGCCAAAACCAAGCTCCTACCCCCGGCCAGTCGCAGACGCTGACCTTCACCCTGAAGCCCGCCCACCTGACTTCGTTCAATACGGCCTCGTCGTCGTGGGTGGCCGATGCTAATGCCGCAAGCGCCCATTACGGAGTTAAAAATTGCCCGAAAACAGCCCGCTGGCCGGGTTTCATTGCCTATGGAAACCTTTCATATCCTGGGGCTGGTGGCCGCGACGCTCGGGCTACGTGGCCCGGCCGCCGCGCAAACCCGCGCCGAGTGGGTCGCCACCACGGCCACCGCCGGCTGGGTGGCCCAGCCCGCCCCCAAACTGGCCGCCGGCGCCGGCCCGGCCGACGCCGAAATCGTGCTCACGCAGCCGCTGCAAGTCATCAATGGCTTCGGGGCGTGCTTTAATGAGTTGGGGTGGACGTCGCTGAGCGCCCTACCCCCCGCCGACCGCGCGAAGGTGATGCGCGAGCTGTTCGCGCCGGGCGTGGGCGCCAACTTTACCATCTGCCGGATGCCAATTGGGGCCAATGACTTTTCGCGCGACTGGTACTCGTATAATGAGACGCCGGACGACTTCGAGATGGCCCATTTCAGCATTGCCAATGACGAGCAGACGCTGATTCCCTTCATCAAAAATGCTCAGCAGTACAACCCCCGGCTGGCGCTGTGGGCCTCGCCCTGGAGCCCGCCCACCTGGATGAAGTACAACCACCACTACGCCGCCGCGGCCGTGCTGCCCGAGCACCGCCAGGCGTTTCCGACGCTGGCCGAAAATGGCCTGCCGGTGGACCGCCAGGGTAAGGAGGGCCACAACCTGTTCATTCAGGAAGACAAGTACTTCGCGGCCTACGCTTTATACTTCGACAAGTTTATTGAAGCCTATAAAAAGCAGGGTATCACGGTGGGCATGGTAATGCCGCAGAACGAGTTTAATTCGGCGCAGGTGTTTCCGAGCTGCCCCTGGACGGCCGCCGGGCTGGCGCGCTTCGTGGGCTACCTGGGGCCACAGATGCGGCAGCGCCAGACGCGCGTTTTCTTCGGCACGATGGAGCGGGCCAATGAGGCGCTGGTGGATACCGTGCTGCACGATGCGCGCAGCGCGCCGTTTATTGAGGGGGTAGGGTTTCAGTGGGCGGGCAAGGGCGCCATCGCGGGCATTCACCAGCGCTACCCGGCCCTCACGCTCTACCAGAGCGAGCAGGAATGCGGCGACGGCCAGAACGACTGGAAATACTGCGAATACACCTGGGGCCTGCTGAAGCACTACCTCGGCAGCGGCGCCAACGCGTATATGTACTGGAACATCTCGCTGAGAAAAGGCGGCATCAGCCGCTGGGGCTGGAGCCAGAACTCGCTGGTGACCGTGGACGAGGCCGCCCGCACCTACCGTTACAATCACGAATATTACCTTTTGAAGCACCTGAGCCACTACGTGCAGCCCGGCGCGCGGCGGCTGGCCACCACCGGCGCGTTTACGAACCTGCTGGCCTTCCGGAACCCCGATAAAAGCGTGGTGCTGGTGGCCCAGAACGACCATGATACCGACCAGGCCGTACGCTTTCGGGTGGGCGGCCGCACGGTGGCCCCGTTACTAAAGGCGCATTCGTTTAATACGCTGGTGCTGAAATAAAAAATAAAGGCTAGGCGGCCTTCGGGCCGTCATTCCGAGCTTGCCGGGGAATCTCGCTCGGGTCGTTGTACGATACCCAAACGATTCGCTAACGGCGCGAGCGAGATTTCTCGGCAAGCTCGGAATGATGACTTACAAGCCGACTGACTTTTAACAACTAACGATTATCCCCTTCTTTTTCTCCTACCCCATGCCCTACCCCTTTTCCCGCTTCGCTACCGTGCTGGGCACGGCCCTGTGCTGCGCGGCCGGCCCGGCCCTGGCCCAAACCAAATCGGCGAAACCTATGAAGCCTATGGCTGGCGCCAACCGCCAGGCGCTGCTCACCACCCACGATGCCCAGATTAATGCCCTCATCCAGAAAATGACGCTGGAGGAAAAGGTGCACATGCTGCACGCCAACTCGGCCTTCGCGGCCGGCGGCATTCCGCGCCTGGGCATCCCGGAAATTATGACTTCGGATGGGCCGCACGGCGTGCGCCCCGAGCAGGGCCGCAACTGGAAGCCGCCCGTGGGCGCCGACGACGCCGGCACCTACATGCCCACCAACAACACCCTGGCCGCGACCTGGAACCGCCAACTGGGCTACGCTTTCGGCACGGTGCTGGGCAGCGAGGCCAACGCGCGCGGCAAGGACATTATCCTGGGGCCGGGCATCAACATCATTCGGGCACCGCTGAACGGGCGCAACTTTGAGTACCTGAGCGAGGACCCCTACTTAGTGAGCCAAATGGTGGTGGGCTACATCCGGGGCGTGCAGGACCAGGGCGTGTCGGCCTGCGTGAAGCACTACGCGGCCAACAACCAGGAAACGCACCGCGACGACATCGACGTGAACATGAGCGAGCGGGCGCTGCGCGAAATCTACCTGCCGGGCTTCCGGGCCGCCGTGGAGCAGGGCGGCGTGTACTCGCTGATGGGCTCGTACAACAAGTTTCGGGGCACCTACGCCACCGAGAACGCCTACCTGATGAATACCATTCTGAAGGGCGAGTGGGGGTTCAAAGGTTTGGTAATCAGCGACTGGGGTTCGGTACACAATACTCAGGAAGCCCTGCGCAACGGAACTGACCTGGAGATGGGCACCGACCTGGCCCTGATGTACAACAGCGTGGACCAGAGCGCGGCCACCGCCAGCGCCAGCGCCGCCAGCCCTACCCCCGCCCGCAGCCTCTACGACCGGTTTTTCCTGGCTGATGCCGCGCTGGACGCCCTGCAGAAAGACCCTACCCTCGTGCCGCTGCTCGACGACAAGGTGCGGCGCATTCTGCGGGTGATGTACGCCACCCACCAGCTCGGCGACACCAAGCGCCAGCCCGGCGCCTACAACACCAAGGAGCACCAGGCCACCGCCCTCAAAGTGGCCGAGGAAGGCATCGTGCTGCTCAAAAACGAGGGTAGCCTCTTACCCCTCCAAAAATCGGTGAAGACCGTGGCCGTGATTGGGGCCAATGCTGACCGCCCGAATTCGATGGGTGGCGGCAGTGGGCAAATCAAGGCCAAGTACGAGATTACGGCCCTGCAAGGCATTAAAAATGAGCTGGGTAGCGGCGTGAGCGTGACTTACGCGCCCGGCTACACCATTGCCCGCGACCAAAAGGCCGACCCGGCCCTCATTGCCCAGGCCGTAGCCGCCGCCAAGGCTGCCGACGAGGTTATTTTCGTGGGCGGCTCCACCCACGGCTACGACTACAGCAAATGGAGCGACAACGCCTACGACGCCGAATCCGTGGACAAGCCCGACCTCAAAATGCCCTTCGGCCAGGAGGAGCTGGTGCGGGCCGTGCTGGCCGCCAACCCCAACACGGTGGTGGTGCTGCTGGGCGGCGGCCCCATCGAGGTGGCTGCCTGGGCCGGCCAGGCCAAGGCCATCGTGGAGGCCTGGTACCCCGGCATGGAGGGCGGCAACGCGCTGGCGCACACCCTGTACGGCGACGTGAATCCCTCGGGCAAGCTGCCCTTCACTTTTCCGGTGAAGCTGGAAGACGCCCCGGCCATGAAGCTGGGCGAGTATCCCAGCACACCCGGCAACCCGCTGAAGCAGACCTACAAGGACGATATCTGGGTGGGCTACCGCTATTATGACACGTATAAAGTAGCCCCGCGGTTCGCTTTCGGCCACGGCCTGAGCTACACCACGTTTGAGTACGGCAAGCTGGCCGTGACGCCCGGCAAGCAAAGCGCCACCGTGAAGCTGACCGTGCGCAACACCGGCAAAGTGGCCGGTGCCGAGGTGGTGCAGCTGTACGTGCACGACGTGAAAGCCAGCGTGAAGCGCCCCGACAAGGAGCTGAAAGGCTTCGAAAAAGTGTTCCTGCAACCCGGCGAAACCAGGACCGTGACCCTGCAATTGCCCGCCGAGGCATTTCAGTACTACGACGAGGCCAGGAAGCAGTGGGTGCTGGAGCCGGGCCAGTTTGAGGTGCTGGTGGGCAGCGCCTCGGATGATATCCGGCAGAAGGGTAGCCTGACGCTGTAAGGGCGTTTCAGCGGGAAGGCTCCCCCTTACCCCCTCTTCTTAGGGAGAGGGGGTAGGGGGGAGCCTTCCCGCTGAAACAACCCCTATTATTTCCAAACTAAAGGCTTTGCCCCAACCCCCAAGGGGTTTTGGGAAGCGCTCCGTTAGAACAATCCTCCCCATGACCCTCCTCATCATCCTACTAGCCGTGCTCGCCCTCATCGCCCTCATCAGCTGGGGCAAGGTGAATGCGTTTCTGGCGTTTCTGCTGGTGACGCTGCCCACGGGGCTGGCGCTGGGCCTACCCCCCACCCGGCTGCTGGCCGCCGTGCAGCAGGGCCTCGGCGATACGCTGGCCTCGGTGGCGCTGGTGGTGGTGCTGGGCGCCATGCTGGGCAAGCTGGTGGCCGACAGTGGCGCGGCCCGGCAGATTGCGGGCGCGATGGTGGGCGCCTTCGGCCCCGCCAACGTGCAGTGGACCATGCTGGGCGCGGGCTTCGTCATCGGCATTCCGCTGTTTTACAACGTGGGCTTTCTGCTGATGATGCCGCTGATATTTTCGGTGGTGTACCAGTACCGGCTGCCGCCGCTGTATGTGGGCTTGCCGATGCTGGCGGCGCTGTCGGTGCTGCACGGCTTCTTACCCCCCCACCCGGCCCCCACGGCGCTGGTGGCGCAGTTTCACGCCAATCTGGGCCTCACGTTCGTGTATGGGCTGGTGGTGGCGGTACCGGCCGTGGTACTGGCCGGGCCACTCTATGCGCGCACGCTGCGGGGCATCGTGTCGCGGCCCCGGCCGGGGCTGGTGGCCGAGCCCGAGCTGGCCGGGCCGCTGCCGGGGCGGCTCAATAGCTTTTTATCTTCCTTGCTGCCGGTGCTGGTGCTGGCGGCGGCGCTGGGGGTAAAAGCGCTGGTGCCGGCCGGCGGGGCGCTGGCGGCCGGCCTCACTTTCCTGGCCGACCCTGGAGTAGTGATGCTGCTGTCGGTGGTAGTGGCCACGTTCAGCCTGGGCACGGCGCAGGGCCGAACGGTGCCGGCCGTGATGAGTACGTTTGGCGCGGCCGTGGCCGACGTAGCACCCATCCTGCTCATCATCGGCGGGGCGGGGGCGCTGAAGGAAGTGCTGGTGGCCAGCGGCGTGAGCCAGGAGCTGGCTACCAGCCTGCGCGGCACGGGGCTGCCGCCGCTGGTGCTGGGCTGGCTGCTGGCGGGCTTCATCCGGGTGTGCCTGGGCTCGGCTACGGTGGCGGGCCTCACGGCGGCGGGCGTGATGCTGCCCGTGCTGGCCCACTCGCCCGGCACCAACCCCAACCTGCTGGTGCTGGCCATTGGGGCGGGCAGCCTGCTGTTTTCGCACGTGAATGACGGCGGCTTCTGGCTGTTTAAGGAATATTTCGGCTTGTCGGTGAAGGATACGTTTCGCTCGTGGTCGGTGATGGAAACCATCGTATCGGTGGTGGGCCTGTTGGGCGTGCTGGCCCTCGACTGGGCGCTGCCGCTGCTGGGCCGGGGGTAGCGGCGGGCCGCCTATCCGTTTTACGGAAGCTGTTTGGGAAGTAACAGAAAGTCACCTGAACGGTCATTCCGAGCTTGCCGAGGAATCTCGCTGGCGTCGTTCGAGCCTCGTTCAATAATGCGAACGAGATTCCTCGGCAAGCTCGGAATGACGTTCTAACAAATTCCTAAACAGCTTCTATAAAAAAATGACAAACTAAAAAACTGAACGTCAAATTTTTAATTCATCATTTTTAATTCCCAATCGCTCTAGCTTATCCCCATTCGCTGGGCTACGTATAGGCCCGCGGCCGGCATCGGCACCCGCTGTTGCTTTTCCTACCCCCTCCTTTTCCACCCATTTACTCCATGCCCGATTTTTTCCCACTGCTGCTCAGCACCGCGCTGCTTTGTGGCGGCGCTACCTTGCCTACCCCCCCACCCACGCCCGGCGGCTGGGAGCGCCTGCTCGACCAAAACCTGAGCCAGTGGCGCACTTACCAAAGCCACCGCCACGTGCCCGGCGACAAGGGCCTGCCGCCCACCAACTCCCAGGGCCAGCCCCTACCCCCCATCGGCTACGATAAGAACGAGGCCAACGTGTTTTCAGTAACCATGCAGAGCGGCGAGCCGGTGCTGCGCATCAGCGGCGAGATTTACGGCTGCCTCGTGACGCGCCAGGACTACGCCAACTACGACCTGAAGCTGAAGGTGCGCTGGGGCCAGCAGAAGTGGCCGCCCCGCCTCCAGGAGCCGCGCGACAGCGGCATCCTCTACGATAGCCAGGGCGAGCCGGGCGTGGACTACTGGCACAGCTGGATGCTAAGCCAGGAATTTCAGGTGTCGGAGCACCAGAAGGGCAACTCGATGGGCGACTACTGGTGCATCGCCAACTCGGCGGCCGACATCCGGGCCACCCACGCGGCCACCGACGATACCTTGCGCTACTCGCCCACCGCCGCCCCGGTGGCGATGGGCAACGGCGGCCCTCACTTCTGCTACGCGCTGCCTACCCCCACGCCGCCCGCCAGCGAGTGGACCGAGCTGGAGCTTCTCAACGTGAACGGCCAGAGCGTGCACCTCGTGAATGGCCGCGTGGTGATGGCCGTCAACCATTCCAGCTTCGTAACCAAGGGCCAGCGCCAGCCCCTCACCCACGGCAAAATTCAGCTGCAAAGCGAGGCCGCCGAGGTGTTTTACAAAGACATCATGCTGAAGCCTTTGAAGGCGATGCCCGCGCAATACGCCAAGTATTTTAAGTAGCAGGAAGAGTTCTACTCCTCGCGGAGTAGGGGGCGCCAAAGAACGTCATTCCGAGCTTGTCGAGGAATCTCGCACGCGTCGTTGAACGAGGCTCGGACGGCTACAAGCGAGATCCCTCGGCAAGCTCGGAATGACGTTCTTTGGCGCAACTCCTTGCGTAATGAGTATAGCGACGCGACACCACGCCAGGCCGGCAGCCGCAACGTAAACCCGGTACCCTGGCCGGCCTGGCTTTGTACCGTGAGGGTGCCGCCGTGGCCCTGGGTCACGATTTCGTGGGCCAGCGACAGGCCCGGGCCGGTACCTTCGCCCGTGGGCTTGGTGGTGAAAAAGGGCTGGAAGATTTTGGCCTGCACCTCCGGGCTCATGCCCGTGCCGTTGTCGTGCACGCGCACTTCCACGGCGTTGCCCACGCGGCGGGTCGCTACCCCCACCGTGGGCTGGTAGCCCGGCTCGCCGGCCAGTTGGCGCTTTTGCACGGCATAAAAGGCGTTGTTGAGCAAATTGAGCAGCACCCGGCCCAGGTCGGGCCCTACCCCCTGTACCAGCGGCAACGCCGGGGCGAAGTCCGTTTCGAGCGTGGCGTTGAAAGTTTTGTCCTTGGCGCGCAGGCCGTGGTAGGCCAGGCGCAGGTATTCCTCGGCCAGGGCGTTGAGGTCAGTGGGCGCGCGCGCCGGTGCTGGCGCGGCTGTGCTCCAGCATCCCCTTCACGATGGCGGCCGGCCGCTGCCCGTGCTGCGCGATGTGGGCCTGATTAGCGGCCAGGTCGCGCAGCAGGTCGGCCAGTTCGGCCCGGGCGGGGGGGGTAGGGCCGGGGCAGCCAGCAGTTCCGGGGCTTCCTGGCACAGCTCGGTACCCACCTCGGCAAAGTTGGTGACGAAATTGAGCGGGTGCTGAATCTCGTGGGCAATGCCGGCCGTGAGCTCGCCCAGGCCGGCCATCTTCTCGCGCTGAATGAGCTGCTGCTGCTGGGTAGCGCGCAGCTCCACCAGGGCCGCTTCGGCGCGGTCGCGCTGGCCCACTACCTCGGCCGTGCGCTCGGCTACCTGCTGCTCCAGCAAGTCGTTTTGGGAGGCTGGCAGCAGCCGCTTTTCCTGCTCCTGGGTGCGGGTGCGGGCCGAGAGCTGCTCCACCTCTTTCAGCCGGATGGCCAGCTCATTACCGGTGCGGGCATAGCGCTGCCCCAGCAAGAGCGACAGAATAAGCGGGTTGGTAACGTAGGAGGCATTGAGCAGCGCGTTGCTTAGCAAATAGTGCGGCGTGAGGCCCGTCACGAGCATCCCCGACCTAAAGAGCACGGCCCCCACCAGCATGGCCGCCACCACCACGCCCGCGCCCGGCTCGTGCTGCCGCCACCCGCGCAGGCTGACCCGCACGGCATCGCTATAAATCCCAAACCCAAAGACGTAGGCCGAAAAAAGCGGGGCCCACCACACCACGAAATTCAGCCCCAGCACCAGGGCAAACACGCCCAGCAGCAGGCGGTAGGTGGCCCCGCGTGGCTGGTTGGCTATGCTGTAAATAGTAGTCAGCCCCCAGATGGCGGCAATGGCCGTGAGCGTGCCGTCGGCCAGCCCGGCCCCGAACAGCACAACCGTACGGTCAGAGCTGAGCCCAGCCACGCCAGCCACGGCCGCGCCCAGCGCGGCCGGCAGCGCGTAGCCCGCGTAGTAGAGGTTGCCGCGCTCCTGGCGAAACCACAAAAACAGCAGCAGATGCACGAAGCCCACGAAAAACAGCAGCCCCGCCCGGCCCGCGTACTGAAAGCTGTCGAGACGGCGGTCGAGCAGGTAGCGGGCGGCGGCTTCGGCGGGCTCGTGCAGCTTCAGGCGCACGGCGGGCGTGCCTTGCCGCAATAGCCCCGCCGAGTATATATTCTACAGATTATCAGCCCCAAACGACCAATGCACCAGCACCTCGACTGGCCCCACGCGGGCGAAGCGTACCGGCAGCGGCTCGTGGTTGAGGTAGAGCGTTTGCTCGCCGCCGGGCGCGCCCGGCAGGCGGCCCCGGCGACTCAGCAGCTTTCCGCCCAGGTAAATTTCCGTAGCACCGGTTTGCCACAGCGTGAGGGCTAGCGGGCGGCCTGCCCAGCCGGCGAGCACCACCAGGCGGTAGCGCCACCAGCCCTGGCCGGCCTGCCGGGCGGCGGGCAGGGCGTGCAGGTCGCGGGTGGGGTCGAGGGGCTGCCAGGCCGGGCCGGCGGCCGGGTCGGGGCCGGGGCGAAACTCCCAGCCTGCGAGTCCCAGCAGCACGCCGGCCGGCGTGCTGCTGGGACTCGCAGGCAGATAAAGGGGCAGAAGCACCAATAATACACACGCATGGCGGCAAAGAAAAGAGGGAAATCGGAGCGGTTCTCAGGTTTCTTAAAGAATTAAAAATGAAGCCGTTTAGAAAGTTGTCAGAACGTCATTCCGAGCTTGCCGGGGAATCTTGCCCGCAGTCGTTTGGGCTTCGTTCCACGATGTGAGCGAGATTCCTCGGCAAGCTCGGAATGACGTTCTATCTTCCTAAACAGCTTCATTTTTAATTATTTGCAAAAAACCGCCCCAGGCGCAGCCAAGCGGCGCTACTTCTGGCCGCGCAGGCGCTGCCACCAGTAGTTGAGCTCGTGCCGCAGGCGGGTGGGCAGCTCGTCGAGAGCATCGGCCCAGGGCAGGCCTTTGGCAAAGCGGGCGCGGTCACAGGCGCGCAGCACGGCCAGCACGCCGGGCTCGTGCAGTTGCCAGATTTTGCAGTAGGCCGCCCCGCTGCCGCTGGCCGCGATAATGCCGTTCACGGCGCGGCGGGCGGCCTCGTTGGTGCCTTCCACCGTGGCCAGGTCGGTGTTAGTGCGCACGTAGTCGGAAGCCAGAAACAGGTTTTCGACGCCGCAGAAGCTCTCGGGGCGCAGGCTCCACGAGCGGCCGTGTTCACGAGCAGCGGCTCGGTATTGTGCTGGGTCACGAAAGGGCTCTTGATGGGCAGCGGCAGCGGGTGGTTGGTGCCGGCCTCAATATCGGAGTCGACGTAGCAGCCCACGCACATGTCGTCGGTGAGCAGGCTCTCGCCGTTGGCCTGCGTGAGGCTTTTTTTCAGCTCGGCCCACACCTCGGCCACTATTTCAGGCCGGGTGCGCTTTTCCGCCGTTTTGTGGTTCAGGCCCTGCTCAAACCAGTTGCTCACGTCCACCGACAGCAGGCCCTTCACCTGGCCATCGCCGTAGCCCGACAGCGGGTGCCGGGGCCAGAACCGCGCCTGCGAAATGGCCGTGACCGCCCACGGCGAGTCGAGGCAAATGACGTGGCCGGGCGCTAGCTTCACGTCCACGTTCAGGTAATACTGAATGCCGTTCATCCAGTTCAGGGCGTGGGTAGCGGGCGCGGCCAGCTTCTGGATGAAGCCCAGCGTGGCGTCAATCGTCAGCAGGTCAGGGCTATTTTTGAGCAGCACGGCCATTTGCTCAACCGGCACGGCAGCCACGAAGTAGTCGGCCTCAACCCGCTCTTTTACCTCGCCCACGTCGGGGCGCACGTAGGCGGCCGTGACGCGCCGGGTATCAGGGTCGCACTCCAGGCGCGTGACTCGGACAGGCCTAGGGGGGTAGAAACCGCCATATGGGTTTGGCATTATGAGGTGATAAATTTTGACTGTCAAAGTATTAAGAAAAATACTAACTTTGGCCCCTACCCCCCTAAATGCTGACAATCACTTACTAAATACGTAGTAGTACCTGGCTGCTATCACCTGAAAGTTCGTTTTCCCGTTAGCTGAGATAATTGGCCTGGCGCGGTCAGCAGGCAACTTCGCGGTCGCAAAACCCTTCCTTCATTCCCTCTTTTTTGAATTCCCATGCAGCAAAAAATCACTCAGGTGTTCTTCCTCTTTTTTGCCCTGCTACTGGGCCGGCCCGTGCTGGCGCAGCAAAAGCTGGGCGTATTTGCCGACGACCAGGACGTGGGCACCGCCGTGAAGCCCGGCGCGGCCGCCTACCTGCCGGCCACGCGGCAGTATGTCATTACCGGCGCGGGCACCAACGTGTGGGGCGACCACGACGAGTTTCACTACGCCTACCAGCAACTCAAGGGCGATTTCATCCTGTACGCGCGGGCCAGCTTCGTGGGCTGCGAGGGGGTAGAAGCCCACCGCAAGCTGGGCTGGATGGTGCGCCAAAGCCTCACTGGCCCCTCGCCCCACGTGAGCGCCGCCGTGCACGGCGATGGCCTTACCTCGCTGCAATACCGCCGGGCCACCGGCGGCACTACCGAAGAAACCCGCGCCAGCATCACCCACGCCGACGTGGTGCAGCTGGAGCGCAAGGGCGATGTGTACACCATGCGGGTGGCGCGGTTTGGGCAGCCCTTCGAGGTGGTGCAGGCCACGGTGGCCGGGCTGGGCGAAACGGTGTACGTGGGCCTGTTCGTGACCGCGCACAACCCCGACGTGCTCGAAACCGGCGTGTTTCGCGACGTGCGCCTGACCCAGCCCGCCCCCGATGGGCTGGTGGCCTACCGCAAGTACCTGGGTAGCCGCCTGGAACTGCTGAACGTGGCCACCGGCGACCGCGAGGTTATCTACACCGCCCCCAATTCTATCCAGGCGCCCAACTGGCAGCGCGACGGCAAAACCCTGATTTACAACAGCGACGGGCTCATGTACAGCTTCGACCTGGCCACCCGCCAGCCCACGGTGCTACCCACCGGCAGCGTCAAGAACAACAACAACGACCACGTGCTGTCCTTCGACGGGCGGCAATTGGGGCTGAGCAGCGAAATCGCTAAGCTCGGCGGCTCTATCGTATACACGGTGCCGGCGGCGGGTGGCACGCCCCGCCAGATTACGCCCAAGGGCCCGTCGTACCTGCACGGCTGGTCGCCCGACGCGCGCCATTTGCTCTTCACCGGGCAGCGCAATGGCGATTTCGACATTTACCGGGTGCCGGCCACCGGCGGCAAGGAGGTGCGCCTGACCACCGCCGCCGGCCTCGATGATGGCCCCGAGTATACGCCCGATGGCCGGTACATCTACTTCAACTCGGTCCGCACCGGCACCATGCAAATCTGGCGGATGCGCGCCGACGGCAGCCAGCAGGAGGCCGTGACCCACGGCGAGTTCAACGACTGGTTTCCGCATGTGTCGCCCGATGGCAAGTGGCTGGTTTTCGTGTCGTTTTTGAAGGACGAAGTGCCGGCCGGCGACCACCCTTTTTACAAGCACGTGTACCTGCGCCGGCTGCCCATCGGGGGCGGCGAGCCGCAGGTAATCGCCTACGTTTACGGCGGGCAGGGCACCATCAACACGCCCTCGTGGTCGCCCGATGGCAAGTACGTAGCCTTCATCAGCAACACCGGCCCGGTAAATTAATAACTTGATTTACAATTAGGACTTACGCAGCCTAGTGCAGTAAAACCGGAATATATGATTTAGTGAGTTGTTGGCGAAGCCACTCAGCCCACGGCAGAACAGCAGCTTGGTATATCGTGCGGCCGATGGCGCGGGCGTGTTG
>JAABUK010001626.1_pt1 | contig 42281 bp, 46 predicted proteins | sample 5559141 | NCBI WGS metagenome assembly JAABUK01 (sample SAMN10711869, study PRJNA513367) | rock metagenome | isolation source: Antarctica rocks | place: Antarctica: Victoria Land, Pudding Butte nord | collected 2016-01-03 | reverse complement strand
TTATGCCTGGGGAGCTGCCGGCGGGGGGGAGGGTGGAGGGGAGGTTTCTGGGGCAGGTGGAGGGGTTGAGGGGGGTGAATATGTCGGCTGTGGTTGAGGTTTTGGAGGTGGGGTGATGGGAGATGATGGTGATGGAGTGGGTGATGGGGGGGGTAGGGTTTTGATGTAAGGCAGTTCTAGTGTGGTATTTGGTTTCGCTCTATATGCTAGAGCTGTAATTCACACCTGTGATGGAGTCCTCAGCGCGCAGGAGAGGGTGGGAACCGCTATTCTCTGCAGGTTCGGGAGTAATACGACATCATGTTAGTCTAAGGGGCATATGTAATAAAAATGGCACATGACTCGTGAGCTATAGACACGCTTCTTATCGATCCAATCAGCTCAAGTATCTCTTGCAGGGTCCCACATCGCCGGACGTGCTTTTCCAACGTCGGTATGGGGGCCAGCACCCCTGCCGGAGCCGGAGCTGGCTAAATCTAGCTGGGGCACACTCCACAGCTGCGTGTCTTTCGGTGTCATAAGTCAATACTCTAGGACTGCTATCAGAGTAGAGGAGCCAATACCTTTCCTATGCTTATCATAATTACGTTTGACGGCATTATGCACAATCCATGCAGCAGCACCTTTAACTTGTAGGGCATCTACAATCTTCAAACGAGCCATTTCGTCCCCCCCATCTCTAGGCTCAGCAAAATACTTTTTAAGCCCGTTGATCGCCGAATAAGTGTTGGCTTGCTTAGCGGGTACATTGCCGTTCATATCATAACTAATCTCTCGGGCTTTCTTCTGTAACAGGAAGAGTATGTAAGAGGAGGGGCGACCACTTAAGCGACAGACCTTCACATTCACTGTCCTCCATGCATTTAGGAGGTCTAAACCGTCCAAACCAACCTTTTTCCGTACCTCGTCGACTTTGTCGCCAAAGGCCACTTCCGTCATACTTGTGCCTTCGAAGAATGTAGATCTGTAACCTTGGAAGGGTGGAGACTAGCGAAGGCAGGATAAGTTCGAACGATGTTGTTTTCACAGAGGTGAGGGCATTCAAATCGCAAAGCAGAATTATTGAGGGAGGTATTACAGCTACACCCCCCTTGCCTACCTGTACACCCCCCCGCATTAGGTTTGGCTTCATCCGCAAATGGAAATAGTGCGCGCGTACCCGACTAAGCTCCGGGCCTGTCCCTGGCGCAATGCGCCCTATCCGGGCCCTGGGGCCTGCTAAGGGAGCGCTGTGCCCCCTAAACTCTAGGGGCGGGCTCCCTAGGTAGTTGATACCCTTGAACGACCGGAATTAGCTGTATTGGCCGCCTACTGAGGGTGAGCCCCCAGGCCATAGGCCATGCGCAGCCAAACCTAATGCGGGGGGGGTGTACATGTAGGCAAATGGGGGGTGTACAGGTAGGCAAATGGGGTGTAGCTGTAATACCTCCCATTATGGAACAAGGGTTAGGGTTGCTTATATCCGGAGTCAATTCGGGATTACCAAGTGCCGGTTCTAGGAGTTGCTGATCAACCTTCCTCGTCACATTGTAATTAAGTTTCGCAACGGCGGCGTTAGCCGGCTGTTGTCAATCATGGAGTCATTCTTTAGATTTGAGAGGCTTGCTGTTCTTCCTGCAAGTGCAGGACAGTTTATATTGAATGCGGATTGCAGTTCACAAGCCCACAATGGCGTCCGATCACTCCGATTCAACACTTGCGGTTTCTGAGAAGAGTTCTCAGCCCATGCACAGCGCGAAGAACCCTACGAATGAGAATGATTGCGCCGATTGGGAGGCAGGGCAAGGGCAAACAGATGGACCCATCGGAGGTGCTGCTGCGGCGCTGGACCTCTCCACACCACACGCGGAAAGAAGGGCCAGTGGCCACCCTGCCTCCCTACAACCATCACGAGGTGGACACGGCTACACAGCTTTTGACAAGGATGGGGAGGCGTCAAAGAAGGAACCTGAGGAGCAAGACCCAGACAAGCAATTCGAGGTGCAGTGGGACGGCGATGATGATCCCATGAACCCTAGATGTATGAGCGGAGCTCGCAAGTGGTCCATCGTTATCATCGTGTCGGCCGGCTCGACCTGTGTGACGTGCGCGAGTTCGATGTATACCTCCACATATGAACAGATTACGACAGAGTTTCATGTCTCGAGGGTTGTCGCCACCTTGGGATTGAGCTTGTTTGTCATCGGTCTTGGACTGGGCCCGATGGTGCTTGGGCCCCTTTCAGAGTTCTACGGGCGCCGACCGATCTATGTCCTGTCTTTTACGTTCTTCCTTATCTGGCTTATTCCTTGCGCGGTGGCCAAGAACATCGGGACCGAGCTTGTCGCCCGTTTTATTGACGGTGTAGCTGGCAGTGCTTTCCTCAGTGTTGCTGGAGGCACTGTGGGTGACATGTTCAACCGGAATGAGCTGCAAGCTCCTATGATGATCTTCACAGCTTCTCCCTTCATTGGACCTCCTATTGGGCCGTTGCTGGCAGGCTTCATCAATCAGGTATGTTCTTCTTGGTAGTCAATCTTCGTTTCTCCCCACGGAGATCCCTGGCGCTGCGGCCATATTCTGAAAAGATATGCTCCGCAATTGGGCCCGGCAGGTCATTTCATATCCTAGATTCACCTTTCACATCGGTTTCCAAGTAGAAAGACTCGACCGCTCACTGCTTGACTGAATCGGACACAAACCAGAAGGCACGGGGGGTCGTAGATTCAAATGCATACGATGCGTGTTGAAGTGCGAAGTATCGACCGCAAGTCCAAAATCTGACATTGCTAGTCAGTACCATTCTGGGTCATAGCTTTTGTTCCTTGGACTTTTGCTGCAAGCGTATTCCCTGAGATGCGTTGACACCCACAGAGTACTTGTAAGACTATCAATGCTGATTCTGAGATATTGTACAGTATACCAATTGGTGACTGAGATCCGCTTCCCCGCCTGGAATACATGCTGACTATACAGGCGATGGACATTCTACGTATTGATAATTTGGTCTGCCGTGATGCTTGGCCTGATCGCGGCATTCGTCCCGGAAACTTACCACCCCGTTCTAGTCCGCCGTAAGGCAATCAAGTTGCGAAGAGAAACAGGCGACGAGAGATGGAAGGCACCGATCGAGGTTATGCAGAGATCGATATTACCCACTATCTTAAGGTCGTGCTACCGCCCTTTCTTGCTACTAGCACTCGAGCCTATGTGTCTAAATCTCTGTTTGTTCTCAGCATTATTGCTCGGTGTTTTGTACCTTTTCTTTGGAGCATTCGAGATCGTCTTCGCCAACAATCATCATTTTGAGCTGTATCAAGTTGGTCTGAGTTTCATGGGTCTTCTCGTTGGCCAGCTAATTGTAATCTTAACGAACCCGATGTGGCACAAGAACTACCTGCGACTGGTCCAAAATAGAGAGATGAACGGAGGGGAGCCTGGAGGTTCCGAGCCTGAATATCGTTTGCCACCTGCGACCGTTGGGGCCTTGCTGGTGCCACTTGGGCTTTTGTGGTAAGACTTCATACGCAAATCTCGTCGTGGCTCCAATCAGATCATCTTATTGATGTGGGTGTAGGTTTGCGTGGACGCTTTTCCAATCGATTCATTGGATCGGTGAGCAGCTGTAATGTAATGTATGTACGAGCAGGTCTGACGTGATGGTAGTACCAATCATTGGAAGCGCCGTGTTTGCGGCTGGGTGAGCCCTACTATTGTCAGATGTATTGAGACGGCCACTTGCTGATGAGTCTGTGCTGTCCAGCATGTTGCTCGTCTTTTCTGGAATTTTCAGTGAGTCGAAAATGCAGATTCGTAGGCCGGTAAATTTGCTGAGATGTTGTATAGCCTTCCTGGTTGATGCCTACCCGCTGTATGCGGCCTCTGCCTTAGCGGCCAACAGCTTCGCTCGCTCTAGCTTTGCTGCCGCGTTTCCTCTCTTCGGTGTCCAAAGTAAGTTAATTAGCATTCGGCGTCTAAGGCGGTCAATACTTGGCTGTGAAGGCTAACACGTGTGCTTTAGTGTACAACAAACTTGGTTACTCGTGGGCGACAACGCTATTAGCCTTCCTCACCGTGGTGATGGCACCATTCCCGTAAGTCAAGCAGAGGTTTAGACATCCGTGAGGCTGAGATTGTGGCTAATGGTGGGAATAGTTACATCTTTTTCATATACGGCAAGAGGATACGAGGAAGATCAAGCTTTGCGACCGGACGATAGCAAGTAGACCAATAGAACAGCATCAGATGATAGATGACTAAAGGTAGGCGCATACGTGAGGCATGCGTGCATACATGACGGGCCTGAAACCGCGAATGTTGTGAGCTGGCCGGCCAGTGATTAAGGTATGCATACTTGCGCCTTGGGTGAGACGTGGTGGGTCACGTTAGGTCAACGTTGGTCAGCCGATCGACCTGTTGACCTGTTCGGCTGTTCCTGAACCCATCGGCGACATGGCGGCCCGCCCGCCCGAGCTTCTCCTGTGAGTTGCCATCATGATGCTGGTGGAAGCAGCCAGCAGTTGTTTGCCTCTTTGGGAACATGGTATGGGGTGGTCGATAGTGTGCGACCCAGGAGTGAGTCTGGTGTTATGGCCAGGACACCAATCGAGTCCTGCATTGACTGATATGTCGCTGCCTCTATTGGTGTCCTTGATCCATCAAGGACCTTGGGTGTGGAAGGTCCGAGTACGGTCCCAACCAATGGTGCTTAGGAGTGATTCATGCAGCAATTCATCAACTCCAGCAGACTACTTTAGCGTGCAGCTTAGTGGATACAGTACCAAGTTTAGTGCCCGCAGCTCGTGCAAATCATCAACGACGTTAGCGGGCTTGGCGAACCCTGATGAACAGCGGCAGTGTGCCACACTACACCTCGTATAAACCCGACGACTTGGGTCCTCAAGTTTCACCAGCTGGATTCCAACCTCCAATATCAGCCATCACCTCAAACTGCCGTCTTCACCTCGTCTCGCTCACCTCATTGGCTGTCTAACCGCGGTCGTGCCACCCAGCAAGGTTAAATTTCCGCTGTTCCAGACCCCTCAAAAGTGGGTGGGAGAGCCAGTAGTATCTCCCCATTGCCCTCTCTATATCCCACAAATCTCTACACACATATACACGAATCTGTCAATCATCGCGGTTGAGCCACTTGATCCACGGTGACCGCGCGAATTCGTGTTAGCCTGATCCGGGATAATATTCTGTCCGGATGCGCAGAGCCTCATGAGCCTCACACGTTAGGCCTCGGTACTGCATATCCAGCTGGTTCACAGCGCATCAAGTCACGCCCAGCCCTCGTGACTGTAGCGCCGTAGGTTGGAGGACGCATTCAGTCGATTTGGATCCATTTAAAAGAAACCAAACATTCCCAAGGATCGCCACCACTGGTTGGTTGGGCTCCACGCCTTTTTTGCAGTGCAAGAGCTTGTAGCACGGGAGCCTGCATCCAGCTCGGGTAAACTTATCTCCATTAACAGGGGCAATTTAACCCTGCAGTCCAGGCTGGCAGCCTTGGAGAGCGCTGGGACGGGCACTGGTGTCTCTGGGTATCGCTCCTTTGTCGGACCCGAGAGGCTCGCTTAGTGCATTCATATAAGATATGGCTTCCCAAGATCAAGATGAGGATGTCCCTTCAAGATCGCATTCAGAGTCATCAGACGATTCAGATAGTCAAGACTCAGACGAAATGCGCGACAAAAGCGCAGTCCCCCGGAAGACGGCTGACGGCAAGGTTAAAAAGCCTCCCAACAAAGATCCTAACAGGGTCAAGAGGAAGAAAGCACGTCGGGCCTGCGAGAATTGCCAACGAGCACATCTCACCTGTAGTAAGTCTATCATTCTGGATCTTGGATACTCTATCGAACGTGAAACCTAAGGGTTTCTTTATTTTCCTAGGCGACCAGCGGCCATGCGAAAGATGCGGCGACAAGAAGCCATGCAGAGATGGGAAGCGGAAGAAGGCAAAGTACTTGGAAGGCACTGAAGATAAAGATCTAATGCCAGTTCAGGAAAAGGAACAAGAAGAAGCAGAACGTCAACGTGCTTTGAACCGCTTTGACGGAAGTCGAATCCCTGGACCTGGCTTTCCTGGAATGATGCCTGCTGGTTTGTATCGAGGCCCACAAACAGCTCCGGCGGGCTTCCCTATGTTTGCATCGAACCCTCCGCAAATGCAGATGACTTCTCAACCATACGTAAATCAGATCATGTCGACCACGCAGCCACAAGCATACAGCTATGGTCAGCAGCCGGCGCCGATGGAAGACTTCAGTGGCCCTCGACAGCCAGCTTTGCAAATGCCATCAGACCATGTGCAGGATCCGTTCGCAGCGGATGTCTTTCCTGAATTAGATATCGAGCAGATGGGCTTTGGAAACAGATTTGGCGCTCTTGAGTTCGATTTCCTCAACCAAATGTCCTCTGGCGTGTCAGGCACCCCTCCGAGCGACAGCGTCGGGGGCTTCGAAGCTGGTGATGGCATCACCTATGGCATGCTGCCAACAGACTACGGGTCGAGTCCTGCATGCGCCCCGCAGTGGCGATTTCCTCAGCCTGGATCGAATCAAGGCGCCATCGCTTACAACCTTGACGGCCAAGATCAGGATTCGTTCGAGGGATTTGTGAAGAAGGAGGACCGCCCGGGCGGCTTCCAGCAAGGGGGTCTCAAGGGTCAGAGCAGCTACCCTAGTCCCATCTCTGGGCCAAGTGTTCTTAGTCCACAAGGTATGATGGCGGGTTTCGAGGGAAAGCCTGCCGCAAAAGACGCGCACATTACTAACATTAACCCATCTCGTCAGGCGCAGGGACTCCAGGAGGTTCACTCTCACCAGCGATCAGCGGAATCGGAAACCTCGATATCAACGAAGCCAACTACTACCCTCTCAACAATACCAGCCACTTCACTGCTAGCCAAGACCGCATTCTCTCGCCGCAGTCGCAACCCGTCAACGGTCTACAATATGGTAACCGAGCCCTATTCCTACACGAGAGCTTTCCATGATCTCATGGCTTTGATCAGAAAACGCTTTTCCCAAAAACGGACTGCCCACATTGCTAAAGCACTAGCCTCCATTCGACCTTCATTCATCTCATCTCTGACGAAACTGGACGACGACGACCGCGTTTTTCTGGAAAAGTGTCTGCAGCGCACGTTGCTGGAGTACGAAGACAACCTTAGCCTCACTGGTACTCCCACCATATTATGTCGGCGCACAGGAGAAGTAGTGGCCGTTGGTGAAGGATTCACCATCTTGACTGGATGGAGAAAAGCGGTTCTCCTGGGCAAGGAGCCTAATCTCAATGTTAACAAAGGCGGCAATGGCTCTGGTCCGCCCAGTACTGGCGACTCAACATCTCGCGGTACCAATACTCCTCGCTTACCAGATTTCTCTACTCTTGACGACTCACGACCCAAACCAGTTTCTATTGTCGATTTGTTGGATGATGAAAGTGCTTGCGACTTCTTTGACGACTATGCTCATTTAGCCTTTGGAGATTCAAGAGGCAGTGTCACAACTCCATGCAAGCTTCTTATTTACAAGACAGCGAAGGACAAAGGCTTTGACAAGGATTTTGACAGCGAAGTTGGATCTCGGCTCAAAAAGGAGCGCGATGCCAATCGCCCTACAAGAGGAGGACAAGAGGATGACAAGGTCGATTGCATGCTCTGCTGGTCGGTGAAGAGGGATGTATTCGACATACCCATGTTGTTTGTCATGAATGTCCTACCGTGCATATGATGATTTAGGATTCATACAAAGAAAACATTCGACGCAAGACTATGGATATAGACTGGCTTTCTCGAGGGCATCATCACGGCAGATGTCAGTTGTAAATATCGCCTTCAGCTTGAAGCAGATTTGTCGTTCGCTTGAATGCAAAAGCTGCTTGAACATACAGATGCTGGAACGGAGAGTGTTCTATGGTCTATGTTAGCCTGCTTCTACCATTCATGCTCCCGCCCACACCGCTCACCCCTTCGTAATCAACGCTCTACTCGAAACAAGGGCTTCGACTATTCTCATGCGGGTTCCCTCGTTCTACCGCTGTTGCCCCCTGTCAAGTGGCGATTTCATTTTCATGCCCCTCGCCTTCGAAATCAATCAAGTACTTATCCTGCGTCAATTCGACATAGGCGCGCCTCTCCAGACTCCTCTTCGATACCTCAATATCTACGTTGATATCCTCAATCAGACTCTCCTTGCTCACGTAATCATATTCGGGTCGTATAAAGCCACAGATGAGCAGATTCATGCGCGCGCCGTAGAAGTCTTGTTTGAATTGATGTAAAATGTGAACTTCCTGCGAATGACTAATCTTAGAACTCTTGCGCCGGCGATGAAGAGAAGAGAGGAATAGAGAGATCACGGCATACCACACTGCGCACACTATTCTTGTAGAACGGATTCCAGCCAATACTCAACGCCACTTCCCATACTCCATATGCTCCCCCTTCCCTCTTCCCGCTCTCATCGACAGCCACACCTGCCCAACCATAGTAGACACCGCTCTCCACGCCTTCATTGCCACCCACACTTAGCCCCGCAATCGGTATGTTCGCCGTCGGTATCCCCAATTCAGCACTCCCACGCCCAAAGCCCTTCACTATAGGTCCTGAGAGGCGGATTGGAAAAGGTGCGACGGGGGCATCTGGGCCGGCAATCGTTGGGCGTGGGCCATCAGGACGCATGTCGTGAGATCAATGTTGGAGTGTCAACTGTCAAGGAAGGCGCACAACGATTTGGAGATCTTCGGGCGTGGGGGCTCCATACTTCAGGGACGGGCCGCCTGTGGCTCTAGGCGAGGGAAGCGCCAGGAAAAGCTCAGTGCAGCCTTCTCCAACTGCGATGCAGATTTGCGCTGAGGAATGTTTTCCCTTACAATCTCAGATTTCAAGAGCTCTACCATAGAACTTCTGCTGTACCGTTCGTCTGTGCCTGTCTGTGCAGGATTCATCAGTGAAGAAGCCGCCAGAATGATCTTTCAAAGTAGCATCAATCGGTCGTTTTTGCCGGTAGGATAGCCCTGAGGTCTTTCTTTTCATCTTAGCTAGGCCTTGGTCTTTTATGCAATATCAAGATGCCTGAGCGAGTACACCACCGATTCGGCGAGGCTAGTCCCATAGAATCAGTCCCAAATATAAAAAAGCGAAAGCGTGATGATTCGAAGGGGCCACAACAAGGATTTCAGTCCGCCTCTACTCAACCCATCAAGCAGATTCACTCGCACCAAAATATTCAAAATGGAGTTCAATCCTCAACCAAACAGTCAAATCCACGCTCATCTCTACCGCAATCTGGACCAAGCCCAGTTCCGAACGTAAATGATAGGAACCGAAAGCTTGGACCGAGTCCCATGAGAGAACGCGCCAAAGCACTTTGGCAAGCGCGGAAAACGTTACCGATTTGGGCTCACGCTGCTGAAGTACGCAAAGGATTACGAGAGAAAGACGTAATGTTGCTGATTGGGGAGACCGGAAGTGGTAAGAGTACGCAGGTTCCGCAGATATTAGCCAGTGAAACATGGAGCCGAGCACAGAACGTGACAGTTTCAGGAGACTCGGCCCAATCTACGCTTCAGAAGAATGGGAACAATCTCACCAATGTTACCGTTGGCGGCTGCATTGCGATCACCGAGCCACGAAGAGTAGCGGCGATTACCCTAGCAAGACGTGTAGCAGAAGAAATGGGGACTCCGCTTGGGTCGTCAAGCCCCGCGAGCACAGTGGGGTACTCGGTCCGTTTTGACAATTCTACGTCTGCGAGCACGCGGATAAAATTTCTTACAGAGGGCATGTTGCTGCAAGAAATGCTACGAGACCCGTGGTTGAAGGCTTACAGTGCTGTGGTGGTGGATGAAGTGCATGAAAGGGGGGTCAATGTCGACTTAGTGATGGGATTCATGGGGCAAATGGTCGCTGGAAAAAATGAGGGCAGAGGTGGGATCCCCCTGAAAGTTGTCGTTATGAGCGCAACGGCCGAGATGGAGCGTCTGGGGAACTTTTTCGAGAAGGCATTCATTCCACCCAAAGAGGTTCTCAACGGGTTTAAGCCCCACGGTGACCAAGCCCAAAGCGAGGAAGAGACTGGTTCTGACGAGTCCGAATGGTCAGGTATATCGTCTTCTGCCGAGGATGAGGGGGATGTGTCCGCTCAGACTACTAGAGGCGAGGTCAAGGAGCCTAGTAACGAGAGCGAACTGGGCGAGATCCCCAAGACCAATGGCTACAAAGCTAGCGATCGCAACATCGTACAGGAAAAGAGATCGTATCTACCACTTTCCCACGTAGCAACCTGCTACATTGAAGGCCGCCAATATCCTGTTACAATCAAGTACACGCCGGAACCAGTCCAAGACATTGTCGATGCTGCGCTACGGACCATTTTTCAGATTCATCACAAAGAGCCCATGCCAGGCGACATCCTAGTCTTCCTCACAGGACAAGAGACCGTCGAATCACTCGAGAGTCTCGTCAAAGAATACGCACAAGGCTTAGGTCCCGATTTACCGAAGCTCCTAGTACTGCCGTTATTTGCAGCCTTGCCTCAAGCCGCTCAGCAACGGGTCTTTCAACCAGCTCCTCCCAGAACAAGAAAGGTCATCATAGCGACGAATATTGCAGAAACATCTGTCACAGTCTCTGGAGTACGTTTCGTCATTGATTGCGGAAAAGCGAAGATCAAGCATTTTCGATCAAGCATTGGACTGGATTCGTTGCTGGTGAAGCCGATCTCGAGATCTGCAGCTATCCAGCGAAAGGGACGTGCCGGGCGAGAAGCACCAGGGCAATGCTATAGGCTGTATACTGAATCGGACTATCTCAACTTACAACAGTCAAATACACCTGAGATACTGAGATGCGATCTCAGTCATGCGATACTGACAATGAAAGCACGGGGTGTAGGTGATGTTATCAATTTCCCTTTCTTGGATCATCCACCTCGAGAAGCTCTGGAGAAGGCGCTTCTGCAGCTGTATCAGCTAGGAGCGCTGACAGACACTGGAGATGTCAGCGAGACAGGGCAGCAAATGGCCAAGTTGCCCCTCACAGTGTCTCTGGGCAGAGTGCTTATCGCAGCTGCGGAACCGGACCTTGACTGCGTCTTGGAAGTTATAGACATTATTTCTTGCCTGAGCGTGGAGAACCTCTTCCTCCATCTGACGTCCGAAGAAAAGAAAGAAGAAGCTCAACTTACCCGTCGCGAATTGTATCGCAGAGAAGGCGACCACCTGACTCTTCTGACTACCGTCCAGGCATACGCTGCAGAGCATTCGGACCGCAAAGCGTGGGCTGAACGGCACTTCGTCTCGCACCGCGCCATGCAAGCCGTGATGGACGTACGCAAGCAGTTACGGCAGCAATTCAAGGCATTGCTCGAAAAGCAAGGACAGCAAACGACGGACTTGACGCCTGAGCTCGCTATATCTGTTCTGAAATGCTTCCTAAAAGGATTCGCGACCAACACTGCACGCTTGTTTCCCGACGGCAGCTATAAGACCATCGTGGGCAATCAAACCGTCGCGATTCACCCATCAAGTGGCCTGTTTGGGCGAAAGATTGAAGCAATCATGTACAACGAATTTGTTTTTACAAACAAGAGCTATGCGAGGGGTGTAAGCGCGGTGCAAATGGACTGGATTGGTGAAGCTTTGGGGGTGTGAGACCGAGTAAGGATGGCATTGGTGGCTGATGCTTTTCGAAACGTACATGAATGGACCAAGACCACAGTCTATGACTATCCATATGGTGGATGGCAAACACAGGATTCCCAAGCATGGCATACTTTGCAGATTTTCGCAAACCTTAAGAATTCTGGTCAAGGCCCGCTTATCAAAGCACTTAAAGTTGAGGACTGACACCGAGTGTTCAGATGAGTGCTGCTGCACCGATCTGTTCATCGGCCGCTCAAACATCCTCCAACTTGTACACCTCATACGCTGGTTCCTCATAAGGATGCGCATGCTTCAACGAGTCCACCGCTCCTACCATGACGTCCATGCCCACGCACAGGACCTCGACTCGCGTCTCCTCTACCCGCTCAAGCTCGCCCACTTTGCCAATATTAGGCACAGCGCCCTCGTTGGGCATGAATTGAGCGGTGCCCGGGGCCTCAAAGCAGACCATGGAATACTTGCCGCCGGGGTAGGAACCCGCTCCTAGGTTAATCGGATAAGTCATTTGTGGGCTATGAAAATGGACAGAGCAGACCCGAATTGAGACAGCTGTATCCAGATCTAAAAGGCGAATGTTGTAGGATTTTGGCGGGTTTGAGATGGAGTGACTGGGGTGATGAATTGACTTACCTTTGGCGAAGATGGCAGATTTGCATGCCTCGAGAGAGGAATTGGGGACGGTGAAGATGAGTTTGTAGCGTGGTTGGTCTGTTGGTGTGGACATCTCAAGTGGTTGATGTAATGAGGATCAAGGATGACGATTTGATGCTATTCGCAATTCCTAGAGTAGTGCTAACCCATTACTAAAAAGGTTAGAAAGACTTTTCAGCCACATTCATAACGTATGGAGGCCACGTCCAGGCCATGCTGACGGTTACTTTGTTAAAGTATACATTGAGTAAGTTTAGGCGCCTGCGGAGTGACGCTGTTTCCGCTGTGTGGAGACAACTCAACGGACATCTCCGTTGGGAATGCGGACTGTGACAATTACTGTGATCACACGCCACAGCTGCACGAACCGACTAATTTTGTCGCCCCCGCATGCTGCAACTAGCTTAATCTTGCCGAAGCCAAACCGGATTTGCGTCACTATCGATTGTAGACATCGACCTACCGCAATACGCTTACGACAGCTATCCCGCCCTAAAAAGAATGCCACTCTCTTCGCCGCTATCCCCGTCCTCTCTCTCTACTACCCATCATCCTTTACTCTTCTGTCAATAGCTTCACCTACCTCAGCTTTACTTTCAGCTGCCTCTAGACATGGCTCGCCTTCTCTCATCAGAGACTCGCCGAAGGCTAGGCGAGAATGATCCGCGGTGGCCAATCAAGCTCGGCATGCGAGCTTTTGCCATACCGCTGGCCTTCATCGCCATGATACTCTTCGCGGTCACAACAAACGTATCGAAGCTAAATTATGGTGGGGATGACTGGGTTGATGGTATGCCTTTGGCACCGGTAAGTGTGAAGATTTTGTTCCTTCGGCCATCCTGCGACCATGAAACGAGCGGTTCTTGAAACACCTGTTGGTGGTGTGGCTTGCGCAAGGCTCGAAAAGTGCAGCCTCGTGCTTGAATCCTTCGCTGACACAATTGCCATAGGTCCTACTCTCACTCATCTATAATCCGGCCGTCCTTTTCCTGTTGTTCCACCGCCATGGCCGCCCCATCCACCCGGGCTGGCACGTTGGTGTCGACCTTCTAGTCTGGGCTCTCGCTCTTCCCGCGATTGTGTTTTCAGTCGGCGATGGCTGGTTCTGGTACTGGCAGCCTGTCCTATTCGAATTCAATGGCCTCGTTCCTTGCGATGACTGGAACTTCTGGAGCGAGCAATGCAATCCTCTCATCTACACTCTGGGGAAATTGGAGATCGCAGCCAATGTCTTCTTAGCTTTGCTACTGTTAGTCTCGCGCTCGCCCTTGAAATATCAATGGATGACAGGTTGCTAACATCATGCTCCCAGGATCATCCACTTCACCCTCTTCGTCTTCGCCTGCATTGCCACCCACAAAGTGCGCCAAGCAAGCAAGCGCACTGCGATCGAGAACCGCAATTCGAGCGAGTTGCAATACCATTGCAGCCGCGAAGAGCACAAGGCCCAAGAACCGCCCGCGTACACCCCATCCGCGGAAGGGAGCACAAGTACACCCGTAAGTCACGAGGAAGAGGCGAATCCGTTCAAGGACCCCAACCATGCGACAGCCCCCAACGAGCACGATAATCCGTTCGACGATGTGAATCACAGTGCGACAAAATATGCGTGATCGTGATGGGAAATCGGATGTTTTATGGCGCAATGAACGACGACGGCTAGGAGTCGAGGGCAACGGGTCTGGAATGGAGGTACATTTATCACCGAGCGTCTGTCATACTTGGAACATCCTTGCAAATAGTATTACGATGAAATACGATCTTAGTTACTCAGGAGCAGAGGAAGCAATGTCTTCAATACCGTTCATACTTCAGACACAACGTCTGGTCTTCTCCAGCTCTTGGACCGGTCGATCTGTTCCCTTAGAATAGCCATCTCCTTGGGCGAGTTTAGATGAGGAGTATCTAGGTAAACAGGCCTAGTAAAGTAGTATTATGAGCAACACCCTAGTCGCTTCTGCGTCTAATCTTTCCAGAAAAAGGCGCTAGCGACCTTGGCCGCATCTGTCAATCCAGAAACGCGTAACACAAATTGTTGTAGGTCTCCCCCCTGCAGACCGACCACATCAATATGCACATGTACCGTTCAATTTGAGCATCAACTGCAGCTTCTATCATGCAGTAATAACAATACCCCGCACTCCTTTCACCCACCTCCTCCTACTCACAACATGTCGACCTCCCAACCCCCCCGAGCTGGGGCCCGGGCTGGCTACACAGCAGCTCGTCCCTACGTCTTCTCGATGGCGAGGCTACTCATACTGGGTGTTGGGCAGATATCAGCAACATCTGCGGCGCCGCTACTGAGCTTGCTTCCGTTCAAGATACTAGCTGAGTCTGAAGAAGAGCCCCCAATGTCTCCCGACAAACCTACGCTGTGGATCTATCTGGCTGTTGCTATTGCTCTCGTGTTGCTTGGAGGGGCATTTGCGGGGTTGACGATTGCATTGATGGGTCAGGTTCGTGTGCCATCTCTATGTTTTGTTACAGAGGGTGTAGGGGGGAATACCGGCTAAGACCTCGTTTGGGAATAGGATGAGATATATCTGCAAGTCATTGAGAAATCTGGAGAGGGGCGGGAGAAGAGTCATGCTGCGAGTGTGCTGAGGTTGTTGAAGAGGGGGAAGCATTGGGTTCTTGTCACGCTGCTGTTGGGAAATGTAATCACCAACGAGACGCTGCCAATTGTGCTGGATAGGAGTTTGGGTGGGGGATGGCCGGCTGTGTTGGGGAGTACGGTGCTGATTGGTACATCTCCTGCATTGAGGGTTCATCCCTCTCACTGTCCCCTTTTTTTGGACTGACCTCGGATATAGTCATCTTCGGCGAGATCATTCCTCAATCGATATGTGTCCGGCACGGCTTACCAATAGGAGCTTGGATGTCTCCACTGGTCCTCGCCCTTATGTACATCATGTCTCCCGTAGCATGGCCAACAGCCAAGCTTCTGGACCGGCTTCTTGGGGAGGACCATGGCACTACGTACAAGAAGGCTGGACTCAAGACCCTTGTGACACTGCATAAGAGCCTAGGAGAGGACGGTGAACAATTAAACTCGGACGAGGTCACGATAATCAGTGCGGTACTCGATTTGAAGGCGAAATCAGTTGGCAGTATCATGACTCCAATGGAAGACACATATACTCTATCGGCGGACACAGTCCTGGATGAGAAAATGATTGAGCACATACTCAGCGCTGGGTACTCTCGAATACCGATATACGCTCCGGATAATGAGGAGAATTTCGTCGGGATGCTCCTCGTCAAAATCCTCATTGCCTACGACCCGGAGGATGGCAAAAAGGTTCGCGACTTCGCTCTTGCAACGCTGCCTGAGACGAGGGCCGAGACCTCGTGTCTGGACATTGTCAATTTCTTTCAGGAAGGCAAATCGCACATGGTTTTGGTCTCGGAATTCCCAGGGGATGACCACGGAGCTCTCGGTGTTGTCACATTAGAGGACGTTATCGAGGAGCTTATCGGCGAGTGAGTGACCAAACATCGGGACATACCCTTACAAAGGAAAATTTGTTAGCTAACGAACAACGTAGAGAGATCATTGACGAGTCAGACGTGTATATTGACGTCCAAAAAGGCCTTCGTCGGACTAACCAAGCTCCGAAATCACGTGTACCGAAAGGCGAAGTGGTCACCGATCCTGACGATACCCTGGCCAATGGCCAGGAAAACCTCATAGATTTGGATGAAGATACCAAAGATCCGCACAGCGCTATGCGGCGTACTACCACTTCGACCGGTCACGCCGATGGTCACCGTCCGTCACTTAGTGCTTCACCGCACGTACAGCATCTTAGGCGTACGTCCAGTACAACACACAGCTCAGGAGGCGAAGGCATGCAGAAGCGGGCTAAGCCCGATCTACGGGACCAATGGAAGCACTTGGGTCCATCAAATCTCGCCAGCCGACCCAAGACAACGCGGTACAACACTGTCAAGATTAAGCCAGGCGGAATACCCGAGAACAGGACTTTGGACAACACTCCCCGTCCATCGGTTGCAGAGCGAGGAGGAGCTGCCGCTCAAGGTGGCGTTGGCGCTGGTCTCCTGAGTTCCGCAGGTAAAGACGCAAGCGACGGGGTCCTCGCAGTGCACGCCGGATACGGTAGCATTCACTCAGGCTCCCCACCTAGCCCGAAGAAAACCCGCAGGGAAAGCCTTGTTGGTTCTAAATCAGCTGGCGAGGATAACCCACGTCCTGATCAAACCAGATCCAAATCGCAGCACAGATCACGGGCTGGATCCGAAAGCACGCTCGGCTCGTTGGACTTTGGCACCAGGTCCGACCTTCCGAAGAGGGGGGCAACCCGTTCGGGTAGCATAACGGAGCAGATTGTCGATGCTGGAGGTATCAAGAAGACCGTACTTGAGATGACCAGCAGTTCCGACGACCATGATCAGGAGGAAGGAGGCGCGAAGGTACAAGGCGACAACGACGGTCCATCTGACGTCAAGGAGAACGATAAGCCCGGTGACGGGAGCGGGAGGAAGAAGCGGAGGAGGAAGAAGAGGGCTGGTGGGAGGGGTGCCACTGATGGCGAGGATACGCCGCTGTTGGGCGATGGCAAGTGAGGTATCATAGGGACGCAAAGCGGGCATTGCGTGGTTGTACATTAGACTTTAGCATGCATTATTGCCGTGCTCAAGGCTCGCATAGGGCTTGAAGGGATAGTAGCATTTACATTTCAAGGACACCAAAGGATTATGCATCAAGATATTCGCCAGAGGTCTACAAAACTACGGTATTATCGTCTATGACCCTCTCGAGGAATCTATTGTATTATAACTAACGTGAAGTCTAGGAATCGTCTGATCGTCACTACTAAAAGCTGACCCACACAATGGAGATACTTGCATTGCCAGGAATCTTACATAGTATGAACTAGACTCATTCGATCAGGGTGAGAATTAATCGCATAGAATAGGATAAAAGATGAAATCGTAAACTGTAATACTAGTTGGGCTTCGATTCGGATGTGCTCTATGCCTATGATATATACGATCGAATTGGCAATCAGACTATCTACCAGTCCAATCCAGTCCAATTGAATTAAATTAAATTAAACCAATTACCTCGCTGGCAGTTAACAAATTACAATAAAAGCGACTACAACGACTTTGTTTCATATCTATGCAAATTAAATCGATCGAACCATCGATGTATATCACCGTCTCAATTCCCTGGTGTGAACGAAAGTTCTTTGCGTGTATATTGGTGACTGATAGGGTCGAGATTGAATGTCTTACATGCCTAAAGTACTTCGTGTGTTGTTTTCATAAAGTTATGAGGCGTAGCTATGTGTGTACCTATTAGGCGCCGGGATGAAGTATGATTGAGATGCAACTGGCTCTTTCAGGATTATCATAGATAGGAATGAGCTTAATGTTCTGGAAGTCTGGATTGGGGTTCTCACGGAGTGCGTTTGGCAGGGTTTTGGGGCTGGCTGATACATAGACTACTGGTATACTTTTATGCAAACGATGTTGGATGGATGATAGGAGCTGTCCCCAAATTAAACACTGTTGGAGTATAGGCCTAGAGCCTACATACTGATAAGTTTTTACGGCACTGACGGCATTGTAGGATATATCCATGCATGTTATTCATTGCTCGATGCGATTATCCAGATGCCTAGAAGGAAATATGATGGGGAAATCATAGTTGTAGCGGATCAGCGCTATGCTTCTGATACACATACCATTGTAGATATCTGCTTCGAATCGCTGGCGGACCATAGTAACAGGTTGACAGTGATCGCATATTATGATGCTGATAGGTCTCTGTCAGGACGGCTCTATGGATTATTCACGAGACAAAGGGCGACCGTCTTCACCACCGGCTTGGAAGTGGTAGGATAGATACTTCCGCCGGAAATATCAAGGGTCATCGCGGCTTTTTAACTGGTCATGGTTCTCTAGGGCAAGGGCGATATCCTCCACCGGCACTCTCTCCTCGACTAGATGATCATGCAACTCCTCCGTATACCCTTGTCTCGTTCTCCTGGCCATGTAATCAAATCCAGTCCAAGCGCGGCTGTTTTTGGATCCACTCACACGCTCACGATAGCCCAATGCATTTTCAACAATATACAATGTGCGGCGATCTCTGCCCAGCATTTGGCTAGCTTCTGCTTCTCTGAAAGTTGCCACCGGACCTTTGAAGCTGCATCTCGAATGAAGCTGCCTGAACCCCCATCTTGTAATGTCTGCCGATAGCTCTTTCATTTGTTCATGAAAACTGAGTACGCATGTGTGGCACTGTCAGCGGTTTGCTTTGCGGTCTGTGCCAGTGCGTACAGCTGGGTGGATGTTGCGTAAGGGTGGAACAGCACTTCACCTCAGATAGCGCATGATGCAGGCTCCACAGTTCGCCTGTCACCGACTAGTACTCGGCTGATGAGCCTCGGTTGTCGTCGAGTGATTTGACTAGGTCTTTGATGAGGAGAGAGATGATGTCGCCAACCGAGCCAAAAGCGGTTGACATGGTTCTTGTCAAACCTTTTCATAAAGTAGAAGATCGCACCAGGACATGTCCTGACTCCAGAGAGGGCTTTGATGTGTCAATTATCGTGGTGCAGACTTCATCATGCAGGCTTCGGCAACTGTAAATTATCCTTAACAAAAGATGTTTCTTGGTCCGATGACACTTGTATTGTTCACGTCCGTTTACATCAAGCTCCAGGATCTCTGTCAGAAACGTGTGATGGGAAACTTGTAAATCTCCCACATAGCGAATAAATTTCTCGTCATTGTTGCTGGAATGCAGTGCCCGCGAAAGCATCGCATACAGGAATGCTTTCATGCTATGAACGTAATCATACACTCGTCGACAAGGTCAACAACAATCAGATTGAAGACCAAGGTAAGAGATCTCAAGCGCATTCAGGACCAGGGCACATCATCAATTCCCTTCATCTTAACATTCAGACATTCCCTGCCTCTGTATCAGCAAGCCTACTTCATCTAGATGTTGAGAACCTTTAGATAATACCGATCACGACCATGAATCTCAGTCTGCTCTCCCTTCCTGCTCGCCCAGCTGCAGTACCATCACTACCACCTTCGTACCCGCACAGACCATCGTCAAGCACCATCGTACTGCTCTTCCAGCCCCAACTCTGACTGAAGTTGAAAAGATCAGGAGCGCTCTCGTAGACACTTAACATCCTGCCTCCTTTACTGGGGCTATAGATCTTGAAGTAGGTCTTGATAGTTGGTCGACCATCGACATAGGCAGGGAGGGTGGGGACACTGTTATTAGTGGTCTTAGATTCGCGATTATTGCACGAGAGATCATTATCCTCATCATCAGTATCAGCCATCGAGGTGCTAAAAGGTAAAGAAGAGAGGGCAAATGGCGACGGTGTTTGGTGAGACGATTTCGTTAGGGAGGAGTCGTCACGGCTGCTGCCACCACGAAGAAGATTGCTGATTGTAGTTGCTCTTGACGGCTGCTCAGATGACACCAGAGTAGAATCTGGGTCGGTTCCGCTGTTGCTCGTGTCCTCATCTAACAGATCTCCGCGAGATTGACGGCGGTTGCGGTTGTTGCGACGCATGAGCATTTCAACATGGCCTATGCGTTCGTCGACGCTGCTATTGTGTTGATGATGGCTGTCATCGCCGCCCTCCTTTTCCTTGGCGCGGTGCAGATATACGCCCAGTTGAGTGTTCTTCGTGGTTTCAACTTTCTGTATATAGACGTTCCAGAGACTGCCAGCATACCAGACGGTACGCGAATAAACTCGCTTCTTTTCTTTAAGATTCCTTGGATTTGGGAATTCAGCTGCGAAGCGGAATGGCGGGTAATTTGTATAAGAGATTGGTGAAATAGGTTCGTTGCGGTCAGCCGTTGATGGTCGCTCAGTTGCCGATGCTGTAAAGTCTGATGCCCATTGCACATCGACAGGGTCTATGGAAGCGGAGAGCCTTGAGATGTAGGGCCGATTGGTGCTAGGAGTTGCGTACAGCGAGGTATCCGGATTAGCCCCAGTGACAGAGGTAGAGTCTACATTTGGAATCCAGAATTTACGAGGTCTACCGTTGCCGTCCCAGCTCCCAGATTCCATCTCGTCCCCCTCCTCTGGATCTTGGTAGGATCCAGTATCACGCTCCTTTCCTTTGAGAGTAGAACCACCCACGGCATCGGATTCCTCTTGATCTTCAGCTTCCTGGAAGTCTTCCGATTCTTGACTCAGACCGAGTTCTAAGCCGAGTTCCGGAGCATTGACGACTCTTTGGCGCAGTTCCATCTGCATCCACAAAGCATCGTTGATGACCTTTTCAGGCATGAGCGGCAAGTTCAGCACGTCACGTTGGGCGCGAATCTTCTGCAGCTGCTCAAAGCTCAGATGAACGTAGTGAATACCTTCATCGAGAAGGACAAGGAGAGCGGCAATGTCTGGGTTAGTATACAGAGCAAGCCAAGAATCGTAGGCCTCGGGGATGTGCCTACTCGTGCCAACGAAAGCCGAATTCTTTCGGTATACGGTATCGAACCGAATGGCTAAAAAGCTCATGGTATCCGGAGGTGCCCGTTGATGTTTGACGTTGGGATCGAAGAGACCAGCCTCGATGGCCTGCAGCTTCAATTTCCGATCGAGTACTCTCTTCGCAAGTACCCATCTCTCCCATTCCCCAGGCACGAAGAAGCCATCACCACCAATGATTTCTCTGGAAATCTCGCCGGACACCCCGTCCCAGTATTTGAGAGGCATTTCCCATCCCTCACGACAGAGCATGGCCTTGGTGGTAGCTAAAATCCGATCTCCGTTCTTTCCATAGTAGTTGCTGGTAACCAACTTGATCAACGGCCCTATTTTCGATGGCGACATCTGACGCAGGATCAACACTACGCTGGCTTCTATCAGATCTGCCATCTCCAACCAGCACCCGGTGGCGAAAAGGCCAATTGCCTCCTTGTCCTCTTCTGCGGCGACATTGCAACCATAGAGTCGCTTCAGTGCAAGCTCGAATGCCGCCTGCGTTATGTTTGAATCGATGTCGTCTGGATGAAGGGCAATCTCCTTGGAGGAGCTCTCGAACCATGGTTCCGATAATGCAGAGGAGAAGAATGGTGCTCGATCGAGCAACAGCCGATGAAGAGCATATCGAGTTCCAAACGCATGCACTGTAATATCAGAATGCCGGCCACCCAAAAGGCCTCGGTTGTAGAGATGGTTCGGCAGAGGTGCGGTCTCAGTAGAAGACGCTCTAGTGTAAGCTGTCCCGCTAGCTGTTCTGATATATGATGAATGTCTGGAGATGAATGGTGTAGCTTCTGGTGCGGCAAAGAGCCGCGTCAATGCCGTTGGAGTGCTTGTGCCCCTCCTATCGGCTCCTGTAGTACTCTCCGGAGGAATTGATGGATCATCGACATCCTTCTCTGCTCTCGGTATTCTGTTCTTCCTAGGCGTAGACGGACCATCGTTCTGGTAGTGTACCGCTTTCTTGTTGGAAGGGGTGGGGAAGGTGAGAGCTGATAGTGGATGGGCAGACTGCACTGGAGAAGGAGAGCTCATGGAAGCTTGGGCAGTATTGACGGAGATGGAGGAGGTGGGAGGACCTGAGGAGAAGATCGATCGGTTCGGGGTATTGAAGAGGGAAGGTTGATGTATGGTAGGCGTCGGACTAGCGAGATCAAGTTCCGGCGCCGAATTTGGGTGATACTGGGGCGGTGGACGAGGAGAGAAGATGGATCCGTCAGATGGACCTGGGGAAGGGGTTTTTCGAGGAGACGCTGCTGCTGGAAAACTCCAAGTGGAGAGCTGAGCGTGGGAGACTGGATTGGAAGGGTTCGGATCGTTCAGATCAGCAAGGAGGCCATCCAGGCCATGTAAGGCATGTGACGAGTTGTCTGGCTCATCTGCTGACTCTCGGGAGACAGACGACATAGTTGGGAATCTCATCAATAAGGAAGTCGAACCACATTACCGTAGTGCAGGTTCGGACATCTCCCAATTGGATCAGAAGTAGACAAGCGGTCTCTTACCGTAGATAGATGTTGATTGATGCTGCTAACTGGAATGGGTGGCTCGGTGGCTTACTGGCTTAGCCAAATATCCGTGGCCATTCGAGCCTAACGGCGGGATCTGCATGGCCTGTGGGGGCCAAATAATTCGGCCAACCTGCCTAAATCAACCCTAAAGATTCGTCATCCCGCCGGGTACGGCAATTTATACGCCGGTCATTTCGGCACCTGCGACTGGACAAAAGGGCTTCATCCGGCAGTCGAAGCGGTGCAGAAGAATTACTAATGATGGAGGAGATATCATGTATATAACTCTTTACACCTTTCAAATCAACATGTATTTTTTCGTTCTCCATACACCAGTTCAAGTCATTTGCTTGAGGTATCACTCCGATCCGCTGACTTCGTAATGCCCGACCACCACAATATCCACGAGTCCAAGGACCAAGACTTCACCCACCAAAGCATTGAGAATGAGGCAACACCAGGTATAAGCTACTACACACCCGTTCAACGGCCTCCAGCGGGCACTGCTTCAGATCCCCAGCCCAATGGCTCTCACCCTCCCAAACTCTTCCAGCCCTTGAAGTTGCGGGGTCTTACCCTTCAGAACCGTCTGATGCTCTCTCCATTATGTCAATATTCCGCAGAGAATGGCCACCAAACGGCGTGGCATTTCGCCCATCTTGGAGGGATCATCTCGCGAGGCCCAGGTCTCTCAATGGTTGAGGCCACCAGCGTGACGGCGCAGGGAAGGATCACACCCGAAGACTGTGGATTATGGCTTGACTCTCAGATGCAACCTTTGAAAAGCATTGTGGAATTTGCACATAGTCAAGGTCAGAATATTGGTATACAACTGGGTCATGCGGGGAGGAAGGCAAGCACAGTTGCACCGTGGTTGGCATCGGGAGCTACTGCTACAAAGGATGTAAGGCATACCGTCGCCGTGCGTGACAAAACTGCGTCTTTCTTACGTTTCATAGGTCAACGGCTGGCCAGATCAGGTCTTTGGTCCGAGTAATGTTCCCTATAATGAAAAGCTGCCACAGCCCAAGGCAATGACCAAAGAGGACATCGAGGACCTAAAGAAAGCTTGGGTGGCATCTGTCAAGAGAGCCGTTGAGTGTGGTTTCGACGTGATCGAGATCCATAATGCTCAGTAAGTGAATTCTTCGACAGTCGCTATCCATCACAGAAGCGCTGCTTACCGAAATGCAGCGGCTACCTGTTGCACTCCTTCGTCTCACCCGCAAGTAACAAGAGAACGGATGAGTACGGCGGAAGCTTCGAGAACCGCACTCGGCTAACACGCGAGCTCGTGGAATTGACACGCCAGACCATCCCCAAAGACATGCCTCTTTTCCTGCGAATCTCCGCTACAGACTGGTTAGAGGACGAACCCAGCATACCCGAGAGCTGGAGACTGGAAGACACGGTCCGACTGGCAGAAGTCATCGCCGGAATGGGTGTGGACCTCCTAGACGTGAGCTCTGGCGGCTTACACCCTAAGTAGAAAGTCAAGACTGGCCCAGGATACCAAGCTCCGTTCGCCAAAGCCGTCAAAGAGAAGTTGGGCGACAAGCTGGCTGTCGCGACAGTTGGGAGTATCACGAGCGGTAAACAAGCAAACGAGCTTCTGGAGGAAGGCTTAGATTTGACCATCGCCGGACGTATGTTCCAGAAAAACCCTGCCCTGGTGTGGCAATTTGCAGAAGAGTTAGGAGTACAGATCAATGTTGCTAACCAGATTCGATGGTCAGTACCTCTTTATTCTCCACATTTGGAGACTCTTTTGAGCCTTCAAATATGGTCCGAAAGCTTTTTGCTTCTTAAACATGTCTCAACCATCAATTTCCTGCCTTATAAAAGAACAAAACTGACGCGAAATCATTATAGGGGCTTTGGGGGCAGACCTGGCGCGCCGGAAAAGCAGAAGATGTGAACAAGGCCACAAACGCATAGAGCATGACGAGATGATTCGACGATACACATAGAAAGTAGATTTAGACATGAGTCGCTGAGCTCGTGACAATCTCCTAATGACATCGTACTTCAACTATATGCCAGGAATAGCTAGAATTACCAGCGTAGAACATCGAATGTGTTTGCATCATGTTAAAGTCTTGTAACAGACGAAATGCCCCTCGCCGTCCGCTTCTACTAAACATCCCGCTTTACGATCCTCACCGGCGGAATATACACCTTCCTCCCCTTCACCACATAATAACCTGTAGCCCACAAAAAGATAGCCCCAAACATCAGACTATTCCAATTCATCGTATCAGGCTGCACGGGCGTCGCCGTCGGAAAGAAGCAAAATATAAAGAACGGAATCAAGAACACCAGAGCGATGATGTTAATGGCCGTCCCTGCACGACCCAGAGACCAGCGCGCTGCCGGTAATGGCTCACCACGCAGGCGTTTGGACAAAATGCAGCCTATAGAGAGTACATAGGAAGCTAGGAGCGCCGAGATGGTAAGGGAAACGATAGCGTTGAGGGCGACGGAGGAGCCAAGGTAGATCAAGCTGATCACAATACCGCAGAGAAAGGAGACTATGACTGCGTTGAGTGGTATTGGGAAACTTGGGGAGACCTGCCAGGTTTCAGCGAGGCGGTTCGATCTTGATATACAGCAGGCTCTTGAGAGCAGACCTTACCTTTGATAGGAAGGGTGAAAAGGGCAATCCACCATCTCTCGCAAAAGACCAGATTTGTCGGGATGCCGTGGCAATCTCCGCGATTACTGCACAAACGAGCGCAATGACTATGATAGCGACCATAACGTTGGTGGCGGCTAGACTATTCGTGATGTTGTAGAATAGCTGGATGAAAGGATACTTGGTGGGTGTATCGAGAATGGCCGAGGGGTCCGTTATTGTGAAGCAGAGCGTACTAGAGCGAGGCTACCAGTCAGTCTTTCCCCTACGAACTTTAAAGACAATGTAGGTTACCTAGTTCATCTAGGCTTAAGTAAAGTGTGAATACGCGAACAAGACCTGATACGGCCATCGACAAAGAAGGAAGTATTCTCAAAGACCTACAAGACTGCTAGATAACCCAGTATTATGTTGAGAACCACGCCCCAAAAGATCGATTTTGGAAGGGTGTCGCTCGCGTCTCTGATCTCCTCCCCTGCTATAAGTTAGTCTTTGTATTCATACGTATGGCAAAATGTAGGATTCTACCCATATGAACAGCGCAGTCATAGCCAAGCATAGATCCCAGAGGCGTTAGCAAACCAATCATGGTTGCAAGACCAACTGTGGGCCAACCTCCACCATTGTAAAAGTCAAGGAGGGCTACTTGGCCACTGTTGTGCGAAGGCGCCATGACCAACAAAGGTATCATTATGGCGAAGAGGCCAACGACGTGAATAACCAGTATCCCAATCTCCAAGGCTGGTAATTGTTTGGCCATAGATACATTGAATACAATAGCGAATGCGACCACAGCTATGACCAGTAACGTACCATGCCATGGATGAGGTAGATAGCTACTGTCATTCAAGGTGATAAGGCCTTGAATCTGGTAGTGAGCTTAGAGTCAGTACCAGATACTGGTTTGATAATAAGACAAAATACAATTAGCAATACTTCTAAAACATGCTGGAAGTTCAGGTTGCGATATTTTGCAGAATGGGGACAGGTTGGTCGAACTTACAATGGTTCCAGCAGCAAAAGAAAGCCCTACAACAGATCCCTGCCAGCCTGTAGCAAGCATCCAACCTGCGAAACAATTCAGTAAACAATGGGAGTAACTATAAGACTTGGCGAGCAGACGAAGTGATACCTGTAATGTAGCTAAGGAATTTCTGGCACCAGGGAGGAGAGAACTCGGAGACCCAGTGATACTGGCCCCCTGCCGTAGGACTCATCGAAGCCATCTCGCCTATGCTGAGATAGATAAATATGCTCGCGATAACGGTTATCGTGTAACCCCAGAAGATACCAGCTGGGCCACCGTCCGTCAAACTGAAAATCAAGTTGCTGCCTCGAACACAGATCAGTACTGTGTCAATGAATCTGGTCCGGTGATATGGTTATTGACGTACGCGAATAGAAGCTCCCATGTACAGATAAGTACGGCCGCGAAGCCCACCATAGACAAGGTTTGGAAGTTGCGCTGAAGGAGGAATGGTCAGCTAAAGATTGACGAGGTCTTCTATGGCTCCTTCATATTTGCGTCGGACATACTCTCAGGACCTGTTTCCTTCCCAATACTATCATGTCATGGCGATCCGCATCGGTACCCAGGTACTTCGTCTCGATGTAAGTTCCTTCGCTAAGATCATGCTCCTCTATCTTGATGCGCTCTTTCGTCTCATCGTCAGGCACAGGAGATCCTATCGGTCTACCCATCGTGCTTCGGATCGAAGAACGAAATGTAGGATCTCAGAACCAAAGCCTGAGTTCGTCCGTCTTCAATACAGGGACCCCGCGTGCTCTTTATCCACATGGGCTCCCTGCCAGACATTGCAGTAGCGGCATCCGGGCAGCTAATGGGCAGCCAATGAGACTGCACAGCAGTGTGACGACTTGTCCAGAAGGACCCCTCATGCAGCCTTTATGCACACTATCCTGCAGATACAGCCACCAAAGTGGGCCGTGGGGCTGGACATTTCATGTCAAATTGATCACTGCGGAGCCATCGCAGACTGAAGATCAAACGGTATTCTTCATGAAACAGAATGCGATGAGGCGGCCAAGAGAGCGCGCACAACGAGGCCTGTGCTGAATCAGATACCTACGGACAGATTCCACGTAGCAAAACCTGTCAGATCGCACTTGCAAGTCTCAAACCATGTTGATGGCGTCGCCGAAGGATCTGCCAAGGCATGCCTTCATCGTGGGCGATGGCCTATCGTTGCCCCATAGGACAAGAATCCAGACTGTGACAAGACGCTAAAAGGCTCACCGCCTCTTCTGATCCCAAGCTTGTAGTGAGCAGCGATGGATAGCCACCCTTTTGATCTCGCGGGCAGCGAGCAACACTGAACCTGTCGACTTAAGAGGGAAATCTTGGCGCTAGTCCTAATCACGTCTAAAAGAGGATAGGGCCCATTTCTGATATGCTTAGCATGCTTGCCTTATACTGCTAGTCCATGTCGTGAATTGATGAATCACTGCACTCAATAACATTGAGGGGGCCATATTTCCTGCATATTAAAACACATTAAAGAATCTAAGCACAGAGGCACCACCGAATGCAATCGACTGTCACGTTCTCTAATGCTGTTCGGAAAATTCCATGTTGCCAAAAATACTTAGCTGCTAGCTCTCCCATTGTCGTCTCCAGACTTGCCGCTAGACCAGCTTGCTGCTGCTTCCATTCTCGAATTGCTCGAATGTATGGACTTTCTAAGACATTCGCGAGGAAGGCTGTCACCTGTGGCCATCTCGCAGTACTCCTTATCCAGTCAAAGCCCATACGCGCCAAGCCGGGCGGCTTGCTTTCTGAGAATGTGATTATCTCCCAGTCACTTTAGATACAGGATAACTCCCCGCGGCCTTCTTTATAACACTGACATCCAGACTTCGGCCATTCGAGCTTCTGATCTCACCAGTGCGTCTCGGCGGACAGCCTGACCACAAGGCCCCGCAGAGCTACTAGAGATAATCACAGCCTAAAGCGAGAAATGGTTTTCCTATTTTTATTCATCGGAGAATTCTTCGACGATCTATCTCACTCAAGCAGAGTGGCAACGTTAATTCTAAGACTTCATACGTTTCAAGAGTGAGCTAATCGCTACAATCTCAATATCCTTAGCGCCTTACGCCGGAAGCATTTCTGTTCTTGGGATTATGCACAAATAGCCACGGTTGGCCGCTCAGAATCGCCTGCGATGGTACTGCAGATGCGTTTTGTGCGGACGAGTCAAACGCATTGCTGCCAGAACGCATGAAAGGCACGAGGGCGTGACTAAAATTGGGATGCAAATATTTCGAAGTTTCTGGTTCATCATCTCGTACGATTCTATGCATAAGAGATGATTTTTGGGCCAATGCGAGTGGCAAACACTGTGACGCTGGGATCGAAAACACCAATCCGCCGTAACCGAGGCGTCATCGGGATGAGGATGGCGAAGCGAAAGGAGGTGTGGAATCGAGGTTCGCCCCTTTTTCAAATGCTTACCGTTTCTCTATATCTACAGTGTCGTCAAATAACCTTCATCCCGCACCCCACTCCAAGCTGTCGCTCGCGTCCTTGCAACATGGGTATATAACTGAAACCAAGTAGTCTTTTCGTCGAACACACATGATGTGAAAAGCCGTGAAGCCGAAGACAGCTATCATGTGCACAAAACCAAATCTCTATTCCATATGCTTCGCCGCTCATGTCGTTCCTCGCTGGACGAGGATTTCGATGTCTGAATTAACGGCGATTATACTGTAAGAGCTATAGGTTAATTTTTGGATCAAAGGTATCAAGGGGGCTGAACAAGTCCTCTCCTTCACAGGTGCAAGTCTCTTGCAAGAACTCTACCCTTGCTCACATGTTCTCCCTAGGGAAGGGTAACAGGAATGGAAGCCGGGAATGGAAAACAACATACTTTTCCTTTCCTTTAATAGGCCGCCTAGATTCCCTTCGCTGCATAAGGTATGCATCCCCCACCGGTTCTGTCGTCCCAGGCTCATCAACGATTTGTTCGGTCAAGAAGTCCAGTTGCCTGATACAGATACGGCAATGGTCCCTACACCTGCCCGTGAACCATTTGCGCGCCCACACGGCCCAACTTCCAAACGCACCTACAGCTACTATGCCCACCGCAACACCCGTATAGTTCAGCGTTCGTGCGGTGACTGGATTGATGGTAGGCAAGCAAAATGCTATGGTAATGAGGATAATCCAAATACAAGAGACAGCTCCAATAGGTTTGCTAGCTTTACCGAGATTAAAAGGGCCACGTTTGAAATTGGGCCATATCAAGGACAGGGCGATTGGGATCCCGTAGGAGATGAAGAGACCAATGGTGGCGATGGATGTGGTGCCGAAGAAGGCGGTCGTGGAGCCCAAGGAGGGTAGGCAGAGAAGGAAGGCGCAGACAGCTGCGAAGATGACGGCGCGGAAAGGGGAGAAGAAACGTGCGTCTAAGATATGTAATTTATGGGGAATGCCACCGTCGCGAGCGAAGGAGAACATCATGTGTGAGTTGCTAGTCTATCGAGGGATCAGTGTTGATTCTTATAGGATGGGCTGCAGTAGTGTACGTGCCCGTTGATGATGTAACGAGAGAGGGATGCTCACCATACTGAACAGTCCGCAGTGCCAGACGCAAAGCATGACGATAGTAATCAGGACGAGTCCGCCAGCTTCGCCGCATGAATCGGTAAAGATCTGCAGGACGGGAATCGGACTTGTCCTGACTTTATCAAAGTCCTGGATGGAAAAAAGCAGAGACAGCAGCAAAAGAAATCCACAGACAAAGGAAGCTCCTACCGCGGAGAGAAGGCACCAGGGGGCCACTCCTACAGCTTGTCTGGTTTCTTCACATAAATGCGCAGACGCGTCAAAACCGAGGAGGGTATATTGAGAGAACAAGGTCCCACATATGGCGACGTAAGCGGGTGAAGCTCGCACACTCCATCCGACTGTGTTCCCGTCTGCGGCGGTGCCGTCGAAGAATTTGGCGAAGACGAACTGTGCAGAATTGTGAGTTTTGGCACCCGAAAGTACGGCTATCCCGAGCGCCGCAATCAATACGCTGTTCAAGACCATGGCTATATAAATTGTATAGCGAATATGGCGGATGCCGAAGGCGTTCACAAAGACATGCGAGACCAGGATTAGGGCAACCATGGCCAGCGTCTTTCCAGCGGATGGATCATAGCCTCGCGTCACTTGTGCTGTGGTCGAGATGAGAGTCGCTAATCCGAAATCGGCGGCGGCAGTGATGGCAATTTGACCTAGAAGATTGAACCTATTGGACATTAGTCAGAGCTGAGAATCGTCTGTAGACGCGACGAATGCTCACCAGCCTGTGATCCAAGAGAAGAACGGCGCGTGTTGCTGCGGAGATAGAATGTATGCCCAGAAATAGGGGCCTCCGGAAGATGGAAGCGCGGAGAGAATCTCAGCCATGCTGGTCGCTACGAACATGGCTTGTGGCAGTCAGCATGTGAGAAACTTCCTCACAACACATCCTGAGTCTGGACTCGCTCACTGAAGAACCCAACGACTATCCACCCAACTGTAATCACTCCGGGACCGCCTGTGTTCAGGCCATACATGAGAAGGCTTTCTTGCCATTAGCTTCATCTAATACCCTCTACAAGTCAGTTGAGAAAATATTCGTACGTGGTAATGGGTGTAATGACGCTCTATAAAGTCCAACATGATGGTCAGTCGTCGAAGAGGTTTCAAAAGCATTGCAAGAGGACTAACGATTATAGAGAAGGACACGCCAAAGTTTTGCCAGAAGCTCAGGTCCCGTCGTAGCTGTGGCGTATAGCCTAACTCGGCCAAACGGCCTTCATCCTTCACAAGGATGCTGGAAGAAGAGGTCGCTTCGGAATTTGGCCCCGGCGATGTAAGTTGCTCTCGGGTCGCTCGCCGGAAGAGGAAAGCCATATCGACAAACAAAAGAGCAATAGAAAAACGAAAGGTGGTGTCAAGCAAACATTGTCATTAGTTAATGAGAACTGCAAGGGACAAATGAGGAAGACCCTTTCCTTCCTGCTAGAGCGGGACCAGGAGGCTCTTGACGATATCAGGACCCATTGGCGACGGGAGTGTACTAAGGCCTATACTAATGCAGTAGACTTTACGACACGGGACGAGATCGTGGATCAACGGGCCGCGAACGTAGTCTTCTCCACAGGCAACTACACTTTCGGGTAGTGCTCCTCACACCCAAATCATAATTACCTGCCATAGGACTGCGGGATATATTTCCCGAGGAGTTCTTTGAGAAAGAAGGATGGCTGGATGGCACCCAACTTGCTTCGTTTTCATAAACAGGAAACGAGACTGCAAGAGGTTCTCAGGTGTCAGCTCAAACACCGACTCTCTACAACCCAAGGGTAACCCTTATTTACCAAAAACGATGTGGACAGCTGATGAAGACGCGGCACAGCGAATTGGAAAAGATAGTCCGCTATCCTTGTCCAATGATTCGAACAAGAAGCAGGACAGGGAACGTTTCATCAATCAACATGGTGAACTACCCCAATGACCCTACCCCATCAAGCATAGCGGCTCCGGCTACGATCCTTCCACGGGTATTCTAGCCCAGGAACCAGAGGATGATCGCGCTTTTAGACTTTTCGGTCGCATAACAAACAAGGTTCGCATCATCCTTAGTTCTGGAAGAGATAAGACTCGGCTTCGTGATTGGTTCCTAACGGTGTTTGGAAGAGCACGCGACATAAGCTTAAGATCTCTTATCAGTATCCTTGCATCAATCTGGTGATGGATATACCCGCGCCTACGGAATTGACCTACACGATAGGACGAGGAGATGAGTGACAATATCCAGATGGGGATGGGGCCTACTTACTTCTGGACGGCACGAGTACGGCTCCAGCACCAAACCTGGAGGATATCGTACCATACCGGGAATCAGGACAGGTCCGATGGCTTTACTTGACCTTTCTACTTCAACGCCGTCTGAGCAGCGTGTCCCATACCACCTATTGCTACCATTCCTTTAAGGCTCACACACGATTCAGTCAGCATCAGAAAGATATAGAATGGTTCTGGAATTATGGACGAAACGATGTAACGCCTTTATGAGCCAAAGATCTTCACAAACTCTCCCACAGCTCCCATAAAGCATTCCGAAGCCTGTTGGCGGATGCCACATCTTCAGCTAGGCGAGTTATGCTCATATTGCAACTTTTGTCATGGCTCATGTACCCACCGCTGAAATTCAGGATCGGATGGTCGCTACATGGTTGAGTGGAAACCGGAGAGCTTGGTTATGGTTTGTTCTCGATGGCTTTAGGTACGCCCGAACTTCTAAATTGGTCGGAGGGTTTGTGAGGTGACCACATATACATGTATGATAAAGTGTTAATGGAGCCCAACAAATACATTGCATCTCACTCTGGGCCCAGCATCATTGTGCAAGCAACCAGAGTCGAGCGCAGGAAGACCGTGGCGGAAAATAATAGTCGTCAAAACCATGTATCCAATCGTGCACGCGCACAGAAATCATGAAAGCCTCCCACCATATCTCACAGCGCAGCTCACACTTTGTACAATCTAAACATCGGTCACCACCCCTCCAGCGGCTTCATCCTCAGATTGAGCCCATCCTTTGGCCTCGCCGTTACGCCTCCCTTGATCTCAAGTTTCTTATTCGGATCTTCCAACTCCCACTCAAAACTCCCCACCAATGCCGCCAAGAGGCATGCAAATTCGGCCTTGGCGAAGGCCTGCCCGATGCAGCTCCTTGGGCCATGCAAAAATGTCATAAACGCATAGTTGCTCGTTGCGCCTCCAGTATTAGTCTTGCCCGGACCCAGCCAGCGCTCAGGCTTGAATTCAGCCGCGTCAGCACCCCAAAGGGCGGTGCTAGTATTGACGGCCCAAGCAGACAACATGATTTTGGTGCCGGCGGGGACGTGGTGATTGAGGATGGTGGTGTCGTGTGCGGCTTCACGAATTGTCCCAGGCACAGGCGCATAGACACGTAGCGTTTCGTTGCAAACGGCGTGAAGGTAGGGCAGCTTGTCTAACTGTTCCGATGTCACCGTGGTAGAATAATAGTCAATGGGTGGAAGGTTTTCACGAACTTCGTCCCGTAAGCGGGTCTGAACCTCGGGGTGTTTGCAAAGGAGCCACATCGCCCATGTCATCGTTGTAGCGGTTGTTTCGTGGCCGGCAGCCAGGAAAGTCATCATCTGGTTGACCAGCTCCTCTTCAGAGAAGCCTCCGGATTCAAGGGCTACGGAGAGAATGTCAACATCGACACGCTTTTCCTTGTGATCAAGCTTCTCCTGCTTCTGGCGGATGAGCTGCCGGCAGACCTTCTTGATGGTTTGAGAAGCTTCGACAACGTTGCTGTTGTGTGCTAGTGGCAGTGCTCGGAGAAACCATTGAGGTAAAAAGAAGCCCATCAGTGCCATTATCTGCTGTTGCCGGGACGGTCGGAAGACCTTTCGGTACGTGGCATTGAGTTCGTTGTCTGGGTCATTGATTGAGTTGAAGTCTTGGCCCAAGCCTGCGACTCCGATAATATCGAGAGCTGGACAAGATACTCGAGTTAGCATGCCATTGTTGCAAGCTATTCAGTAACCCATCGCGATTATATGCAGAATGCAGATAATGAAAATAACCAGTGGAAGATGGATATTTACATAAGACGTACCTGCACGGCTACCCCAGCCACCGATCTCGACCACCGGCGCATCTTTAATGCTCTCAACGGTCTCCTTGCCCTCTTGCCGAGCTACAGATATCAGGGCCTTAACCAATTTCCGAGATTTGTCCCAGAAGACAGGGTACAGGTCTTTGGTATGGCGAAATGCGAATGCTGGCATGAGGTTTTTGCGTTGTGTCTAGACCTGAATATCAACACTTGAGATTGGGTCATTGAACCATAGACTGCATACCTTATGTTCATCGCCCTCTGACAAGATCAGTCCGTTCCCTAGGACTCGCCCCAAGCCATTCCTCAAAAATGCAGGTTTGACAAACTCGTAGCTCTTGGTGGTTAGGACCTCACTTAAGGCTTGAGGGCTTGTGAGGAGTAGTCTTTCGGCATTAAGTACGCTGTTATAATATATCAAGCCGTCATTGGGTATACTGTTGATCCAGTCTTGATGAGGCACACCAGATGGCTCCTCTATTATGCGTTTGAATTGCCCGTTAAAGAACGAACCGCCCTGTAGCTAATAATCAGTGGACGGTCAGAGCCTTTCGTCCGTTAGCAACTTACGGGTGGCTGAGGAAGATGGCGCAAAGGACTAAAGAATTTCGGCCATAGAATCACTTTCCAAAAAGCTCCAAGGACAGATAGTATTGAAATGAGGATGAAGAAAGTACCGAAAAACGAACGCGACAGCGAATATTGAGGTAAAAATTGTCTAAGGCCGGCTGAACCTGCAATTGCAGTGAGAGCAATCTGTGGCCAAGGCAAGTCCATGGTAGCACCTGTAAAGATGAAGAAACTCTTTTCCATTCAACGTATCCAGTACGTAGCTGCTGCAGGAAGTAGATGCTTGATCGAGTGGCAATTGTAGATGATATCAGTGCAGGAAGTCAAAGCCCAGAACTCGATGGAAAATTAGTCGCCATATCATAAACAGACATCGAATAGTGAACAGTTCTCATTAGTGTGCAAGAGCACAAGGTCGACAAAGGATGTTGCGCGAATGGAAGCAGGAAATGGTATAAACCAGACAAATTGTTGCCTAGGTACGGCTTTAGCACCAAGACTTACTTTACTCTTAGTTCGGCGTATTCGTTTTTAGAGTCTGGTGAGCGGTAAGACAGTTTTGTCGCATTGTACGGTAAAGCATACGTACAAATGTCTCTAATGCCTAAGCCCAAAATACTGGTTTGCGTCCTTGCAACGAAGTCGGAAGCGACCTGCGAATGCTCTACCATCAAGTGGTAGGCCTAATACCCCGAGTCTCACCTTCCTTCCTCCCGTTCATTTTCTGAGGGATTGTCTTCGCCTTTCATGAGAAATGATGTCCTTCCAGTGGGCTTGAATTATGTGGTCCATCGTCAAGCAGAGAAATGTGCAATCAGCGCATGGTCTTCGTATGATCATGGCAGTCTCGGCTGACATGGAAACAACATCAAGGCAGAAACTTGCATGGTGCCATCCGAAAGAACGTCCTCCTTCCTTTGGCAAAACCAACTCGAGATGTGTAGATTTCTGCAACTTTGGGGTTGGCGGCTTGGCGGCTTGGCGCCTCTTGGCCGGACCGAGCCGGACCACCTCTATCGACGATAACCTTGGGGCCGAGGGGGCGGCGACGGTGCGGCCTTTCCCTTGATCGCACATATCAAATCGAAACGAAAAAATTCGCAAACACATAGGAAGATAACCCACGAAGTGCAACCCACACCCAGAAGCCCACACACCTTCCACCCAAAATGCCTTCCCGCTCCAATCCCAACATGCCCACCTCCCGCAAGCCCAAGGGGGCCAGCGCGCTCAAGTCGAAACGGCAGAACACGCAGCGCCTCGCTGCGAACAAAATCACAAAACCCACTGCGCGAACGAGCCAGGCTATCAGGAGAGCGGCGCCACTGTCAAGAAAGAAGGCGAGGAAGGTGGACAAGAAGATTGGGTATGCGAAGAAGAGAGCGATGGAGGAGGCTGGGGAGGTGGAGATGAAGGATGTGGATGATAGTAAGGCTGCTAGGAGGGCTGCTAAGGGGAAGGCGGGGGATGAGGAGGGGGAGAAGATGGAAGTCGACAGGGTTGAGTGAAGGGGATCAGGGGATGATTAAGGCTGGCTTTCGTGCATTTGATGCCTTGGATGGGATGGCATGATATATTAGTAGTGAGCAAGCTACACGAATGTGGCAAGAGAGAACGGGCAAGAATAGTACAGGCCGCTTAAAGCGTGTAAGTGGTTGGCATCCTATGAGCGGCTTGACGTAGCTAATATCAGTCAGCAAAGCTGGATTACGATCTCTTCGGGATGCCTTTTGATTGAAAATCACAACACCGCCTACAGAGCACCGTCGAGCGCTGCGATAGCGAGGTTGTCATCATGAACTTCATAGTCAACATCAACCCTCTTGTGCTCTTCCATGGAACCCTAAAAGCCAGTCCTCTCCAGGTCAGAAGCTGAGAGCTACCCATTCCTTACGCCAGACGGAGCGCCTTACGAAATTCGTCAGAGTCACTCTTGATGGGCCTTCTGTCCTTTGACTCTAAATGCTGATAACCTCTTACTTGATCCGCCACCAGGATTCAGCCTGTGTATGCTGCAAGAATTGCCCTCAGGCTTTCTTCTTGAACTCTGATTAGCTCCTGCGCGCCTTCGACATACTCTATAGCCTGCACAGTATTGGACGTCAATGCGAGCTTGAGGCGTCAACATTGTCAAACTTCGTTGGGAATGATTTAAAGCTATGATGGCATAGCCGCTGTCGAGCCAGTGGAAGATCAAAGAAACAACTCTGGACCTAGCTCGGAAAGTGATTGTATCGACATGTGGGCATAGATCGATTGCAATTAGCGCTAGCCGTGCCGTGCTTGAAAGTCATTCAATGCTAAGGCTGGGGGCTGGGCGATATCGTGCAATACATGTTTCGTGCAGAAGCGTTAACGGTCAGTGCGAGATGACTCGGACCTGACCACGAGCAAACACCGAACGTCTCTACCACTTCCGTCACCTCTTCGAAAGGCGCTGTATAACATTTTCTCATAATAATGTCCTCCATCTTGTCTACCATCGCCGGGTACTCAAACAACAAAGTAGCCGCATAATTGTGGCCGTGATTGTTGGCGCCATGACGCCCCATCGCCATGAGTTGTATTCCGTACAGATTTAGGATCTTTAGAGTGTCCAAGTACGCATGTTGACGCTCTTCATTGTCTGACAGGGCGGTAGCAGTCCAATGGCAGTAGTAGAGGCGTCTAAAATCCTGCTGCCCGTAGCATCTGAGTAGCCACTTGTCCGCTGAATGGAGGATGATGCCTAATTCCGCCTTGGCGACAACGGAGGCGTTCGAGACAAGGCGTCTGTTGTGCTGCAGAGAAAATTGATGCGGAGACTGGCCTGTCTCTTCGATAACGGATGGATACTGGACCTTGAGCAATGTTTGTGCCTCTTCGAAGCAAGCGATGGAACGAGGGAGGACTGCATTGGATATCGAGAGTGTGTTGAGACGCCAGATGCGGTAGAATTTGGTCGAGGCGCTATTGAGTGATACGATCGTCCCATGGCTATCGAGTGACTTGAAGAGGTGAAGGAGTAGTTCTGGGGCGAGCTCCGAGAGACTGGCGATGGGCATGGTTGAGGTCGATGACTGGTGCGAAATCAGAAATGGTTGTCGTGGCCGGATGGAAGTTGTTAGCTTATGAGGATGGTGGTCTGATGGAATGTTTGCGTGGCCGAATTGAAATTCTGTGATGAGTGAGGTAACGTTTGGAGTAACACGTCAAGGCAAATCCAGGACCAGAATGCTCAACCCAGCCTAGCATAATCCAAATTAAGTAGACATATATGACACTGTATGGAACGCGAACGGTAGAGAGGGCGATCTCTTTCGGCCAACGATCTGTCCTCCATCACTCTGTTCCAGTCTGTATCCATATCCAGCGAAGTGTTTGCCCAAATGCCAGAGATTGGCCGACAAGCGGTCACAATAACGGAGGTAAACCAGCCAGCATCCTGCATGGATTGCAGCGAAGAGCACATGATGTGCTACGCCATTGTCTGATATCGCCACACCATCAGTACTCATCCCCAAATACCATCACTCTCTCCACGCCGAAATCATCGACCCAACACCTGAACATCCCTCCACAATTGAAGTCAAACACTACCTCGCCCTTCCCCCTCACCAACTCAATGCCGATAATGCCACCTTCTCCCTCGCCAGTATCCCCCCAGCGGTCACCAGCTGATCTCTGCAGCTCTCCAAACGGGCCTGCAATTTGGTTGACTGCTGAAGCAAGGGAGCGGTCTGGAGAGAAGCGAACAATGGCACCAGCTGTGCGAGCAGCTGCCAGACGAAGGAAGCTGTCGCCATTACCCGTGCCCGTTAAGGCTACCGCTCTGATGCTGTTCATTGGTGGTTCCTTTTCGGAAACGGCTGCTGGAGGAGACGATAACTGTTTGTAGCTAGAGAAGTTTGGAATGCAGTCACTGAAAACATCGCGTAGTCCGTCCGCGAGTCCTAGTGATGTGCGTTGTTCCTGGTGCTGCCGCGGTCTATTGTCTCCCTCAAGGGGTGACACGTCCCATTCCTCAGCCCAGAACCCGGCGCCGATCGTTGGTGTGTCTCCAATCCTGCAAGGCAACTTGTTCGTTAGGCCACCAGTACTGGTGGCTACGCAAAGTGCTCCATACTGATCCAAGGCAACGCAGCCCACAGTACCTTGCGGGAGATACTCCTTGCCATCCCATCCAATCTCAGCTTCGGGCCACACTGGAACTTTCGAATCAGGATCACAGGCCAACAAAGGACACTCATAATTTTGAGAATCCCGCCATAGGTTCTCTGATCTCAGGTCTTGATTTGGGTTGACCAGTTTACTGTCAGAAACTTTCTTCAGGCCTTCTTTATGCTCATCCCATCTTCTCCTTGTCCAGAAGTAGCTTTCAGGAACCATTTCGAGACCCCAACCCTTGGCTAGATTCTCGACGGTTTCCCCTCCAAGGCAAACATGCCCTTGTGCACCTCCAGAGCCTCCACTAGGGTCACCACCACCACCATTGCCCCCACCTGTGCCGTCGGTCTCGCCACGAACAAGCATCTCGCGTGCTAATTTGATAGGATTCTTTACCTTCTTGAGGAGAACAACACCGCATGCTCGTTTGCGGTAGCCGTAGGTCACCATCACCTTGACCCCAACACTTAGAGAAGCTCTTGCTGCTAGAAACTTGGAAAATGACAATATGGCTCTCTTTCAAAACAATGAGAGGACTGATTGTTCTATAGAGTTCTCGCGTAGAAGTAAAAAAAGTGGGACTTACGGATGCTTCCAATTCAATAGTGCCATCCCTCGTGAACACCTACCCCCTCATCATCAGTCCATGCAATGCTAATCATCCAACGACAATCGGTCCCTCAACCTACAGCACCCTTCCCACAGTTAAATAGTGGACAGTCCTCAAACATAGTCACAGCATGAGTAGCAGCGTCCAAAGCCGTAGCACCTTCCGCCAGCAGCTCAGATGTAGAACGATAGATACTACGTAGCTTGGCAGCGTATTTCTCGTAGGCTTCGTGTGAAAGATTGTCACGAGTGATGTTGCCGGCACCGCCATGGACGATGAGGCGAGGTTTGATGGTTGATGTGAACATGATGATGTATGGAGATAGAGGGCGTGGTCAGATGGCAGTACCGAAGAGGCAGGGGAGTCCTCGGATGACGCTGCAGAAGTATTGACGACAGGTCTAGTTCTGTTGTTTCCCAAGAAGGGGGTAAGACCGAAGAATCTACGCTCAAGCGCTAGCGCTAGATTTCAGGTTTTGAAGTCAAAGTCGACGATGGTTTTGCGGAACTACGAAGGGAAAATTGTTGCATACTCAAGGTGGATCTAAAGAGAAGAGGGTCTTAATTATATCTAATTCGCTTAATGGGGTATCTACAAAAGTTCCCAAAAATATCCGCTGCTAGAGAACCTCTCTCCGATACTACCTGAATGGTAGTTCCTCAAACACCTTTCTGAATATTTTCCGACTGTTGTATAAGTTCAATAGCCGTAGTCGTTCATTGTCAAGATGAGCACTATCACTAGCTTGACCGCATGGTAAGTGCGCCGCAGGGGCGCTGAATTCCTGCTCGAGGAATCGAATGGCTGGAATGGATCCACCTTCTCGAATATAGAGGGGCTTCTGTGGAAGAGGCTTGTTTTTATTTGACGGTTTATTCTTGGTGTCCATCGTAGGTTGCGAAGGGCTGCTATGGGTGTTTGACAAGGTTGAAGACGTTGCTGGAGCAAGTCTAGGGCTCTTCAGCCCATTCGTGAGGTCCTTGGACATTCTCCTGCCGCTCGGGATGGATTTCCTCCTCTCTTTGCCAGTCAGCCCCCATACTTCCACGACCGCCTTTTCCAGCATTTGGAAAATCTCATTGCCAGGATCACCAAGCCATGGTTCAGCGCGGTGTTCAAATTTGATGGTGAGTTCATTGGCAGAATTCAATTTGTCGAAAGCTTTCACGAGGGCTGTCAGCAAGGTCTCTTCTATCTCAGCAGTAGTCTGATTTGGCACCAGTCGAAGTGAAAGATCAGCTGTAGCAGCCCTGGATATGATGGTTGTGTTGGTAGGGCCAGAATTTTTGATACGGTGGATGGTGAGAGATGGTTGTTGCCATCTTGCTTTGAATGAGTCCTCAAGATTCTTGGCGTCGCCAAGGTCTGGATCGTGTTCAAGAAGTATCTCGCTGATGTCTCGGTAGCGTTGCCTCTCTGATCTGGACATAGGCGGTATGTTGTCATAAAACCCAGTAATTTTGACCTCTCCATTCGCGCCAGTCAGCCCTGCAAGTAGTGCTATCAAGTCTTTCAAAGCCTCGCTGACGAGTTGGCTGCCGTCAACGCCACTGTGGAGATCCGGACGCTCACTTGCAACTTCAATTGAAGCTCGAACGACTCCCCTAAGACCATAGGTAAGACAGGGAATGTCGTCGTTGAGCCAATAGCTGTTGGCAAGTAGGATCCAATCAACGTCACCTATGATATGTTTGTTCTGTTTGATCGTTTGCTGAAATCCTCTAGACCCAGATTCTTCTTCACCTTCGATTACGAAGATGATTTCAGAGCCCAGCTTCTTTCCCGCGACAAGATCAGCAACCGCATATATAGCCGCCACTATTGGACCTTTGTTATCAGATACCCCTCGACCATATAAATAGCCATCAAGGCCTTGCATCTCAAATGGATTAGCCTGCCATCTTTGCTCCCAGTCCTCCGCTGCGACCACATCATAATGGCCGTAGAAAAGTATTGTCTTGCCTCTAGCCTTGCTCTGACATCTACTTCTGAAGCGGGCGAAAACCACGGGATTTCTGTGATTCTCTGTGTTGAACAAGTCTGTCTCGGCACCGAACTGCTTGAAGAGGTTTCTCAAGTACGATGCGCCACGTCGGCAGTCTTGAGCATACTCTGGTTTCGAAGACACTGTGCGGTAAGATACCAGCTTCTCTAGAGACAAAACAAGTTGCTCTGGAGTTGTTAGATTCAGTAATTCCTATGCCAGAGCGACCACTGACCATTGCTGATGATGGAACCTTTGTTACGCCTACTGATACATTTGCTGATATCCCAGATAGCAATACAGCCATCATTTCCACCAGTGACGTACATCTCGTTGCCGCGAAATGAAGTGACGCAAGAAGCTAGGATAAGCTGATCGTGTGCCTTCCATCTGCTGATGTTCTCGTGCCGCGAGTTGAGAATCTTGTCTCCGGTTAGTGAAGATATTCATGCTGTAGAGATCAACTAAATGTGTCACCTTTGCGAATCCATGTGCGGCTCCACTAAAGATCAAACCATGGCCAGCGGCAAGGGTGAGTGTATCAGCTGTGTGGGCCTTCACCGTTCGGATCAGTTGACGAGTGTCAAGATCCCAGATGTCGACAGCTCCCTCCAATCTTCCAGCGTACAATACCGTACCGTCAAGAGCAAGAGCAAGAACGGAGTCGTCGCCATTTTCAACAGCTACTGGCTTCTTAGGACCATCATCCCCATCACCCCCCAGCGACCAGAGCTTGATCGTGCCCTCCCCTCCACCAGATATCAATGTTTCCACATCCGCGTCATCGCTGAGGCCTTTCGCTAGCAGCATACAATAGACATAGCCATAATGTGCATATTGTATGATATGGTCCTTGTCGATCTCCAGATCTTGTCCCCCCACAGCGCTAGAGCCCGACGCCGACGGCGGCCGAGGTGTTGATATTCCCGTAGGTCCTTTGGAGTCAAAGAAGCGATGATTACGTTGGGAAGGGTGAAATGCGAGATCTGGCCGAGGTCTGGCGTCTTTCTGTGATAGGTCATACCACTATCGGAGATCAGGACATGGCCAACGATAGCGAGACCAGAGGGTGAAATACCTGTATGCTCGTATTCTGGGCCCCGAGATAGACGGTCTGTAGGTTCGAGGAGTAGACGACGGAGAAAACATCACCCACATCGTACTTGGAATATATAGAATACAGCCGGTCAAAATTGCCTGTGCACCAGACCTTCTCATGTCAGCTATATGAAAGGTGGGCCAAGAGTAGCACATATACGTTGACGATAGCATCTCCGGCGCTTGAAAAGAGGAGCTTCTTGTCTGTAGACAGGCAGAGACACAGGACGCTCCCCCGGTGTGCGTGTATGCTTGATAGTAGATCA
>JAABUK010001625.1_pt1 | contig 42286 bp, 40 predicted proteins | sample 5559141 | NCBI WGS metagenome assembly JAABUK01 (sample SAMN10711869, study PRJNA513367) | rock metagenome | isolation source: Antarctica rocks | place: Antarctica: Victoria Land, Pudding Butte nord | collected 2016-01-03 | reverse complement strand
TCTTCCACAACTTCCCCTCCTTCCGCTCCCTCCCATCATCGAGCCGTTTCTTATCCTTATGCGAAAGCTTTCCGCCCTCCTTGCCCTTCAGCCCCGCGCCGTTTAATTCCACCTGCCCTTTTTTCTTGGCAAGGACTTTTTCGCGCTCGCTCTCGAACCAGGTGCGTTTGGGGCGGGATTTTATTTCGTCTTCGTGGGCGAATATGTTTTCGGATTTGCGGACTTGCATCTCTGCTCCGCTTAGGAGTTTTTCTTCTTTTTCTTCTGCGAGGATGGCTTCGACTTCGGGGTTGAGTGAGGTGAGTTTTTCTGCGCATGCGTCTGCTATTGCTGGGTCTATGATTCGAGAGACGATTTTTGCGCCTTGGGCTTTTCCGGCTTTGACGGCTTGTTTGACGATCTTGCGGTCTGGCTCGGCGGCTATGGTGCACGAGCGCCCTGCACGGCCGGCTCGAGCGGTGCGGCCGACGCGGTGGAGGTAGATTTCGTGGGATTGGGGGGACTCGTAGTTTATGACTGTGGTTACAGTGGGGATGTCGAGGCCGCGGGAGGCGAGGTCGGTGGCGAGGAGGTGGGAGCATGTTGAGGTGCGGAAGGAGGTGAGGGCTGAGATACGCTGGAGGGGGGTGGGAGGGTCAGTAGGAGGTGTGGAGGGTTGGTAACTGGAGGAAAAGGAGGGAGGGATGGTGATTCACCTGTTCTTGTGACATGCTACCATGGAGTTCAGCAGCTTTGATACCGCAGAGACCGAAGATTATGCGGACACGGTGGGCTTCTTTTTTTTGACGGAAGAATATGATTACACGATCGGTGTAGATGTTTTGGCAGAGATACATCAGGTAACCTAATCTTTTGTCTTCCCTGCCTGGGCGTAGACGGACAAATTCTTGGGTCAGCGTGCCGACTGTTTGCTTCCGAGCGTCGACCATGAGTCGTACTGGTCTGTTGAGGCCGACTCGAATGAGCTTATCGACGCGGTCGGTCATGGTCGCGGAGAAGAGCATCGTTTGTCGTGACTTGGGGATTGTGGTCAGGATCTCGTTTAGCTCGTCTGCGAATCCGTCTTCAAGCATCCGATCTGCTTCATCTAGCACCAGAATCTCAAGTGTATCGACGGTGAAGCTCGCCGAATTTCGCATGTGGTCGATGAACCGTCCGGGGGTAGCGATGATGATGTCCGGTCTCTGTCTTAGCACACTTTCCTGCTCTCGTAGACTGAAGCCTCCCACCAGCTGGCAGAATGTTATGTCTGTGAAGCTAGCAAGCTTTTTGGCGACATTGAAACACTGCACCGCCAACTCTCGCGTGGGCATGAGGATGGCTACTCTGCTGGTGGGCACCTTGGGACGGTAGAGCAATCGTTCCAGAATTGGGATGGTAAACGCTGCTGTCTTACCAGATCCAGTGACAGCGCCACCGACTACATCTTTACCCAGGAGTGCAACGGGTACTGTTTTGGTTTGGATGGGAGTAGGTACGGAGAAGCCTACAGCTGCTAGACCTCGTAGAATTGGTCGAGAAAGCGACATGCTCTGGAAGGAGCCTAGGCCAAGGGATTTGGCCTTGGTCTGTTTCTCTTTTTCTTCAGGCGCAAAGAAAGCTTCCCTCTTAGCCCGTTCAGTAGGATTATCCATCTCATCTGCTGAAGACGTCTCTGCTTCCACATCGTCTGGGTGCGGCATGTGGTCTGCTATTGGCTCCTCGTCTGAGTCTGCCTCTGATGCTGCTTCGTGATCCTCTTCCTCACGCTCTTCCTCTTCGTCAGCACATGAGGCACCCATACCGAAAGCATCCTCCGCCATAGTCTCATCCTCCTCCTCGTCAGCGTCGCTAATCCCCTCCGCCCCAGAATCCACTTCTTGATCCAAATCGTCCTTGAAGGCTTCTAGCTCTTTTACGTCCTTGCCATTGACAGCGTCTCCTTCATCCCCTCGGCCAGCTTTCCTTCGCCGTGCAATCAATTCATCGATATCCACACCCTTCTTGTCCCGGCGTACTTCCGACGCTGGGGTATTACCATTCATGGCCCACCCATCAAATTCCTCGGTTATTCCATTGTCAAAGTCGTTGATTTGAAATTCGAAGTCCGAATCCATAGCGCCATCTTCTCCTCCTCCAACAGTCCATGTCTGATCTTCCTCGTTGGTCTGTATGCTGTCATTCGGGATGGGTGCAGGTTTCGATTTGTTGTTATTTTTATACTTCTTTAACGTCTTGCTTATGCCATTTGCCGTCTCAATCGCAAGGTCATCATTGGTATCGTGGGAGCGTTTGCGCTTCTTGCCATTTTGGGTAATTTTGGTAGGGGCTTCGGAAAGTGAGTCCTCCTCGACTTCTCGGGAACTGTCAGCGAGGTCATTGTCGGAAATTGTTCGGACAAAGTCATCATCCAGATCAGACTCCATAATTAGTGGAGCCATCGCTAATGCACTGATTGATGCGTGTGGGGAGCTCGAACTTTTTGGAGTTGCGATATCATGCCGAAGTTTAACCGAGGCGCGATCTTATCTTAGCGTGGCTTGGCGTCAGAAGGACGAAAAGCCCCTCGGCACGGGCGTCTATGACTTTTTCATGAAGAGGTAGCCGTTACACGAATTTGAGACCTCTCGTGATGCTTTTCGCGCGGTATAGTACCTATCTACATGCCAATGCTCTTTCAAAATGTCCATCCGGTATACATTAGACCCTCCATTGACACGGTGGACCCCCAGAAAAACGCCAGTCATTGACATCTCACATTACATAGCATGTCCATATCCACTTCCGTCATATTTTCCATACCTACCCCCTCCGACTCGATCACCCACATGTCTGTCGGTCCTACTTCCGTCTCGGGCAAGATTCATGTGCATGATGGCTTCCTGTTGCCATTCGTCATCCATCGAGTAGTGATCCGAGCTTGAGTTCGAGGAGGTGTGAATGAGTCCATTGTTCCCACTTCTGGGGTGATTCTGTTCGGGTGAGTAGTCGTTTTGAAGATGCTGCGAATAGCGTTTTTGGCTGGGAAGCGAGTAGAGATCGCCTTCGTCTGGATTCGAGACGGAGAGTATAGGCTTGGAATCATAGCGGGCTGGCGGTGGAGGCGGGTCAGGGTCGAAATTGAAATTGTGGTGGGTGGGTGTAGGATCTGCGTCAGAGTGGGCGGTATAGGCTTGGTAGTTGGGATATCCATCTGTTGACAAGGATGAATCTATGTGTGTAGGTCCTAATGGAACTGGTGCTTCTAATTCTGTGTTGTAGGCCGGATAGGAGTCTTCTGAGCTATGATGGCTGCGATTGTCGGTTGGGAGAAAATGGTTGTGATAGTGAGGTTCCGTGGGTGTGTCGTCCCGATCTTCCTCGGGAGGTGGCAGAGGCGGTGATTCGACGATGGAGCTTTCGTAGGTAGCCGGCATTTCGGAGACGCCTGTAGGTAGAGAGGTGTAGTCTTGGGCTCGTTCATACACTGCATTATGTGGCGGTGAGGTGACTGTCTCGACGTTCTTTAGCGAGCTGCCGACGCCTACTACACTACCCATACCGCTCCTCGGTTCGGCGACTTCGGTGATTTGACTATCTGCTCCATCGGGATCTCTGATTCCAAATTGTGCGATCGTGCGCATCTTACGTGTCACCCAACTGGCAAGAATCTTGCCACGCTGTTTCTCACCCAGACGTGAGCGAGGGAAGTCGCCTTTCGAGACGAAGGCGACGATGTCGACTACGACCTGATGTTCATTCAATACGGTGTTGACGATGACGGGGACGATGGAGGCAAGGTAGGCTTTTCGCATGATTTCGACGAGAACGACTACGAGGCCGCCTGCTTGGAAGACCGCGCTATGAAGGTAGATATCAGCTCGGACACCCTATCCGGGATGGAACTAATCAACTCACCATCCGTTGGTCACAATATTCCGGTGGCATTTCTCTATGGAGTGCTCGATGTCCATCGGGAAATGACTCAAGCCGTTGACCTCGAAAGTCTCACCAATACCACCTAGCACGAATAGTACCTGCATCTCGACCGGCTGTCCTCCAGGACCGATGGGACGAATCACGTTGTGCAGGAAGCCTAGGTCACCTGTTCGCACATAGGTGACGTGAGGATCTCCATCCACGGTGCGGCCATTGAATCTCTCGGCATCAAAAGCATCCCTTGATCCGTAGAAAGACTTCACGCACGCCTCAGATTGCACCCAAATCTCACCATACTCACCAATATGACACAGCCTGTTAGTCTCAGGGTTGACGATAGCGATCTGAGTGCTGACTGGCACCATGCCAGAGTCTTGAATGAGCAGCGCCGTAGGATCAGTGTCCGGATCAACAGGATAGACTAGTCCTCTCCGAAGAGCTCGAGTGTCAAGCCATAGTTCGATAGGTTCAATGCACATGTACGACCGGGATGCAATCATAGGGTTGAGGACGTGAGAGTAGATCGTGTTGATGGCTGTCCGGTCAAGACCCGTTCCTGCAAAGTGTAGGCGGACTTTTTGGAAGACATCAACTCTGGGTCGACCTTCTGTCGAGATCATCATGTTCTTCAATTCGTGAAGTGCAAACCCTTTACCCGGCATTGTGTTCATCGCGTGATCCAGCATCTGGCCAGTGGCATAAGTGTCCTTGATTTTGTACCTTGATAGAGTCAGGAAAAGAGACATAGGATTAGCAGCGAAGTCTACGGGGGAGACCAGGTAGGTGGGTGCACCTACGATGTTAGATTAACAGAAGATCTCAAGGAAGAGGCCGCAAGCTTACCGACAAAGACACCCATCAAACAGGTATGGACGAAGCCGAGACCCATCGTACTTCTTACGCAACCAAGAACAGGCCTTGAACTAGTCATCTGGCATGTCTCTTTCTGCACTTTGCAGGTTCCCATAATTGTATCATGGCCAAGCTGTACAGCTATCCGTCTTTGATCAGGTGTCCAATACGTCCAGATCAAGACTGGGTAATTTGGCTGTACCCAAGCAGGTTTCATGGTGAACCCTAAATCTCGACATCCGCTGGATTGCTTTGGAGGTTTTGCTGTGTTATAGTGCGATGGAATCGCTATCTTTAGAACCTGCGCAGACTGCTTGACATGTTGCGAGACGATCTTCTGACCCAGCAAATGATTAACTTCAGCATTGACCAAGACCGCTTTCACTCGAAAATCAGCGATCATGTGAAGAAACGCAGGAGCATCCTCATTCAGACGATTTTGATCTAATGGTGCCATCGGGATAGCAACAGCTCCTAAGCAGAAGCAAGCATGTACGGCATAAACGAATTCTTCCGAATGCGTGTACATTAGGACAAGATGATCCCCAGGTCTGACCTTGGCCTTGTTCTGGAGATACTGTGCAACTGCGGCAACCTTGGTATCAAACTTTTTCCAATTCACGCCTTTGCCTTCCTTGCCGCGTCCGTCAATCGAGCAGTAGGACAGCTCCTCGGCTTGCCTAGCGACTCGCCATTGCAGTAGATCTACTATGCTGGAGAAGTTATTCAGTGGTGTTGAAGTCCTGTCATCAATGACAACCTCCCGATAGTCGACTCCGGAATATTGCTTGTCCTGATGCTGTAGAATCTCTTGCCTAGCTGTAGTAGATGTTGGAGACCAGATACCGCCGACCGGATCGACACCCACAGGCAGGTTCAATACGGCTCTTTCCACACCGAACTTGACATGTACACAAGGCAAAGAACCCGAGTCGAATTCCTTTCGACACAGCATATTTCCTATTTCTCGTCGTCCGTTCTTGACAACCCTGGGTAGAGTATTTGGAGCAGTGATCATGACGGAGTATACTCTGAGATGATGTTCTTGATACAAGATCTCCATGCACCGTTCTGACAAAGAGTCTAGCAATGCAGTATCTAGCTGCCGCGGTGGGCCACCGTTGGTCGTAGGGGCGGTAGAAGCAGCTGCAGACTCAAGCAGGACAATTGGCAGATGCTCATCGTTGGAATACACATCGAAAGCGGTACAGTCATAGATCTTCGGCACATTCTTCATGATGCTGATGATCAGGTGCTGGACGAAGAAATACCGATACTCTGCTTGTTCCATGCCATGCTCGACCCATTCGACTTTCTGTCGGATTCGATCTTCGTAGAGACCCAAAATGAAAATCTTGCCCTCGATAACACATCCCAGTAGCCCAGTCCTCAAGAACTCGGGCTCCACAGCCATGGGAGTGGGATTCCCTTCTTGAAACCGGTAGGGCCGGGCATGAAAGATGGTCTCAGTGTGCTTGGGCAAAGCCCAGAAACCACCAGATAACGAAGGAGAGTCGACCCAGATCTCTCCGATGACATATGGGGTGCAGAGAAGACTGGACTCAGGATCAACGACAGCCAACGTCGCATCCGGTATTGGGTATCCAAAGGCGCCTGCTCGGACCGTACCTGGCTCATTCGCTCTCCGTCGCGCTTCGTCACCCATGGCAATAACAACGACCTCGTTAGTCTTCAAAGACTCTTTGTCCAGCAATGCCTCGCTGAGTTCAGTCCGACCCTTTTGAATGGTTGACCGTTTTGTCCCACCGCCGATTAGGCTACCATATGTATTTCCTGGCAAGGCAATACTCTGATCCTTCTTTTCGTCTTGAATCTCATCCTCTTCAGTGTCGTTGATCTTCAACGGGCAACCCATTCTCTCTTCCCCACCCAGCCAATCACGGATACTGATGACCATACCCCCATGCTCTGGAAGGCAGAGCATTGGAGCTACCAACTCCCGTGCGCGTGTGTTTCTTAAAGGGCGCAGCCATCTGTCTGCCAAAACTTCATGAAATTCGCTGTCAACTGTTAGGGTATCAATCAAACATAATTTCACACTGGAAAAATTTGGCTCGAACTTCTTCATAAAATTTCGCGTTGCCATTGGATCTGCTTGATAGTTGTACGCTACTCGTTTTAGGCCTGGGTAGTCTGCAACCATCAGGGTCGCTTTATATTTTGTGAGCAGATTTGCATATAGACCAGGCGTTTCCAAGGCCCGAGTTTCCATCCAGACTGTAGTATGGCCACCGTAGACGGTTAGGAGAAGGCCAAGAATGAGACCAATGCTTTGGCGGGGATCCAAGTAACTTAGTATTATCTCCCCTGAGCCTGCCCCCATTATAGGTCGACCTTGTTTGTCTCGCAATGAAGAACTGAATGTGTCGTTCCCATTCGTGGGGATCGTTTGGAGGATGGCACTAAGGCAAGCCATCTGGTGCATGATGGTCCGATGGCTCATCACCACGCCTCGGAGATCTCCTGTGGGAGCTCTGGAAAACTCGATATATGCAAGATCAGGAACTATCAGAGGAGGGATTTCATCCTTCTTTTTTGGGTGAAAACTACCAAATTCGTTCGTCTTCCACCATTCGACTCCCCTGGGCCAATTGAGCTTATTGGCCGTAATGTCCCGCTGAAACGTTTTCAGATTCACATCCGTAGTCAAAGCTAGATGGGCCTGCGTCGTCGTTAGGATAACGTTTAATCTATGATAATCTGCCAGATTGGTTGTTGAAACATCGAAATCATTAATCGGAACAGCGACAACACCGGCGATGAAGCAGCCCATGAAGGCTACAGCAAAATCGGTAATTTCAGCATCGCGGTAGATCAGCGCCACCCTGTCTCCACGGTATAGATTGCTTTTGTCGCGAATGACTTGCGCCACCTTTTCAGATCTACTCGCCAATTTCTCCCATGTTATGGAGGATATTTCTTTACCTTTCTGATCAAGCACCCAGTAGGCTGGCTGTTTTGGATTCGTGCGAGCTCTGTGGCGTAGTACAGTAGCTATGTTGTCAAATTTCGACATGGGTATATTGCCATTGTGAGGGTCGTAGACAGCGAATGGAACATCTCTGGGCTCCAGAGGCAGCTGATGGCCTAGGGCACCTAGAGGAGGCAGGTCGCTATTCTTCAGCATTGGAGGGGCCGTATTGGCAGTTGGCGAAAACGTGTCTTGCATCGAGTATCTTTGCGGTCCACCTCCATAGCTGTCCCGTGCGTGTGCTTCATGCTGATCGCCTGCGAAGTCGGAGAAGTATGCTTGATCTAACATGGTCGACTGCCTGGTTTGTCCTCCATTGACATACTCCCCGCCATGCTGTTCGCTGTTGCTGCCATCGTTCCCTGGGTTGAACGCATATTGTTTGTCTACCATGTTCGAGCTTCCGCCATCGTGGCTTGGTTGCCCACTGTATGATTCCTGGTTGAATGATGAAGGCTCAGGACTCGGGTTCCTGACGCCCAGTTGTCGCCTCTGTGGCTCTTGTGGTCCCAAACCCGAGCTTTGGCGCATCATGTCCGGTCGTGGGGAAGCCGAACGCTGGGTGAGCGCCGCGAAAGACGCAGCACGCGATCCGTCGTTGGACGGATGAGCTGTGTCTTCCGGGGAGTGCACACGCAAACCTCTTGCGGATTCCCCAGGAGGAGCAAGAAATTGTGAGAGGATGAGGGTCCGCCTTTTTTGGTATCCTTTCTGCGTGATTTCCCCTTCTTCCAATTCAACATCGAGCTCCCTAAGCTTCTCCTGTAGCTCCAGATTGTCCTCTGCCATATTGTTTGCGCCTGGTGATTTAGGAAGTCCGTGGGAGAGTTTGGCCTATTAAGCTGTAACAAATTTCGATGAATTACATTGGTGTGACTGAAAACGAGTGACTACAAACTCCAAGCCGAGGAAATGTTGCAAGCAAGAAGCGAGAGAGGCGGCAAAGCAATGAGTGTCATACAGAATGTGTCTGAGGCTTGGGTTCTTCGGACTTAAGGCGCGGCGTTCATTTCTGAGCTTCTTGCAAACAAGACTTCTTCATGACTCACAGCGAGCGAACTAACTTACTGGCTACGCAGCCTACAAGATCGTGCGAGCGACTTCTTATCTAAAGTGCACCCAGCTTGCCAGGCTGAGCGACATGTTCTCGGTCCTACGACAAAGATTCGTGGATACGAGGTTTCTTGGCAGTAGCGTTCTTTGGCGGCACTTTTTCCGCTCCTCGGCTGGTGCTTTCGTCACTCACCAACAATATGCAGGTGCAGTATCCAGGACGGCCCTTAGCCTATTCATATCGAATCAAGTGCAGCGGCACCGTCTTCTTCACATCACTCGTACTTACGCTACAGGTTGTTGTCGGACTCTCCGGGATTCGGTCCTCTAGTGGAGGACCACTGACAAAATCAGCTTTCATGATGCGGTCTCAATCAGCTCAATCCCACAAACACGCAGCCCAGGCTAAGCCCCGAATACAGTGCCCAATACAGTGCCTGAGCTAGAAGAGGAAGACCGAATGGAACCAGTGTCGGCGCGTATAGGGGCACCATTAGCGGTTGAATTTCACGCATGCAGAGCTTACAGCGGAGACCCAATGTACCATCCGCTATCACACGTCAGGACCAGCACAGATCTCCTCGCTGACTTCGACGGTCTGGACGACCCTCACCGGCAGATGGATTGGCCTTTTTCGATGAAAGTCTTTCACAATCGTTCTACATGGGACTACGACCATGGGAAGCACATGGGCTAGCATAGTGATATCATCTACCAACGTTATACGGCAATGGTTCCTAACCAAGATCTACCAGCTATTTTCAAGCGGTCAACTAGATATTGATAGACACCCTAGGGATCTGGGCTTGGGGCCATTAGCCTAGGCACCGAAAGCAAGACTTTTGGTCGCAAACCCGCTGTCTTATCATAATACTCCCAAGCTGCAGTGCTTTCCTTTGGAACTGCGACCGCAAGGGCATCCAAACAATCGTCATTGTCAGATTTATTGCAGGCTTATTAGGCTCTGCGCCTATTACGAACACTAGACGTGTGTTTGGAGATATCTGGACACCAACGCCACGCGGAAGAGCTATCGCCGCCTGTGACTTTGCAACGATAAGAGGCCCAACCCTTGGGCCCGCTGTTGGCGGCGCAGTCGTGCAAAGTATTCCTAGATGGCGGTAGGCGGAGTACTTGACAGGAGCTACGTTGCTGTTCTTCTCCTCATTCGACGTGCTCATACTTGATGGGATTAGGCCCTCTAGACTATTGGTCTCCAAGGTAAGGAGAATTCAAATTGAGACTGGGAATTGGGCTTTACATGCAGAAATCGAGGAGTTGGACGTTCCTTTCAAGGAGATGGCAGTGAACCCCCTGTCCGACTTTTACAAATTTTGATCCCATATGTTTCTCAGTGGTCTTGTATGCTTCGTTGTTCTACGGCATTTTCTACGTCAATCATGCGGCCCGATCGAATCCGAAGAAAGAGCATGGAGCTTGCTCGTCGCAGCCCTGCCATGGTTAGCCCTGCTAGGCAGACTACTAGGGGTTGCAACTCATGTATCGAACCAGAGTTGTGACGACTCCACTTTCGGGGCCAACGGTAACAGGCCAGTTCCTAGGCCAGCTTGCCACCCATGATAGTCGGGTCGGTTTTGTTTGCTGGCAGTCTTTTTCTATTCGGCTGGGCTTCTAGCAAAGATATTCCTGGGATAGCGCCAGGTATTGGAGCTGCCGTGATGGCTTCCGGATTCTTCACTATCTTTCAAAAGCGCCTCGGTCTATCTGATCGGCACCTTTCAGCGATACACTGCTAGTGCGGCGGCAACTTACACCTTCTCTGAACAGTATCTGCAGCATCTTTTCCTCTCTGTTTATCGAATGTTGGTCAAGCGTGTTTGCCTTCATCAGAGTAATCCTTATTCTAATCCTCTTTCTATTTTTCGATTACGGCAAGCGAATTCGAGCTCATGGCAAATACTTCGCACAGGTGGGTCGAGCCTCAATCTACGCACAAATCGGTTTCCGCATAGCCTAATCCAAGCATTGAGCAGAGGCTTGATCAGTGGCTTTAAAGTAGGAACTGGCCTCATAGATGGGACTGCTCGGGAAATACGAACCCACAATCAAGACTGCGTAAGCAACAAGTGCTTAGAGAAGTGGCATACTCCCTGAATATTGAGCCATGCAATGAAGAGGTTAAGCTAGAAGGGCTAATTACTCCCGGATTCGGCAATGACCCAGTCAAATTTCCGCTTACCTGACAATTTGAGACCAAAAGAGTCTGCCCACGTGAATTGCGTGTGAAAGTATTAGCATAAAGTCGACAATGGACAAGTTGATTCATCAGGAGTTAATTTACCAAGGACCAGGCATGGTCAACCGTGGAGCACAGCCTCGACAAAGCACACGCAGCTCGGCCACATATATATATCTAGTGATCGGGCCTCTGTCGCACCTTTATTTCATCCTGAAGGCGAATAATGAGGCCATGAGGGCGAATCCTGGTACGTGGCATAGTTTTCCGCCTTTACATTGATCAGCAGATCACATGATGAAACTCTTTACATTATCACAGACCTGTTCTGAAATTTAGTGTGGATATCTATATCTTGGAGACCTTCTGATATTGACTTCTAATAACCTCGCACTATACTGAATTTGTACATAAACCCTGACGACATTGGCTGAATAAACATATCTAGATCAAAGCATCACGTCTCGTCAAACCGGCGACAACTCTCGAAGCTGAGAGGACCCCCGCTCCAGACTATACGGATATATATATACACACGAATCACTATCGTCCTTGCTCCAGCAGACATAAATATGTTTATCCCGCTGAATGCTGCGCATGATGTATGAATGTTATGCAGCGTTCCCATTCGATCCAACTCGTCTGATGTGCGTCTGATGTGAGTCCGCTGGATTCTTTTCAATATGACCTTTCCGAGAAAGGAACCTGGAGTCAGCGGATGTGGTTACGTTTTCATGAGCAAGATTTTCAGTCGAATTGCAGCAAACTCCGCGATTCTCCAAGCTGAAAGTCGTCGAAACGTCAATTAAGATCACATTTCCTGTCGAGGGCAACACAGTCCACCCCGCGGACAATACTACCTGCTGGAATGCCTTTATCTTATCGGTGCCGTCCCCATGCCACTCCTTTGTCACTGCGTCTACGACAAAGCTTCCTTTATCATCCGAACCCTCTAAGAATGGCTTATAACGACAAAGGCATTATTCGAATAACAATGGCTTTGTCGGCCTTTCTTTGTGTAGCTCCTCCACGACGACACTTTCTGCTACCAACACATCTTCAGTGTTCCTTGACTTTCGTCCATCCTCAAGCCTCCACCATTTTCTCTTCGCACCTTCTATATCACAGCCTTTAAGCCATACATACAAGCTGACGCCGTTCCGTTTTATTGTGACATTCGTCCAATTTGTGCGAATTTGAATCACAGAGAAGCTGATACATCCTTGCATCACGGAGATGTCTGTCGCCCAATGTCAAGCCGAGCAAGTTCTACATGGTGGCTCAACTGACGGAGGTGAGGTCGACTTGGGCACGCTTTTCCAGGGTCATCTCATCGACTGGGACATTCTTGACGATGTCTCTTTGGAAGAGCTCAGCAATCTTGCCGAATCTTGGAACAATACAATGGTGGACGTTGCTACTGATGCACCAGAAGCTATGATACTTCCCTCCCCCAGCGATTCAGCTGCAGCGACTCCTGACAAACAGCCGGAGGCAGACAATGATGGCTCCGAACCTCTTGGAACACCCAATCCCACGGTATCTCTGCTACCCAATCTCGAGCCCTACGCTGTCGAAGAACCCTGGATGCCAACAAAAAATCTCAGCGACCTCGACTTCTCTAATTTTGACTTTTCCGAATCGAGCGCCAATGACCCATTCATTGTTGAGAATGTCAACGGAACAACAATACTCAACGAGTTCAACAGTTCTTCTGGTTCGCCAAAGGAGCCGACACATGCGATTGCGACCAATGGCCTGTTCTCTGAAACCCATTACGCTGATCCGGTGAAGCCCTCGCAAACGAAATCCATCCACCTGGCCAAGATGAACCCAAACTTCAAAGTCAGCATCAATTATACCCCTCTATTGACAAAGCCAAGAACCTGGCATATTTTTACGTACACTAAGCATGGTGAGTTGAATCCAGGAAACCTCTTCACTGCTGCGGATATTCAGCATTATCTATGGCGACACCCCCTGCACGAGGCGTCTCACAACCGGAGAAGCTCTCCCCTCACTCTCCGCATACACAGGAACCCACCTGCCTCACAAGACCGATATCCCGCGAATCATGGTTCACATCGATGTCGATTCCACGAATGTCCAGCTGATAACAACACCATCGACAAGGGGCAGTTCGTCGTCATGTTTGATGAACTCTCAGCAATCCATCCGAACCATGACCCCTACCTTACGGCAGGCTACGTTCATCTCTATTGTCTAGAGAGGTTCCTTGACTTCCCAAAGATCTGCGCGACTCTCAACGTTCAAACAGAGAAGCGCCGTCTCGACAAGGAAACCAAGAATATGATGAGATTAGACCCCAAGCAGGTGGAAGCAGAAGCTGACAGCTTTATTGAAACTTGTCGAGAACCTGGGCGTCGGCGGCCAGATGGATATCCGAGCTACAAGGAGCGTGGCGAAGTCACTGGCAGACCCTACGAGGGTACGCTGACTCACAGGATGCATCTCGCTAAGCTGACCAATCGATCTGGTTCAATCAATAAACAAGAGGCGGCAAGAGAGAGGGCTGCAGGTCAGAAGGGCGGCAGCTTAGGAAGTCATCTGGGTGATCTTGTTCTTGCGACTGCACTGCGACAGTCCACGAGGAAACACACAAGGCAAAATCAATTAGTTGCGAACCCTCGGCAGAAGCGGAAATTCAAGGGTGATGGGGTTGTAGATGCAGGTGAGAACGAGAGTGACGACTTGGAGCCGATTCAAAGTAAGGGAGATGATCGGCTCCAGCAGCTTCGTCGCCCATTACCTCCTCTGATCACATCGACCGCTTACATGCCTCCGTCGACTGCTCAGCAGCTCGGTGGGTATAGTCTTCTTCCCACCAGTGGCAATAATGCTCCAGCATTAGCTCCTCGGTATCCTCAGTATCAGCTGGACGAGAATCGTAAGTTCATCCTGCCAACAGGAGGTCTCCATTCGCCTGATCCTCCTCTCAAGCCCCAACAACATTGCCAACCTCAGCAACACCACCAGCCTAGCAATGCTCGATTTAATGCTAGTGTGCCGGCGCCTCAGGCTGAGCATCAGAAGCATAGAGGCCCAGACACAAGCAGACAATCGAAGAGGAGAAGCTCTGACGAAGCTGGTAACGACGAGGCCGCGAATCTTTCCGAAGATCCCATCGCCAAATTGTTCTCTCAGAATAGCCTTGATGCGGGACTGAGACCAGTCAAGAAAGTCAAGAACTCACAAACATCGGTCCCATCGTCTCTAGCTCAGACGCAAGCTCACCAGCGGCAGGTTCTCTCGAAAAAACACAAGGCACGGCCCGTACTTCCGCCGCCTACGAGGCCTCAAGCGCTGCAAGTTGGCCACAAACGAAGAGGCAACGAAGCGGGAATTCTCCAGTCTCAATTTCACCCCCAGAAGCTCCCGTTACCCATCGCTCAGAGGAAGCGGACAAGCAACGAAGCAGGGTTGGTCTTTGACAAAGACGTATTTGAGGTTCCTGCAAAAAGGCCGAGAATCTCTGAGCCAGACTTTCATTCGCGCAATGCCGAAAATCAGCGGGCACTAAGTAGTGGCATGATTCCGCCAGTGCGTCAATCTTCGGGCCAGCGAAGTGAGGAATGGCTCCATGCCTCAGCGCAGCATCATCCGCATAATCTTCAGGAGGGTCATTACCCGACGCAGCGTCCTCTGCAAGGCTATCAGCCCCAGCAAGCTTCCGATACGCTCGAAGCCCGGAGACAAATTATGGAGAATTACGATAGATATACGCGACAGAACAGTAGGCGAAAGACCGGGAAGAGTTCGGAGCCACGCAAGAGGCCAGCCAGAGCCCTTGGGAATGACGGGAAAGTGATAAGGCACAAGCAAAGAACCGTCACTAAAACGCCGGGCATGGTTTTTGGCGGTCTCGGTCACAAAGTGCTGCTACAAGAACAGCAGAAGCTTTTGGCCGAAGCCGAGCTCAGGGCGGACGAAGAGCGGGCAACTAGACAGATGGAGGCCATAGAGCAGGAAGAAGCTATACAGCAGGAGGAGGCTAAGCTTCGGGCAGAAGACGAGCAGTTTGCTAGGCAGAGAGAGCAAAAGCAGCGAGAGGAGCGGGAGAGGTAGGCCAAGGCTGTAAAGGAGGCCGCTGAACAACCAGGAATTGAGGAAGCCAGATGGTGCAGCTCGGGTCGAAAGCCGAGCAGGAAGCCGGGAGTATGAGAGAACAAGCTAAGCAAGATGAGGCGGAGTCGAGAAGAGATGAAGAGCGAGCAGCTAGGTAGAGATTTTTGGCCAAAGATGAGGACATGTCGCGGGACCTGTTGGGAGATGGAGAATTTCTCAGTACCATAGAAGATAACCAGGCTTGTAAAGTGTATATTTGCGAATTCAAGCTCGTTCGCTGGTATAGGATAGTCTTTTAAATCAAAATACTTTCCGAGATTTACCACAGAAATTGAAATTCCTTAAGTAAGTGGTCTCGCCATAGAAGACTATACAACCAAGTTGACGCAATCAGTAACCGCTAGCACCGTTAGCGCATCTCGTCCGACGGTGTTTTTACTTGGAGCACTGAATGTGTGCAAGTGCCTTCTATTCGCTTTAAAACTTTGTGTAAGAAGCCGAGCCTGGGACTTCGTTCAATGGTGCGGATTATGTACTCCACTAACATCCGGCGACGCCTCAATCTTATTATCGTTGGGCTGGCGAAGATACGGCCATGATCTGGTCAGGCAACAAAGAGGGATGTCATCGCACCGCCCTTCGGAGCTTCCTAAGCGGCATACAAATCTCATGCTCTTTCGGAACGGTCTGCTTGTCTGAGAGCAAAGAATCCCTAAGAGCTCCTAGATCAGTCTCGCTCGCGTCGATTTGCCTACAACAGTAGGGATTAAATATTCTAGCAACAATGGTCAGGGTTTCGAAGTCAGCATCGGGAATAGACCCTGTTGATACGTCTTCATTGTTAAGCTCCCGGTCTGTTGATTTCGGGAGGTATTGTGATTACACCCCCTTTGTCTACAATTACACCCCCAATCGCCTACGCTTACACCCCCCTCCCAACCGGGCATGGCTTTGGGGTCGTCGGGTAGCCCCTCACCTGGCCTGGCCCCCTAGGGTAAGCCCGGGGCTTCTAATGTCCTAAGGGCTAACCTACCCCTACGTACCCAAGCTACTTGCGCACATAGTGGCTCTTTAGGGCCCCGGCTGGGACTCCTTAAGCCTATGGCACAGTACCTCGGGCTACCAGGGCCATTAGTGCGCTATCCGGGGCTGCTCGGATGGCTATTCCGACTTGCCGCTTGGGGGGTGTAAGCGTAGGCGATTGGGGGTGTAATTGTAGGCAAAGGGGGTGTAATCACAATACCTCCCTTGATTTCTTGAAACCATACTTCTCCTCTAACATTGTAAAGCATACTGGAGAGCGTAGGCTGAGAGCCTTTCGAGTACTACTATTGAGATTGATACTTTCGCGTCGATGACAGATATCTTATAGATCAAGCCCATGTTCTTGGTCTTTAGCGGCCATCAGGTTAAGATCGACCGCGCCCCTGAAATGGGACAAATTGGAGAATCAGATCACAAGTCGAGCTAGCAACTAGTCTCATTAGCGTATGCAGAAATCAGTGTAAAGCTTGGCACTTATGCCTCATATGGGCGAGCATTGTCCGGGCTTTCAACAAGTCGAATATGAACCGAACCATATCGTATATACCTTCAGCAGTGCTTTCTACATGTCGCCGATCTATCCTGTCAAAACCCGCGCCGCTCTCCCAATGCCTTCATACGACACCGGCCAGGAGCGCCACACCTCTGCCCATCACGGCAACAGGTCCTCCTCCCCCAGCGCCCATGCCCGCACTCTCCCAACATGGCGAGAGAGCCGATCGCCGTCGGCGGCAGGCCGAGCTCCTCAAGCGTGGGCAAGACATGCGAGCAAGCCATATGAAGCCTGGTACAGCCATGAAGAAGCGCTTCTGGAAAGATGTGGTTGTGCAGACCGATAATGGCATGCTTCTTTTTCTCGAATTTCGGCAGTACTCCAACATCAGACGTTCCTTATCACTAACCATATCTTCAAATCTACAGAAGGCGGCCACACAGTCAACCTCGACAGTCGTACTGTTCGCAATCCTACAACCAAAACGCCCCTCCAGATTCCCTCGTCAAAACCACATCTTGCAACAGCCCTCGCCCTAGAATGGGATCTCCTAGTCTCCGCCCAACAAGCCACACGCTCCCATCTCATCCCCATAACCTCCATCGCCTCCCGCGCACAAACTCTCACACTCGAAGACGCCAAGACAGCGCATGCACCGAGTTCGGGCAAAGGAATACGCTACGACATCATCAATACGCTCCTTCGCTATCTTGATACCGACACGTTGCTCTGCTGGGCGCCGCCTCCAACAAGCTCCTCAGAAGGGCCTGATGGTGCACGGAAAGAGTCACTGCGAAGTTTGCAAATCAGGGTTGCGAAACCTATTCTTTCGTACCTAACGCAGAGAGTCTGGCCGGGCGTAGAACTCAACCCTACCTTGGACGATGGATCCATTCTGCCGAAATCGCAGCCAGCGGCTACGCGTGCGGTTATTAAAGGGTGGATGGCTGGACTGCCGGCTTGGGAGTTAGTAGGGTTGGAAAGGGCGGTGCTAGCTGGCAAAAGCCTGTGTGTAGGGGCGAGGTTTTTATGCGAATGGAGTGAACATTTCATGCTTGGAGGACTCACACCCAAGAGCGTAGAGGATATGACGGTAGAAAGAGACAAGAGTGGGGAGAGCAGGTTTGGCATCGAGCAGGCGGCTGAGGCCTGCAGTCTGGAGGTACGGTGGCAGACGGGGATGTGGGGAGAGGTGGAGGATACGCATGACGTGGAGAAGGAGGATTTGAGGAGGCAGTTTGGGAGTGTGATTCTGCTCGTAAGTGGGACTGGAAAGGCATCGCCGGTATAGAATTTGGCACAGAAGTCCAGAGGTGTGGAAGGTGCAAAGACTCTGATATCTTCCGCCAGCGGCGCCATGTGGGACAATCAGTTAAAAAATCATATTGAGAACTACAAGAAATGGTCAAGCGGGTTCAAATCGCGTTTCAAATACTATGAAGCACGTTCAATGTCATATACAGCTACCAAGATATCTAGGATATGAATCAAATACGTAAACTCGTCTATGTTCAATGGGCGTGGACTTTGAAGGCGCTTGCATCCCGACCAAAAGCGACCAAATCACCTCCAATCCAGCACCTATCGATATCCTGGCATCGAAAACCCTGCTATCGCCTCAGCATTGCAGCATATTCTACAGAAGAATGAATTCCCCACTCGGATTTCTTCGACAGTCACATGGTCATAATCCTCTGCTGTAGCGAGAAGGAGAGGTTTGAAGGATTGACCAAATCGTGGGGAGCAGGATACGGGTTGATGGATGGAATTTTCTCATGAGATGTTTGATAGATTGATGTTGCGGTTCTGTCTACGATGACAACTTCAGATCACCAGATGTTTGGGGATATTGACTGGAGTTTGAGAGTATTGCGGATGATATCATACACTGCAATATAGGGGGTTTGCTGGATCTTTTGAGAGATGAGGTGATGATGATTGGGAAATACTTGAGGTTTTGAGTATGCAATACCACAGATACGGCAATCGAGGTACGTTGCAAGATGGTAATCGCACGAGAAGATCCAAGTCCAAAGGCCAAAAAGAAACTGGGCATCACTGACTAGATCTGCTCTGGCTGACATTTTGAAAAGGGTTTACTCACACAGTGTTGCCCCGTGATGGCACCTAATGTACTCGGAACAACCTCGCAAACGCCTTGCTTAATCATGTATGAGTATAAACATCATGAAGTCTCTATACGCGTACTTTACTTGCATCTTCCTACTGTTGTAAACTCGCTTGATTCCTCGAGCGTCATACTCTCCCAGGTGCACTAATATCCCTTCTCAACTCGCCGACCTCCACCATCCGCTTCCTCGGCGTCCCGTTACCAACAGCAATACTCCTAGCCCTCCCTCTGCGCTGTCTGATCTGTTCAAGCGCTTCTTCTCGAGAGATGCCTCCTGGTGTCATTGGCGCCGCTGGGCTGAATGGAAGATCGTCTTTCAGTGGTATGGTGACGGTTTTGGTGTAGCTGATTGTTCGGGGCGGTGGGTTTGGTAGAGGGCGCGGCGTCATGGGAAACTCGAAGGTGGGTGTTTCTTGTAGCCGTGAATTCGGGATATGGGCGGGTTGAGGTGTTGGTGTTGCGGTAGGTGGTGTGGCTGGCCGAGAGGGCACGAGGGTTTGTTCTGGTGTCGAAGCTTTGAGTGGCGAGGGCAGTTTGTGAAACGTGCCTGTTGCTGGAGAGAAATTGAGGAGCTGTTCGCTGGTTTCACGCTGTTCAAGAGGCGGCCGCGTTGGTGTGCTCGGTCGATCCTTTTCAGCCTCTTGTGCAGGCTCCTGTATAGGCTCCGGCAGTTTTTCCGGTATTGACTCGTATTCTTCCACGATCTTGGCTGCCATATCTCCCATCTGCTTTGCCAAAGTGTCATCGTGGACATATTCAACTCCTTGCCTCTCAGCAAGTCGACACGAGCAGCATTGAAATTGGCATTCCATTTTCATGAAGTGAATCTGGTCATCGGCACGTAACCGCATCCGCCTTTCCATTCTCAAATTTTCCTTGAGTATGAGCAACTCCTCTTCGACTTGTGGTGCTTCAGGGTCCACATTCTCCTTCAAGCTCTCCCTATCCTGCTTTCGGCTACTCTTCTTAGGCGATGCGAACTCGTCGTCGTCTCCAGATGCTGGCAGCCCAATGGCTCCTTCTGCCGCAACTCTAGCAATCTCTTCCCCTTTCAGAGCTGTCTTCAACGCATCTCTCTGTCCCTCAACGGCCTTGTTTTGCTGCCTCAATTTGGCCAAGTCTTCTTGCAGTTCGACCAGTAGATGCTGAGCAGCAAAGGTCTCTTGTTCTTTAGCGCCCACCTTTCTCCGCTGTACATCCATCTCTTCCCGCATCAGAGTGTATTTATTCCTTGCCGACTTCAGCTCTTCTTGCATCTTCACAAGTGCACTCGATGATTTGAATGCCTCTTTCCTTGCTCGGCGAATCTCCTTCTCGTATATTGCCTGCGAACGTGCGTGTGTCTCTTTCGATCGTGACAGCTCCTCCTAGTAGCTCCGTCAGCACAGTGATTCGAATACATCCATTCAAATCTACCATAACACCCTCCATTCTTTCGCCCACTCTCCTCTCTCTAGCCCTACCCTCCTCCACATCCTGTCTCAAGACTCTATTTTCCTCTCTCAACCTTCTCGTTTCATTTTCTGCCTCTTCTCTTCCCAACACAGCCCGCTTGATAGCAGCTTCATTATCCTTTCTCCTCTGCGCGGCCTCTTTACTGAGATTGTTGAATTGTGCAACCTTGCCTTGAACATCCGAATTACCTCGGGAATGCGTCATGAAAGGGTCATTCTGTAAGTGTGAGATTTGTGGTAGAGATGGCGAGTGTGGGAGTTGTTGTCTGTTTGCGCGTTCCGGAGACACAGGAAATAGCGGCGTGCCAGGGGAGGCGGGGAACTTGAAGATAGGGTCCATGCGTTTGAGACTTCTGAACAGAAAGTGGATAGAGCTTTGGGGAGTTGAAAAGCAATGCTGGAGCAGTGAAAGAATAAAGGGTCGTTGGATCGCAAACAATGGACAGTTACACCTAGCAACGGCTAGCTTGTTAGGGTTTAGCCGTCGACCAAGAACAACCGATAAAGATATTGATGTCTTTCTTTCCATCCAACTTCTTGTCTCGATCAGCACGCAGCAGTGAAAGAGCCCGCGTTGGATAGCGTGAAGTAGCCATGTTGATGAGGGCACCTCAGTACTAGTACTAGCGGCCTTTGTAATCTTCCATTATCAAATGGAACTAGTCACTTCTTGCTCGAAAAGTTTGCAATCCCTCAAATCATCACGTTCTACTCCACCTTAGGAATGTAGCAGATCTCCTCAGCACCTCAGTCTTATGTCAGATCGTAAAATCAGACATCCTGCGTAACGCCTTTCCGGAGTCAAGACCATTGCCATGCCCAAACGCAAGGCTACCACTTCCAAACCGGAGGACGAGGTGAACGACTCCCAGGTCGAGTCGCAAATTACCGTCATAGTTCCTAATGGAGACCTCTACATGGTCTTCGATGTTAACAGCAGCGAGTCGAAGAAGCTGCTAGTGAGCCGCTACATACTCTGCCTGAGTTCGAAGGTCTTCGATGCAATGATCGGCGATAATTCCCACTTCCGCGAAGGCAATAATCCAACACTCTCGCATGATGGTATTCGCGAAGTAGCTTTTGGCGATGACGACTTTCCGGCTATGGTAACGATCATGAACATCCTTCATTTACAGCATGACCGAGTACCACCTCGTATAAGCTTTACACAGCTCCGCGAGACTGCTATGCTATGCGATAAGTATGACTTGATCCGCAGCATTGGTCTCTGGCCGGCTACGTGGGCGCAGCATTATGTCGATAGGATTGAAAAGAAGGGGTATCACCATTGGCTTCTGATAGCCTCGGTCTTCAAACAGAGGGAAGCCTTCACGAAAATCACAAGGCATCTCATCCTAAACAGCCGAATTCATGCAAACACTGGAGACCTGGTTACGGCAGATGGTTGGCCATTTACTGAAGGCGTATCCAGCACAGTAGTTGGTATGAAGACATCACAAATCTAAGTACCTGTGCTAACGATATGTAGGGAAAATAAAAATTATTCGAGCGGAGGCAATCTTTGAGTTGCATCAAAGCCTCTGGGAGAGATTTCACAGGCTGCAATTCACTAGGACAGGGGGGCGTCTTTGCGGCCAGTATGATGAAAACGGCAGCGACCGCAGTGATCTAGAGCGAGCGCAATGCGATACGTGGCGCCTTGGCTGTCTGGCCCAATTCATTCTTAATCTGAGGAATCCTAGGGACGAGGATGAATATCGCGACGGTACCATAATGGCTATCATGAACAAGGTCGACGCTTTGGAAGAATTCCAGAATAAGTTTAGCTACATCTTGTCAAAGAGCTTCTTCAAATCTCACATGCTGAGCACATTATGTGGCAATTTTGCAATTCGGATGAGGGGCCGCGTGGCTAGAGTCGAAGGACTGGAATTGGAAATTTAACGATACGATTGCGAATATAGCAAGGCCTATGGACCAGAAATTGGACAAGAAATGGTCCTCAAGGCTTTTCGAGTCTGGTACAACATACAGCTCGCTCTGACTACAGTCTTGCGCTCATACTAACAAGCAAAATGGTTGAAGATGCCGCTTCAATAGCCTAATTCTTCCTGCAATGATCGTATTGTTGCTATATGTTCACGCAACTGGATCTCACCTCTACTTTTGAGTAGACTTCAGACTGTCACCTTGTGCATCATTCTCCTAGCAATGTCAGCACCTCCCTGGTGTCATAGATGGACAACAGTGCCTCACTTCAGCAAGCTGTAGCGCCTGAGTATTGCCAACTTTGAGGCAGCTCATATCTTCCGGCATAGACTCTAATAGGGGTTGGAAGGCGCCCAACCATAACATCACATAGCTTTTGATACTGAGGAGAAGCTGACGATGAGAGTTACCTTGTAATTGTCAACCTTGACGTAGTGGTATGCAGCTAATGTTCTCTACAGAGCCAGTCCAATCAGATGTGTCGCTCCAACGAGGCTGAGAAATGATCTCAAGCTTTCCTATGAGTAGAACCACTCTGGATGCCTACATCTTCCTGCCTTGCTTTGTCAAAACATTAACTCCCGTCATCTAACAAAATCTATCTAGCAATCCTGATGGATCCTGTGACTATACTTGGGACAGCTGGAGCGGTCCTTAGTATCATCGATGTTCTCAGCCGAACCCTCAAGTCGTTGCTCGACCTACACAACTCTTGGAAAGATGCGGACCATACCATCGTCAATCTCATGTCGCAATTGATCGCTCTGCGAGCAGCGTTGAAGAAGATATCCGAATGGATCTCGTCAGATCTTGCCCATGCCCCACAGCATCATCAGCTTGTGATGGATCTTGAGGACTCTGTGGCTTGCTGTCGGATGCTCATCCAAACCATGGATGACCAACTCTCCAAACTTGATTCTACCCACAACGACAGGCTCGACATTGGAAGCAAGATCCGCATCATGTTGGAAGCCAAAACCAGCCAAGACTTTCAAACATTCATTGGGAGGCAGACTAGCGCGCTCACATTACTTTTGACTGCTTGTAACTGGTTCGCTTCGATTTCTTATGCTTCTGACCGAAGGGGCTGCTCTGACGATATTCTAGTAAGACGAATGCTGAACAAAAAGTGCTGTTGGAGGACTCCTCAAGCCGTCAGGTCTTCGACCAAGTGAGGGACGATTCCTCTTCGTTGTTTGTCTTGTGCGATACACGATCCATTCTCAGTAGATGGTCTGAGTCGACTGAAACCTGGTCAAGGACGTCAAGAAGCTTCCAATTCGATGCCCAGATCATAAGTTCTGGAGTATATCAACGAGCTGTTCGGTCGTTGTTCAAGCGCACCGTTCGTCGAAATCAAGAAACAGCGATCGAGCCGATCACCTCGCTCTCCAACCCTAGGATCATGGTGACTCCTGATACCAAAGTGGAGATAGAGTCAAACGATCGCGGTAACGAGCCCTTGAGCAGGAGAGATTGGGTTGCCAATACAGTGATCCGGATCACCCATGAAATTAAAGTGGAAACAGAGCCAAGAGACGTCACTTCGTCTGGGTCTTTGGCCTCTAACCCGTCCGTGGCTCTCAGCCCAAGACTTCGAAAACTGCTCGGATCAATATCGAAGCCACTGCCAGCAATTCCTGATTCGGTACTGGACCAACCAGTAGCTGAATCATGGACTTCGGTAAGCGGAATCTTTGCTGCACTACCTGGTGGAAGTCGTTATGCACAATAAGCTTCCGTGGTTGGAGAATCATGAGCTTCTCTGGCTAGTTACGAGATGCTGGTTGCCATTTCATCACAGGATCCCCTTGCCGTAGTGGTATCGCAAGGGAAGCGGTATGGAGCCATCGAAAGCTCGACTCAGTATTGGGCGAAAGACAGTATCAGCCTCATGCCAGCGCAGCATACCAACTTTGTCCATGAACACAGCGAGCAGCCATCGATTGCCGTCCAGTCGAAGTGCGGAGGCAAGTAGAGGTTGCGTGCATGCTCGACTGGAGGGAAATCTACAGTACATGCATCGTAATAGCGATCACCGCGTCGCTCCTTTGGCTGCATTCTCAGCCCTTAATGTTGGGTTGGATCGGGGTTGAGAAATATAAGGCTTGATTGTCGTTGAAGACGAAGGTGTTCTGAGTGAGGAAGAGTGGTTCCGGGTCCACGCCCTAGTACCCCGGATGAAACTATTTGGCCAGCTGCACAGTCTGGAGTTCTGGTGAAACCGTTGAGCACGCCTTGTCTATCTGTATCTGACATGAAGAGATTGATTCGATAGTGTTGTTGCTTCTTGTATTGATAGATAGCTCAATCGCGCCAACGACCGAGCAGATCAGATGATCGATACTGTGATGTTCTGGCTTTTTATTATGCATGTTGTGACTGGGAAAAGCATGCTAAGGTCGGAAAAGTTTGTAGGCCAAAGCACTAGCGTCTTTTATCGTGACTCCTATTCTATTTATTGGCTTCTGGTGAGAATCTCCGAAAAGGCAATGCACATATTCCCATATTGGTCCTCAAGAAAACCCAATTGACCAAATTGAAATAGATGCCGCAAGCTTATTTCCGCCATTTGTCCCCACTATCCGTTTTACTTTCATAACTTCTTGTGTGACGATAATCCGGACACTCAGCACACAGACTAATCTCAACCCTCAAACGAAAACAATCGTCAAGACTCAATAGATATACTGCCATTGCACTTTCGGCGTTTCCACAGACCGGCACCAAGTAAAACGCTCTTGTTGCTGAGGACATGCGTTGCCGTAGAGGAACATCAAGCGGCTCGCTAGGCGTCCAGTTATATAGTAGCTCCCAGACTGGCATATTCCACCATATAGGAAGCGGACACGCAACAGAGTCCGATTACAAGAACTAGAACAGTACTGGATGATATCTTGATAACAGCGAAGTTGATGTAAATGTGTATAAGTGGTCACCGAGATGCTTGCGTCAAAGGAGTTCTATTATGTAATGATAAGTGCAGCGGGCCCTGCCAAAGTTTGTGAATATCTGTCGAAACGCGGGATGAGAGCCAAGTAAGAGAAAAGGTCAACACGATTGTGTGCAGCGCACTATCTATCGTCTTGCAATGTGAAAATCTGCCTAGGAGCGAAGAGACGGATGCCCTCGTCAAAGCGGGCTGGACTTTACTGTATGGTTCCAATCATATAAGGCGAGCATGGCACTGTGTCCTTGTAAATCACGATCATCGACTATCAATTGAGCAAGATCGCCGTGGAGAGCTCGCCAATCCCGTTCCCAATCAGTGAGATACTTTCCACTCATTCTTTCTCTATCTACTTGGAAACGTTTTCAAGTCGGCAGGCGTATGTTTCAGGGTGAATGAACGCTCTTTTGAAGATTATGAGAATCCTGCCATTGTGTCCTTTCGAGTAGTGTCTTGGGGTTTTTTCATTAGAATGAGAAGTCTTGACCACCGTAGAACAATAGTAGGCTATCCTATTTGACACCATTGAAATTACTCGATGTTGGTGACGATTGCCGTGTTTTCGGAGCACATTGCATACCACGGACTGCTCTGGGACCGGTTTGAGAGAGGTGATAGCTGGAATTTCATCAGCCACTCCTCCTGAAAAGCCAAATGCTGCACCGTAGTATAAATCTTCGAGTCTACTGAGACGGTCTGTCTTCATCGCCTCCTGCCAACCTTCGCTCAACGCGGGCCCTGTGCCCGTAAGTCTTTAGATGTTCCTCCGTCCCATTACCCATGTCGTTCAATTTCACTAAAGACCAGATCGAACAGTCCACACAGAGCACTTGTGGAGAAGGGAGTATTACTGTATGGGGGGAAAGGTTCTTGGGTGGGCCCAATTGAAGAACTTTTTCGGTAAATGTGGACCTGCAAGTTTCGCGCATTCGGGGTTCAAGACGAGCGTCAGGATAGGCATTTTGTAGCCTAGCGACCGCTTCGGCGGCCCAGGTTGGTACCATTGCGCTGGAAACTATAGGGTTCAGCTCGCGTCCTTGCACCGCATTCACATACGCCAGAGCTTCAGACTGGATGAGACTGCCAACATCGCAAGCTGCATGTTCTCTAGCAAAGCCACAAGCCAAGCCAGCCATGCCTTGAAGGTGCCTAGTCCCAATGATTGCTGAGTGTATCTCAGTAATGCTGCGTGGATCAGATTCTGTAGCTTTGGTGGGTTCGCGAATATCTGGGAACTGCCGGCTCAGAAGTCCTAGATTTATGGATTCGCAAGCCTCACTCTCATTGTCGAGTGTTCTGCGGTCGTCGCGCAGGCTGCAGGCAGTTTGGCTTCGCAATCTGCTCATCTCATTCCAACAGTACGTGAGGAGCGCGCAAACAGAATTTGCCCTTGCTGTAAATATCCACTCTACTTGTACTTAGTGTGTGTGTTTGTGGGTAGATGCGGGGATTGTGTACACTCACCTAAGACTGAACTGGGTACACCTTCGGAGGAAGATCTACTTCCTCGGCACAAAAGTTCGCCTGTATCAGACAGGGTTGTATTCAGAACCAGATACCTGGTGATAATGGTAAAAGCGCTACTCTGCCTGAATATCATTGAGATAAACAGCCATCTCTCGTAGCCTTTAGGCTTCACAATAGGCAGATAATCTTCCATCCACATCTTAGGCCACCCACCAAGACTTTCTCCGAGGTCGTATTTATCACAAAGACGTGCACATAGATCCAAACGCAGAAAGGATACCGTCGCGGGCACTTTAGGACCTTGGAGATGGATGACGTTCATGAGGATCTCCATGGTAGTGAAATCGTCGTCTTCAAGTGCGACGACCTCGATTCCATCCGCATTCATTGTTTTAGGCGTTGTATCACGGAAGCGAGAATCGTCTCCGAGCATTGCTTTGAAGACTGGAGAAGCTATACAAAGTATGTTTCGATTGACCAGAAGCCCGATGGGCTGAGCAAGGTCGTTGGTGAAGTCCAGTTGAAGGTCGCCGTTGGGGATTATTGGCACCACTATCGATGCTACCTCAGCCTCTCCGCACGCCGTCTTCAGTAGCTCTTTACTGGCCTTTCGCTTCATTGTGCGACTGGTGAGAGGCTGACGGAAACTCCTGGGAATGATGCACACTCTTCCACCAGCTCGGAAAGTCTCTATTCTATGAAGTAAGCGGATGGGTACATATCCCGATTGCAGCGCTGTCTGGGTCCTGTGGCCCTTGGAAGGGGTAGACAAAATTTTGTGACTGATTCAGACAAAGACACGACCTCCGCCATTGAGCCAGCGCCAATGGGACTCGAATCTAATTAGAAGTATATTGATCCGGCTAACAGATTCCCTACAATATTATATCGCGCCGATATAGCCACTCCACCATTCTCAATATTGTCACGCTAGCAGCTAGTGCCCGTGTATTCTGACCTGACTTGACTTTTCACCCGTATAGAGACGATATGAGTACTCTATTCATTTGGGTCGCGTCTGAAACGCCGGACCAGCGATTGGTGAGGTATGCAGTCCGGAAGACTGAATGACACTACCTCAAGCCCTGACTTGGAAAGAGAGCCTTGGCCCTGTCATTCCTTGAACGAAGCGAAAGGCTAACTACCAATTATCTTGTCTGAATGGGGTTTTAAGAGGCTGAAGTTTGCTCAGCTTTGATGGCCACCTTGTCAGCAGAAGCGGAAGCCAAAATTCCTCGACGGCCTCCTCCGTTGCTTCGTAAGGAATCCTCGACGATCCCGACGGTAGCGGTATTCATTAGATCGTAACAAGGATGATGAACAGTTGAGGCTGCTGTTCCATAGACATGCGATTTGCCGGTCGTCTCCAGTCTTCATGCAATGCTCGGCAAAGATTCGCGCTTTTCGAAGTCGATAAACAGGAACACCTGGTGAAAAGTAACGAGAGACAAGTTGGCCAGGTCGCGGATGAACTAATCTTCCAATTGGAGGAGAAAGGGCGACTGGTATTTGTGCGGTGGAAGATATGGCTGCCGTGAGGCCGGCCAACCATCGCCCAACGGGCAAGATGGAATTCCCATTGATGATCTCGATAGGTCACAATGCTGCATGACTTCAACCTTGCGCTAGGTAATAGAAAAGACAGTGACCCGCCATACATACGCTGTATCTCTCACTTAGCTTGCCGAGCAGGCGGCCCCAGATTCTAACCTCCCCTATTCCCTTTCAGTTGAGCCCGCAATTACTCCGCTCAACCTTTCCTGCTTTGGGTCTCGCAATGATATTAGGATCGCTCTTGACGTTCGCCTACTTTCCGACAAGGCTGTGTGTTGCGCAAACAGCAACGCCAATTTCAGGTAGGTGTCCAGTGGCAGATCCGGCTTCTTTGTTGATGAGATTTACGAAATGTAGGATCTTGCGATGGCTGCTACCTTGGCCACCTTGTAACTGTTGCCCCGGCGCCGGCTTATGAAGGACCCTTTGTCGAAGGATCACCCGGCACATCCGTGATCGTTACGGCATATGCGGTTACTTCTTCGACTACTAGCTCAGGGAGCTGTGTAACAGAGACTGGGCCTCAAATTTTACTGTCGCCTCACTTCAATTATTCTACGTCATATACATCAGACAGTGCTGCTGTACAGTCGTCCATAGCGTCGAGCTTTGTCGCGTACGTGGCATTGCCGGGATGCTCTGTGTATCCAACGTTTTACTTAGATCCTTCCCTTCCTAGCACTAACAATGCGAGATCCTATGGAAGCGCCTCTGCCGTGATCATCATTGGTTTATTCTTGCCGTCCGGACTGTTACTTTGGCTTGGGTATTTCGAACGTCGTCGCACGAGGGAGAAAATCCGGAAAGCCATGATCATGACAGATCAACAGGAACTGAAAAAAGATACGAGACCGTACATTCAGCAGAAGGCCGAATTAGAAGCTGAGCAGGCACGGTATGAGATGGGACATGAAGAGAGGGGATATCAATTGAGGTGGCAAAGGGCCGAGCTGGAAGCTCAAAGAGATGGATACGAGCTAGAAGCTGAGAACAGGGAACAAGAGTTGGAAGCAGAAGGAGGGGGTCACGAGCTGGACACGCAGGACAGAATCTTTGAGATGGAAGCGGACCACGCAACACATGAATTGCCCCCTCACGAGAGTGATTTGCTCGATCTTCACCCACGGGCTCCCAATACAAAAGACAAGACTAGGTCTCAAGATCATCAAGCTCACCAAGAGAACCGAGATGTTGTAGGTGAACCTTTCAAGATTCCTCGGAAACCTCTCAATCGCACGCAGCCTGGAAAACACACAGCACGATCGAATCCCTGATTATTGACCCTAGGAAGGAATTTTGACGGATTATTGATGGTAGTCTATGTCTTGGACTAAGATTTCGAGGAGTTTGAACCGTGCCTACGGATGCCATCGGAGTCGACACGGTGGATCACAATTTCCAAGCGTTTAAGTTCAGAATTTGGTGCCTTATACCCGACTTACTCGTCTTCAATTGTTTTATTGCACCTATTCCACACCTACTGAGATATCGCCAATGCGAAGCGTTGACCTGCGACACTCCTATACTTGTACATCGCCGGACTGCGTCACACGCGTCAGGTAATTCTGCTAGCGATTTCATGTCGTCAAGGTATACCTGGGGGCTGCGTCGCTTGAAACGCCATTGGATGGGTAAAATTTCATGGTCACAGGCGGAAATTGCTCGATCAGCTCAGGTCCTACTCGTTCAACTACCCTTCATCGCAACGAAAGTAGCCGACACTGTGATACCACCCTTGATCATCAACTGCTGTACCTCAAATTTCTCATCGATGACAGAATATGAGATGGCTAGTTCAGCGGAGACCTTACCGAGTTTTCTTCATAGCGCTATGAATTTGCTTAAGGTAAAGCGCGTCCTTAACGTTGCTTCGTGATGGGACGCGAGGAATTATCCCTGCACCTTCTGACACGATCGCGTGCCTTTCAGCGTGCTGTGGCAAGCTTTGGAGGACAAAACGCACGAGAGTTAGGTAAGAGGAGCCTGGCCTCGAGTCATATTGGACAGCTGTGTCCCCAACTTTCACAGTCTCCTCCGCCTAATTGTTAATCCAGGAGAAGACATCACATGTCAGAATGCCCTCGCCTTTAGGGTCTTCGATTTTGACTCTGCTATTGCCATTCACATTGCTTTGGGTTTCGACGTTCTTGAGGACTTTGTCAAGGTTCGTTGGTGAAACGTTCTCCGTGAACTATTTGTCTTTGGTGCCGAGCTTTGGATGACTCAGAGCCTCTGCCCAGAGATTTAGTTCAGATGCCTCGATCAACATAGTGAGGGACCGTCTATCGTCATAAGATCAATTATCCGATCAGACTGCGGGAAGCGCAGATGATATCAGATGGAGGCAGGATACTCCCGTTGGGCTCCGCCGAAGTATGTAAGGATGCAAGAGCAACCCTTCACTTGGAGCAATCGTATTGCAGCACCACTCAAGGTGCGTGAACCCAGCCACAATTGGGACCGCGATCGTGGATAATCCTACAAGCAGAGGATCTCACCTCGCTTGTAGCCTTGCCGTTGGATGAACACCGTACCTCGAAGAGAGAAAAAGCTCTTCCGAAACTCTATCATAGCGTGTGTCCCAGGAATGCACGAGCGCACTATTCTAACGAAAAGATACAGATGCTTACCTATATGGCTCATGCCTAGATCCAAGACGTGTACCTCTCCGCCTTCGGGAGCTAATGTCTGCGGGATTCAATCCATGACGAGCCTGGAAAGCAATACTAGATCACAAGACACCAATCTTGGCGGAATTCAGGTGAGAGCCTCGTGTTCCTGAACCAGTCTTACAAGATTAACCATGATCCCGGAGGATCTAGCGTATGCAATAGAACAGTATGGGAAATTCGATTAGTACCTTGGATGAAACAGTCCATGCTCAAATTGGGATTCAGCTCTGGCGCAGAAATGATTGTCAGAATGTGGGCGGTTGCGGCTGCATTCCATTGGAGCCGGACCAGAGATTGACAGCTAATGTATGGTATTCCAAATGGATGCAATGTCTACCATACGCCGGTTAAGTACAATCAAAGCAGCTCCAGCAGAGCAGCCAATGGATGAGGGCTCCTTGTTCGTGACAGTTACTTATCAACACATTTCTCCCGACTTGGATTTACCTCTGTGCCTCTCAAGGCTGAATGCCAAGACTCTAGCCCTGGGGCGATCTGCTTGGCCGCAATCTGGAGAGGACGGGCAACGACTTTTTAATAATAACTTCCGCGCGCGACACCTTGGCATACTATTGCTGTCTATAACATGTGTTATTGGTGAACAGTATAAGCAGACTACATCACTTGGCAATCCTTCACAAGCATGATCCTCCTAGGCTTACTACTGGGCTGAGCATGCTGAAACGGTGCCACTGCGCCAGCCAGTTCATTCAAACACCGTATTTGCCAGCTGAAGATGGCGCAGAACCAAATCCTTCCAGAACGCATGTTGGCGGCTTGAAGTAGGCAAGACTGCCTCATATCTCATCTCCCAGCTCATGTAGGTGTGCTTCTCTTCTCTCTCCATTTCACACACTCTTGTTCCGCACTACCTGCATTAGTCAATGTGCCATGGCTGCGTCTCATATCCGTCACCGTACCTGTTTCCTTTTCTTTCTGCTACACATCCTCATCTCCTGTGTATATGCCAATTGCTACTGGCCCAATGGTGAGTGCCACATCCTTTCCTACAGCTATACTATACTAAGGAGCAACAAGGTACTGATAGGAACTCTGGCGGTCTTCCTGCGAACCTTTACGATGCCTGCAATCCGAGCGCCTCCGCCAGCATGTGCTGTGCATTAGATTCCAAGTCGGACTTCCTCAATGGAGATTCGGGGACTATATGCCGCAATGATGGTCTCTGTATAAACGCAAATGGCAAGAAGATTACTCGAACGGCTTGCACAGATCAGACCTGGCAGTCTCCAGAATGCATCAAGCTGTGTGTCAATGGAACGGACCAGGCGAATCACGACGTTTTCATTACACCTTGCGACGATGGGAGCTACTGTTGCGGAAGTAACGCTGTTGCCACTTCTTGTTGCCAGAGTGGACAGGGCTACTTTGTTGTGAATGGGGAAGAGACGAGAGTCAATCCAAATGGAACTTTATCGTCAAGCTCGACTAGCTCGACAAGCTCTTCGACATCATCGTCTATGGTATGTAGCCAGTTGTTCCAGAATACGGCGGCTCTCGCTGACGCTTTCCCTCAGGCCGGTACGCAGACTGTTACTCAGGTTATTTCTTCCGCTCCCCTGGCCACCCCAGCCTTGCCAATCCCCAAGGCAGAGCAAGGCAAAAACGTCGGAGCAATAGCTGGAGCCGTGGTGGGAGGCGTATTTGGTCTAGCCATCGTCGTCGGCGCGTGTTGGTTTTTGATCCACAGGCGACACAAACCACCACCGCCTCCACCTAAGCCTGATTCACGATTCCCTTTGGAGTTGGGGAGTCACTATCTGTCCGAGGCTCCTACATATACCGGGGACGTCAAAAGGAACGAGCTGCCGGGGGGCCCTGTAAGCAGGCCAGAACTCAGCGGCTCGTAGGGGTGCACTCATGCGCTGGACGATCCTTCGCGACAGTGTACCAGACAGTACGAAGGCGGACATCGAATTCAATTGCATGACGGGTTGCCAATCTTGTGGGACATCTGTGCGCCACGTAGCGGCGGTGCGCTCCGCTTTCCCCGCAATAACGGCTGTTCTCCTTCAGAGGACTAATTTCACAGATACATATTCAAATTGGTCCTGATCATATTCGGTATGCCCCGTGAACTCACAATAGCCGTCTCCCAATCACGCACACTCGAGAGCACTTCCGCAACCATCGATGCTCTGTCCGCAATCACCCGCCAAGCGGCTCACGGCGGAGTACAATTCCTCCTCTTCCCCGAAGCTTACCTTGGTGGATATCCTCGTACGTGTTCCTTCGGCGCCTCCGTCGGCTCTCGCACCGATGCCGGCCGCGAGCAATTCCTGCGATACTTCCATTCTGCTGTCGATCTAGGAGATACGCCTCGTGGCGCGGGTCAAGATTGGGTAGAGAGGAAACTCGAAGTGGGGAAAGGGAAAGAATATAGAGGCGATGGAACAAGAGAGAAGCTCGAGCAGGTGGCTAAGGATACTGGAGTTTTCTTGGTCGTCGGTCTTGTGGAGAGGTCAGGAGGCAGCCTATACTGTGCCGTAGTGTATGTTTGTCCAAGAGAAGGATGTCTAGGCAAACGAAGAAAAGTTATGCCAACGGGTAGTGAGCGATTGATATGGGCACAAGGTTCGCCTTCGACACTGCGAGCGATCGTTACGGAGATCGCTGGCGTGAAGCTCACGCTTGCCGCAGCTATATGCTGGGAGAATTACATGCCTTTACTCAGATTCTCGCTGTATTCGCAGAACGTGAACTTATACCTCGCGCCAACTGCTGATGCGAGAGAGACATGGGTGCCGTTAATGCAGACCATTGCCTGTGAAGGAAGAGCGTATGTGCTTAGTGCAAATCAATGCATGAGGAGAAAGACTCTGCCCAGTTGGATCACCGGGAAGGACGTCGAGCATGAGAAGCAGAAGGACGCAAGCGGAAACGATATACAGGTCTCCCAGGGAGGCACCACGAGACGACGCTCTTCGGTCATTACCAAAACAGAAGACAACCACGAGATCACGTGGCCAACTATTGAGCCGAAGGCTTCACATTCGGAGATGCTACAAGCAAACCAGAAGCCAAAGGCAGCGGATGGCAAGTCGCCATTACATCTCAGTACCATCCCGGCAGACGACGAAGACATCGAACCTCATATAGCGTCATCAAACACGCAGACACCAAACCACGTCCTTGCCCTCCCCTCTCAATCCTCCACATCGTCTTCCACCATTGTGCCAAGCAACGAGGAAGATGAAGCCTTCGTCTCCCGGGGCGGCTCCTGCATCATCTCCCCCACCGGCACCATCCTCTCTGGTCCGCTCTGGGAGGTCGAGGATGGTGGTCTGTTGGTGGCCACTGTCGACTTTGAGGACTGCGAAAGAGGGAGACTAGATCTGGATGTGGCGGGAAGTTATGGGAGGAATGATAGCTTTGAGCTGAGGGTAGAGGGTTTGGACATTAGTCCGCCGCCTTGAGCAGAGAGGGAGTTGCGGATGGAAAGAGTGGATCAGTCGTGGCCACTTGAATTTGTGCAATGGCGGAAGTATCTCCAGTCTCCGCCAAATTCAGCTCGTTCAGCAACACATTCTTTTTCGATCATGATTGACATGCTTTAGTCGCATTTACAGCTCATCACTCTGAGGCAATGGCAAGCACGAACTACCTACGTAAGCTATGCAACGCCTCGGAAGAAATGAAAACCCGGATCCGGCGCACTGTAGAGAGCCTATCCAGGACTCGGCTACATCTACAAGATTCGCGATGCGGGAAGATCTGCTGTCACAGATTGAGGTATGGCATACGAATGATAAGGTTGATGGGGACTCTTTACGTCACTGTTGACTTCCGTCATCACTCTTTAGGTTAGTGGCTTGGTCGAATTCGTACTCGCATTTATCTATCATGTCACCTCATCCTTATAACGTCCACCACCTTCAATTGTTGTCATCCTTTCATACTTGAGAACCTTCCGCAAATTCTATGTTCTCTTCTTGCATCCGCATCAATCACCGCCGCATCCTCCCCATAAGCAAGTCGCTCATCCCACATATCACCCAACCCAAACACAACCTCCGTCACTTCACTTCAATCAACATCATGTCTTCTTCCAGCGGCAACATCGAAAAGGGCTCCATCCCCGCCACAAAGCCTGGTGAGAACTTCGAGCCCCGCCAAACCCACCCGACCGAAGACTACACTCCGGATCCTTCCAAATCCATCAAGCTCTCCCCCCAGCGTCAGGCTCTCGTCGACGACATCATCGAACTCTACAGCTGCCATCCCACCGTGCAGAGAGTGCGCCGCTACACCCCAGACTGCGTGTACGATGATCAGTTCGTGTACGCCAACGATCGGTACAAGATGGCGGGACAGTGGTTCGCACTACCGAAGTTGTTCAAAGACAGCTCAAACCATGGGTATCAGGTCGTGAAGAACGAGCCGGGTTTGATCCAATTCCGCAACAAGCAGGTTTGTCCGCCCTTCCCATCCCTGGACCTGGCCTGAGTTCCTTCGCATTTCACTCGATGCTAATCATTAACAACAGTCATGGACCTTCAAAGTCATCCCCAAGACCGCCATGATGGATGCCCTCGTCTCCCTCTCCCTCGATCCCGCCACCGTCGACTCCGACTTCATCCAAGTCAAATATCATAAAGATCAGGCGAATGACAAAGATTACAGCCACGAAGGCTTGGGCTTCAGCTTCAAAAAGTGGCAGGCGGATCAGGTCATGAAACATATGGACAGCCCGGAAGTGAAGGAATTTGAGGCTGATAAAGGCGCCGGGAAGGAGCATGTGAGGCAGTATGGAAGTGGGGCTGCGGAGGGGAATGCGCCTACTCAGGATTTGTAGTGGCCTCTAATGAGGCTTGTTGTGGACATTTGGTATGAACGTGATAGGCGTGATTGTAAGGAACTGATGGAACGAGCATGTAATGAAAGATATGTACCCACACTTGATCCTAATGATATGAGATGAAACATTTTCCGAGTTTATATCCTCTCAATTTGCATCGTGACCTAGGAAACAGTAACATAGCATAGTATATTAGAATAGTGCCGGACCAATCAAAATGCCCCTATAGCTCAGGGGTAGAGCGTTGCACTTGTATGAGTAAATGCAAAGGCCGATAGTTCAAATCTGTCTGGGGGCATCCAAAGCTTTGCTTTTTGCTGTTCACTCGTGTCGATGGATCGTATCTGAGGATTTTCCTTTTGTAGACCACTTCTTTTATGATATCGGCACGTAGAGAGTGGTGGCATGGAAGGAATCCTTAAAGGTGCGACTTGCGAGAGGGTGATATCCGTATCAGTTAATCTTGGCACTCACCACCCAAGTCCTTTCCACCCGATTTTGTGCACCTCTTCTAGCACATTTCAACAATAAATGATATATGGCAAATTCCCTAGACATAACACAGATCATTTCTCGATAGCATTCTATACCAGCCAGAAAAAACATTCAAAGAACAGCGCAGATTAGTATTCTCTACTAGAGTTTCTCCTCCCCAACTCTCCGCATCGTTAAGCTTACGCGGGAATAATTCGGCGTGAAATGAAGTCTGTAGAATGTCGCATCTACTATCCATTCTACAGGCTATGTAGACCGGAGAGGATGAGACACTAAGCCCATGCATGATCAAAATTCTATTGTTCTCTTTATTTAGGAAAATATGACGGACGCTGATCTCTTTTTGACGCTTATGCCATTCTCACCTCGCTGGGAAAATGTTTTCGCGTGGTAGAGGTGTGGCTGCTTGAATCTTTGTGTGGTGGTTAATGGGATGGAAGTCATCGATGCTAAGATCGGGTTTCGTTGTCCAGCGATTTAATTCAGGTGCTTTGTGTATGGATATTGAATTCTGCGGGAATGGCTGGTTTGGGGGGGTAGATGATGCTTATGGTTTCCACGAACGGTAATCTACCGAGGATCTTAGTTGCTGGAGTGAGATACAGGTAATTCTTTGAGCTGGTGTGAAAGGATGATTCAGAGTGTGTGGTAGGTGAGATGGTGTTGCAAAGGGTGAATGGACCAATAGTCTTGGTTCAGGTGGGGTGTGAGGTGTAGGGTGTGTATGAGGGTTATCGATAACTTGCCACTGTTTGGTTTCCTAATTAAAGAGGACTCAGAGATTGGAGATGGTAAACCAGACAAATGGCGATCTACTTATATTGAACTCAGAGAAATATATATCACACGAAGTCAGCTAACCTTCTCCAGGCTATTCGGTTCACTTCTGAGTGTTTACAGGAGCAAACAAATGAAGACGGCTGATTAATATGGTCTTGTGAGTCTAGAATTTCGGTAATACAAACGTTACACTTCGAGATTGAAAGATTTAGGCAGGCCGCAATGAAATCTTTCGTATTACACACTGTGCTCTCCTGACGTGCATCGGCGAACCCGGTCGCAGTGTTCGACGAGCAGCATTCGGCCGCAGCAAGAGCTGTGCGGCCTGTACGCCCGAGGGAGAGATTTTCCACTCACTTTGCTCCCCTGGATCTGTTCGAGAGCTTACTTTTTCTGCCGATACTCCTCTCGTCATAGCGCCTGGTTATACTCGGCGTAGACTCAACGCGATAATATCTGGGAAGATGGTAGGATGCGCGGGAACCAGAGTTATTGCCACAACATCTTGAATAGCTGAGCCAATCGCACGCGAGAGAGCGTCAGTAGTATGAGCACCAAGCAATGCCAAATCAGCTGAAGGGAAGCAACACATATCTAGCAAAACGACCACCTTCACTTCACAGCAATCTCCCCTTTTCAAACAACTCACCACCGCCCCTACCTCCCCCCAACTAATCCCTCAATATTCCAAGCCTCCACGCCTTTCAACAAAGACATCAAGCCCATTTTTCCTCCAGTACACAAAATATATTCGAAGCCAAGCAATCATCCGAACGATTGTAGTCCCTTTGACTATGCATATGAAGACACAAGCTCGTGACGCTATTTTTGAAATGCATCCTATTATATCTGGGGGAGAGGGAGTATGTCGCTAGGAAAAACCTGTTTATTAGGATGTTGAGTGGGTGGGTATTGTAGTAGGTTTGCTGAGGAGTGGACTTTTCAATGGCTGGGGTTGATGATGGTAGGGGTTGGAAGAGGAGGGTAAGGTGGGTTTGAAGGGGGTGGTGGGGTTTTGATAGGGATGTGCGGTGATGGAAATGTGATGGGCACTCGATATTCGTATATGGAGGCTTGGTACCCTGAGGTATTGTGATAGTACAATGTTGAGTTGACAAACGGTATCAGCTACCTATACTCAAAACAGCGGTGTCAAACATGCCTGTTGCTCAGAAGGCTCGCTAGGCTTGTAATCGAAGCCACTGGATCATTCATCCGTCTCTTGCTATCAGACCCCCTTCTCGCCGTCCTCGTCCTTACTAAAGATATCATCCACACCTACTTTCTCCCACCTACTGCCATCATCCTCAACCTGATTTCTGATCCTCCAATACCTGCCATTAGTCTTCCAATATTCCTCCCCCGTAACTTCATCCTTAGCCTTACTGAACCATTTCGGCACAAACTCCTCTCCATTCGCCTCCCTCTCTCTCCTCTTTGCCCTCTGCTTTTCCTCCACTCGATTCTTCTCCGTCGCAGCGAGGTCGTATTCGCCATCTTCCATGGCGCGCTGATCCGGTCGCAGACGGGTATCGGTCGGTGGAAGGTACGGGCGGAGTTTGGCCGGGAGGGATTGAAATGTAACAACAAAGGGCGTGAGATTGAAGGGGATGTTTGGTGGCCGCGGGTGGGCTTCCCATACCAGAAATGCCTGGCTGACGCCGGGTTCGTGGCCTTTAGTTCCACTAGGAGCAAGCACAGAATCTTCAAATCCTGGGGTCAGGTGGGCATATATCTTGTCATTCCAGCGGCCACCGATACTCCACCTCGTTTTCCCGTCCTTGGTCATGACTTTACCACTGACTTGATAGGCTGAGCTAGCTTTCCAGCCGCGGGGCTTAAAGTCCAATGTGCATACTTCGCCAGTAGTGTGATTTTTAATTTCCATTGCACCATAGTTGTCAACGGTGGGAGACCCAGTGATGATGCCGATGACAGAAGAGGTCACTTTCTTCCAGGTGTAGAGTTCTTCACCGCCAGTAGTAGGGCGAAGTTTGAGAAACCAGGTGCCCAGTGGATTGATGTCAAAGGACTTGCCGTAGAATTTTGATCTGACCGCTGATTCGCCGTAGTAGTCCCATTTGGGAGCTTCTGCCCAGGCTGCACCAATCGGCGGATGATGGCTCACTTGCTCTATGAAAAAGCGGTAGCCTTTATCAGGCCGAACATACTCGTAGGTCTCGCCTAAAAGTGGATTGAATGGTTTGGCAACGCGTCCAATCGTAGATGCATACTCGCTCGCTGCAAAAGCGGCAACATATACCAGGCGCTCGGTGGAGTCGGCGCGATCCGCTGCAGTATCTAGAAGATCAGTATATTCCATATCCTCGGTAACTCGCTGTAGTAGCGATGTAGGCTCATTGAAGGACACTGGCAGAGTCATTTTGGTCATGTCTTTGCCGATCATAGACTTCAGAATGCCCTAGATTTGGTTAGAAGCTGACGATCAACCCGTTCGGATGGGAAGCATACCCAAAGAGATATCTTCGGTCTGTTATCGGCTTCCATTTTGAAGCGCTTGCGGATTGGATCTTCATATCCCTTGAATGAAGGCTGAATCTCTGCCCTTTTCTGTTCTTGAAGATGCTCGAAAGACTTCTGGCGCTCTTCTTCTATGACGGGTGGCGCTGGACTTGACACCGGCATCTCATCTACAATCTCCACGTCTCCAGCATCAACAGCATCGAAGAACTCCTCGTCTTCGTCCGAATCGGAATCGGACAAGTTCGTCAGGTCTGCGATTGTAGACTTCCTACGCCCCCTGTCTCTCACGCCCACCGACTTTCTTCGCGTCGATGGAATGCCCTGCTTCATCTGGAGCCCCTCCAAAGCTTCAGAGATCTGCCCTTCATCTTGAGACATACCACGAGTGGGGGCCGCGGAGTCTGTGCTGCCTTCCAGTGCTTCTCTCAAGGCTCGTTTGGTACGTTTGCGCTTCTCTTCTGACTCTCCAATGCGGCCTTCAAGTTCTTCCTGTTCCCTCGCAACTCTAGCCATACTGTCCTCCCAGAGCTTCCTCACGTCAGCTTCGCGGTCCAGCCTATACTGCCAATAGGCATCACGGTCTCGAGAGATCTTGAGCATGTCACCAACAAGGCCTTGCAAACTCGCAACAGCAGATTCATACGTAGACAGAGCTTGCTTGACAATGGGATCGGAGATAGACATGGCTTGGTCCTTAGAGCTCTCGGTTTGCAACGCCGATGAAACCTGCGAAAGTAGGTTGAGCTGCAAGCTGGCGGAGTGCGCAGTAATGTTGAAAGCGTCCTTGCTGGCTGGCTGTATTTCGTGATCACTGGCATCATCTCCATACTCTTCATCATCATCAATGTCAGCTGCTATCGTGGTTGTTTGTGCAACTCTGACTTGTTTCGCCATATCATGATCGCCAACACTAGGCTCATAGTTTTCACCATATGTTGAGCCTTCGTCATCGCCGGCAATACTCGCAGGACCAGCCGTAACAGAGTCTTGGAAGGAGAGCCGTGATGAAGACGCAGTAAGAGGCACCCCAACTGCACTAGCAGGAGAGAGACCCTTGCCGCTGAGCTTGGAGGTGTCTGCTACACCTTGATCTCCTGTCACGAGTTGCCCTGCCTTTGCTTGGCGGAGCATCGTCTCCTTCCGCAGCTTCTGCTGCTCTGACGCTTTCGCTTCATCTTTAGTCCACTGAATAGCGTTATTGAGGGCCCAGAACCATCTCTTTGCTTCTACGACGTGGTTTGCTTTCAAGTGGTATTTCACAGACGATTTGCCTTGGAGCTCAAATCTGGTCTTATCTTGTGGATCCATGTAGAGCTTGGCAATTCGCATGTTGATAGCTCCCCGACAGGCTGAACCAGCATCATCTGAGATTGTTAGCCCTTTTTCAATCGCAAGTCCCAGGCGCTGATCTTACCTTGATGCTTGTAGTAGCTCATGACTCCGTCTTCCAAGACAAACCATCTCAATTTGTAGCCACTTGTGTAGTTCGTCCACTTCTTCAGGTATCCCTTCATCTCACGAGAGTCTTTGCCACCAGGAGCACCATCCACGGTTTGCGATAGCCCTCCACTACCCAGCACTGCCTTCTCTTGGATACCCCTCTGAGCGGCTGCAGCTGCAGGTGACTTCTTGAGGATGCCACGAGTCTTGTCGTCTTTGGTAATATCTTGCGGGAGCTTTCCTTTGCGGTCCCGTCGAAAGGGATCTGCTCCGTGCATAAGCAGCAGCTGAATAAGTTTTGTGTCCCTCTTCCGCGCGGCTTCGTGAAGCAGTGTCCCACCGCTCTGTACAGTATCGGCATCTGTGGCAAGCTCTCCGCCATTGACGTCAATCACGTTCTCTACCCTTGAATCTTCCAGTAATTCTTCGAGCTGATCATAGCTTTGCTTGCTAACCAGCTGTTTTATATCCTTCACCAAGGCATCGACGAACAAAGAGCGAGAAAGCTGAAGCTGTTGGAATATATCGGGTGTTCGGGCGATATCTAGCGCGGACCGACCTTGATAATTAAGAACAGAGTCGTTGATGTCGCGCTGCTCAAGCAGTAGACGGACAGTCGTGGGTCGTCCGAGCTGCGAGGCAAGATGAAGTGGGGTATTACCGTCTCGATCACGAGCGTTGATGTCAATGCTGGCCCCCGGCGTATCCTTTGATACAGCCAAGATCTGTTCGACCACTGCCGGATCGGCACATTGTATCGCCAAATGTAGGATTGTAGTCCCTTCCAGTGTGCCTGAGGAGGTTCCTTTCACTACATCTTCACTGATTGTGGGCATTGTGGAGGTCTCCGTGACAGCTTTTGCGATCGCCGCATTATCTCCACTTCGCAATATCTCAAAAAGCTTGAACATCCGCACGGATTGTTGTATAGTAGGACCAGCATCCGGTGATTTGGCAGTGGCATCTCGATTGAGGGCCGCGGTGCTGGGGCTATTCATCATAGCGGCGCTACCAGATGGTTTCGATTTGTGATGAGACGATCGTAGGCCACCAAAGGAGTGGTGGGTAGCAGTAGTGCTCAGAGTTGGGGACGGCGGCTCAGAGCCAGCGTCAGAGCCTGCTACGCTAATGTCATTGCCATCTGGGTCGACACTGAGATTCTTTGACTTGTCTCGGTGGAGGAGCGATTTGGCCAGAGCGGACTTGGATCGCCTGTGGCTACAAGGGAACGATATGTTAGTTACTTCGATATCAAGATTGTTCTTGAAGCCAATCCGGCAGAAGTATAACATAGAGGGCTCCAATTGACACTCACCCCTCTGCTCCCTTTTCCGACATGGTCAAACAAGAGCGGCTGGCCCCTCCGATCCTCTTGGTTGGGGATTGGCGAGAGATATACACAAGATTCGCAACTGTTGATGGGTGAAGCTTGTCCTGGGATGAAAGGCGGGCGGCGCGGGGCGGACCATTCCCCGCGAT
>JAABUK010001624.1_pt1 | contig 42291 bp, 35 predicted proteins | sample 5559141 | NCBI WGS metagenome assembly JAABUK01 (sample SAMN10711869, study PRJNA513367) | rock metagenome | isolation source: Antarctica rocks | place: Antarctica: Victoria Land, Pudding Butte nord | collected 2016-01-03 | reverse complement strand
TCACCATCATCTCAAACACGCTCCGCTTGACTCCTGTCAAACGCAGAAACTGCTTCTCCCCATACTCGCTCACTTCGATCCAACGCATCCAACAAGTTCAACACACTTTTGCAAGAGGTCTATTGAGCGGCGTGCGCCAGGCTTGGTGGAGCTGATCGGCGGAGATGTTCTTGGCGTGGCCATCGGCGAAGAGAGCGTTGGTGCGCGGCGTGATGGGCGTGAGCCGCCCGTGCCAGAAGCCCACGGGATCGTGCAGCACGTTGACCTGTGCGGGCTTCTCGACGCTGAAGTCGGTGTGGCGGAAAGCTGAGAGTTCGGTGCGGTAGAAGTAGCTCATGCCGAACTTGTCGAAGCAGGTCGGGAAGGCGTCCATCCTGGGGTGGCTGATGGTGTTGTCGGGCGTCTCGAAGCCTTCATCAGCCGGGCAGCGGAACAGGCTGGCGGCGGCGTAGGGCTCAAGTACTTGCGAGACGAGCTTGAGCTTGGGCACCTGGGCTCCGAACTCGGGCTGCCTGCCGCGCCAGTGCTCCTGGATGAAGCGGTCGCTGGCGTCGATGGCGATGGGATAACGGCTGTCGTTGTCCTGCAGATACATTGCGAAGCCCTGCCCGATCTGGCGCAGGTTGCTGATGCAAGCCGCCTGACGAGCCGCGCCGCGCGCCGTCTGGAAGACGGGCAAGAGCAGGGAAGCGAGGAGCGAGAGGATGGCGAGGACGACAAGTACTTCGGCCAGGGTGAAGGCGGCGCGGCGGCTTGGGATGTGGCGCATGGACAATTCCGGGAATGCCGAAAGGGACAACCGGAAACGGTTGTCCCTTTGAACGAGTTGGGTGCTTCAGCCACCGTCAAGGACCCGGCGAGCCTGAAGGCGATGGTGAACCCGAAGGCGAGCCTGAGGGCGACGGTGAGCCGCTGGGACTTGGTGAGCCTGAAGGCGAGGGCGAACCTGAAGGCGACGGCGAGCCCGAGGGCCCGGGCGAGGCCGAGGGATCGGGCGAAGCGCTTGGGTTTGGTGAGCCACTTGGTGAAGCAGTAGGCCACGGCTCCGGGCCACCAGCATACTCTTCGCCAAAGCTACAGATGCTGTCATAGCCGTCTGTCCTGGAGCACCTGATGTTTTCGGCTGTGGTTTGAGCGTAGCTCGGGTACTCTGCAGTGAGCCCCGCCAAGTAGCCAGCATTGACGCTGTAGGGCACGACGCTGCTATCATTGCTGTTGCAGTGTCTTGTCCATGCTCCGTAGGCGCAACACCAACTAAAATTCGTCAGTCCACCTGACTTGCAAATGTTGTAGCGTCCGCCCCAAAACGCCTGATAGTTATCGGGGCAGTGGGTCGTCATGTCGATTTCACTCTCGCAGCGCGCAGTTGCTTCGGCGGCGTACCAATCGTTTGGATAGTCGCCTTTGGATACGCCTGCATTCAGCACTGCAGTGGCAAGGGCACCGACACCTACAATTAAGGCGGCGTTTAGCCTCAAAAGGCATTTGTCGATTCGCATGGAAGTCTCCTTTAGGAAATCTGGGAGCTGATGAGGAAGTCGTAGGGCGGCACCATCTCTTGCTCAGGCCCCCACATATCATCGCCGGTCAGCTTTCTTTTCTTGTCTCTGGCGGCGCGTGCCATTGCAAGGTACTCGCCTGGTAGGAGAAGGCTGCGTTGTGTGATGCGTCCGCTGGCCCACAGCAATGTCTCGGTACGCATACCTCCCTGCGCGATGATGATGTCGCGGCGCCTTTTGAACTCGCTGCGCCGCTGTGGCATTACCATCAGGGAGATTTTCTGTAGTCCGGCGGCGGCTTCGGGACGCGGCGAACCTTGCCGCAACTCCTTATCCAGCGCCGTCCACCCGAATCCAACTCCAGTTAATGGATCGCCTGTCGGCATCAGTTCCTGTGACGTGAAGCCAACTTTCTTTGGGTCCGAAGGCACCGCGTCCCATGCGGTCGCGAGCGCGGCTTGATCGTCAACTGAGGCGTTCAGCATACGCTGGAACTGCGCCTGATGCTTCTGAGCCCAGGGCTCCCATTTCTCGCGCAGCATCTTGGCGTGCCCAACAAACTGCGCTTTCACCTCAGGCGAGATGTCGGCGATCATACGCGGCTGTGGCTGCTGTCTACTCGGCATGGTCTGTGCCGCTCTGCGCTGCGAGTAGAAGCCGCCAAAGACACACGCAGCCAGTACAAAAATCCCTCCCGCCAAGCCAAGCAAGCGCCAATCGCGCTTCTTGCTGCTGTCCTGCTCTTGTTTCATCTTAATCACCTCCCTTTGCTGAAGAACCCTTCGCGCGGCGAGCCGCCCAGCTGCTTGTGCACAATGCGGCCATCCACCACGCGCACGCCGCCGATCTTATCGCCCTTTGCGAACTGCTCGATGAAACTCGGCGCAACGCCCGTCACCACCGTGACGCCTTCCATGGCCTCCTTGCGCAGTGAGCGCAGCTCCAGCGAATCCTTGTTCGCCGCCACCACGACCTCGACCTTGTGCTCGCGTCCCTTGAGCGCCCAGCCGTAGACCGACAGGTTGCAAGTACTGCAGGCGTCCGCCATCGGGTACACCACCATCAGCACGTTGGGATGAGAATCCCATCCGTAGCCCGCCAACTCAGGAGCCTCAGCAGCGCGACGCGAGCGGTCGATCTTCCACAGCGCACCTGAAAGCCCGGCAGTTGAGAGCAGCAAGAAAACCAGGAGCAGCGGGCTCGAAAGCGCCTTGCGCATCGCCATCCTCCTAACAGTAAGCGCCGCTAAATCGGCGTTGCATCAATCATAAGCGCTTGCCACAATCCGATTATAGGCTGTGGGGGGGGCAGTTATGAAAAATGCTAATGAATAGTTGTTACAGGTTTGCAAACTCCGGGCGTTGGGAACAGTAACAGTTCGTGTAGCTTTGGTTGAGCCGCCAAATTGCTCTGCTATTGGGCTTTGGCAAGTACTTGAGGGGCCGCAAAAGCCAAAAGCCACCCGCATCGCGGATGGCTTTTGTCGTGCTCTCGTTCTTCAGTCTTTGCCGTTGCCCTCGCCGTCGTATTTGCGGAGCAGGCGCTGGTTCTTGACGCGGGTGCGCTTGATCTCGGCCCGCTCCTCGCGCATTTCCGCAGCGTTGTTGCTCTTCTCGTCGCCCTCGACGATCAGGGTGTGATCGCGCTTGTCGTAAGGGCCCATGCCGCGCGAGCCGGGCAGCTTCTCGGCCTCGCTTTCCCAGGCCATGATGACCGAGCTTCCCGGCGGGCGGTCTTTGGGATCAACGCCGAGCAGCTCCAGCAGCGGCGACTTTTTGGGCTCGTCTTGCTGCGCGTGCTCCGACTCCAGCTCGCTGCCCTTCAGGTTGCTCAGCACGCCCGCCAGCGCGTGCGAGTTGAAGGGCGTCGGCCTGCTCTTGGCGCCCGCGCTGCTTCCATCCGGGTCGGGCGGCGTGGGTTTGACGCCCGCGCCCGCGCTGTTTTCATCCGGCTCGTCTTCGTCCTCGCGCGGCTTGGTGCGCTTGGGGATGGCGTGGCCGTGGCCCAGCGCGATGTGCTCGCGCTGCAGGGCGTCTTGCTCGGCGGTCTTGTTGGCTTTGTCTTGAGCTTCGCGCGCTTCGAGCTTGTGGAAGTCCTTGTCGAGCTTGAGGTCTTCGAGGATGGGGTTCTTGACCAGCTTGATGTACTCGCGCGGCCCGTAGATCCCGGTCTTGGCCAGGATGATGGCCGAGGCTTCGTAGTTGGGAATCTGGGTGCGGCCCGGCATGGTGAAGTTGTCGAACACGTACTTCAAGTCCTCGACGGTGCCCGGCTCGTCGTGCTTCATCCACTCCTTGACCGTGTTGCGGTAGAAGTTGTAGTGCACCCGCTCATCAACCGAGATCAGGCGCAGAGCCGTGACGAGGGCCAGGTCGTGGTTCTGAGCCGCGATTTTTTCGAGCCTGCGGTAGTTGTGGAAGGTGGCCAGCTCCTGGATCATGGTGTAGCAGACCATCTGGCGCGGGTGGTCGAAGGGCAGCTCCCACTCGAAGTTGAGCAGCTGGTTCTGGAACTCGTCGCGCTGCTCTTCGGTGCGGTGGCCCGAGGCCAGCAGCCAGGCTTCGAGGGCGAGCGAGTGCTTGGACTCTTCGTAGCCCCAGTTGACGTGGAACCAGGAGCGGCCCCGCGAGGCGCGGATCATGTTGAGCAGCTTGGCGGTGAAGTCGGGCAGGTACATCTCGACGGCGCAGAAAGTCTCGACGCAGTGAGCTAAAGTGTCCTGCGAGTCCGAGTTGGCGCGCTCCCAGGGGATGTCCTTGAACACGTTCCAGCGCCGCTTTTCTTCGGCCAGCTTCAAGTACTTGAGAAGCTCCGAATAGAAAAACTCCTCCATCTGGGCCTGCACGCTGCGTTTGCTCATTCAATGCCTTCCTGTCTCTTTGCTGCTGCCGGACGAACGGCTCGCGCTCGCGCCCGCCTGCTTTCCAATGGCTTTAATTTCGCCTCCAAAGGTTATCAAATCCTGCTGCCCCAAACACGCTCGCCGTTCAGCGCGCTCAGCGTTGTGTTGGGGCACGGAAAGTCGGGAAGGGCAGCGTGCGCCGCTCGAACAGGGCGGGCGTGCCGGGCAGCCGCTGCTCCAAATCCGCCGAGACGATGAAGCGGGCCTCGGTGCGCGGCTTGGTGCAGGTGTACAGCGTCAGGCGCGAGGTGCCGGGCTGCTCGGGCGGCTGCAGCGGCGAGAGGTCGCTGCCGGCCACCACGCGCGCCCACTTGACTCGGTAGAGCAGGCGCTGCGAAGGCGTGCGGATTTCGATGCGGTCGCCGGCGCGGAGGCGCGGCAGGTGCCAGAACTCGGCTCCCCACACGTTGCGGTGGCCTGCGATGACGCAGTTGCCCTGGGCTCCGGGCAGGTCCGAATCCAAATCGTGGCCCGGCCCCAGGCGCAGCGAGTCGTCGCCGATGCCCTGCATCACCAGGGCGTCCAGGTAAATCGAGGGCACGATCAAGCGCGCGTTGAGCGGCGGCGCGTGGCTGGTGAAGACGGTCTTTTTCTGCGGCGGCGCCTGCAGCGAAGCGGTGTGCGTCGGAGCGGCGGCGCGTGCTGCCGGGCGCGTGCGGGCGCTGCAAGTACTTGCCTGCAGCAGGACGGGCGCGAGCGAGGCGAGGAGGGGCTTTAGAATGAAGGGCTTCATGCGGCTGCGAGTTTAAACCGGCCTCAGATGCTCAGCCGCTCAGCCGCTCAAGCGCCCGCTGTGGAACGGCTCAAGTACTTGGGCTGGGGCTTGGGCTTGAGCCGGGCAAAGCAAAGCGCGCCCTGGGGAATTTCTTCCGCCAGAGCGCGCCAAAGGTGTTCGAGCGCGGCTTACTCGCCGGTGACGGCGTAGCCACGCATCCGCGAGTGGTGCCTGCGCGAGTGGTGCATCATCGAGTGGTGCATCATCGAGTGGTGCATCATCGAATGGTGCATTCCTGTGCGGCGCATCATCGAGCGGTGCGAGCGTCCGTAGCGGCGGCCCGAGGTGCGCGAGTAGCGACGCGAATAACGGTGCGAGCCGCGTCGCATCGAGCCATTGCTCATCGAGCCATTGCTCATCGAGCCGTTGCTCATGGAGCCCATCGAGTCGTTGTTGTTCGTTGCGGTCACGGTGTCGCCAGCGGTGCCGGTGTCGGTCGCGCCGCCGACGTCAACGGTGCCGCTGGTGGTCGTGGTGTCGGTGGTCGTTGTGCTGCTGGTGCCGCTCGTAGCCGTGCCGCTCGTGGAGGCGTCGCCGGTGACGTTGGCGCCCTTGGACTGCGACTTGTTGTCGCCCATGACGCCCGTGGTGCCCGCCGCCGTGCCTGCCACAACGCCGGTTCCGTTGCCCGTGGTGTCGGTTCCGGTCGTGCCGGTTGTGTTCTGCGCCTGAGCCACGCTGCTCAGAGCCGCCAGCCCGAGGGCCGCCATCCAAATTCCTGCTTTCATGCTTGCCTCCGCAATTATCGCCGCCGGTTCCGCCTGGCGGCACTTCAAGCCTCGCCTCTTCGCAAAGCAAGGGCCAGAGGCTCGTGCAAGTACTTGCGCTTGGTACGCGCCGCTCTTTGCCCGGCTGCCGGGCACTTCTGATAGGATGCGTTGCGACTTTTTGCGACTTTCGCGGAGGAATCTGAGCACTTTATGGCTGTCAAACGAATTGGAATCCTGACCGGGGGCGGCGACTGCCCCGGACTCAACCCCACCATCAAAGGCATCGTGACGCGCGCCGCCGACCACGGCATCGAGTGCGTGGGCCTGCAAGACGGCTGGAAGTCGCTCGTGGGCGACGCGCCTGCCTTCAAGCCGCTTTCGGTGGACGATGTGCGCCCCATCATCAAGATGGGCGGCACCATCCTGCACACCAGCCGCACCAACGCCTACTCGAAGAAGAACCCCGAGTACTTGCCCAACCTGGTGCGCAACGTCCAGACCGCGGGCCTCGATGCCATCGTCGCCATCGGCGGCGACGACACCTTGAGCGTGGCCTCGCGCCTGACCAAGGGCGACGGCCTCTCGCGCGCCGTGCCGTGCGTCGGCGTGCCCAAGACGATGGACAACGATGTCTTCGGCACCGACCAGTGCTTCGGCTTCGACACCTCGGTCACGCTCGCCGTCGAAGCCCTGCAACGGCTGCGCGACACCGCCGACTCGCACAACCGCGTCATCGTGCTCGAAGTCTTCGGGCGCAAGGCCGGCTGGACCGCGCTGTACACTGCCATGGCCGCCGACGCCGACTACGTGCTCATCCCCGAGCGCAACCCGGCTGACCTCGAAGGGATGTTCGCCAAGCTGCGCGAGGTCAAGAAGCGCCGCAACTACGCCCTGGTCGTCGTGGCCGAGGGCGCCGACCACCCGGACCTGGACGCCTGGGCCACGGAAATCGCGACGGGCTTGAACGGCACGCGGCTGGGCGAGAGCGCGGTCGAGATCGACTCCTTTGGCCACCCCATCCTCAAGGAGCGGCGCGTGGGCGACTGGTGCGCCTTCCGCATCAAAGCCGAGTTGGGCTGGGACACCCGTGTCTCGGTCATGGCGCACCTGATGCGCGGCGGCGAGCCGACCTTAACCGACCGCATCCTGGGCGCGCGCCTGGGCGTGGCCGCCGCCGATTACGTGGCCGCCGGCAAGTTCGGCGTCATGGCTTCCCTCAAGGGCCAGGACATCGTGCCCTTCCCGCTCGAACAGCTCACGGACGCCAGCGGCCACAGCATCACGCGCGACGTGACGCCCGAGTGGATCGAGTTCGCCCGCATCTTGATGAAATAATTCCTACCGCGCCGGAGTGGAGCAGCCGGAGTGGAGCAGCCGCGCGCCGGGCTTCAAGTACTTGCAGAAGGGCAGGCGTTTGGCTGCGCGACTCCGGCGCAGCAATTTTAGAATATGAACGAAGTTTTAATTGTCGGTTCGGTTGCGCTCGACTCCATTGAGACGCCTGCGGGAACGGTGGACAACGCGCTGGGCGGCGCGGCGACCTACGGCTCCATCGCGGCCAGCCTGTTCGCTCCGGTGCACCTGGTGGGCGTGGTCGGAGCGGACTTCCCGGCCCCGCACATCGAGTTCCTGAAGTCGCGCGGCATCGACCTGGCGGGCTTGCAGATCGTCCAGGGCGGCGCGACCTTCCGCTGGAAGGGCGATTACATCGAGGATTTGAACGTGGCGCAGACGCACGAGACGCAGCTGGGCGTCTTCGAGCACTTCGAGCCGATGTTGCCCGAGGCTTACAAGCAGGCCGAGTTCGTCTTCCTGGCCAACATCAACCCCGAGCTGCAGGCGCGCACGCTGGATCAGGTCGCCAGGCCGCGCTTCGTGCTGTGCGACACCATGAACTTGTGGATCAACATCGCGCGCGAGGCCGTGGTGAAGGTGTTCGGGCGCGTGGACATGGCCGTGCTCAACGACGGCGAGGCGCGGATGCTCACCCAGGAGCCCAACCTGCTGCGTGCCGCGCGCGCCATCCAGCAGATGGGGCCGCGCTACGTGGTGATCAAGAAGGGCGAGCACGGCTCGCTCTTGCTGGCGGGCGACGAGATGTTCGCGGCCCCGGCCTACCCGCTGCAAGAAGTGGTGGACCCGACCGGCGCGGGCGATTCGTTCGCGGGCGCCCTGATGGGCTACCTGGCCCAGACCAACGACGTGTCGCTGGCAAACATCAAGCGCGCCATCGTGACGGGCTCGGTCGTGGCGTCCTCGACGGTGCAGGACTTCTCGACCAAGTCGCTCGCCGCCCTGACGCACCAGGAAGTCGCGCGCAGGTTCGAGCAGGTGCGCCGGCTCAGCGCGTTCTGAGCCGCCGAGCCGAACAAGATCAACTCGCTGTAGGGCCAGAGAACCCCGCCCCTGCAGGCTTGGCCCACCGTTCTGGACGGCGGCTCAGGCACGGCAACGCCCGCAAGTACTTGCTGCTTGCGGGCGTTGCCGTTCTGGGCTTCCTGAGCTTTACGAACGCTTGCGCTTCCAGATGAGGGCGGCTCCGATGGCGAGGGCGGCTCCCAGTGCGGCGGCGATGAGGCGGGCGCGGCTGGCGGGCGGGGCCGCTTCAGGCGACTGCTTCTGGGTCTTCTCGGTGTCCATCTGGACGTTGGACTTGGCCGAGACGCGCACGCGCAGGGCGCCGGGAAGTACTTGAGCGGTGAGCGGCGTGGACTCATCGACTTCCTCGCCGTCGATTTGCAAGTCGAGCGGCGGCTCGCTCAGAATCTGGATGCTCTTGCCCTGCAGGAAGGTGACGGCGCGGTCTTCGGGCAGGTTGCCCAGCACCATCTTGCCGACCATGCGCAGCGCGTCGCGCAGGTCGAAGCGGTGCAAAATGCACAGGTCCAGCAGGCCGTCGTCCATCAGGGCGTTGGGCGCAAACTTGAGCGTGCCGCCCACCTTGCCGGCGTTGGCGATGACGATGCCGACGCCGCGCGCCTGCGTCTGCGGCCCGCCATCGATCTGGAAGCGGAAGTGCGTGGGCCGCGCGCCCAGCTCGCTGAACATGGCCTTGGCGTAGGCCAGCTTGCCCAGGCTCTCCTTGTCGCGCGCGCTGGCCTGCGAGACCAGCTTCTCCGTCAGCCCCAGCCCCAGCCCCAGCGCGAAGACGTGCGGCCCGCAGCGCCCCAGGTCGATGGCCCGCTCGACTCCGCTCAGCGCGATTTCAATGGCGTCCTCGATGTCGGTCGGGATTTCCAGGGCCGCAGCCAGCAGGTTCGCGGTGCCTCCGGGCACAATCGAGAGCACGGGCCGCTCGTCCTGCTCGGGCCGCTCGCCCTGGCCCGGAGCCTCGCCGGTGTCGTCCTGCCCGGTGTTGAGGCCGTTGACCGCAGACATCACGGTGCCGTCGCCGCCGCACACCACGATGCGCTTGACCCCTTCGCGCGCGGCCTGGCGAGCCAGCACGTGGGCTCCCACTTCGGGCGTGGTCTCGCGAATCTCGAAGCGCGCGCCCTTCTCCTTGAGGCACGACTCGATGCGCTCGCGGAAGCTGGGGCCTTTCTTGGCGGCGTCGTCCGAATCGCTCTTCACGGTTCCTGAAGCCGGGTTGAGCAGCACGATGATCGCCTCGGCGGCAGCGGCTGGCTCTGGCTTGCCTTGATCTTTAGCGGAGGCGGGAGCAGCGTTCATGCAAAATCCTTTGGGCGTGGTGGTGCGGCAAGTACTTGAGGCGTGCCCCGGATGGCGGCGGGCTGGGCTCGCCTGCGCTGAGCTAACGGGGCGGGGCTGAGCAGGGCTGATGCGCGGCAAATGCCTGGCCGCGAGCGGTTAGCGCGCAGCCGGGCTTCTGGGGCGGCGCGCTAAAGTCAGGGCGCACACGCGCTCGAACCCCGCTGCGCGCAGCACGCGGGCGCACTCGCGCAGGGTGGCTCCGGTCGTCCACACGTCGTCGATGAGCAGAACCGGGCCCGGCTCGTCCTGCAAGTACTTGGCGATTTGGTTCTGGCGCACCTTGAAGGCGGCGCGCACGTTGGCGTCGCGCGCCGGGCGCGAGAGCGTGGTCTGGGTCGGCGTGTGGCGCGTGCGCCACAGCACGTCCGCGCACGGGATGCTCATGGCGCGCGCGACGTGGCGGGCGAGCAGGCCGCTCTGGTTGAAGCCGCGCGCCCACTCGCGCCACGGGTGCAGCGGAACCGGCACGATGAGCCGCGCGCCGCCCAGAACCGGATCGCGTTGCGCGAAGGCGGCCAGCTGCGCGCCCAGCGAAGCGGCCAGGTCGCTGTGGCGGCGGTATTTGAAGTCGTGCACCGCGTGCCGCACCGGGCCGCTGAGCAGCCACAGCGAGCGCGCCCGCGAAAGCGGCGAGGCCGGCTCGCCGCCCTCGCCCCGGCAGCGGGCGCAGATGGTGCCCGGCGCGATCACGGCCAGAGCATCGAATCGCTCGCCGCAGCACTCGCACAGCGCCGCCCTGCCCGCGACGCCTCGCACGCGCGGCGCGCACTGCTCGCAAAACAAATGCGGCGAGAACCAGCCGCAGCCCGCGCAGCGCGGCGGCGCCAGGGCTTCGGCTGCGGCCTCGGCGATGGCGCGCGCGATACCCTGCGCTGTCCACACAGGAGGCTGCAGCTTCCTGGGCGCGCGCGCGATGACGTGTGGCTGCTCGAACTCAGGCTGCATGGCGCCTCCCGCAAGCCGCGTCAACTCGTGTGAGGATGCCGCTTGGCCCTCAAGTACTTGAGGCAGATTCTACACCAGAGGCTGCATTGGCCGCGCGCGGAACGGGGTAGAGCCAAGTGTTCCAGCGCAGCTGAGACAAGGCTGAGACAAGGGCGAGGATGTTTGACAGTGAGGTGAGGCGAAGGTAAAGTTAGAGGACGTTGTTTGGGGCGCCCCGCCGTTTGCGCGTGCTGCAAGTACTTGAAGTGCTTGCGTTTCGTGCGGGCTTGGGCCCGAGCGACGTGGAATCGTGGTGTCGTGACAAGCCGGGCTCGGGCCTGGCTTTTTGGCGGCGCCCGGTTTGAGCTGTCGGTTGAGTTGTGCTCCGAGCTGCCGCGATCAAGCGTCGCCCGGAGATTTCGCCCACCGAACGGCCAGCAACGAGATCGAAAGCACCCATGCCAAACCGGGCCTCGCTGGAGCCTGTCTTCCGCGAAACCCGGTGGCCGCGACGCCTGCAAGTACTTGCGAGTCCTTGCCCAGCGCCAATCGCGGGCGCAGATGGCAGTGGGTGAAGGAAAACCATGCCTTTCCCTCGCCAGCGGCACGACGGCACGTTCCCCTACGCCCTTCGCCTGAACCCTTCCTCGTCTTGGGCCGCCCGTGATGCTTCCCAGGACATTCTTCCCGCAACTATTGCCGCCCGCTCGCGCAAGCCGCGCCCCCGCCGCCTGCTGCTGTGGGCGAGCCTGAGCGCAGCCGCGCTGCCCTCGATGGCTCAGGTGGCTCGGGCCAGGACGCTGCGGCCAACCAACGAGCCCACGCGCGGCGCCTGGGGCTGGACTCAGGGCGAGCAGACGTATCTGCGGGTGCGCCCGAGCAAGAACGATCCCATCGTGGCCAAGGTGCCGCACGCGACGCGGGTCTTCGTGTGGGGCAAGTTCAACGGCTGGTACCGCGTCGAGACCACGGATCACAAGTTCGGCTGGGTCTTCCACGACTTTCTCAAGTGCCCCAAGGCCACCAAAGTCGCGCCCCTGACGCACGCCAAAGCGACTTCAGCATCCAACCGCGCCTCAAGCCAGAAGCTCTACGGCTCGGCGTCCGTGCTGCAAACCTACTACGTGCGCCACGGCTCCAAGGGCTCGGCTCACCGCCTCAGCCTGGCTCAGCATGGCCCGCGTCAGCATGGCCTGGCTCAGCATGGCCTGGCTCAGCATGGCCTGCGCCTGGCTTCCGCTCCTGCTGCCAAAGCTGCCGCTGCCGTCAAAGCCTCTGCTGCCAAAGCTACTGCTGCTCGCCGTATTCAATTGACAAGCGTCAAGCCGCAAGCAGCGGCCAGGCCCGCCGTGCGCGTGGCTTCCAGGCCTTCGATGCCTTCTCAGGCTGGGCGAGTCGCGGCGTCTCGCAATGCTGCCGGCTCATCACTGCGGTTGGCTTCGGCGTCGCCCGCGCAACGGCCTTTTGAGCTGCGGCCCGAGCAGGTCGTGCCAGATGGCGCGGCGCCGCGCCTGGCCTCGGGAGCGCACTTCGGGGTGCGCCAGAGCACGCGCGAATACTCGCCTCCCGCCTACACGCCGCGTGGCGAGGATGGCATCGACCAGTTCAACCCGCGGCCTTCGCTGCGCAACGCAGCCTCGGAAGCCGCTGTTGTTCCCGATGCTGTCTCTGCGGTCGCTGCGGCGCGCCCACGGACATCGAGGCTGCCTTTGCGCCCGGTTCCCAACGCTCCGGCCCGCGCGAAGAGCAGCGCAAGGGCGCGTGCCTTGTCAGGCGCGCGGCCTGTGGCTCTACGGCTCGCTTCGCGTCCGGTGCCCGTTTTCGAGGCTGCTCCCCGCGCGGCTGTCGCTGCGAGCAGAGCTGTGGCGCCTCGCAGCACGCGCCTGGCAGCGGCCATGCCTCCGCTGAGCAAGCCCGCTGCGCCGGTGCCCTCCGCGCCTTTGAGCGTGGAAGCCTCGCCGGGAGCGCGCACGCCGCTGGCTTCGGCTCCGATGGCGGTGGCTTCGCCGCAGCCTGAAGCCAGGCTGAGCCAGCCGCCCAACAGCGCGGCGATGAAGCCTGTCGCTGCGCGCTTGACGGCGGCTCAGGTGCGGGCGAGGGCGCGCCAGCAACGGCGGGCGTGGCTGTGGAAGCTGCAGCAGGAGCGTCGCAGCCGCCGCCTGGCCTCGCGCGGCGCTTCACGCGACAGGCTGCGCTCGCGCATGGGCACGGCTCCGCACCGGGGCGTGCCTCCGCTCTTCGTGGGCAGGATGCGGCCCATTTCGCCCGAGGAATTGATGCGCGCTCGCCAGTCTCACTTAGCTGGGCTTGGCCAGAGCGCGCCTGGCACCCTGGCCGATGCTCCGCCCTCCAACCGCACTGCGGCGGACGCTTCAGGCAGCGGCGCGGGCGGCTTCGACCAGAGCAACACCAACCGCGACGGTTCCTACGCACCCGCTCCGGGCGGCAACCGCGACCTCTCGCCGCGCAGCGATGCCGGAGCCGAAATCCCAGGCGCGTATTTCTCGCTGGCTTCCTATTCCTACACGCCGGGCTCGGCTGGCTTCGCGGTGCTGCGCTCGGATGATTTCAGGGCCACGCGCTGGGCCGCGCAGCAAGATGGGCCAGGCGCCGATGCCGCGTGGAACCCGCCGCACACGCCGCAACCCTTCGCCTTGCCCCTGAGCACGCCGGCTCCCGCAGCGGGCAAACGCTCCGGCTCGCCGCGCGGCCTGCTGTGGGCTGCTCTCGCGGGCAAGCGTCAGCCTGCTGCGGGCCGCAAGGCCAATGTCGTCGCCTCGCGCGGCAGAGGCGGCGGCACCAGGGGCGGCTCGCCGCGCGACGCTTACGCGGCGGGCGTTCGCGGCGGCTCGCCTCGCGATGCTTACGCGGCTCAGCGGCGCGCGAGCGGCCTGGTCTTCGGGCAGGGCGTGGCGGACTCGGCCTTGACTTATCGCGGCACGCCCTACCGCTCGGGAGGCGCTTCGCCCAACGGCTTCGACTGCTCGGGCCTGGTCTACTTCCTGCTGCGTCAGCGCGGCTTCAACCCGCCGCGCACGGCTGCTGGCCTGGCCTCGTTCGGGCGGCCCGTGGGCAAGAACCAACTGCAGCCCGGAGACATCGTGCTCTTTGCCAACACCTACAAGCGCGGCGTCTCGCACGTGGGCATCTACCTGGGCAACGACCAGTTCGTGCACGCGCCGCACACCGGCTCGCGCGTGCGAACCGACATCCTCTTCGCGGGCTACTACGCCGCCAAATACTACGGCGCGCGCCGCCCTCGCTAAGCCCAGTCGAACACAAGAAGCGGCAAGTACTTGCACAAGTACCTGCCGCTTCTGCGTTGCCATCGAAGGGTGTGGCCGCTGCGCTGTCGGGCGCCTCCCATTCGCCTGGGAAGCTGCAGCGGCGCGTTGTGGCCAAGGCAAGCACTTGAAGGCCCACAAGTACTTGCGGCCTCCGAGCGTTTGAAGCTGGCACACTGGCTGCGATGCCTTCTCCCCGCGATTATTTCTGGAGCCGTGGCGAGCCGTGGAACTCGCTGCGCGCGGCCCTGATCCCGCGCCTCTTGCAGGCCACGCACTCGCTCCTGATGCTCTCGCTGCGCCTCTCGGTCTCGGGCGGCTCGCAGCTGCCCGAGATTCTGGATCGGCCCTCAGACAACCCGCCCGAGCGCGGCGTGCTGTTTGTGTGCTGGCACGACCACACGCTGCTGCCGCTGCACCTGTTCAGGCACAAGAGCATCGGCGTGATGATGAGCCGCTCGCGCGCGGGCCAGATGCAGGCCGGCTTCTGGCGGCTGTACGGCTGGCCGACCGTGTGGGGCTCCTCGTCTCGCAAGCGCGAGGGCGTCCAGGCCCTGCGCGAGACGCTGCGGCTCTTGCGCGCCGGCCAGTCGATGGCCTTCACGCCCGATGGCCCCAAAGGGCCGCGCCACCGCGCGCACCCCGGAGTCATCTACCTTGCCTCGAACGCGCCCGCCGCCATCGTGCCGCTGGGCGTGGCCGCCGATGCCTTCTGGCAGCTGCCGACCTGGGATCGCTACTTCATCCCCAAGCCCTTCGCCCGCGTCCACGTCCACCTGGGCCACCCCCTGACGATCCCGCCCGACATTGGCAAAGACGAACTGGCGCTGTGGCAGGAGCGCATCGAAACCGAGATCAACCATGCCGTCCAATGCTGCCGCGAACAGTTGGGCCTGGCTTGAGCTGAAAAGCGAAAAGCCGCTCGCTGCAAGTACTTGCAGCGAGCGGCTTTTCCTGGTGCGGGCTTGGCTTGAGGTCAGTGAGCCTGGGGCGCGGCCATGTGGCTGTTGTGCTGGCCCTGGTGCTGGTGGTCGCGCCTCTGCTGGCGGCGCTGGGCGATCATGGCGGCCAGCTTGGTGCGCTGCTCGGGCGTCAGGATGGCGTTCACGCGGGCCTCGAAGCTGGCGTTCAGGGCCTTCATCTGCGCTCGCTTCTGCACGGGCGACAGCGACTTGTCCTCGCGGATGGCCTTGCGCTTGGGCGCGAACTCCTTGCGCAGCGCCTTCATCTGGGTCTTCTGCGCCTCGGTAAGCCCCAGCTCCTGGGCGGCCTGGTGCATCACGCCGTCGTGGTGCCCGTTCATCTGCCCGTGCTGGCCTCCGTTGGCTCCGTGGTGCGCGTCGTTATTGCTTTTGGCAAAGCTCGCGGCGGGCAGCGCCAGCGTGGTGGCCAGGGCGACGATCAATATATTTTTCATGGTAGCTCCTCACTGCGTTGGAAGCGCGCGCGCCCCAGAAGTTGCGCCGCCCGAAGCATTCTTGGCGCGCCTCGATCCCGATGCGCCCACCTCCAAGCCGAGCCGCGCAAGCTCAGGCCGCCGCAAGTGCTTCGCAAGTACTTGCAGCACGAAGATGTTCATCGCTCAGCTGATCCCAAGCCAGCGAGCCCAAGTGAGCACGAAGCCGTGCCTGGGATTTTCACAGCACGCCGGCTCGCAGCAGCTCCTGCACGTCCAGCACGCCGACGGCGCGGCCCTCCTCGTCGAGCACGGGAGCGTCGTCCACGCCGCGATCCTGGAGCGCGCGCAGGGCTTCCCCGGCGCTCATGCGCGGCGACAGCGCGAGCGGCGTGCGCGTCATGATGCCCTCGACCGAAGCCTCCAGCAGCGCCCGCGCGTCCGCGCAGTCGAGCAGGTGGCGGCGCACGTCGCCGTCCGTCAGGTAGCCTTGCAAGCGGCCTTCTTCATCGACCACAACGGCGGCTCCGCTCTGGGCGCGCGTGATGGCGCGCAGCGAATCGCGCAGCGAAGTGTTGGGGCGAACCAGGGCCAGGCGCTGTCCGGCCCGCATCAGCTCGGCGACAGTCAAGCGCGAGGAGCGGCCCAGGGCGCCGCCGGGGTGCGTGCGCGCGAAGTCGTCGCGCCCGAAGCCGCGCGCCTGCATCGCGCACACGGCCAGGGCGTCGCTCATGGCCAGGGCCGCAGCGGTCGAGGCGGTCGGGGCCAGGTTGAGCGGGCAGGCCTCGCGCTCGACCGCGATGTCGAGCACAACATCGGCTTGCGAGGCCAGGAACCCGCGCGCGTTTCCTGTCAAAGCGATGATGGGGACGCCGAGGCTGCGCACGTGGCCGAGCAGCCCGGTCAGCTCGTCGGAGCGGCCCGAGTAGGAGATGGCGAGCAGCACGTCGCCGCGCGCGACCATGCCCAGGTCGCCGTGCAAGCCCTCGCCCGCGTGCAGGAAGAGCGCGGGCGTGCCGGTCGAGGCCAGCGTCGAGGCCGCCTTGCGCCCGATGTGCCCGCTCTTGCCCACGCCCGTCACCACCACGCGGCCCGAGCAGGCCAGGATGAAGTCGAGCGCGCGCTGGAAGTCGTCCTGCATCCGCTCGTCGAGCCGCTGCGCCAGGCGCGCCACGGCCTGGCTTTCGAGCAGGAAAACCTGGCGCGCCAGCTCCAACAGCAAAGTGTCCACCTGGCACAGGATGCCAACTCGCCCGCGCGCACCGCAAGTACTTGCACAGCGCCCGCCCCGCCAACCGCCTCAGCTCGGCTCGTGCTCAAGCCGGGGCAGGCGCGGCGCGGTCATAATTGAGGACTCAAGGTTCAAAACCGGAACTCAACTCATGAAGCGCACCATCGCCATCATCGGCGACCCCATCGGGCACTCGATCACGCCGCGCATCCAGAACCATGCGCTGCAGCTAATCGGCGCGCAGATCATCAATATCGCCTGCCGCGTCGCGCCTCAAGACCTCGAAGCCGCCGTGCGCGGAGCCCGTGCCCTCGGCTTGCTTGGGCTCATGGTGACGATCCCGCACAAGGAAGCCGTGCTCGCGCTGTGCGACCGCCTGGACGATTCGGCGCGCCTGATCGGGGCCGCCAACCTCTTGCACTTCACGCCCGAAAGCGACATCGTCGGCTATTCGAGCGACGGCTGGGCTGCCGTCAAGAGTTTGGAAGAAGAAGGCGCTGCGATTCGCGGCGGGCGCATCGTGATTCTGGGTGGCGGCGGCTCGGCCCGCTCGCTGGCCCTGACCTTGGCCGGCGAGGGCGTGCGCGAGATCGTGCTGCTCAACCGAACCGTGGAGCGCGCCCGGAAAATCGCCCGCGAAGTCGCTGCTCTCAACGTCGCGGTGCGCGCTGACGTGCTGGATTCGAGTACTTGCAGGCGCGAGCTGAGCCAGGCCGATGTGCTGGTGAACGCGACCTCGATCGGCATGAGCCCGCGCGTGGAAGAATCGCCCATCGAAGCGCAAGTATTGGAGGCCGCGCGCCCGAGCCTGACGGTCTACGACATCGTATACAACCCGCTCGAAACGCGCCTGCTGAGAGAAGCGCGCGCGGCTGGGCTCAGCGGCGTGGATGGGCTGGGGATGCTGATCTACACCAACGTCTTCGCGGTGCGGACGTGCGCGGGCCTGGAGATTTCGGCTCGTGCGATGCGCGAGGAGGCGCTCAAGGCGTTGGCGGCGCGCGGCTGAGGAGCCTTCGGCACCAAGCCTCGCGCAAGTACTTGCGGCGCTGACTTGGGTTTGCCGGGCCTTAAGCTCAAAGCTCACGACATGAAGCGCGCCCGCGTCGCGACGGCCACGCGCTCGATGGCCACGGTGTAGCTCGCGGTGCGCCAGTCGGTCGCGTGCTTCTTGGACGCCGCGAGCACTTCGTCCCACGAGCGGGCCAGCGATTCTTCCAGCTCGCGCTGCACCTGGGGCAGCTTCCACCTGAACTCGGTTAGGTTCTGCGTCCACTCGAAGTAGCTCACGATCACGCCGCCGGCGTTGGCCAGGATGTCGGGCACCACCGGGATGCCGCGCTCGGCAAGTACTTGCTGGCCGCCCGCCGTGGTGGGCGCGTTGGCGGCCTCAACCACGAGCCGCGCGTGCACATCGCGCGCGCTCCCAGCTGTTAGCACGCCGCCCAGCGCCGCCGGGATCAAGATGTCGCAGTCCAGCGCGAGCAGCTCTTCGTTAGAGATTTGCTTTGCGCCTGCGGGCGCGAAGCCTTCGAGCGAGCGGTGCTGAGCCTGGTAAGCCAGCAGAGCCGTCACGTCCAGCCCGCGCGGGTCGCAAAGAGCGCCCGAGGCGTCGCTGACGCCGACGATGCGCGCGCCCATCTCGCTCAGGGTGCGGGCCGCGTTCGAGCCCACGTTGCCAAAGCCCTGGATGACGACCGGAGCGCCGCGCAGGGGCAGTCCCAGCACGTCGCACACGGCGCGCGTGATGAGCGAGACGCCGCGCCCGGTGGCCTCCTCGCGCCCCAGCGAGCCGCCCAGAGCCGGCGGCTTGCCCGTCACGACGGCGGGCGAGAAGCCGTGGCGCGCCGAGTACTCGTCCATAATCCAGGCCATGGTCTGGGCGTCGGTGTTGACATCGGGCGCGGGAATGTCCTGGTTGGGGCCGATGATGTCGCCGATGGCGCGTACGAAAGCGCGCGTGAGCCGCTGCTTCTCGCCCGAGCTGAGGCGGTGCGGCTCGCACGCGATGCCGCCCTTGGCGCCGCCAAAGGGCAGGTCAACCAGAGCGGTCTTCCAGGTCATGAGCGAGGCCAGGGCGCGCACCTCGTCGTTGTCAACCGAAGGGTGGTAGCGCAGGCCGCCCTTGCAGGGGCCGCGCGAGTTGTCGTGCTGCACGCGGTAGCCGTTGAAAACTCGCCAGCGCCCGTCGTCCATCTTGATGGGGATCTCGACCTGCAGCTCGCGGAAGGGCCGCTGCAAAATCACGCGCTCGTCCTCGGGCATCTGAAGCAGCTCGGCCGCGCGCTCGAAGTAAAAGTTGACGCTCTCGAAGGTCGAGAGCTTGTCCAGCGAAGCCGCGTCGCGCGCAAACGAATCGGGTGAAGAAATCATGGTGAGCAGCCGGGCCTGCAAGTACTTGTAGTCTGCCCCGCACCGCGCACCTGGCAACGCTCGCCGCGCACCCCGCACCCCGCACCCCGCACCCCGCACCCCGCACCTGGCTAGGCATCCGCGATGGCCCGCAGCGGTTGCAGAGCTGAGGCGGGCGTAAGCGGCGCGTCAGGGCAGCGAGCTGAGCCTCAAGTACTTGTGGCGGGCTCTCAGCGGTTTAGCTGCTTGATCAAGTCGATGACTTCTTCCTCGATCAGGATTTTTTCGCCCGTTGCGTTGAGGTAATCCCAGCGGTCGATGTAAGTCGGGCCGTCGGCGTGGTAGCCGAGGCGCTCGTACAGCTTGCGGGCTTTGGGGTTGTCCAGGCTCACGGCCAGGCCGATCTTGCCGCAGGTGCGGCGCGAGGCTTCCATCTCGCAGGCTTCGATGAGCTTGGAGCCGATGCCCAGGCCGCGGAAGAGGTGCATCACGCGCAGCGACTGGATGTCGGGGACGCCTGGGTGCAGCGGCTTGCCGTCCCAGTGCAGCGCGACCTGGCCGATGGGCAGGCCGTTGAAGGCGGCCACCAGAACCTCGCGCTCGCCCTCGTGGTGGCGATCCCACTGCCAGCGGTAGAACGAGCGCAGGTCCGCGCCGCCATGCCACTCCAGGTGCTCCACGTCCGGCTCGCGCAGAGGCCGAATCTCCAGCTCCAGCCGCCCGGCGTCCCACTTCAGCGAGATCGGCAGCGCCTGCTCGCGCGCCTCCTGGGGCGAGCGCGGCCCGCACGAAAGGTTCTCCGAGCAAGCGGCCTGCTCCTGCGTCGCGCGGCTCGCCACGCTCGCGCCCCCAGCCGAAACGCCGGGCTCGGGAGCATCCAGCGAGGGCAGCTGAGGCGAAGGCAAACCGGCGGGCGCTGAGGCGGGAGCGGAGTCGAGCCGAGGCGAAGGAGGCATGAGCTAAGTGCACCTTGTTTGAGGTCGGCGCGGCAAGAGCGCGGCCCGCGTTGCTGCAAGTACTTGTGGCCACTTGCAAGTACTTGCGGCGGCTCAGCCCTTGAGGCGGCTCAGCCCTTGAGGCGGCTCAGCCCTTGAGGCGGCTCAGCCCTTGAGGCGGCTCAGCCCTTGAGGGCCAGGGCGCGCGCGACTTTGTCGAGCAGCTCGCGCTCGTCCACGGGCTTGAAGATGGCCTCGGACTGCGGCGTGGCGCCCAGCGTCTGCAGCCGCTGCTGCAGCAGGCGCGCGCGATCCACGATGTGCAGGATCGGCACGCTCAGCCCCGAGCCCACCATGGCGTCGGCGTCCTCGCCCGAGGGCGCGCTTTCCAGGGCCGAGGAGCGCAGGGCGCGGGCGAACTCGGTGCCGCTGACGTGGTTGGTGATCGAGCCCAGGATGACCAGGTGCGGCTGGAACCTCTCGGCCAGCGACAGCCCCGAAGCGCCGTCCGTGGCGATTTCGGCCTCGTAGCCCGCGCGCTCCAGCAGCACCACGACGCGGTCCGCGGTCTCGACCTCGTTGTCGATCACCAGAATCCGCACCGCAGCCCGCACCCGCGCCTCCACTTCGAGCCGCACCTGAGCCGCCGCTTCCGCCGCTTCCGCCGCTGCCCCGCTGCCCGCTCCTGGCTGCCCTTGAGCTGGGCTCGCTGCTGAATCGTCGTTCATAAGCCTCCTCACCGAACTAATGCAGTCTTCAAGCGGAGTGGTCGAGGTAGCGGCGAGGCCCTCGCGCTCCTGTTGGGCTTCAGGCGGCCAGGCCCACAGGCGGGCGTTGGACGGCCTATCGCTTCATCTGAAACCGCTTTAAAGCGCCGGGGCAGGCCGCCCGAAAGCGCGGTGCCCGCTCTATTCTATCGCTCAGGCTTCAAGCGCAGGCGAGCTGAGCGGAAGTGGCCGACCCGAAGCAAGCTGAGCCGGACGACGAAAACGCCCCGCAAGTACTTGCAGAGGCGTTTTCGCGGCGCGGCGCGGTGCCCTGGCCGCAGGCACGTCTGGCAGGCACGGCTCAGGCAGGCACGGCTCAGGCAGGCATCTCGCGGGTGAAGACGGGCAGCTCGTCCCAGGCGGTGATCTCGCGCAGCACGACGTTGTTGCGGCCCTCGGCCTTGGCTTGGTAGAGGCACTCGTCGGCCAGCTTGAGAATCGAGCGCGCCAGCTCAGCGTTCTCGCGCTCGCAGACGCCGCGCGCGCTCAGCACCGCCACGCCCGAGGAGACCGTGACGCGTATACTCTGCGCCTCGCCCTCGATGGGAATCACCATCGCCTCGGTGTTCTCGCGCACTTTGGTCGCGAAGGTGGACGCTCCGTTGGCGTCGGTGGTGGGCAAGAGCGCCACGAACTCCTCGCCGCCGATGCGCGCGATCTTGTCCACGCGCCGCGACGAGCCTTGCAGGACCCTGGCAAACGCCTGCAGCACGATGTCGCCGCGCTGGTGGCCCCAGGTGTCGTTGATGTTTTTGAAGTGGTCCAGGTCGAAGACGGCGACGGCCATGGGCTGCCCGAAGCGGCGCGCGCGCAGGATTTCGTCTTCGAGCTCGGAGTCGAAGCCGCGCCGGTTGGCCAGGCCGGTCAGGTCGTCGGTGATGGCGAGCAGCGAGAGGCGCTCGTTGGAGAGGCGCAGCTCTTCTTGCAGCTTCCTCATGCGCAGGGCGGCGCGCACGCGGGCCAGCAGCTCGGGCACCACGAAGGGCTTGCCGATGTAGTCGACGGCCAGGCCCAGGCCCAGCACGCGGTCTTCCATCTCCTGCTTGGCCGTGACGAAGATGATCGGGATGGCCACGGTGGCGTGGTCGCTCTGCAGCGCGCGCGCCACGTCGTAGCCCGACATCTGCGGCATCATCACGTCCAGCAGCACCAGGTCAGGCTGGCTCTCGCGCACCACCTGGAGCGCCTGCGCCCCGTCGCGCGCCAGCAGCACCTCGTAGCCCTCCATCTTGAGCGTGAGCGCGATCAGCGTCGAAATCTCGAAGTCGTCCTCGGCCACCACCACGCACGCCGAGCTTCTGCCGCCACGCGGCCCGCTTGAGGCAGCCTTGGCCGGCGGCTCCGCGCCCGGCCCGCCCTGCGCGCCGCTGCTCGGGCTGTGGCCGGCGGCAGAGGACGCTTCGGGCGCCGAGGTGAGGCCAGGAGTGAAGTGCTCACTCGAAAGTGCGTTCATGGTCGTGACGGCGGCGGCAACAGTAAGTGCGATGAGGGCAGCAGGTGAGCCAGGTGAGCCAGGTGAGCCAGGCGCAAGGGCCGGGGCGTCTGAAGTATCGCCCTCTGCCGCGCCCGCTGCATCGCGGCCACGGATTCCTGAACGAACTCTCAGCAGCGACGGGATTCGTCAGCAACGCGGATACTCTTCAACTTTGTCGCCACCTGGCGTTGATTTGCTCTTAGGCGAGCTCAAGGCATTTAGTATGGAGAGGTAATTTACTTCAAGTGCTGGCCGCCATCAACGGGCAGCAGCACGCCCGAGAGGAAGGGCGACTCCAGCAGAAACGCCACTGCGCGCGCAATGTCGTCCGGCTCGCCCAGGCGCCCGAGCGGAATCTTGGGGACGAGGGCTTCGAGCGTGCCGTCCTCGCCCTGCTCAGTTGAAGGCAGCAGGATGGTGCCGGGGCACACGGCGTTCACGCGCACGCGCGGCGCCAGGGCCAGCGCCAGGGTCTGGGTGAGCATGAGCAGCCCGGCCTTGGAAGCGCAGTAGGGCGCGTAGTTCTTGAGCGGGCGCGAGCCGTGGATGTCGCCCATGTTCACGATGCTGCCGCCGCCCGAGGCTTTGCTCGCGCTCAGCTGAGGCTCGAAGTACTTGCAGAGCAAGAACGGGCCGCGCAGGTTGGCGTTGATGTGCGCGTCGAAGTCGGCTTCGCTCACCGATTCCCACGGCGTGCGCTGGAAGATCGAGGCGTTGTTGACCAGGTCGCTGGCGCCGCCCATGTCGGTTTCGATGTCGCGCGCCAGGCGCTGCACCGCGCCCGAGTCCGCGACTTCGAGCTCGTAAGCCTCGAACCGTTGCGAGTCGCTCCCCAGCGCGCGCAGCTCCTGCACGGTCTGGCGCGCCTGGCTCTGCGACGAGCGGAAGGTGATGGCCACGCTCGCGCCCCGCCGCGCGCATTCGAGCGCGATGGCGCGCCCCAGCCGCCGCGCGCCACCGGTCACGACCACAACGCGATCTTTGAGCGAATCTGGCATCTCCAGCCTGGCATCTCAAGTACTTGGGGCGGCCTTCACAGCACGACGCGCTGGCCATCGTAGGCGAGCCTGACACCTGGCGGCAGCGAGTCGTTGGTGGTTTCGTGATCCAGATCGTGCGCCATGTGTGTGAACAAAGTGCGCGCGGGCTGGGCTCGGCTTACGACTTCGAGCGACTGCGCGACCGAGAAGTGCGTCGGGTGCTCGGCGTGGCGCAGGGCGTCGATGACGAGCAGGTCCAGGTTCTCGAAGTGCGGCCACGATTCGGGGTAGATGTGCGAGCAGTCGGTGGCATACACGAGCGATTTGCCGGCGCTCTCGATCTTGAAGGCCAGGATGTCGGCGCGCCCGTGCGCGATGCGCAGCGGCGTGACGCGCAACGGCCCCAGCTCAAGCTGCTGGAGAGGCTCGACGATGTGCGGGGTGAGGCGCGGGAAGAAGGGCTCGGCGCGGCCCGGCACCAGCGCGTAGCCGAAGATTTTCTGCAGCGCCTCGATGGTGTCGCGCGCTCCGTAGCCGGGCACGTAGCCGCAGATGTTGGTGACGGGCCGCATATCGTCGAGCCCGATGATGTGGTCGTTGTGCGAGTGCGTCCACAAAACGGCGTCGATGCGCGAGATATCCTCGCGCAAAAGCTGCGTTCGTAAATCCGGCCCGGTGTCGATCAAAATGCGAAACGGCTCGGCGGCGTTAGGCTCGGCTGCGTTAGGCTCGGCTGAACCGGACTCGGCTGCGTTGGGCTCAGCTGGGCTCGATTCGATGACAACCGAGGCGCGCAGCCGCTTGTTGCGCGGGTCGCGCGAGCGGCACACGGCGCAGGTGCAGCCCACGAAGGGCACGCCGTAGGAAGTCCCGGTGCCCAGGAAGGTGACGATCATAACAAGCTAAGCATAAGCGAGGCTGAGCGCCGCGTCTCGCGGCCTTGAGCTGGGCTGGCGGCCTTGAGCTGGGCTCGCTTCTATTGCGCTTCTATTGCGGCCCCTCGACGTGCAGCTCGAACCGCTCGATGCACACGCCCAGCCGCCTACGGCTCCAGCACAGCCGCGCCCGCCCACGAATTCGCATCGGAACCCGCACCGGCTTCCCCTCAAGTACTTGCACCGCCCAGGCGGGCGAGGCGAACGGAACCCGGAAGCGGCTCAGGCGAAACAAACGAACGCGCCCGGCATCCTCGAAGCGCACGCTCAGCCCGCGCCTCATGTACTTGAGCGCGCGCACCACTTTGGGAAAGCCCCAGTTGGCGCGCCCGCAGATCATCGAGTCGCGCGAGGAAACCGCCATCTCCACGACGTGCGGCCCCCATTTCTGCCCAACGCTTTGCAGCAGGGCGAAGGCGTATTCATCGTAAGCGCCCACCGGCGAGGCTTCGTAGCGAACCCACGCCTGCGCGCCCACGAGCAGCCGTCCGTTGTCAAAGCGCAGCAGCGGCAGCACGATGGCCTGGCCGCGCAAAGCCCAGGGCGGCGGCGCATCGCAAGTACTTGCGGCATCGGCATCGGCTACGGCGAAGGGACGAGGCATGATGCCTCGCCCCTTCACTTTGCGAGCCAAGCCGCTTGCGAGCCAACACGCTTGTGAGCTGAGCGGCTTGTGAGCTGAGCGGTTAAGCCTTGACAGCGGCCACGATGTTGTCGGCGGCGATGCCGTTGTCTTCGAGCAGCTCCATGGGCTTGCCCGAGCGCGGCATCTTCTGCACGCACAGGTGGGTGAACCTGGCCGCCTGGCCGCTCAGCTTGCCTTCTTCCTGCGACTGAGCCAGCGCAGCCAGCACAGCGTCGCCCAGCCCGCCTTCCTTCCAGTGATCCTCCACGACAATCAGGTGCCGCGTCTCGCTGGCCGCTTTGGACAGGCTTTCCATATCAATGGGCTTCACCGAGTACAGGTCGATGACGCGCACGTTGGTGCCCTGGGCCTTGAGCTGGTCAGCGGCCTTGAGCGCCTCGTGCAGCGTGATGCCAGCCGCGATGATGGTCGCCGTGTCGGAGCCCGAGGTGCGCAGCGTCTTGCTGCCGCCGATGGGGAACTGCTCACTGTCCTCGTACAGAACCGGCGTCTTCTCGCGCGTTGAGCGCAGGAAGATGATGCCCTTTTCGTCCTTCATCCCCTCGACCAGCTTGGCTGTGGAGGCTGCATCGGAGGGATAGAGCACCGTTGAGCCGCAGACGGCGCGCATCATGGCGATGTCTTCCAGCGCCATCTGCGAAGGGCCGTCCTCGCCGATCGAAACTCCGGCGTGGGTGCCGGTCAGCTTGAGGTTGGCCTGCGAAATCGCGCCCATGCGAACCTGGTCGTAGGCGCGCGAGAAAAACGCCGCGAACGTCGAGCAGAAGACCTTCTTGCCCCGGTGCTGCAGCCCGACAGCGGTGCCCAGCATCTGCTGCTCGGCGATGTACATCTCGAAGAACCGCTCGCCGTGCGACTTCTTGAACTTGTCCGCAAAGGTTGAGTTCGAAACCTCGGCGTCCAGCACCACGACCTGGCCATCCTTAGCTCCAATGGCGGCCAGAGCCTCGCCGTATGCCTCGCGCGAGGCCACTTTGTCGCCGATTTTGTAGACGGGCAGCGGAGCCTCGCCAACCGTGGGCGGCGCGGGCGCTTGAGCCTCGGGCGCGTGGGTCTTGATGGTGATGCTGAGGTGCCGGCTGCCGACGTTGTCCTGGATTTCCTGGATGGCGGCCTGGGCTTGCTCGGGGCTCAGGGCCTTGCCGTGCCAGCCTTCCTTGCCTTGAGTTAGGCTCGCCCCGTGGCCCTTGTCGGTCTCGGCCAGGATCGCGGTTGGCTTGCCGTTGTTTTGCATGGCCTGCTCGAAGGCCGCGTTGACCTGCTCGATGTCGTGGCCGTTGATGACCAGGGCGTTCCAGCCAAAGGCCTCGAAGCGGGCCTTGTAGATGTCCATGTGATGGCCGAGCATGGTTTCGCCGCGCTGCCCCAGTTTGTTCACGTCGATGATGGCGACCAGGTTGTCCAGCTCGTAGTGCGAAGCGGTCTCCATGGCCTCCCACATCGAGCCCTCGGCCATCTCGGAGTCGCCGCAGATGACCCACACCTTGAAGGGCAGCTTGTCCAGGTACTTGCCGCAGATCGCGTCGCCCACGCCAATGGGCAGGCCCTGCCCCAGTGAGCCCGTCGCGGCTTCAACCCACGGAATGTCAGGCGTCGGGTGCCCTTCCAGACGGCTCCCAAGCTGGCGCAGCGTCAGGAGCTCTTCATCGGACACAACGCCGGCGGCTTTGTAAGCCGAGTACAGCAGCGGGCAGGCGTGGCCCTTGGAGAAGATGAGCGAGTCGTTCTCGGGGCGCCTGGGGCTTTGCCAGTCGTAGCGCAAGTACTTGGCGAGCAAAACCGCCATGAGGTCGGCGGCTGACATCGAGGAGGTCGGGTGCCCCGAGCCTGCGGCTGTGGTGCAGCGGATGGAGTCGATGCGCAGCTGAGCGGCCAGTAGCCGCCACAGCTCGGGCGAGTTGGTGTCCATGTCGGAAGGCACAGCGGGAGCGGGGGCCATAACAGAGGCAACGGGAGGCGAGGTGGAAGCCATGAGTGAGAGGTTCTCCTTCTATCTGTTTTCCGCCTTCAGCATAACAAGGGCTCAGGTGAAGCGGCGCTCGCGAGCGCGAGAAACCGGCGCGGATTGATGCGCGCAGCCATTCGAGAAGCCGCGCGAGCGGGGCGGACAAAGCGGCTGCAAGTACTTGTGGGCGCGGGCGGTTGGGCGCATGAGATATTGCGTGGCCTTAGGGCACGCGGACAGACCAGCGCCGGGGCAAACGCATTCGGAAAAGGCGTGTGCAGGTTAGGCACGCTGAACTTGCACAAAGATTTCCGAATGCGTTTGCCCTGTACCAGCGCCGGGCTCGGTCGCGAAAGTAGAGAAGATGTGTTGGGTTCGGCTCATGAATGGGAATAATGACAGCCAACGCATGTTGGCAGAGGAGAGGCCGATGAAAATCAAGGGCAGGACAGGACAGGACAGGGCAGGCGCTGGGCACTGGGCGCGGCGATGGTAGGGTCGCTGTGGGCGCAGCAGTGTCCGCTGAGGGCGGATGGATGGCAGGTGCAGAAGTTCCTGGTCAAGTGGAACGACTCGGCGCAGGAGACCGAGCAGGAGCCTGAGTACGGCGACAGCTACAACAGGCCGTATGTTCGCCGGTGGCGCTACACCCCGGCTTCAACCACGGCGGAGGCGGCTTCCTCTCAGACGCTACAGGTGCGGGCGAGGCTGGTCTGGCGGCGGGACCAGGGCTCGACTTCGAGGGCCGCGGCGTCCTTGCGGTACTCTGAGTTGGGCTGGGCCAGTGTGTCCTCGTTCCGTTGCTCCTCTCGGGCGACACTCTCCAACGGATTGGGAACAGCCACTACGTCCAACGCCGATGGCACTTCTCACGAGGCGCTTGCCGAGCCCACTCTCACGGCCACAGTGCCCGAGGCGGCGCGCGACGCCGGGGTCTTCGAGCTGCCGGTGCGGAGCCTGAGCGCCACAGGCACCATCCCGGCCCAGCCGGCACAAGAGGACGGCTACAACGCCTACGTTGGCTCCATGCTGTGGTACGGCGTGCAAGTACTTGAGGGCACAACGCCCGAGCCCACGGCCACGCCGGCCCCGGAGCCCACGGGCACGCTGCCGCCGGAGTCCCAGGGGTTCTTCTGCAGGATCGTCTCGCCGCCTAATGGCGCCACGCTGCCGGCTCTTTCGAGCATCACGGGCAGCGCGGGCGCTGGCAGCAACCTGAAGCGGGTCACCGTGATGCTGGGCCGCTACCCTGTCAGCGCGGGCTACCCTCCGCCTGAGGAGGCCATCACATACTGGTGGCCCGATCACGCTCCTCAAGCCGGTTGGTTTGGCGAGAACCAGGATGCGGGCCAAGGGCGCCCGTGGATCGTGGCGAGTGCAGTGAGCGGAACTTACTCGAACTGGAGCGTGCCCCGCTCGAATTTGCCAGTGGGCCTGAGCAGCAGCTACCACTACTTCGTCAAGGCGTGGGCAGTTGACAGCGCCAACAACATCTCGCCTGCGGATCAGCACGCCTTCGATATCCGGCCTATTGTCAATTCCACACCAACCCCGGCTCCGACTGCCACGCCGCCCAATCCAATTGCCGCTCCGCAGGCTGACCTATATGTCGCCCCAGGCGAAAGCAGGGCTGGAGAGAAAACAGGCGGCGTCGTCGGTGGCAAGGTGCGCGCTGTGCTGCGGTTGCGCCTGCCAGCGGGCACACGCGTCGACTAGGCTCTGGCGACTTTAACTATTCGCGACGAATACGCGGGCTATCGCTCGGGCACCGTCCGCGAGAAGAAGGCGACGGTGCGCTTCGGGCAGAACAGAGTTTGGAAGGTGCAGCGCAGGGGCAGCGGCGCCTTCGTGGTGACAGACGAGACGCCCAGGGACGGCGCGGACGTGGGGCGCATCTTCCTGTACGAAGTGCCGTGGGACACGACCCTTGAGCCGCTGGGCAACAACGGCGCGCATTCGGTGTCGCTGGACGAGCCGATCCGCTTCAGCAGCAATCCTCCAGTGACGCGCACGGTGGAACCAATCACGGTGGACGTGCAGAACGTGGTGATCGAGGGTGTCTCGGTCAACGCGGGCAACCAGGACTACTTCAAGTGGGACGCGGCCTCGGAGGATGCGGCCCTGCGTGCGCCTCGGCTCAAGTTCACCATCCGCGACGACGGCGACCCGCATCGCTACAAGTGGACGGTGTGGTTCCGCGAGACCAAGTACTTGCACAAGGACGGCGGCACCAACTGGACCCAGGGCGCTTCCAAGATGACCGGAACGGTGTCCAAGCCTGGCGAAGTCTCCGTCCTGCTCACCAACACCAGCGTGCCGGGCCACCTGGATGGCGAAACGAATCCGCGCGGTCCCTACACCTACGACATCCGCGTCGTGGAGTATGCGGGCTCGATCCCAAGCGGCGACAGCGAGGATAGCTCGCTGGATCGCACGCAGCTCAAGCAGCCGTACAACCTGTGGATTCCCTACCAGTTCCAGCAGAACGGCAAGGCGCGCGATGGCCACGATATGTGGCTCGAAATGCCCGAGGATGACAGCGGCGATTACTTGATGCGCGCCAGCTACTACCTGTTCCCCAACCCGGAACTCCATGGGCTGGGTGCTAAGAAGATCGAGTTGGTTCCGATGGGGCCGGATCTGAAAGAGCACCCCAAGTACTTGGCGCCCACTTCAACCGGCGTCCTGCACGGTGGTGACGCTGGGTTGCTCGCTTACCGCATTAAACCCAGCGATCCTGACGGGGACTGGCGCTTGATCTTTACGGGCGAGGATGCCTCGGGGCCGGGACACCCGAAGCGGCGCGACCACACGGCGGCGCGGATGATTCCGGTGAATCAAATTGGCGGCGCGCGGAGTATGATTCCGTTTGACACCCATGGCGGAGCGCCTAATATCACCGTTGGCAAGGGATGGTACGCGCTGTGGATCAATGCGACTCGTGTGCGCAAGCAGGTGGTGAACACGAACCCCGCTATCAGCGTGAGCGACCGTGTTGACGATCTCACCGTTCAAGCCTCCAGACAGCGCCCTCCAACTCAGTTCGAGTGGGCTGCCATCAATGGCGGCTACTACGGCATACGAGACAAGAACGTCTCGCAACCCAAGCCAATCATCGCCAGCGCAGGAACTGGAAGCCGTGGTAGATGGCTGCACGGTTCACCGCCCAAAACAGCAGGTGGCCAACCGCTGCAGCGTTGGAGCTTTGGCTTTAACAGCGGGTTTAGTGGCAGAACAGGATACGGCATCGGTTTGATGCAGCCCACAGGTACATCACGCCCGCTACCCCGAGGCTACCGGACCAACGACTTGGCTGTTCCGCGTGCACTTGAAACCCGGTTTGACTTTGGCTTGAGCGGCCTGCTGTGTCTGGTAAATGGCGGACAGCCCATGGTGCGTCAGTCACGCCCAACCGACCCAGCTTCCGCTGTAAAGAACGGAATCTACATTACGCCTCCCAATGGTGGATGGGATCGTTCAGGCTTGGGTTTCTACGATTCTTACACCTACCACGCGGCTCTTGCCTGGACGCAAGACGCGCGTCACCTCTTTCTCGTCGTGCATCGTCTACCAGGTAGCGCGATGGACACGAGAAACCTCTTCGCCAATTACAGACAGGTGCGAAGCAGCGGGAGCTATCGGGACGAGTGGGCGGGGCCTGGCCCAGTTGTCCAGAGGATCAACGCCATCCTGAGCAATCCCACAGACCGCTCGACCCCCCGTTTCAGGAACTTTCCTGTTCGGATTGATGGCGCCATGATGCTCGACGGCGGGCACTCAGCCACCCTCAAGTACCAGCGTATCCTTAGATATAGGGGGAACACGCCCCTCTACGAAACTGAGGGCATCTGGCGGAATTCAACGAGCCGCAACCCAGGACGCGGCGTCCCTTCATCCAGTAACGGAAAACCAACCGTCGAGTTTCAGCCCACTCTACCGACTATGGTTCAAGTCGTGCGCTGATGAAATCAACTTCGGCAAGCCGTTGCAAGCCTACAACCCTGCAACGGCTTGCCGAACCTAGATAGAGGAGCAGTCATGCTGTCTCAGAAAATGCGGCTCAAGGCCTGCGCCTTAAGCTTCTGCTCGCTTTTGGCAGGCGCTGTTGAAGCTCAGCACGCGTATGCCCAAAAGCTTCACGAAGCGCCTCAGTTAAACGATGTTGTAGCGTTAAATCTTCACCCGCAAGGCAAGCTTGTCGCTGGCCGTGTCTTTAAAGCGCAAGACGCCCTTATGGTGTGGCCCGTATCGGAAGGTCAAGGGGTTGGCAAGGCTGTGTGGGATTCGATCAAATCTCAGCCTCGTGCCATCTTCTACGGGTTGAGCTGGCACAACAACTCGCTGATCGTTTCCAAGAGCGATAGTTCCGTGCCGCTGCTGCCCGCTGATTCAGTTCAAGGAGATTTGCAGCGGGCACGGCTGCGCGAAAAAGGCGGCTACACGGCCAGGATCGATTTTCTGCGCGGAAGAACCTCACGCCTGTGGCCAGTTGCCTACAACATCCTCCAGGCAAGCAGCGCAGATGCAGAAGACGTAGCAGCGAGTTACCCAGTGCGTTCCACCAGCCTGAACCAGAGCGTAACTTTCTATCGCGTCCAAGGGGAGACCGCACGCTCCCTGGGACAATCTAAAAGCCAAGCGCCCCTTATCAAAGAAGAGTTCGGTCTCTTCGAGGCCAGCGGCCTTCTCAAGTACTTGCAGCAGCCGCGCGGCGTGTTTATCGAAGCTGCCGACCCGCACCCGCCCGAGCAATGGACAGAGCCTCTGCAAAGGCGGGACGTGAGATTTCTTTCACTGCAGGGCAGCCGCTCCATCTTGCCGCCGCAAGTGTCGTTCTTGACCACGTTGGCGGATGTTCAAGATGGGCTGTGGATCGTGACCTACGGCCCGAATCTGACCCAGATACTCTTCAAGCTCAACAACCAAGGCGTTCAAGAGAGAAGAAGCCTCCGTGAGTTCTCATGGCCAGGAGACACCGATAGAGGCCCGCATGGCCTGAAGATTCTGGCGGTTTCGCCCAACGAGCGGTTCCTGTTGTTCTCGATCTTCCCGGCTGAGGGTGCGCCGGCGGAGGCTGATGGAGTGTGGCTGCTCGATTGGCGCCTCAAGAAACGGCGGCGTCTTTCGCTTCGGCTCGGAGCAACTCAAGCGGTGTGGCACGCACAAACTGCTCTTATTGCCTTTGAGCCGCTGCGCGATCAGAAGGACTTTGTAAAATACGCCGCTCTATCGTTTCCCGAAGCCACGCTGCCCGCCGATTCGCCCGAGCTCGACGCCCTGGTTTCCCAGCCGCCGTGGGAAGATGCCGCGCCTCCGGCTCCCGCGCCCGACGCCGACGAGCAGGCCGCGCGCGCCTTCCTCCTCGACCCGGCTCTGGTTCGCGCCGCGCTCTTCACCGACAGGATGCCGATGCAGGGCGTCTCGGGGCTCAAGGACGCGCGCGAGTGGCCGCTGGGCGCTGCCCCAGACAGCCCGCCCAGCGTGGGCACGGACGAGGACGGCTTCATCGCCGTGAGCCCGAGCACGCACCAAGTACTTGCCTTCAACGCCCCGCCGCCGCGCCCGCCGCTGCCCGAGAGCATCCTGGCGCCCGAGGCCGCGCGCGATGCCGCCCTCGCCTGGGCGCGCCGGCACTTCTCTATCCCACCGCCGCTCAAAGCTGCGGGCGCGCCGGCTGCTTCCAACGCTTCCGCCAACGTCTCCGCCGAGATCAAGCCCGAGCTGTCGGCGTCCGGGCGCTACGTGGTGAACATCTACATCGCGGCGTCCGCCGGGCGCTCCGGGCCGTTGGAGTGGGTCGTGGAGGTGGAGGCGCACAGCGGCAAGATCGCCGCGCTGCGCCCGTTCGTGCCTCGCCAGGCCACGGGCCGCGACGCCATCGTGCTTGAGCCCGGAGCGCTCTACGGCAACGGGGTTCCGGTTCCCGTTGCCTCGCGGCTGCTGTACCAGGATCGCCTGCCGCGCTTCTCGCCAGACGGAACGCGCCTGGCCTGGCTCTCGACGCAGCCGCGCCTGGGAGCTCCGGCTTGGTGGACGGGCCGTCCCTTCGCTTTGTGGACGGCCAAGACCGACGGCAGCGAGCCCAAGCTGCTGCTCGATGAGGTCGAGGCGCTCCGAGCTCCGGCCTGGAGCCCGGACAGCCGCTTCCTGGCCATACGTCTCTCGCCCCGCGCGGGCGCGGATGCCAACGCCATCACCGTGGTGGACGTGCGCAGCGGCGAGCGCCAGACCGTGCCCGCGCCTCCAAACCAGAACATCTCGGCCACCCTGATCGGCTGGCGCTCCGGGCACGAGCTGCTGTTGGGATGGGCTCACGACAGCGAGGGCTCGTGCGACCTGATGCTCTGGAGCCCCGACGCCCCCGACAGAGCGCCGCAGCTGCTGGCTGCGAACTGGAGCGACCGCATGGGGCTGGAGTGGGGCGCGCGCGCGGCCCTGCTCTCTCGCGACGGCAAGACGCTGTGGGCGCTGTGGAGCGTGCCCGAGGAAAAAGCCGCCACCCGAGCCTGCGCCGCCGACCTGTGGGCCTGGAACTCACGTGACCTCAAGCAGGCACCGCGCCGCGTGGCCTCGTGCCTGCCCTTTGGCTCCTCGCTGCAGGAGATGCCGGGTGCCCTGTTGCTCTCGGGCATCGAAGGCGCTCTGTGCGTGGATATCGCCACCGGCCAGCACTCGCCCTGGCCCGCCCTGAGCAGCATCCTGGGAACTCAGTCTCAGGACTACGGCCTCGACACGGCCTGGCTGGATGCCGCTATTTACCCGATCCCCAACACTCGCCCCGCCTTCATCGCCCCGCGCCTGCTGCTTCTGCCCGCCAACCGCCATGCCTTCGCCCTGCACATCATCACGCTCGATGGACAGGCTACGCCTCTCCTGAACGCGCCCCCGGCGCTGTGACGCCGCAAGTACTTGCAGCCACCAAAAGGCCGCGCGGAATCCTCTTCCGCGCGGCTTTTTGCATCACAAGTACTTGCCTCTATTCCTTGCCGTAGTGCCCGATGTGACCGTTCACCGTCAGCGTGCCCAGCACCTCGACTGTGGCGCGCAAGGCCAGCAAAGCCGTGATGTCCGAGGTGTCATACGGCGGCGAGACCTCGACCACTTCCATGCCGCACAAGCCTTCCTTCGCGACTAACCTCAAGAGCTTGAGGACTTCGCGGGGCAGGAAGCCGCCGGGCTCGGGCCAGCCGGTGCCGGGCACGAAGCCGCAGTCGACCGAGTCGATGTCGAAGGAGAGGTAAACCGCTTTGGCACCCTTCCAGGCGGTTTCGAGCGCGATCTCGGCGACTTTCTCGATGCCCATCTCTTCCACGTCGCCGATTGTCAGGATGTTGGACTTGCGCTTGAGCGATTCCTTGACGCCGGGGCGCGGGCACTGCCAGCCGCCCAGCCCGATCTGAATCAGGTTCTCGGGCGGCGCGTTGGGGATGTTGGTGGCGTGGAACCACGGCGTGGTGTGCATCCGCTCGTCCATGTCCTTCTCCTGCATATCGACGTGGCGGTCGATGTGGATGATGCCGATGTTGCCATCGACGTGCTCAGCCAGGCCGCGCACGCAGGGGTAGCCGATCGAGTGGTCGCCCCCGATCATCACCGGGAAGACACCCTTGCCCTTCACGAACGAGACCGCTTTAGAAATCTGGTCGAAGCTCTTCTCGATGTTGGCGATGGTGAACACGTCGCCGATGTCCACGATGTCCAGCGACTCGCGCAGGTCCAGCGCCATCTCGTAGTTGTAGGTCGTGTAAAGCGCCGAGATGCGGCGCACAGCCTGGGGCCCGAAGCGCGTCCCGGCCCGGTAGGTGGTGCCGATGTCGAAGGGGATGCCCATCACCGCGCACTCGTAGTCGCCGACTTTGTTGACGTCTTCGAGGTACGGGAACTTCATGAAGGTGTTGATGCCCGCCCAGTGCGGCAGCTCGCCGCGCGAGAAGGTGCTGATGGTGCGGTCGCCAATCGAAGGCGCCGCTTCCAAGCCCAACTCAAGGCCGCGCCGCACTTCCTCCAGGTACTTCTTGTTCGGGATGCGCGCCTCAGCCGCCGCCGCTTCCATGCCGTGGTGCTGCGAGGGGTCGCCCATGTGCTTGCCCTCAAACCCTTCGTGATCGTGAAACCAACCCATGCTGTCTCCTTTATAACGACTATGACGACGCTCGCTGAGCCCATGCTCAGCAGCACTGCAAGTACCTTGAGGCCCGCCTCAGGCCCGCTTCAGGCCCGCCTCGGGCGAGCCTCGGGCGAGCCGCTTCTATTCTAATTGCGGCTCCAGCTCAGCGTGCGGCGCGCGGAACAAGCCGAAATCCTCCTCTTCCTCCTCTTCATCAAGCGCGCGGCTCAGCTCAGCTAAAGCAGGCGGCTCAGCTCGCGGCTCGGCTGGAGGCTCGGCTGGAGGCTGCTCCTCGCGATGGAGCGGCGGCCTCTCGATGAGGGCGCGCTTGACGAGGTAAGCCCAGTCGGTGACAAGCGCCTCGAACAGCTCGGCCCCGCGCTCAGCCGTGGCCGCCGTGGGCGAGCCGAGGTGCCCGTGCTGCGAAAGCTGCTCGCGCGAGTACCCAAACACCAGGTTGGCGCCGCGATCCGGCTCATCGAAGACGCGCCCGCCTCGCACCAGGTGCGGCGCCAGGTGCAGCATCAGAGCCGTGTGCGCCGCGCCGCCGTGCGCCCCCGGCGCGTCGCCCTCGAACGCCGCGCGCACCCGAGCCGAAGCCGCCCCCAAGTACTTGCACGCCACCTGAGCCTGCGGAAACTTCGCCCGCACCGAGCGCAGCGCACCGCTCAAGGCCGAGGCGTCCGCGTCAGCACTGAGAATCAAAACGCGCGCGAACCCCTGAGCAAGGACGGCCTCCACCACTTGCCCAACGATGAGCGGCAGCAGATCGGGCGCGAGAGGCAGCGCGCCGGGCCAGCTTGAGGTGAGGCTCGCGCAGCCGAAGGAAAGCGTTGGCAGCACGGGGACCGCCGTGCGCGCGGAGACTGCCTGAGCCACGACTTCAGCGCACAGCACGCCGGTGCACAGCGGCAGGTGCGGGCCGAACTGCTGAGTCGAGCCGATGGGAAAGAGCACCATGTCCACGCCGTCCTCGCGCATGGCCGCGATGGTCTCCCACGTCTGCTCGGCCCACAGCAGCGGCTTCACGAGCCCGCCTCGTGGCTCGTGACATAACCATCGGCGATAGCGTGGAACTGCTCGCCGCTCAAGATTTCGTTGTGGCCGGGATACGCCACGCGCACCGGAAGCTCGCGCAGGCGGCGCATCGACTCGACGTAGGTTGGGATGTCCGAGCAGGGCAAGAAGTCGAACAGCTCACCCGCGTAGACCGTGTCGGCGCAGAACATCTCGCGGCTCAGCTCATCCCACAGGCACACGCCGCCCCACGAGTGGCCCGGCGTGTGAAGTACTTGCAGCCTCCGGTTGCCCAGGTCGATCACCTGGCCTTCTTCCAGGAATCCGGTGGCGGGCGCGGGCTCGGCCTGCCAGTCGCGCGCCTCGAACCCAGGCCAGGGCAGCGAGTAGAAATCTTGCGTCACCAGAACCGGGTCGGCGTAAGTGTTCTGCTGGGTGGGGGCGGCCACGATCTCGGCTTCGGCCCGGTGGATCCAACGCTGTGCGAACTCCCAGTTGCTGCCGATGTGGTCGTAGTGCGAGTGCGAGCAGATGAGCAGCGGGCTGGCGCTGAGCGGCTGCAAGTACTTGAGTAGCGAGGCCAGGCCAAGCCCGCTGTCGATCACGATGTCGCGCGTCTGGCCTTTGACTAAGTAGATGTTGCAGCGGTAGTCGGCGCGGTAGCCCGGCTCGGTGATGAGGAAGATGCCATCGCCAACTTCTTTGGTGTCGAACCAATCGCCGCGCCCGGTGAAGCGGTGGCCTGAAACCTGGCTCATCGCGGCAAGTACTCGCTGGTGAAGAGCGCCTTGACATCGGGAGCCTGGGCGATGACCTTCTGCGCGACGAAGAAGCTGCCGATTTCGCTGGCGGTCTTGAAGGCCGGGCCGGGCGCTGAGGCGCTTCCCATCAGCCGCCTGTTGTCCTTGAGGCTGTAGATTTTAACTTTGGTCAGCATATCTTTGGCGTCCGGCGGCTTGATCTCGAAGGACTTGGCGGCGGTCGCGGCGGCCTCGGCGGGGTGCGCGGCAGCGTAGTCGGCGCCCCTGGCGCAGGCGGCGACGAAGGCGCGCACATCGGCTGGCCTGGAGTCCAGGGTTTGCTTGGACACGGTGAACACGTCCAGGATCAAGTCCGGCGTCTGGCGCGAGCTGAAGATGACCTGGCCCCCGGCTGAGGCCGCCCTGGACAGCCACGGCTCCCAGGTCACGGCAGCCGGAATCTTGCCTGCGATGATGGCGGCGCCCGAGGTGTCGGCGTCCATGTTGGTGATGGTGACGTCCTTGTCGCTCATGCCGTTTAGCTGCAGCGCCTTGAGCAGCAGGAACTCGTTGACCTGGCCCTTGGTGGCCGCCACGGTCTTGCCCTTGAGCTGGCGCACGCTGCTGATGCCCTTCTGGGCCGCGATGCCGTCGGCTCCGTCCGAAGTGTCCACGATGAAGACGTTGTGCAGCGCGTTCTCCGAGGCTTCCTTGGCGAGCAGAATCGGGGTGTCGGCGGTGGTGAAGGTGCCGTCGAGCTGGCCCGAGATCAAGGGCGGCACGCCGTCAGCAGGCCCCGAAAACTGCTTCATCTGCACATCCAGCCCCGCGTCCTTGAAGAAGCCCTTGTCGCGCGCCATGAAGACGCCCGTGAGCCCGATCCACTGGTTGTAGCCCACCACGAACGGCTTGCCCGAGACCTTCGCGCCCGCAGCACTCGAAGTACTTGCAGCCGTGTTCGCAGCGGCGTTCGAGGCATCGGACGAGGCATCCGAAGTACTTGCGGCGGTGTTCGAGGCGCTGTTCCCGGCGCAGCCCGAGAGCGCGAGCGGCAGCAGAGCCAGCCACGATTTCCTAACGATTTGCATAAGCAGGTTCCTTCTGGGGCGCGTGCTGCTGCAGCGCCTCAACCATGTCCTCGACATCCACGACGGCGCTGCTCTGCAAGTACTTGAGCGCATTGAGCGAAGCCTGAGCCGCCGCTTCGCTGGAGCCCGAGGTGCACTGCCGCACCACGCGGATGCGGTAGTCGTGCTGGTGCGCGTCGGCCCCGGTGTAGTGCACGCAGACATCGGTCAGGAAGCCGATGAGAATCAAGGTCTCGGCCTTGAGACCCTTGAGCAAAATCTCCAGGTCGGTGCCAAAGAAGGCCGAGTAGCGGCGCTTGGGGATGTAGAATTCGTTCTCGCGCGGGCGCAGGTCGTCCAGGAACTGCGCGCCGGGCGTGCCTTCGAGACAGTGCACGCCTTCGGCTCCGTCCAGCTCGCGCCCGAAGTCAACCAAAGAGCGTCGATGCAGCTCCTGGACGAAAATCACCGGCACCTGAGCCTGGCGTGCGGCCTCGATGACGCGCCGCGACTGAGCCACAACTGCGGGCGCGCCTATCAGTTCGATGCCGCTTTCCTCGGCGGGCAGCAGGCTGTCTCTGGTGATGTCGATGACGAGCAGAGCGGGGTGCGGCGGCAGGATTTGGGTGTGTGATGCCATTTGGTTTCAGCCTTCGCGCAGGTTGCCCTGGGCCAGCTCCTGCTCGACGACGGCGCGGCCTTCCTCGTGCAGCAGGTGGTGGACCTGCTTGCGAATCTCGAAGAACTCGGGCGCGTCGCGCAGCGAGTCGTCGCGCTGGTCGCCAAAGGGCACCTGTATCTCGGCCTTGAAGCGGCCTGGGCGCGCGGTCATCACGAAGATGCGGTCGCTGAGGTAGACCGCCTCGTCGATGTCGTGCGTGATGAAGAGCGTGGTGGTGCGCTCCTTGCGCCGGATGTCGAGCACCAGGTCCTGCATGATGGCTCGCGTCTGGGCGTCCAGAGCGCCGAAGGGCTCGTCCATGAGGAGCATCCGCGGCGAGTTGGCCAGGGCGCGCGCGATGGCCACGCGCTGCCTCATGCCGCCCGAGAGCTGCTTGGGGAAGTGGTGGTGGAAGCCGTGCAAGTCCACGGCGGCCAGGAAGTGGCTCGCGCGCTTCTCGCACTCTTCGAGCGGCAGGCCGCGCATCCGCGGCCCGAACTTGACGTTCTCGCGCACGGTGAGCCAGGGGAAGAGCGTGTAGGCCTGGAAGACCATGCCGCGCTCGGCTCCGGCGTCCTGGAACTCCACGTCGTCGAGGAACATCTGGCCTGCTGTGGGCTCGATGAGGCCGCCGATGATGTGCAGCAGGGTGCTCTTGCCGCAGCCCGAAGGCCCCACGATCGAAACCAGCTCGCTCTTCTCGATGCTGAAGGTGGCGGGCTCCAGGGCGGTGAGCATCCCCTTCTTGGTCTTGTATTCTTTGGTGACGCCTTCGATGCGCAGGATCGGTTCGGGCATAAGCGGTTTGTTGGGCTGCAAGTACTTGGGGGCTTCAGTTGCGCTGCACGTCGGCCCACGGCACCAGGCGCGGCTGCACGAACTTGAACAGCATATCGGTGAAGAGCCCGAGCAGGCCCAGCACGAAGATGCCCACGAAAATCTCTTCCGTGCGCAAGAACCGCTGCGCCTTCATGATGCGGTAGCCCAGCCCCGAATCGGTCGCGACGACTTCGGCGATGACCAGGTAGGTCCAGGCCCAGCCCAGCATGGTGCGGCAGGTGTCGAGCAGGCCGGGCACGGTCGCGGGCAAGAGCACATACAACAGCTGCTGCTTGCGCGAGGCGCCCAGCGTGCGGGCTGCGGAGAGCAGGTCGCGCGGCACCTGGCGTGTCACATCGGCCACGATGATGACCATCTGGAAGTAGGTGCCGATGAAGATCAACAGCACCTTGGCGCTCTCGCCGATGCCGGCTGCGACCATGACCAGGGGAATCAGGGCCGGAACCGGAATGTAGCGGATGAAGCCGATCAGAGGCTCCTGGGCGGCCTCGACGCTTTTGTAAGCGCCGATCAGGATGCCCAGCGGGATGGCCAGCACAGCTGAGGCCAGGAAGCCCAGCCCGATGCGCGTGATGCTGATCTTGGCGTCTTCCCACAGCGAGCCCGAAGCCAGCAGGCTCCAGGCTTTGGCCAGCACAGCCACCGGCGTGGGCAGGATGAGGTGCGAGACCAGGCCGCTGTAGGACAGCGCGCACCACGCGCCCAGCACCAGGGCGAACGAGCCCACGGCCAGGATCCAGTAGGCCGTGGGCGGGATGTCGGCCCCGATACGCCACAGCGAGGCGCGGCGCTTGCGGCTCGGCTTAACTGCCGCCGCAGTTGCAGCCACGGGCGCCGCGAGCGAGGCCACGGGCGGCGCGAGCGAGGCCACGGGCGGCGCGAGGTTTTCGAGCGAGGTGCGAGTTGGTGTGGTCATGCGAGTGGGGCTCCTCTGCAAGTACTTGCAGCTTTGTTGCGACCGCTTTTTGCGGCCTTAGCCACTTCAGCGGCCTTAGCCACTTCAGCCGCGCGCGCTGCTGGTTCCCGCGTCGGCCAGCTTGCCGGGGTAGGAGTAGGGCGCGGCTTTGCCCAGGCCCTTGTCGAGCGCGGCTTTGGTGAAGCTGGAGTCGATGGAGGCGGCGTAGTCGGGGATTTTGTCGATCTGCTTGGCGTCCATCAGGAACTTGGAGATGGTGGGGCCCGTGGCATACAGCGAGGTCGGGCGGGCGCTCTTGGTCATGGCGGCCAGCGCCTCGGTCGCCGAGAAGATGCGCGTGCCCTTGATGAAGTCCTTGTAGTCGCCAACCGGGGTGTCGGTGCGCTTGGCCATGATCGCCACCGCTTTGTCAGGGTTCTTGTGCCACCAGTCGATGGCATCATACCAGGCGTCCGCGATGTTTTGCACCTCGGCCTTGCGGCTCGCAGCCACGTCGCTCTTCATCACCAGCAGATCGGGGATGGCGCCGGGCAGCTTCGAGGAGTCGAAGACAGCGGTCGTGCCCTTGACATCCTTGAGAATCTTGGTGCGCGAAGGCTCCCACACCACGGCGGCGTCCACCCGCCTGGACAGCATGGCGGCGGGGCAGTCCTGCACCTTGATGTTGACGAACTCGACGTCGCTTTCCTTCATGCCGTTGGCCTCAAGCGCCTTGAGCATCAGGAAGTGGTCGCAGGTGCCAAGCTCGGTCGCGACCTTCTTGCCCTTGAGCTCACGCACCGACTTGATGCCGGGCTGGGCGATCATGGCGTCGTTGCCAAACGAGTTGTCGTTGACCAGCACGGCCTTGAGCGGCACGCCCTGAGACAAAGGCCCCATGGTGTCGCTCCAGGTCTGGCAGTTGGCGTCCACCTGCCCCGCCGAGAGCGCGTTGAGCGAGTCGGTGTACACCGGGAACCACACCAGCTTGACGTTGGCCTTGTGCTTCTTGAAGAAGCCCTGCTGCTCGGCGATGTCCCAGGCTACCCAGCCCGGCCAGTCCGAGTAGCCGATCGTGATCGGCGCGCCGCTCGCGTTTGAGCCGCCCGCGCCAGACGTGCTGGCCGAGGCGACTTGAGCCGAGCCGCCTTCGCTTGAGCTATTGGAAACGCCGGAGTTGCAGCCGGACAGAGCGCCAAGCGCGCCCAGAGCCAAGATGGTTAAGGTGGAACGCCGGGTGAACCGCATGAAATCTCCTTGTGCCTCGCGCTTCAAGTGCTGAGAAATGCTGAAGCGCGGCCAATCGCTCGCAAGAGCGCGCAGACGACCAGGAGAAGCAGGAGAAGGGAGGCGGCAGCTAAAGCGACTGTTACCGAGGGCCACACCTGTCTCAGGTCGTGGGCCGGGATGCATCGTCGTGGGCCAGAGAAGAGCTTCGGTTGAGCTGAGCTGAGCTTCTCTGTCTTCCGTTCGGTTCCAAGCCGAGAAGACCCGTGCCTTGCTCGAAGAGCCCGAGGCGGCGGGAACGGGTAGAGCTTGGCCAAGTTGCGTTGCCGATTTGTTTCGCGAACGTAAATTTTCTGCGGCGGGCGCAAGCGGCGAGCGCAAATCGCAAGCAAACGCGCAAGCGAACGCGCAAGTACTTGCAGCGAAAACTTTTGCCGCCGCGCCCGCAAGCTGCTACTCTTCTCCTCGCCTGCGGCTGAGCAGGCTGAGTTCGGCGCGGCTGAGGCCAGCGCCCCGGTGCCGGGAGGCCCCACATTTTCAACATCCTGCTGCTTCTGCTGAGCGCGCTGGGCTTCGGCGCGATGCACGCCTTCGAGCCCGACCACATGGCTGCGGTCTCGACCTTCGTGGCGCGCCGCCCCTCGCCGCGCCAGGCCGTGGGCTTCGGCATCAAGTGGGCCATCGGCCACGGCCTGAGCCTGCTGCTCATCGGCTCGGTGCTGTTTGTGCTCAAGCGCGTGCTCGATCAGCCCGCGCTGTTTGCTTCGGGCGTGCTCGACCGCATCGTGGGCCTGGTACTGGTTGGGCTGGGCGTGCTGATGCTGCTGCAGCTGCGCCCCGGAACCCTGCACCACGCGCACCAGACCCCGTTCCAGACGCCGCATATGGCCCGCGTCGAGGCCGAGCCCGAGGTGGAAGAAGGCGCTGAGCTGCCGCTGTTTGGCGCGCCCGGAGCGCCGCCCAGCGCCAAGGCTCCGGCCTACGTCAGCCTCAAGAACAGCGATGTCTCGATCTGGATGGGCGTGCTGCACGGCGCGGCGGGAACAGGAGCCTTCGTGAGCCAGGCCGCCGTCGCGCTCTCCAACACCAGCTACGCCATGGTCTTCGCCTACACGCTGGCGTTTTCGATCGGCGTTCTCGCTTCGATGGGGTTCTACGCGGGGATGCTGGGCCGCGTGCTGAGCTGGAGCGAGCGGCGCGGCGCTCAGGTCATCCGCGGCGCGCGCATCGCGACCGGCCTGCTGACCTGCGTGGTCGGCGTGTGCCTC
>JAABUK010001623.1_pt1 | contig 42321 bp, 51 predicted proteins | sample 5559141 | NCBI WGS metagenome assembly JAABUK01 (sample SAMN10711869, study PRJNA513367) | rock metagenome | isolation source: Antarctica rocks | place: Antarctica: Victoria Land, Pudding Butte nord | collected 2016-01-03 | reverse complement strand
ATGGGTAGGAGGGGGGTTTGGAGATGGTGAGGGGCTTGTGTGGATATGAGGGAGCTGGGATGGAGGGGGATGGGGGGTGATGGGGGTTTCTGAGTGGGGCTGAAGTTGGTTGAAGTTGGTGGTAATTCTCCCGAGAGCAGCGGTCGTCTAGAGAATGACCTTGGATTTCTTCAAAACACATCAACGGGTTTCTTTCTACAGAACAGGCTTCAACAAGGGACTTTCGCCAGATGCAAGCTCAATATCGTTCACATGTGCCCTCATCCGACCACTACCCAAGAAAACGCCGCAGAAGCCTGGTATATCGCCGAATTCGATTTTCTTTAGCAGCGAACGAAATATCATCTCAGAACATGTTCGATCCTCATCCTCAGCATCTGACACTCCTCGCCTCTCTGCGCGTCCAACGTCGGTTGCACCGTCTGCAAAACCTGGCTTATGGCCGCTGCATTGTCCTCCCCGCCGAGAATCTTCCCTGTTCCGCGACTGCTGTCCTGGAACCACAGTCTGACGACATAGAGGATCTCGTTTGCGATATGTCTTCGATTCCTGCCTTGCAGAGGCACTTCGTCACGATAGAACAAGCCTTCGAGCGCGGAGAATAATGACTCAAACGGCACCCCTATGTCAATGAGGCTGTCCATGACCCAGGTTTCAGGCCCAACGCCGTTCTGACATTTGACGGTGTAGCATTCGAGAATCTCCACCATGACGGATACAGGAAACATCGTTTCCGAGAGGTTGAGACGTGCACCTAATGTGCGTACTTTCTCACTGACAGCTTCCCATGGCTGAGGCTGGCCACTGCTTACGGTGTCTTGGTGTGTCCGCTCCAGTAAGTTCTGCCATGTGGCCTGGATATCCGTAGGATTCCGGTGATCGGCCGCTTGGTAGATGAGCAGGCAGAGGTCGAAGTAGCCCGCTTGATCAGCGTATTGGTTATAAAGCTAGCACGACCCGTTAGCGGTGTCATCAAATAGAAGCAGTCGAACCTACAAGGCTGAAAGGGAGCATGGAGCCGTTAAGCTCGGCCAAGACATCGGGTCGTCGATCTGCAGAGATCCTCTTGTCATCTCGCAACCGTTGCAGTATGTCACTTTGAATGTTGGCGATGTCCAACAAATCCGAAACCTCACGAAGTAGCTTGTATCTTGTATGTCTCGCAATGCCCGGCGAGTTTGTCGACGCATTCGCTTTGGCTCGACCCAGATATTCAATCCTTCGGTCCAACGATAAAGGAAACTGACTTCGAGCTAACTCTAGTTGGACCATGGCTGCTTCGTGGTTGTGACCGTTTTGGCTATGATACCTCCAAAGCAAATCGGCGTGGGCGATGTCGTTTGTTGCTTTCCGTTCCAGATAGGTCACGATATATGGAGACTGGATTTCAAGCAAGCGGTCCGTTCTTCCCTGAGAGACATACCAATCATACAGATCGGTCTGGAAAGCTTCGTCTTCCGAAGTATCAATAACTTCGTATGCTTCTTTTATCCGTCTGGCCGCTAGCGTGTATTGACCGTCAACCATGCTGGGAGCTTGACTCGAAGCCTGTTCCAAATTGGTAATGACTCCATGTATGAGGTTATAACATTGTTTTCGGCGATCGAATACCCTTGCACGTGGATCCTGTCTATGATGAGCGCGGTCCTACTCTCATGAGCTGTCAAAACGTACCTGTTCTGGTCGACCCTCTTGTATCCAGGTCAGCGCTCGATTGCCCCGATCTTGTTCTTGGGCTACGTCGAGGGCTAATTGGATAGCACCAGCATAGAATTGCATATTTGTGAAACTTTGGGCCGCCCACTGCAGCTGGTCCATTGTAAGGCTACTTGCAACTTGCTTGTACAGCCTTAAGCTCTCGTTCAGCAGATTTCGCCCGGACTCGGACTCGCCTCCCGCCTCAGAAGACCTTTTCAACATTTCCTGAGCTTTGAAAACGATGACATCGTCAGCACTGCAGAAGCTACCACACCGTCTCCGCAAGGCTTCCGCCACAGTCTCGACATTCGAACCGTTGGCGATGTTCCGACTCACTATGGCCTTAACCAATTCTTTCGCCAAGTCCTTGCCTGAGATTGTAGTAAAAAGACCTTCGTAAGTCAATCTCAGAACTTGTTGCTGTATCTCGTTCGAGAGTATTTTCATGATCTCTGCAATCTGTTCATCGAACAAAACCTGCACGAATGCAATGCCTTCAATCATATTCTCAATGAGTACGACAAGCGAGTGCAGCGCTCGGTGCTCGGCTTGAAGCGCCAGTTCCTCTTGCTTTGTCGATGCCCGACCAAGCGCATCAGGCCCTGCCAGACCATCAATGAAGCTTCTATTTGACTTCAAGAATTCCTTGAGCGTGACAAGATCCTGAGAGATCTCTTGCAGCTTACTCATGCTGACGGCTGACAAGATGGACAGACCACTTACAGGTGACAGACTCTGTACCATAATGGCTGCTTTCCATATTGAGCGCACAAGTCTTGCAATGTATAGCGCCAGGCCCTCATGGCGCGGCGAGGGGCGCACACTTTCAATGGATGGTACAGATTGATCCATCATCTGGTTTTCGTTCACATTTGGCTTGCCGCCATGTTCAATGAAGGCCTTTCGAGCAAATTCAAGAACGACCGGATCTGTGATTCTGGCGACACGAGACTCGGATGTGACATCCAGACCTTGACCACATGCAACTGCCAATGCAGTCGATGCCGTCTCACTAGGCCCATACCAGCGGAGAAACTTGTTTATCTGGCCCTCGAGACCCTCGTCGCCGCCTCCGGCTTTGATTGCTGACGCAAACATGTCCACGAGTCTCCTCCTTCTATATGTGTGAACTCCAGTATTTGTTAAAAACGCGACTTCAATGGTGGGGCTATCGAACTGAATTGCAAGCTCATTTCCGAAACCCGTTGGTGACTTTGATGCAGATTTCAAAGGCGACACAAGTCCAATGTCTTCAGCTTTACCCCCTAGGCGAGACCAGAGGCCAAGTTCAGGGTATTTCGGCAGGTTTGGATTTTCCCGAGACCGGGCAATACGGCCAGTGTCAGATGCAGAAATGAACAGGGAGTCAGTAGCCTCGTCTATCTTGACCAAGCAGAAAAAGTATCCCGGAGCATATCTCACGGCCGAGCGCGTTCCAACTAAGGCTCTGGATGTCGAATTCGTGCCTTGACTACTAGGAGTGTTACCCCAAACAGACATTTGGTTCGTGTTTTGCTGGTTCGCTGATGGCCTAGAGGGGTCTATTGGGGGAAATTTGACGAATTGGACCTGCATGCTGGTCGGTGCATTTGACGTATTCATCATCATGGTCGTAGGACCTGACGTGGCGCTCATGAATATTCGACAACCGGTGGATGTTGTCGCCATCAGATGGAATCTCTCTGATTCTTGGGACGAAATCGGCGTAATCGAGACTATTGGGACACTAGAACTTAGGAGTTCGGAGTTAGAACTAGGAGTGTGCCTGATGTCGACCAGCGTCTGTGCCAAAGTCTTCGTAATCAATAGCACAAGGCCGTTATTTGGTTTCATGTGAAAGACTCGTATGGTCGATTTTGAAGAGAGCGTGTATAGAAGACTTCTAGTATCGTCCGCGTCCATTTGGATGATGCGCTCGGGCTGTTTTTTCTGGCCAAAGCTGAGGAGGGGAACTGGGCTGAAAGCAGCGATACTCTTGCCCGTATGGTTAATCTTTGCGCAGCGGTTTTGAAACCATCTTTCTTCTTGCTGATAGGTGAGCTCGTACACATCGTCGTTGCCATAGTCCGAGAAGAATATTCTTCCTGTGGCGGCTGAGCCTTCAATAACGTCTACACTCATTCCCTTGATCGGTACTGATAGGCTGGTCGAGAAGAGATTGACAGATTGTCCACCGCCAGGCGCGGCCTGCGATGCTACTCCAACCAATATTATGTCTGCCGTCGTTGCGATGACAAGAAGGCGATTGATTGTTGGGAGGAAGACGCCGGACCTTGGGGTGACCAATTGCACGGCTGTTATATTATGGGCCTGCTGCTGCTCAAAGCCAATCAGCTCAGGGTTGGGGTAAGTATAGTCCCAGAGGTAGAAAGCATTATCGATCGACACCCAAGCATGGTTTAGGTCCGCGAAGAGACCCATCTTGGTAGATAGCTTCGCATTGTTGAGCTGGGCGAACACTGCGTCCGGTATATTGTAAGACTTGACCTTCTGAAACGGCGCCCATGCTGGCTGGGAGGAGATGTCATAATCTGAAGAAGACACCTCTGTGAAATCGTCAGTTTGCCAATGATGTAGGGCGATCTAGGACTCACGGCTAACGTAGGTATCGAGCGCTGGGTACCGGGATTCTTGCTCCAATGTTAGATTTACCGTTCTTGATGCCCGTTCTATAGGTTTCAACTCCTCCGCAGGAGGCCTCCCGGCTAGCTGCCCATTTTGTTGTCTCTGCTGGGTTACCGCCTGTGTCTGGCCTTGCGGTCCGTTTTGCTGCTGCGCTGCGCCAGGCCGAGAGATTGTTTGACTGGTAAAACCAGACTGATAGTCAAGATTGGGAGCAGGCGTTGCTGTGTAAGCGCCAGGGAGTGGACGTTGTGGCGTTTGAGGAGGCACCCCGGACATGCTCATGCTTCAAGGGTTTTGCTGCACTGTTCTTCCGTCCCCCAGCAACGCTCGCAGAGCTCTCCAATGTCGCGATGGATGTTATGATACCTTCATCCAGGGCCATGAAAATTAGAAAGCCGAAGACGATGTCATAAAACGCGTAAAGCACTCTTACATTCAACCAAGTCAACACTGCCGAGAAAGTGACAAGCGTAAAGAGAACCTCGAACCGACAATTGATAGGGCTGGAGAGCGCTAAATTTTAGTCAGGAACCGCTCATTGACATTTCTTACCTTATCTCCGGCCTGCTGCTTTTGAAGAATCAACTCTCCCTGCTTGTTCCCGACCAGTGCAGTTTATCAGCCCCGCAATGTTCACTGCACGAAGAACGACTACACGGTCAATTGGGCTGTGCCTACGTTGTGCCTATTCTGCAACGGCTTCAACACCAGCTTCTCCGGCGCTGCTGCTGCAAGTTCGAAACGACTTGAAGGTGGCTATGAAGGCAAAGGACAGCTCTAGGTAAGTGAGGTGCCATGGAAGTGACATATTGAGTCGATTAGCTATCAACTAACAATAAGCGCGCTGGATAGACTTGACGTATTAAGGGGTCTCATCTCAGAAGTCACGAATGCCGCGAAGAGCTCAAAACCTGTAAACACGGATTCGCAAATACTGGCTATCATACGCAAAAGCGTGAAAACCTCCGAGGCTGCGGCAGATGAGTTCCGAACCGCAAAGCGTGAGGATTTGAGAGCACGGGAAATTGCTCAGATCGCTGTATTGGAAGAGTACGTTAAGGACAGTAACAGCATGGGGGAGGCAGATATCACCACAGCTATTCAGGACGTCATTGGGAGGATGAGGACAGAAGAGAAGGAAGTCAATCGCGGGAGCGTTATGAAAGCCCTCGTTGGTCCTGGGGGCTCTTTGGCTGATCAAATGGTCGACAAAAGCGAAGTATCAAGGCTTGTTGGAGGCATGATATGATGTGCCGTCGACACTTCAGCCTTGCGCTCTACCTGAGAAGATATGAACGAGCAGCAATGTCAATCCCAATTTGCTGACAGTGTTGCATTCCAAGGGCTCAGATATCGCGGCATGAATTTTCACCGAACACTCTCGCCACGAAGATGCAACTTTCTCCCAGCCTCCCATTCTGCTATGGGAGACAATGGTATGTGGTCACCACTACTTGACTGGTGTATCTACAAGCTCCATAAGCCCTTGACGAGCCATATCAATTGCAAGTATTGTAGGACTGGTCACAATACTGTGTTCAAAGCAGAACAAGGATATTTGCTGAAGTCTGCAACCCAGACCGCTCAATATACATGATTTCAAGTATCTTGTACCGCTCTAGCTCGTGGTATTGTCCTCCGGTTGCTGGCCATCTTGCGCGTTTGCAAACGAACCGAAGATCATGGCCCGCCCAGAATCGGATGTCTCGTGGAGAGATCGCTCAACAGCAAGCATCAGATGAGTGGTGCTGATTACCAACTCTGCTCATAGTAAGTATCGCTGCCAGTGGCACAGGACATTTGCAAGAGAAGTGTGGAACGTTGAGCACCGACCTTTCAATTCCAGCGAGTAGCTGACAGCCTGATCCTCGTCTTTGAGGATCAGGATTGGAGTGTCTCTCCGCCACTGTTTCTCTTTCACCCGTACCTTCAACCCAGCAATCTTATTCTGGTCAACCCAAATCAACTGGTCTGGATAGCCATCTTTATTCCTAGAGCCTTTGACAGATTGAGATTCGGAGGCAAATGAAGTTCCTACAGCTTCGCCCTCTGCACAGTTGGCCATTTCAGCTAGCCAATGCCGCCATATCCTAAGTGTCTTCTTCTCAACAGCGTCGACATTACTTAGAAAAACTCCTCTTCGGGGCCCAAGCTGCACCAGACCTGCGCTGAAACAAAGCTGAGAGAAAAGCTCATGAGCTTCCAAGCTTACGTTTTGCCTGACTACTTCAGCTTCTCTTGTCTGCCTTCTCGATTCCGCTGCCTCGCTTGTTCTCGATCCAGGAATATCGCCTGCTGGATGTGAGCGAACGATGGACGGGTCTGGATCCTTGCGAGTCGGCCGAAAGTGCGAGTACAGCTTTTGAAGAGTCCCTTCACTTGCGGAATGGTCAGCAATTTCATATATCGAACCCTGTCCTTCAATATCGTCACTCAATCCAGGCGTGCCGAGATAATCGCAGTACAAATAGGGCTCTGTGTATTGCGCAGATGGATGATAGCATTCCAGGATAAGCTTGCGATCTTGGAGCGATGCTGCGCGGAGAAGCCGGCCGTGAACGATACGAATAATCAAGTTTTGAAATCGGTGGCTGACAGCTCTGTATTGCAACAATGGTTGGGTTTGAGATTGGTCCAAGATATGAACCAGAACCTTTCCACCGTCAGCATCTCTAGAGCTATTACTATCTGTCCGGTAGGGAAATCACTGACTTCGTTTGGGAGGTCAAAGAGTTGGGTTTTCTGCCCTCCACCCATATCTTCTCTAGCGATACGCAATTCGAGCAGAGATGCCATTCAGCTACGCATAGATCAACGGTTCGTATCCATGTCTTCACCCATCCATTGGCGCCTCTTGGTCTTGCAACAAGCAAGACGTACATTCTCTTGTGTACGGAGTAAAGGGATCTTCCATTCGCGATCGTCTTTTATCTCCGACACTAGAGTAGGTGATATTGCATGTAGCATGACGTTGCATACTACCCCACTATCGCATCAATTCTATGGGCACAGCCGTGAATTACGATTACTTGTTGACATTCTTTGAACAGAATTGACAAGATGCCTGATGCCATACTAGACGACATAAGCCATCGAAGATATAATCCCTTGCGAGGAAGCTGGATCCTCGTTTCCCCCCATCGGACGAAACGGCCGTGGCAGTAGGTGTCCGCTTTCCATAGCCCCCGGCATTCTACATCCTCAATTAATATGATAGAGGCCAACAGGAAGCAGCATCCCAGACTACTTTACCAGACTACGATCCATCATGCTACCTCTGTCCAGGAAACAACCGCGCTCAAGGCGACATCAACCCAAAATACGAAAGCACATTCATCTTCGTCAACGATTACAGCGCGGTGAAAGAGGAGCAAGCAGAATACAAGCAAGCTGATCAGAACGGGAGTACGTTAATAGCGAGATTACAGGGAATGAGAATTTCCTGACCAGTGCAGGCCTCTCCTCGATGCTACTGAAAGCCGAACCTGTCACTGGGAAATGCTATGTCGTGACCTTCTCACCCATGCACAACCTCACGCTCGCCGATCTCAAACCACCAGAAATTGTCCTCGTAATCAGTACCTGGACGCAATTGTACACTGCCCATATCTCTCCAAATTCACCTCTGGCTCATGCAGCGGGGCCCACAAGGCTACCCCCAGCCAGTCACCAGACTCGTTTGTCGCGGCCGGATGCACAATATCGGTACATGCAAATTTTCGAGAACAAGGGGGCGGCGATGGGATGTTCTAATCCCCATCCCCACGGCCAGATTTGGACCACCACTGGGCTACCTGAAGAACCTGCAGCTGAGCAAGAGCAGCTGATAAAGTATCGGCGCGAGCAAGGAGGTGCAAATCTTCTGGAAGATTATGCGACGTTAGAAGTCGAGAGAGAGGAACGAATGGTTTTCAAGAATGATACTTTTGTGACAGTATGCCCATGGTGGGCAGTCTGGCCGTTCGAAGTTATGATTGTGGCAAGACAACATAAGAGAGCGCTCGTAGACTTTGATGATAAGGAAAGAGGGGACCTAGCTGAAGCTATTGCGGATGTGACTCGACGATATGACAATCTTTTTGAAACACACTTCCCGTACAGTATGGGTCTTCATCAAGCACCTTTAGAGGGAACGCAAACCGAGATTGAAGCGAGCCATTTCCACATACACTTCTATCCACCGTTGCTGAGAAGCGCGACTGTGAGAAAGTTCCTGGTTGGGTGAGTGTGGATTGATGCGGCTTTCATTGCTATAATTGACTGACTCTCCCAGGTATGAATTAATGGCTGAGCCGCAAAGAGATATCACACCAGAGCAAGCTGCGGCGCGACTTCGACAGTGTGGAGGAGAGCTGTACCGCACGAGATTACAGTAGCCTCCAGGACGTGTTGGTCGTCCGCTTGTACAGCTGTGCCAGAGCCCTTGTCCACTCTACCGACTGTAAGAAGCCTGGCTCGAGCAGTATTCGGCGACCGGCGTTTGTCCCTTACAAGTTCTTATTACCACCATCCGAGCGGCAAAGCTATCTTATATTCTCCTATTGCACGTAATACCCCCATTGACTGAACATCCACACCAGACTCATCGTGGACACGAATACAGGCCCTGCCAATCCTTTCCCCCAAGCGGCAGTTCCGAAGACCAGCCACTCACTGAAGAAGTGACACCATGCTATCAGATACGTCCATATGGCGAGCTGGTAGAACTGAGGGGTGGAGATATTGTAGGCAGCGTAGAAGCGGATCACAGCCGAGACGAACGTATATGTACCGAAAATCCTTGACGAGAGGGCTGTGAGCTCTTGACCTGATTTTGCGTAGACCTGACGGGTGTTTTTGGGTGTTAGGAAGGCTTGGACTGTGTTTCCGGCAGAGGTCACTGAGATCTGATCTATGTCAGCGACAGGATCCCATGGAAGGGCGTGGGGACAAATTACCAGCAGCAGCCAGTAAGGCAACAAGCCATCATGCTGAGGGAGGAACGACGCCATTGTCCGCCTCTATTGCCTGCACATATATTAGATATGGGTCAACGGTGCTGTGATCGGCCGCAAATTCACACGTTCTTCGCGAGGTTGAAGATGTTCTCAGGGAGATTGGCCAAGCCGCAACCCTAAAGCGAGCTCTGCAGCAATTACAGCCTCCTTACCTCAACATGGCTCCCAGTCTTGATGACCTGGGCTACTTCTACGGAAAGAAGATGGACCAAGCGACAGGTGTACAGGAGTCTTTTGATCACAAAGTGTTACACGCCTTATTGGTCACCTGCACTGTGACCGGCTTCTTCGCCATAGCCCTGTATACTATTCAATTCATGCGGCTCATGCTGAGTCTGTTCGTTCTGCCCGGAAAATCCGTATGCCAGATCTCTATACTTGGTCGCCACGTCAATCGCTAACACACATCTCAGCTTCGTACGTTCGGTCAGCCCTCCAAGACCTGGGCCCTCGTGACCGGAGCCTCCGATGGCATTGGGAAAGAATATGCCCTTCAACTCTCTCGTGCCGGCTTTTCCACTCTCCTCGTCTCCCGCACTGCGTCCAAACTTGATGCCCTGGCTGCTGAGATCAAGTCGAAATATAATACTCAAACGAAGACGCTTGCCATGGATTTTGGCGCCAACGATGACGAGGATTATGCCAAATTGAAGGCATTGGTCGATGGACTGGATATTGCCATCTTGATCAACAATGTTGGAATGAGCCATAGTATCCCGGTACCATTTACGCAAACAACACAGGAAGAGATGGAGAACATTATCACGATCAATTGCACGGCTACGTTACGTGTGACGCAGCTGGTAGCGGCGGGAATGGTCCAGAGAAGACGCGGTCTGATTCTCACCATGGGCTCTTTCGCCGGCCTCTATCCCACACCCCTACTGGCCACCTACAGCGGCAGCAAAGCCTTCCTCCAACAGTGGTCCACGGCCCTTGGTAGTGAATTGGCCCCTTACAACATCAGCGTAGAAATCGTCCAGTCCTACCTCGTCACATCAGCCATGTCTAAGATAAGGAAATCCTCAATGCTCGTGCCGACCCCCAGAGCCTTTGTGAAGAGTGTACTCGGTAAATTGGGGAGGACCGGTGGAGCCCAGGGATGGACTTATACGAGCACGCCGTATTGGAGCCATGCGGTGACGCAGTGGGCTATCGCGGCTTTTGTGGGACCGGGGACCAAGTTGCTCTTGGTATACAACGGGTGGATGCATGGTAATATCCGAAGGAGAGCATTGGCGAAGCAACAGAGGAATAGTGGGAAGAAAGGCAACTGAGTTAGAAGCCCAAAATGTGTTTCAATAACGTTATTTTCAATGCCTGAGGGAGTCTACCGACTCAGAGTAGCGGTTGGGAAGCCGATATTGATTGTGAGATATACTTGGAAAACAACAAACATGTTCACCAAGCCCTCCGTTTTGCTAGCAGAGCGCGAGCGGAACAGGCAATTCATCCGGGAAACCCCTAATAGTACCAGGTCCTTCCTAAAACCATTCGATGTTATGTTTGCCGTCGTAATCCCCACATAAAGCCTACGACATGGCGATATACTAGATTTAGACTCAGATGAGGAATCGGCAATCTTTGATATTCGCATGCCGTATGCTACATTAACTCCGATCTCTTGACATCAACAGCTCTGAGTTTTAGTCAAAGCCCTCAAGGTTTAACGAGGCACTAGGGTCCCGAGAACCGAGGTACCTTGCAGCATCACGATCCGGCTCGGTTTGAGTTCACTTGAGATCCCGTTCTCACAAGTTATTGCTACTTTGGTGTTGCCACGAGAGGAATAGATTGGACTCGATCATGTTGATCATTGGATTCCAGGGTTTGGAGACGTCTCCTACATCGGTAGAAGATGCCCAAAGTTCTTGCTCTCTACTATATGACTGTGGCGCAGAACACGCTGGGGATTTGCTATCGCCGTATGACTTGTCTACCCTGGTGCTCGAAATCAGGTCAATCTCATCATGCATCGCCCACCGTCCGATAGAACGTACTTAGCAACACGGGTGGCACCAAAACTTGCCTTCTAGCATTCATGGCAATGGACTGGCTAATGTTGAGGTTCAAGTACCGAATGAAAAGCAAACGTAACGTGTGGGTCAACAATGTGTGTTATCTGTCGATTTGTCTCTCTCGAGAGGGATCAGGGGCTGGAATTGGCTCAAGGGCCATAAGGTGCAGGCCCTGGTTGGTAGTCACCAAGGGACCCTGAGGCCAGTTCGCAAGCATCCCTAGAATGTGAATAGTGGAAGCACTGAAGAATAATCGTACCTCAGAGCGCTAAGTGGCGAGGTTTGGATCTCAGGTCTGCGATAGTATAGGACTGTCTCTGCACGGTGTGTTGGTGTTGTGATAGCTTGCAAAGCTGGCCTTTCATAGCATCGAGGAGACAAAATTGCCCGACGCTGAGAAGTCGCCATCCGTCAAAGTGCCGGCTTCCCAAGCACCCAAGGTTGCTACCGGTCGTTAGTGTTTTTGCTAATGAATAGTGCATCCGGCATCGATAGAGACGGGATAGAAGGCTTGAGGGAAAAGCATGGCAAGCCTAGCCTGCAGAAAGCTTGGCGACGGGCTATCTCAAGTGCCGCGGCGTGGGAGTAGTGGCATAACTTTGTCCAATGAACTCGCTGCGCTCCTTTCTTCCCCGCTTCGCTTCAAAATCTTTCGACATCCCATAGGGAGTTGCGCCAGACCCTCTAAAATAGAGTAAAGAGATGCGCCCACCAAGCCAACGAACAAGCCTCCCACCGTTCTTCATAAAAAACGTGGAGGCATGTGCGTCATGCTAACATCGAATGGAGTAAGATCGATCCCGCGCGGTCTGGTACCTGGCTTGTGGGGCTGCACCTTTGAAACTCGAAGCTGAGACTGCACCACATATCTGCATTGCTATTATATTGGCCCGCGTGCGAGCAAGATGCTGGGATCTGTTCAATCTCCCACCCGTGACCATGCTGCCTATTCATCTCCTCCACAACAAATGCTAATCACAATCGATAGCACATCGTTGCCCTCAAGCTCTCACACCACTGCAGTTGAGTAAGAGAAGCGAATCACGCTTTGTCTCAAAACTATTAGACATTTCCAGTTCCATTAAACTACTTTACTTTGCCTCCATTTACTTCTACTACTAGACTGTTGCCGAGTCCCGCTAGCAGTAGTCTTCAGCAAGCATCTTCAATCAATCCAGAATTCACCTCTATTCTACTTATCTCTTCCTCCACTTCTTCTGTTGCCTCGATAAGCAAGCATACGGCTTTCATCCTCCACGTCTGGCTTGCGTCAGTGCAAGCCCTTGCCCATGCGTTCACATCTCCGACTGCAGTCTTGACCTTCATCTTCTCGTCCCGTGGTGTCACTTTTTACGACAGGAAGATCCTCAGCAGGATGGTCCGCTACCTCAACCCTGGCGGTTTCAACTTCGGCCCTGAAAACCTCGATGGCTATGGCATATCTAACATCGTCGTCGGCGTCGTCTACTCCATCGTCTTCTACACCGCATGCATCTTCCTCTGGCTCTACCGGCGCCATCCCGTCGTCAAGATGAGGAATGTCCCGCTCCTGCTACTGTCCCTCCTCACTCTACATGTCTTTGCCTTCATGGTTATGGTCGTTTACACCCTCAATGGCGCGTTCCCCTGTCAGGTGGAGTTTTGGTGCATGAATCTCTACCTGCCCATCGGCATTGGCTTGTTCCAGGCTCAGAACCAACAGCTGCTTATTGTCAGTCGTCAGCAGGCTCAGCTTACTGTCAACACTGAGCACTACAGGCCTTTGCTGCCAAAGTCTGGGCGTGGAATAGGTGGTCCTAGATATTGGCTTTTGCGCCTCAAGCTTTGGTGGAAGAACAACAGCGAGGAAGGCAAATATCAGGGCTACATCCTGGTTGCAATCATCGTCCAAGTAAGCACCGAGACCTTGACCGCTGTATCTGATGCACTAACGTGTTGTAATGTAGTTCATTGTCTCTTTCGTTATCTATAATATCTCTCGAAAGTTCAATCATTACGGGGTAGTGTCGCAGCACAAGTCTCCCGGTTTATGCCGACGTGGTTGGGAATGGTAGCTCTGCCGACTATACAATCACTGTGGTATCATATTCTGACGTCCTCACAGGGCGCCGTCTGTGATTTGGCAATTTTCATATAATTGGATTTTCGCTCCGTACCTGCTCTATAAAATCCGCTTGATTCGAGACATCTACCACTGGCGACTCCAGACAATCCTTGCCATTGTCGCTGGGTAAGGTGCTTTTCCATCAGCTCATGAGCAGCCGCTGATCTTGACAGGCTTCCAGGAACACCACTATGGCTCGCAGCAGTATACACCGACAGCTTCGGTGTCGTCAACAAATATTGGCTTCCCGCTATGTGGTAAGCGATGTCCCACTCCTCTGAAACCCTAGGGCATGTCTGATTTCTCCTCCCCAAGGTTCGTACCCGGCATTTATACTATGGAAATTGTTGGTCTAGGCTTTCCCATATACCAGATCTGGAAGCACAGGCGCGCCGCTCGCGAAACAGTCCGCGCTCTCGCTGAATTCGACGCAAAACGCCTCAATTCCCACGATGACTCTACCGCCTCTGGATCACTGAAGACTCGGTCAACCGTCTCGAAACGAGGTAGAATGTATCCAATGGAATCCTTAGACGAATGCTTAGCAGGGAACTATGATGGCCTCCAAGTCTATGCGTCCTGTATGGAATTGAATGGCGAGAACATCATTTTTCTAACCAAAGTCCTTGCGTTCAACAAAGCTTGCCAGAGGGTCTTCCATGAGACCTGCAAATCTACGTCCGACTTCCGCCGCGCTCGCACTGAGATGTTCCGCGTCGGTTTGAGCATCTTCATCAGCCTCATCCATTCGAGCACAGCTTCCTATCCCATTAACATCGAATTTCCAATATACAAACGCTTAGACGCCATTTTTGGCCCGGCAACCACACTGGTCGCCAGACCGAGCCTAAGTCGGAGCATCAGCATCACCACTGCGACTTCTTCCAGTATCACGCCTTGGGATGAGCCTCATGACCATGATGGAGCCGTCTCCGGCGACGAAAATGGCTTCCCGGAAAACTCCTTCCCGATGCAGTCCATGGGCGGTGGCGGTCTTTCCACTCCTTCATCAGCAAAGGTCAAGGGCAACGAAAGCAGCGAGCACATTGTCGCCGTCAGGGCTGGCGAAGCCGAAGGAGTCGCGGAAGGTGTCGGTGCCGATCCGCTGCATGGTGTGACCGTACCCGGAGATTTCGACGAGAGGGTGTTCGATGCGGCTTTCAAGAGCGTGCGATATATGGTCTGGACGGAGACGTGGCAGCGATACCAGGCCTGGAAAAGGGGCCCGAGGAGCCCCAGCCTTGAGAGAGGTCTCGGTCATTGATTGTGTATACATACTGCTACGAATGGTGAAATGTGAAATTACATGTCACAGATACGTCTGAATCGGAGTTACAAATACAATGTCATCGGATATGGCGAAATGGGCTTGCCATAGGCCGAGGCCTGATGGGAATACTTGTACACGGGTGGGAAGCTAGTTGCTTCTGTACATAAAGCATGTGAACCCCATAGCTGGCAATGGGGGAACCGAGCACTACTACATAAACAAAGTTCTAAAAGAATTCCGTCTTTAAACGTCCAAGCAACTACCCTGCTTGCCATTGATATACAATCACAGCTGCAAATTCCCAACCAACCATAAGGTACGCTCATAATGCATGACGCTAAAGCATACTAAAAGGGGTGGCTTCTTCTTCTGACAGCTGACATGACCTAAAGTTAGACATGCATCCCGCTTTTGATACATCATCGCGCGTCTCTTGCATCCCAACCAATCGTTGTGAATGTCTTGCCTGTACCAATCACCTTCCATGCCGCTGTGGTTGTTAGGGTGGTTTCTGAGACATTGACTACTAGCGAGTGTCTTCGAGTGCTGCGAGAGGTGGAAAGGAAAATGGAAATTTCTGCAGGGTAGCGCGGAGGTATTGCCGTTTGCTCTCTCCTGTAGATAGTCAGGAGGTGTTTTTCGGTGATGATACTGTAGTTGTATTGCGCTCGGCTAATCCTTTCATCTTTTCGGGGTTGGGGCTGGCCACCAGTCTCTCGCACAATGTCAGTAGTGGCGTCCTTCTTTCCCCGGTTAGCCATCGTTGACTATCAATCTTGAGTGAGTTGAAGAGAGACTTCGTCGTAGGGAAAGTTCTGTATGGAAGTGGGGCAAGTCTGAGCTCACGTTGATGATTAAGGAGACAGAAGATACTTAGCCTTTGGAGAAGATGGTCATATGAGATTGGGGGTAGCGTGAGAAATGAACAGTGCCATAGGAATGAAATTTTAGCGAAGGTAGCGACGGACGTAGTGTATAGATACCAGTCTCAGTCTAGGACAGCAAGTTCGAGGTACCTCGTCATCGAGTATCAGGCTATTGGGATGCTTCATTGCGGCGACGGCACCGTCGTCAGCACCGGGCAAGGTTGCCATTGTTGCATTGCAAGACAAAGGAAGGGGGTGAACTCACCAGTAACTACGTTCCAAGTGTACTGACTTCTCCCAAGGTATCAAAGTTGCTCGTGTTGCTTTACACTGAAGTTGAGCTTTCCGTTTAGCAAAACTACTGCGAGATTCTCGTGTTGAAGAGGATTGCGATGGCATGGTGAATATTGTAGAATTTCTGGTCTTATCTCGGCTTTTGTCGGAGTTTCTTGTCCGGAAAAGACTGTATGATCATCATCGTAGGTAGGTGTTTTGCTGGCTTCAATTGCATCGTTAGTCTAAAGAACAGGCTTCTTCTTCTTCTATTTTCTCCTGTGTTGGGGAATTAGAGTGTATGTAGGAACGATAAAGCGAATTCTGGTACAATCACAACCTCTGACCCAGCAAAGGGCTCATCTATAAATGCCAGATTATGTCTTCAGAGACTGCTTTTCTGGGCCGGCAACGCATACATCTGCAGAAATGGAGCTGCAACATGCATGAACATCCTCAATTCCCCTCACTGCAGGCTTGGCGGCGAGGACGATGATTCTGACTGCTTTATACATATATTGGCCGTCGCTGAAAGCCACAGATATAAAACGATCATCCTGGAAGGGATTTTATCCATTGAGATAGAAAACTTAGCTTCATACTCTAAGGAGTCTCCATGTCTTTGCTTTCGTGGTTAGAAAAAGAGATAAAAGTTGATAGCACTTTTCTCAGTCTGGCCTTGGCTCTACCATTCGCACCGAATTGTGTCGAAGCCCTGATACCCTTTCTCATACATTGAGTATTAGCCAATATGTCGCGATGGGGTGGATGGCTGGTAGGCGCTTCGGATTTGCGTCATGGAGCATATGGGCTTGAAAGTGTCAGCTGAAGTTGGCTGCAGCCTGGATCCGTAGTTCTGGATATTGGTTGGAACATCAATGGAACACTTCCAATCATTTGAAGGCCCTAAGATGTCAGGGGATGACATCCATGATCCAGTCGTCGTCAGACTACCCACTTATAAGGGAAGGTGCTGGCCTGAAGTGGAGCGGTGCAGAAAGCAACGGTGCCATGATTGCCAAATCGGTGGCCGCCGACCTTCTTCGGCCAAGTGGAGGCACGCATTCGCTCGCTCGTTGAACCTGGGTCAGGGCGGGACCTACATCGCGTTTGGGTACTGTAATTGCCAATGTGACGGTCATATGCACAATATGCTGCACTGGACTGTGTTCCAGCAAAGGTGCAACATAAGGTGGTCAGCCTCTTCGTCAATACATGTAGGTTTCCCACAAAGAAAGACGAAAGCACCGACCTTAGGATCGATCAAGAAGGCTGCCCCGTCTCTTCAGGATGTCTATTGAACCAAGTCCACTCAGCTCGATGCAACGTAAACCCAGAATGTCTGCCGCAAGTCCATACGTTGCAGCCTTCCGCTCGCCCGTACTCGGAGTTGCCTTCGATTCGTCCTTAGAACTACCATGGACAAGGTATTATCTATACCCACGCAGCGACCCGACATCCACCAACGCCATGCACAGACATCCAGATAAGATATAACGCCGTGACGCTGCAGCCAAGCACCGGCCGTGCCTTGATGACAGAAAAGGCTAGCAGATTCGTCAAGAATAGAGCTGCAAGCCATAACCAGACTTATGGGAACGGGTCATGAGAAGCTCGGTTATGGTTGCTTTCGAAGCTCGTACGGAGTACCTTAGATCCTTTCCCTTGCAGGCACTGGAGGCCAATATCCAAGGTCGCCCTGAATATGGGCATCTTTGCGATTGGTGTAGTGTATGTCTCTTTGGAAGGCTGTGACTGGTGGACTACCATTAAAAGACTCATCCAGAGAAGGGGCCAAAGTTACTGTGCCCATGGAAAAGGTGATCATCAACGCAGGGTCACCGTTACGAAGTGATCTCTCCAGGAGAGAAGGCCAAGGGTAGGTTCTCGACTCGGCAGCAAATGAAAGGGAAAGCATGGCGTGGTATGGATCTGAGATATTCTGATCACAATCGTACTGCCCAATGGCGGTTTAATCCTGTACCTGCTCTGCCGGAAGTCTGCGCTGTGTAGGACTGAAGCCTGAAAGGTATCTTCACGACTAGGACACTAGGAGTAGCGGCGCTGCGGGAGGATTTAGCCCCCCTTCGAGGTAGCCATGGCGGGCATCTATTGGCGGGCTGGGCAGTCAGCAACGGCCTCAATCCTCCCCCGGGACTGGCCTAGACTTTAACTTGTTTCGACCCCATTCGGGCGTTTCGTGGCAGCCTCTTGACTCGGACGACACTTCTCGCTCCCACCTCCGCATTGTCTCCACCACCTCCCATCAAAGCACCATGACTCCCTCCTGCAGTCAGCCCTTCCCAGCTCCACCTCAGCTGGTCATCGCCGCACGTTGCTCGGATCCTTATCCGCCCTACTCCTATACCCCCACCGTCATCTGGCAAGGCTAGACGATCCAAACCTGCAGCAGCCCCCAATGTGCAACGGCTGTACCTCGAGATCCTTAAGTGCAGAGCCGGCCCCTCTGCTCGCATTCTTGGGCCTCAATGAGAATCAATAGCCCAGCTTACAAGTGCGCGTGGCCCTTAAAGTCCGCGCCGCCCTTGAAACCTACTCTTCACGAGACGCAGAACTCGAGTCTATTCGAGGCCCGGATTGTATTATAAGGGCGCTGAAAGCAAGGACGCCTTCGCAGACCGACGCAAAGATAGAATCCAACTGACAATGCCCGAGGCAGGTGGGCCGGCGCAACATGGACAGCTACCAGGGAAGGCCAAAGAACCTCCAGAGCATGCTAGTGGGGACAACGAACCTAGCTCGTCTGAGACCCAACCGTCAACGACAGATCCGGCCAGGGCGGCTGCGCTGAAAGCCCGGAAACGAACCAAGACTGGATGTCTCAGTAAGTCCTGTCCACCGTTCCGCTTCAGATCCTCGACTGTTGACATAGTACAGCGTGTCGAAAAAGACGGATCAAGTGCGGCGAGGAGCGCCCTACCTGCAAGAACTGCGTCAAGTCCAAGCGCGAATGCGAAGGTTATATTCCTCGAGTGATATTCAAAGACCCACTCGGTGCCTTTCGTTCCGGTCAGCATGGAATTGCTGTTCGCGCTCCGCACGTTTCTGGTCACAATAGCGCTTCGGGGATATATGAAATCGTGCCATCTGCTCCTGCGGATACCCCAATTGCGCCACGTCTTCCATTGTATAGAGGGCAAGCTGATTATGGCCCCACATCGACAGGAAGTGGGCAGGTCGGGCCGGGTAACTGTTACAGCGCCCCTAACTATGCGTACGCTCCTGTGAATAACGGAACCCATACGCAGCAGTACTCGCCACAGGGTGTTTTTCCTCACTCATTTTTCAACAACACCTTCAATGGCGAAAGCTTTCCTAATGCGCAGGTCAATCACACCTCCTATCCAAGTCTCACACGGCATACCACTGGAGAAAGCGACAGCGGCATTGACATGGGCTATCCTGATTTCCACACCGGTTGCAATCATGGTTCGGAATCATCCACTGCGCGGTCAGCTGAATTTCCGGTTACATACGCTGAGAACCCCACCCCAATGTTGCTGGGGCAAAATTCTTCAGATTCTCAATGGGCAGAAGCTCCGCAAAACCAATATTTGGAGCGGAGACCCTTCGTATCACCGCAAACGGCTCCAGGCAATCCTACGTTAGCCGGAACTCGGATCCCAGATATCGTCAATTACCAGGTGGACAATCAATATCATTTCTATGAATTGCACTCCCAGACTCCCTGGGTGGAGGAGCCAGAGGACGACTACTACGACGTGGATTCAGAAGACGAGGCTTGCGATGCGAAGCACCCTTTCGGAGGAACCTCATCCTACAATCTGGGGCCATTAATAGCCATGTCGGCAAACCACAGCAACGGAGGTATTAGATCGATGACGGACTTTTTGAACGAAGCCAATGTACTTGCGAGCTACTATCCGTCATACGCAGCTTCTCCACTCATGGATTCTCGCACGGCAAGGGTCTTCTGCCATTTCATAACCGCCACTGCACCGACTCTAGCTGTATGCGAACGACGCTCGTCCGACCCTGCGGTAATCTTTTCAGGTGTCCCAGTCCCAAAGTCGCAACGCTCGCTATGGTCGTATTCTCTACCGATGCTAGCTCTGAAGCACCAAGGGCTTCTTCATGCAATGTTAGCTCTGGGAAGTCTTCACATCGCCAAGCTCCAGCAGTCCTCCCCTACGCCGTCCTTGAAGCATTATCACTACGCATTGAGGAGAGTGGCTAAAGCTTTGAGCATTCCAAAGAAGCGAAAAGATGCTGCGACGCTTGCTGCGACGCTGTTACTCGGCTTCTATGAGATGACGACAGCTGAACACAATAAGTGGAACAGCCATCTTTCCGGTGCCCGGGAACTCATTATGGATATCGATTTCGCAAAAATGGCCAAGAAGATAGAACAGCAGAGCTGCAGGCAAGAAGAAACAGAAGCCAAGAGGAGGTACCAGATGTATAATGGCCATATCAATGGCCACTATCAACCTTATGCACACCAAGCTTCGGGAGATTTCCCATCGATGGAGGACCGACATCTGGACGAAAACCTCATCAGCACGATCATAGGCTGGAAGACAAAGTATAATCAGTATGGCCAGGTGATTGATGATAGTGATCCTGGCCCAGCATCCACCGAACCCTTGACCTCTCAAGATGTCGAATATTTTGAGATACAATGCGATCTTTTTTGGTGGTATGCGAAACAGGACATGTATCAGAGTATTGTCAGCGGGAACCGCCTCTTGTGAGGTTAATGCTTCTCCACGTAGGCTTCGACTAACCGGAGTGTAGGTTGTCCTACGATCGCTGGAGCCTATGTCCACCTCGAGCACCGATCGGAAGGCTAGACGCGGTCTATGGCAGCTTGGATCACTTGCTCTTGCTGATGGGTCGGATGGCCGACTATGCAAGCAAAGATTTACCAAGGAAGCTCAGAAGGCAGAGGGAGGCAGAAAAGAAGTCTTCTTACCAGTCTCAATCTAGCGGAAATCAGACAGCTCAGTTCTCGTCTCGGCAAGAACCATCTACGATGCCAAATGGTATGCAGACTCGTCCGATGTACGGTATGATGCCAGATCCCGGTCCTGTCCGTCTCCCTACTGGGTTTGACCAGGCTCAGCATGATGCAATATACGCTGCCCCCGTACCTAGTGAAGATAAATCTTTGGAGACCGCAACCTATGAAGCTGAAGCTGAGTGGGCCTCGATCGTGCACGCTTTCGACGTGTACTTCGAAGCTCTCGGACCGGCCTATGCCCCTCTCGAAGCTGAGCACATGACTCCCATGGCTACCCCGTTCGGCCCAGCCCTCTATTACCGGTCGTACTCCATTGCGTGTGTTCTCAACATGTACTATTGTGGACGAATCATCTGCATGCGGGTAAACCCTAATATGCCACCGGCCGCCATGGCGGCTGCTGGCGTCGCCGCTGGATCAACAGCACACTACGCCAACACAATTGGCCGCATCTGCGCCGGCATTCATCCAATTGACAGCACCGTCTCTATCAATCCCCACCATGGTGCTGCTCTCATGGATAGCTGCATGCCTCTGTTTCAAGCAGGCGTTCAATACCAGGATCCCGGTCAACGCGGATGGACCATCACCAAGCTGCGCGATGTCGCTCGCATGACTGGCTGGCAAACCTCCGCTTTGATTGCTAGTGGCTGCGAAAGAGCATGGATGCGAGCGGCGGAGATGGGTAGAGGTCCGCCATATAATCGGACGATGAACGAAAGCGCCAAGGACGATAGGGTGGCTGGCAGAGGAAGAGATCCGAAGATGATGGAGGTCCCGGCCAAGGATAACAATGATCGCAGGTTCATCACTGTGAATGCAGGAACGAGGGTATACTGGGCCCTAGGTGTCCTGGGCGTGGAAGAGGATATGAAGGGAATGAAACTGGATTGAATGAATATTTAACATTACACCGATGAAGGGGAAGAAATTATCCCCAGGAAAGGGCGATGAAGCGGAGTTGTCACAGCACAGTCGATATATGTCTGGGGGGAAGGTTCCACTAGATGCGGTGGATCTGGAGTCATCACAAGGGATACAATATACATGTATGGGGTATCATGTACGGATCACAGGGGGGAAGTGGGTAGGGCATTGGTTGGCTATATGCAGCCAAGGACATCTCAGTTAATGCTTTGATGCGACACGCAGCGCTCTTCAATTAGGATACACGAATTCGGGTGGATTTCCATGGAATATACACGGCTTGGTGGCGGGTTGGAGAGTCAGTCACGATAATGATGTACGATATACAAAAGGCACATAAGCACTCGTTGATCTTAATTCAGCGTTTGGTATAATGGTTTTATACCTAGATCCTCTTCGACCCCAAGTAAAGGTCTTGCGAAGAACCTCTAATATCTACCACCATTCCTCCCGTTGCGCTCCAAACGCCGCGCCGAAAGCCCTTCATCCAGAGCCGTTTCTTTCCTCCCACGTCAAAACTCCCTCCTCTCACCTCCACCCCCTTCAGTAGCGCTTCCCAGCACAGCACACAGCCTACTCAACGCCACCGTCTCCGTCGCAGCATAATAGTCCAGCGCATCGAGTAGCAATCTCAAATGGTGATTGAAATTGTACTCGTACTTGCCCAGCATTTCGGTTAGGTTCTCCAATTTCTTCGGATCGTACGTTTTCTGTTCGTCCGGTATGGTTTTGTGACGAGAGGTGGACGTCAGGTGGGCGAGGTGAGGCGATGTGCCTGCGAGAGATGGCGTGCAGGTGAAGAGGGTGCGGGAGAGGGTGGAGGTGTATGTGGCGAACATGTGGCAGGCGGAGGTTAATTTGCTGTGGATCTGGAAACAAGTGGTCAGTATCTTCGATTTCTAGGATTGGTAAAGTGTGTGGGGATGTTACCTTGAGGAGTTTCGAGTTCATGAGCATACACTCTTTTAAGCATGTATCGAGAAAATCGACGTGATCTTCCATCAATTCATCAACTGTCCTTGTAGCCTTTTGGAGTCCAGGACGTCCATTTCGATCGAGGTCTTCGCTACCGTTGACGCGTGCCATCAGGGCTTGCCAATTTGGTTCTATGACTTCGGAGGTGCAGTAATAGAGGGTTTGCTGGACGAAGACCAGCATCTTTGCTCTCAATGTCCACGCTCTGCGCTTCCACATCTCGAGCTTTGGGTCTCCGCTCTTGTGTGTCCAGCTGAGTACCTTGTTATGGTCTTCCCAGCTGCTGACAAGGAGGCCTTCTAAATGCCGCATCGATAAAAGATAGCGGAAGAGGATTTGGTACCTGAACACCGTTTTACTGCTGATGACCAGAGACAAGGGAAAAGGAACAGAGAACTTGAATTCGAGCGCTTCGAACCCAGTCATCTTGTCCTCTTCGTCGGAGGATGGCTTGGTAGCGGGTGTACGATATCGCTCAACGCTGTCTGGGGCCGGTTCTTCGTCGAATCCTCTCACGTTGACAACACGCATTACTAGTTGGGTCAAGCCGACATTGTTCATTTGCACCTTGACATCTTCCTTGAATAGGTCCTGGGCCGCTACGGTACCGGGTTGTCGGAGTACTAGATCGAGCAGGGATTGCAGTTTCCCAACATTGACCAATCTCCAGGGCTTCTTGAGCTCGGAGGTGCTGAGGTCGAGAAAGTATGTGAAGAAATCCGACCGGTCTAGGAAGAAATAATGTTTCATAGACTGAAGTCTTGCCCCTAGAGCATGTGTTGTGAGAAGGAGATTCAGCAACGACGAGTTGGCGTGAGCATATGCACCAGTGACATTGTCCAAAAATTGCGGATCATCAAATGATTTGGGTACGTCCTTGACCTCTTTACTTACATCCACTCCACCACATTCTCGCACCACATTCAGGTACTTCCCAGCGAGTAGCACTTTCTCCTTGACGCCTTCCAATTGCGGTGGCACATCATTATCACGAATTGTGTACCTCTTCTCCCAATACTCGTCAGTGTAATCCTCTTCGAGCTTTTCCCGTCTAATACTTTGCTGCTCCTTGATCAGGAATTCGTTGTGGGGATCTTTGATACCGCCATGATGCAGCCATTCGTTCAACATGGCCATGTAGGGGCGACTTGCATCTCGTAGCAAGGTTTGTAGAAGTGCTCTCGCGGCCGGATCCCCTGACATATAAGACAGCCTTTCGGTCAAAAGCCGTAGTACGTTGCCTCCTTTGCACACCTTTTTCGACATACCGCCAGGTGCGAGATCGCCTCCTTCTCGAAGTTGCTCGAGGATGTTATCAACATCGTCAAAGCCATCTACAGAATCATCTAAGTCTTCCTCCAGTAAAGCGTTCTTCTTCAATATCTCCTGGCCCAATGTGTAGAGCTGGAACATCATGTGGCTTGTAGGAAGGGTATGCAAGTGAAGAAGATGCAACGTAAACGAGGGGTTGCTGAGGAGCTGATGTTCTAGCTGCACGATGAGCACAAGGTAGTCCTTGAGTAGCTTTGATATCGAGGCACACAATGCGTGATTGATTGCCCCAAACTCATCTCTACTCTGTACCTCTACAAACGCCTCCATGGCTTTGTAGTAGGTCGCCATTTTCAATACGGATGTTGCGAGATCCCGCAGACTCGGGTCTAGTCCTGGCAAGATGCGAAAGCCTGGTCCAGCCAAGCGGTCTTTTTCAAGAGATGGATTATACCTGTCATTGTATCGTATATACTGTCCCTCGTATCCCATGAATACAAACAGTAAATCCTCTAATATAGCACTTTCCTGCTTATCTGGCGTCAAGTCCTCCAAAGGCTCAGGTCTGAGGGATTCAGGTATGAGAGACGCAAGAGGAGGCATAGAGATGCGGGCGGCTAAGGGAGCGGTGGTATGAGCGATGAGCGAAGCCTGGGGATTCCAAGACGCTAAGAAGTCGCACTCGTCAGCGCTGTCTGAAGATGCCGCTCCCAAGCTTGTGCTCAACTCACGTAGGGCTTTCTTCTCTTCCTTGGGCGCGAGAGCCTGCCCTTCGGGATTTCGACTACTTGGCCGGACGGGCAATCTTTCTTTAGGGCCGCGCTCTTCAGTACCATCGCCTGATGAAACCTTGACAGTGCTCCTCGTTCGGAGCTGGGAATTGTCTCTTGTCGTTAGGTGTACTCTTCCAGTCTGCCTTTCGTTGACCATTCTGCTGCTGCCATTGGCCTTTTGCGCCTCAGACGCGCTCCTCCGGGATGGGGCATTGCTAGCTGAGTCCTCCGGTATCACCTCTCCCGAAGAAAACTGTTGTTCTTTCGCAGCGACACGAGATGAGGGAGCTCGAAACTTTGCGCCGGATGTTGTTGAGGGTCGTCTACTACTTTCGGCTGCATTCCTAGCATTTGCGGATGTTGACATGTTTCGTATCTGTCCATCGATCCTTGTGTTTTCCTAAGTCCGTTGTTCTTCGTACAATCATTATCGTCGTCACGGTGTTGTGTATTGTGGGGTTGGGCAAGCAGACACGGATCGTTTGTGTGGAGGTGAGAACGCGCCCAATTCGCGAGGGTCTGCCTTTCCCAACCCTACTACTATACAAGGGTTTCATTAGTCCAGGACACTAAATTCACCACTAAGAAATGCCAAGACGCTAACGTTTAATTCGGTGGATACTTTAGGTGAGTAGTAGTAAGGTACTTAGGTACTTTAGTCGAGGTAGTTTCATGGCTAGGCGCTTCAGTTCAGCCCTACGAAGTAGTCATATGGAGCTTCGTAGACCAACGAGAATCAAAGCTCACCTTGCGAGAACACCGGTTATCTTCCACATCTTTAGTCAGATATTGAGACCTACCGAGAATTCCAACTGAAAATATCTGTAGCTACAGGCCTCTCGGCTTTTTCACAATGTTCATTGCACGGTCAGAATATGGTATGCCCCATTCCCCAGCTACAATCAGGTCGTTCACCTGCTAATCGTAAATACAGATCGGGGCATAAAGTACTCTTTCTCCATCTACGCTTTCACACATATACTAATCTACTTCCACAGCACATTTTCCCCGGAAGGCCGTCTCTTTCAAGTCGAATACTCATTAGAAGCCATCAAACTCGGCTCGACAGCCATAGGCGTACGTCTAGTCTTTACAAATCTTCTATTCCGTCGGCAGAACCAAAATGAGGGCTGATGTATGTGTTCGTAGATCGCCACCTCCCATGGCGTCCTCCTCGGCGTCGAAAAGCGCGTAACCTCTACCCTCCTCGAAACCTCCTCCGTCGAAAAGATCGTCGAGATAGACTCCCACATTGGCTGCGCCATGTCTGGCCTCCAAGCCGACGCTCGCAGCATGATCGAGCACGCCCGTGTAGAGTCACAAAACCACAGCTTCCACTACAACGAGAGACTGGGGGTGGAGAGCTGTACGCAGGCGATTTGTGATTTAGCGCTCAGGTTTGGGGAGGGTGCGGATGGGGAAGAGAGTATGATGAGCAGGCCATTTGGTGTTGCGTTGCTGATTGCCGGGATTGATGAGGAAGGGCCGCAATTGTGGGTGTAACGTGGGGCACGTTACAGACATGTGGAAGTGCTGATGAGAAGTAGATACCACGCCGAACCTTCAGGCACGTTTTACCGCTATGACGCCAAAGCGATCGGATCAGGAAGTGAAGGAGCACAGGCAGAGCTACAGAACGAGTTCCATAAGTCGCTTACCCTGGAGGAAGCGGAGACTTTGGTGCTCAAGACGCTAAAGCAGGTCATGGAGGAGAAGCTGGATTCGAAGAACGTGCAGCTTGCGAGTGTGACGAAGGATAAAGGGTTCCGAATCTATAGTGATGAGGAGATGTCGGTGGTGGTAGAGAGATTACCTACAAATTAACAGAGTCAAAAGAGAAAAATGTAGCAACGGAAGCAAGCCTATTTCATTGTAACAACAGAGCATTGCAGATGAATGGCCATGTCCTACGTTGCGAAATTCATTGCTGTGGACGTTATCCGGCCATCGATTTGCTTCAATATAGTTCTTGTAAGGCTACCTTTGAATTTCTTTGACCTAGGAGAGGAACACAAGACCCAACCCGAGATGTTACCCTTAGTTGGTAAGGGCACCCCCTCTACATATGTTGGCAGTCTCACTCTGTTCATCGAGTCACCAGTGTGCTCGACACGCATACAGATGTACTAGTCCTGCCTCGTACCAGCCTCGTATTATCATTCAAGCGTGGTTGTCCAGCAGGCCCCCTTTTAATGCAATCCATTGGCGAGCTTGAGGGCGACTTATGTCAGAGCATTCCACAACTTCTGACATTGTCTGTGACCAAATCGTCCAGACTGCGACTGAGGCAAATCTAAACTCTAGACTTTTCGTCGGAGATCAGTGTATATCGTATATTCTGAGTAGAAGGGTGAAAGTCATCGTCAAGACGATACAAAACCTCGGAGTAGCCTTCCGTTCGGCTTGTGATTCGCTGAGGCTAGCTGCGTATTTGTACCAGATCTACGGATGCTGATCCATAGGGGACCCGTCCTTCCTCTCCTGCCTTATGGTCAAGATCATGAGAATCCCCACTGGATATTCTCCATCTGACAGAAGGAGGTAATCAACCTTAGGCTATAGCTGCTGCCCAGAGGTTACCTTTGGCTGGAAAAGAAGTTGGTCTCAATCTTGATCGAGTGCACCGGGCGCTTTTAGAACCTGTTCAAGTCGAGAAATGATCCGAGAACCTCATCGTCTTTGTGTCTCTAGAGGTGCGAAGGGATACGGAAAATCTGGCAGCCAAGGTCGGACATAAGCAGCGATCCCGGCTTGTGATGACGGCATAGACTGGACGAGCTAATTCACTGATCCCTGGGGATAGATACAGATTTGTGCTTTATCGCGGCAATGCTGACCATGGTCGTCAACCTCCGTTGAGGTTAATGGGTTGTTCCAACGGCTTCCCACTCCTTGCATCCAGCCATGTGGGGACTAAAGCCTCCGTTCCAGGGATATAAAAGTTGGCTGTCCGTTTCGATTGGACCGTAGATGCTCGGTGCATCACTAGGGAAGGTTGCAGTATCAGGATTGTCGATCTAGTCACAATGGAAGCCGCTTTACCTGCCGTCGAGGGACGGTACGAGAGCCTCGGATCTGGTGAGCATGGCTATGACAGGTTAACGTCTGGCTTCATTGCACCGCATGACTCGGGTGGACTTGGTGGAAGAGTGAGTGTTCAGCACGCTTTGCATTCAGCCAACACGATCGGATGCTCCAGAAAACACTGCCGATGCTACCACACGTTGCGGGGCATTGGGAGTATGACAAATTTCCATGCTACGGTTACAGCCGAGGATCGCTGCGAGATGGATGCTGCGAGGTGCGCCAGGTTAGACATGAACATGGAGGGCACGACCAGGCATGGCCCGATCAGATCCCCTGCTGGATGGCGGTCAAGCCGTGAGGCTGTGTGTCCCGCAAGTAACGATTGATGCAAAGAGTCAAAGGGTTACATCAACGCTGAACTCCTTGAAACCCAAGGCCATGGTCCTGGAACGAGGCTGCAAAGCAGGGGCGGCACACCTGAGTAGCCGCAGGTAAGGTGAAGAAACGCACGCGAGCTAGCAATTCTTAGCCAATTCCATATGGTAATGTCTAAAGTAGCTCACTGTCTGTCGGCCATTGAGAGATGGCAGATAAGCAAAACCAAGCTTTTAATCATCAGAATGAATTCTATCTTAAGACTAGAAGAGGATCAAACAACTTCGCTGGCAAGCGTCAAACCCAGGGTGCCGTAACCCTTCGATGAACCTGCAAGGGTCGAAAGGAGACTTTTCCGGATAACGCAAGAGACTCAAAGCGGATATAAAACCTGAATGTATTGCAGCCCGAAGTCATGTTATGAGTAGACTAGCAAGATACAATTGGTCGTGCCAACGGTTGGTAGTCCCCCTTCGGGTTTGGGAAACGCAGGCACCATCCCAAGATTCGAGCGCGGGACAACACACAGAGGCCGGTATTGATCCATTCCAAAATCGAGTGCTCACCGGTCTACTTGTGGGGGTGGATCTACCTAGCTTCCACGTATAGCTGCGGCCAGGGTTTAGCCATATGCATATGCGCCATTACGCTCACGTTTGTTTTCGGCGTTCCTCAGTGATACCCTCGCCAGAAGTACCTCCCGGTTCTTGCGGTCCAGAGTGTCTTGATGTGAGTGAAGCTTACAGTAGCGAGCTGTTAGGTTCTGGTCCATCCAAAGCTTAGGTGTCGAGAATTTGCCGCCCTCTTGGTGGTGAGATCTGCCAACGACGCCTAACACCAGGAGACTAGGCAAGATGTGTATGTGCATGTGGGAGACCAAGAGGATATCTGAAGCAGCTTATTTCGATTTGATTTGCATTCTGTGCCTGACATTGCTTTGGACTCCAACTATCATCGCTGGCTGAGAGACGCAGTTGAAGGAAAGCCAAGAGATTGACCACTTGAGAGCATATCAGATGGCGTAGGTACAGCATCATGAACGTGTTTGACAAGGACTGACAACACAACCAAAAAGAGACGCGCGCCCTGATACTACCGCCGTCGACCCTAAATACGAAGAGACCATCACGATACACGACCGGGAGTTCCAGAAGTTTTCTGTCGACCATGCTATACATCTTGTGCCAATTGATGATGTTGTTTAGCAAAGGAGGACAGGGTGACATTGACTTACACTCAGACAGGAAGAGGCTGAGCGACTGGAGCATCAGCACCGTGTCTTCAATCTCATTTTCGATGGACGGCTTGTCTTTCCCCCAATGGGCAACCTAAGGAATATCCTGGATTGTGGTTACGGGGCAGCTTCATGGGCTGTCGAGGTTGCGGAGAATAATCCGGATTGTGAGGTAAGAACTGCCTTGTGGAGCAACAATCGACGCCACTAATTTTCTTACAGGTCATCGGCGTAGATATATCCCCACACATGAAACCAGACGACACCCCAGAGAACTTCTGGCCTGAGGTACGTGATACACGTTCCCATGCCATGAGCAAGAGACAAATCTGGGGCTCTTGTCGAGCCGCATGGAGGATTGCAATACGATGAAAGGCAAGATTGGATTCATTCCAAGCACAACCGTTCAATGATCCTATCCCCCTCATGTTGTCCATGAAACAGCTTTCGATGACCGGCGCCCACGTTGGAGGTGAATGGGACAGGCCGTACCTATCTTGAATTCTTCAACGTCATCTCAGGCTTGCGACAGGCCTGACGTCGAGCTGCAGAGGCCGACTTCTTTTCAAAAATCATGGCCTCAATACAAGGCAAGACTTCGAAGAAACATCACCACAGAACAAGTTCCAGAAACCTTTAGCTAACAATGGCTGTCGCAGCTTGATGACATCAATCGGCCACTCGCATACGGATCAAATACCTTCGACCTTGTCCAATCACGAATGGTAGGTGGAGGAATCAATGCATCGAGGTGGCCATCCTATGTGAGCGACATCAAGAAGTATGCCCTCACGTCCAGCACTAGCATATATCAGCACTCTGTGTGCCGACTAACGATGCTAAAGAGTGTTGAGGCCCGGAGGCTGGGTCCAGATGATTGAGTGCTACTTCATGTGTCAATCCAACAATGGCTCCATTACCGAGTCGCACCATCTGCGCCGATGGAGCAGCAGCTACATCCGATCGCTGGAGGGCATGAAAGATCCCAGAGCACCGTTGCGGTTGCAGGCACTCTTGGCCGCTGCCGGTTTCGTGGAGATTGAGCACAGAATGATACAGCTGCCCCTCTGTGGGTGGCCGGATGGTACGACACAACCTTTACTACACATTCATGGAAGGATTCGCGTATCCTCAGCCCATTCCCAATGAAGTGCTAACATCTTGACATGAGCAGATCCAAGAGAACGGCGGATCGGAGAGGAGAATCGAGATAACATCCAGCAAGCCTTGAGCAACTTGGCAATCTTTCCGTTCACCAGACGATTGGGGATGTCCATCCAAGAAGTCAGGGCTCTCGTGGCAGAGGCATGTGTTGACGCCGCCAATCCTGCTTTGAAAGCCTACTTTCCCTTGTAAGAAATAGACTCTGTCTGGCTTGCCCTGCCCATCAACTAATCCTACTCAGATATGTTTGTATTGGGAAGAAGCCAAGTCAGTGACATCACACACGGGCCGTATCTGTGCCTGGGTTGGTTGGAGGCTGGAAGGTAGCCAGAGTAGGATTGGTTAAAGCTATGGGGTCAACAGTGTGACAGTCGTCAAAAAGAATCAATACGATCGTGCTCTTTGGTTTGTCATACGCGAAGCAAGACTCGAGAACGCTAGGTTCGTACATAGAATCAAGCAATACAAGTACACACAGTGTATGAGTGGAAGATTGAATATCGGACCTTGAAGCGCATGTTCGGTAAGAGGAACGGACGAAGACGCAGTAAAATTGGACTCGACTCGAAGCAAAAGGGGGGGCATGAGTGACCCAGCAGTTTGGTAGCGAGCAAGTAACCTTCATCGACCGGCCCGCCACTGGCCTCATGGCAGGCTCTCATTATGAGATATGGGCAATGAAAGTGGAGGAGAATGCATCTTGTGGTCCATTCGTAGACCGAATGTGAGATATCATGTCTACTTTGGGAAAATCATCGCTTTCATCAACGGTCAAAGGTAGCTACCACCTGATATTCCCTGACTGCGATGGGAACGGAGCAAGACAGCAGAATGCCCAATGACTATGAGATTGCAGAAGCGCCCATCCTAGACAACCCTCGGATTGTGACTGTCATGAGTGGCCAGTCGTCAAAGTTCCGGCGTGATATCTCTGCATATAAACTACGACGGCAGCTACTGTAACGATTTGGCCGCCCACAGATCCATCCGGGCTTGAAATTTGGACTTGATGCTTTCGGGACAAGCTGGGGCGACTAGAAGTACCAAAAGCACCCTTTAGCTTTCCACCTTCCCTGTCAACAAAGCATCTTGGGGAGACGGGAACTCCGGCTGGGACGCTCTAACCAGCCCTAACCAGCCCTAACCAGCCCTGAGCAGCCCTAAACAGGGGTGACTGCATTCCTCAGAGATCACATGTCGTGGGCCGTAGGATAAGGGCTGAGAACCCGGGAAGCGATCCGCAGACGCCAAGCCTGAGCACTACTCTAGTGTCTGTCTCACTTTCAAGCTCCATCTGCGCCCTCGTTATACCACCAAATATCTCAACATGCCTTCCACGCACAAGAAGGATAAGCCATGGGACAACGATGAGACACTGGACAAATGGAAAGAGGACCCTTTCACGCCGGCCGAGGCCTCTGGTACTTTTACCGAAGAATCTAGTTTTGTACTGCTGAATTCTTTATCACCTCTGATACATAATCTGATTCATGGCCTAGGCAACCCTTTTTCCCAAGTACAGAGAAATTTACCTCAAGGAAGCATGGCCCTTAATCACCCGCTCGCTCGCAGCCCACCAGGTACGTTCCAGAGACCGCTACCCGTCGATATCGAGCATCAGTACAGACTGACATGTGAAAAGATTGCGTGTACCCTCGACCTTATAGAAGGTAGCATGTATGTATTATTGACCCTGTTCCTTCTTGATCGACCTCTGCGACTGGATTTTATGACGTGATGCAGAAGCATCCGTTTCTCGAAAATGCTTCTTCACTCGGACCTAAGCTTCGCAAAGACGTCACTGACGCCGAAACCACGTATAGGTCTGTTAAAACGACTCGGAAGACCTACGACCCTGCCTCCATTCTCAACGCCCGCGACCTCATCAAGCTTCTCTCTCGCAGCGTCCCTGCCCCACAAGCGATCAAGGTCCTTGAAGATGGCATGGCGTGTGACATAATTAAGATAAGAAATCAGGTCTCGAACAAAGACCGCTTCGTCAAACGAAGACAGAGGATACTCGGACCGAACGGCTCTACTCTGAAGGCTTTGGAGCTATTGACTGGATGCTATGTACTCGTGCAAGGCAACACAGTCAGTGCAATGGGTTCTTATAAGGGCCTGAAGGAGGTTCGGAGGGTGGTGAATGACTGCATGGCCAACATTCATCCGATGTAGGTACATTCAGGCCAACTTATCCGTTTCTTAGCACATCTTAAGCGTAGAGGCGAATACTGACTGCAAAACCCACCAGATACCACATTAAAGAATTGATGATCAAAAGAGAACTAATGAAAGATCCCGAGCTTGCGAATGAAAATTGGGAGCGCTTCCTCCCGCACTTCAAGAAGAGAACGTTGAGTAAGAGAAAGAAGCCACTCAAGATTACAGACAAGAGCAAGAAACCATACACGCCATTCCCGCCGCCCCAGGAGAAGAGCAAAGTGGATCTGCAGATCGAGAGTGGAGAGTACTTCTTGGGAAAGCAGGCTAAAGAGAGAGCTGCTAGGGAGAAGAGGGAAGAGAAACAGCGAGAGAAACAGGCAGAGAAAAGTGTGTCCAGGCAGAAAGAATTCGTTCCACCGCATGAAAATGGCGAGGCTTCATTGAAGAAAGAGAAAAAGCGGAAACGAAAGGAAGAAGATGGGTCCGAGGTGAAGAAGAAAAAGAAGAGACAAGCAGTAGATGAGGCACAATGAATTGAACATTCGGCCCATGATCATGAGTAAAATATCAGGGGTTTCATGATACATACGGTCCCTTCCTACTAGCGGATACCCACCTCTTGCGTTTATTGGCAAACGTGGTTTCATCGAGTAAGAGAGTAACATCTTTTTATTATAAATCTCAAACGGTGGCATTTTAGCCGTTGATCTACGTTGTGCCATATAGCTATTATACTATAACAACGACTGCGGTGCGACTCGTCTTCGTGATAGAATCACGCCCAAGCCCTGATTTATCTTATCCACAAAACCCCCATCAAGTCGTGATCCCATTGGTATACGTAGCCCTCGTTGTTGGGCCGAGGTCTCGTCCATCTGGTAGTGATTAGCCTTGGAAAGTCATTCCGGGAGCATGTTCCGCAAAGTCGTATATCTAAGGGATCATAGTCAGCTTCGAACCTCTCGAACGACAGACATGAACATCTACCAAACTAGTCCAGCCCCCACCGCCAAATTTGACTGGACTCCTCCCTTTGTCTACAAACCCCATTCCCTCATACATCCTCACCAAATGCTCATGGGACAATAATGCAATGCGATCAGCAATCCCGCTGGTTTCCATTCTTTGCTCGTAGCTCTTCATGAGCATCTTAGCTAGCCCTCTTCCTTGGTAAGCAGGCAATACGCCGAGCGAATGTATACAGATGGTACGACCGTGGTCTTGGTGACCCCTCTTCTCCTTTGGCGTGGAGCGGAGGGTTTCCGAATCCGGTGGGAAGTCCATACTTTCATCTGTTACGGCCTGGGAACTGGTTCTGTTTGCTATTATCATGGCGATGAGAACGGACCTTCGTTTGGGGGAGGCAGAGTCTGCTGGATTCGCCAAGGGGAATGTAGGCATGACTTCGGTGGATGGTGGAGACGATGTTGAAGAGAAGAGGCCGAGGCAGAGCTCGGGGCAGGTGGATAGGCGATATGTAAACTGTGAGCGTTATGAGCGATGTCTGTGCGCCGTGATTGATGCCAGAGGTTACATATAGAAGAATGGGAAGTGTGAGTGGAGGAGTTTACTCTTGGACGCGGTAGAAGCCGCAAAATTTAGATTTATACTGGGAAGACAAAGTGATTAGATATGAAGGATTTGATAGTCAACAATGGCATGAAGGTTAGTGTGGTAATCCTGTCCATGAGGGTATTACAATAGTAGATGGTGGAAGGCGAGATGAAAAGAGGTGATTTCTTTTGGCATGAACGGCTCCGAAGAATCCGAACTAAAGTATTATATGGAAATGTGTCTACCTTTTCTCGCGAGCACCTCTCTTCTTCTGGGAAGACTGCATTCTCCAAGGCTACGCAGCTTTCAAGATCTGACTGCGACAAGGTCTGTACGTAGGGATGGAGATTGTCCTTCTCATCGGCGTTCACTTGACTACCTCGAAGTTGCCGAACACTGGGCCCTGTTGACTCGTCTCTATGTATCGTGAATTCTCGATAGCCATCATTGCCGGTTGCAGTCGCAACCTCGGTCCTGTCCGGAGTAGGTGTTGAAGGTCTGGGGCTTGCCACCAGGGAATCATCTTTTGTATCCGACGTAAAGAGGTCTCGAGGCATGATGCCACAATATGCAAGAGATATGTAGAAAATGGGAGACGTTTGGCCAGATATCGGGGATGACGGTCTAGACTCTCAGCGTACAAGACGCCAAGTTCTTTGGTCTTATTACCTGGTCTCGTGCAGGTGCAGGGCTTCGTCATCGATGCTGTCAGCCATTGACTTTGGGATACGGATACACGGTGCTCCCGATCAGAAGGGGCCGTTCCCTGTCCGCAGTAAGCCATGCTCGGTCTTCAACTGACGAGGGACGGTGTCAGGGTGCTGGCGATGGCGGTCGGTGAGTGCTCCAGCTTCCTAGCGCTAGGCCATGGATGGATTCACCTACTTCTCATCTTGCCCTAAAGGGCTGATCATCCGGAGCGTTCCGTTTTCCTGTTCCGGGGTTCAGCTTTGGGGCACTCTCGGGTCCTAGATCGCTAGAATACACATGAACTCTACTGTGTACTATTCATCCCAAGCACTACAATCTTTTCCGCGACAGTACCTTACATAATCGAAACATGTAATTATGGAGTTATTAGCGTGGACAAGAAGTAGGTGTGGACGAGGTGCGGGTGAAACCTTCCCCTCGTTCCATATTTTATAAGATTTACCTCACTCCTTCAGCCAGGCTGCTCTCCGAAACACTCACATCTGCCCCGTTGACGGGACGGGCCCATGCCCCATTAGTCAAATCCGATGGTACCTCAATATCATGATTACGAGCAAATGGTAAATGGTGATGACTAATATGGTCTCTCCATCGTGTGAATGCTGTCGAGGCGACAGTGCTTGGTTCGTCTAATACTTGAGCCTCCTTCGACCTCCTTCTATAGCCTCCATGCCTCCGCTAGGCCTGCATTGAATGCCCTCATTCTCTTGGTTCTCGTATGCTCGCCTCAATCCTTGTTCCCTGCGAAGCTCGGCCAAAAGTCGGCTAGCTTCACGACGAAGCCCCTCAACACAAAAGACGAGTCCCACCATCATCAAAGTGCTCCACGCCAAAGGAAGAGGCCTTCGCTCTGTGGCGCTGCTTATCACCGTCTCAGTAGTATCATCATGTAAGACCCGTACGATCTCTTGGGCCTACAACGCTGAAGAAAAGTATGAAGGCGGATCACCATCTCTTTGGGGACTATAGACGCTCCCCAATACAACATTGAGCAGGACTTCCTTACAAGTGATGTGAGCCCGGACATAACCATCAACGACCTCAAGGCCTACATAGAAAGTGAGACGGGCGTCCGAAGCAAAGATCAAAGAATCTACTACAATGACCATGAGCTTGCCGATGGATCAAAGACCCTACAGCAATGCCAGATCACCGAGGACTCCATGCTTGGCTTGCAAATTAGAGCAAACCATACGCACCCTTTCAATGTTGGGTCGCAGAGACCGGCACAGAGCCGGGCGCCTGACCCGGAGACGTATCGTCTCCGAGTCTTGGGAAACCCTGCAGAACTTGCCCAATTACGAACAAGGGCTCCAGATCTTGCAAATGCGGTCCAGGATCCTGTCCGTTTCCGGGAAACATTTGAGGATATGCTACGGCGGCAAGCCAGTATGGAGACTGAGAGGCTACGTCGGCAGGACTTACTTGCTGCGGATCCTTTCAATGTTGATGCCCAACGAGAAATCGAGGAAATGATTCGAGAAGAGCAGGTGATGGAAAATCTACAAAATGCAGTAGAGCACAATCCTGAAGGTACCGATGCTCTCAACTTACGATCCCACCTATATGCTATATGATATGCTGACGCATTACCTCGCTAGTCTTTGCAAGAGTACACATGTTATACATTCCCGTCGAGGTCAATCAACACAAGGTCAAAGCCTTCGTCGACTCTGGAGCTCAAACTACCATTATGTCTCCTTCATGCGCTGAGAAGTGTGGAATCTTCCGTCTTCTGGATAAGCGTTTTGCTGGTATAGCTAGAGGAGTAGGGACGGCGAAAATCCTGGGTCGAGTTCATTCCGCCATAATCAAAATCGGCACGGCATTTCTTCCTTGTAGCTTCACCGTCATGGAAGGCAAGGACGTAGATCTATTGCTTGGACTGGACATGTTGAAGAAACACCAAGCATGCATTGACTTGGCGAAGAATGCTTTGATTATTCAAGGAAATGAGGTACAATTCTTGGGTGAGGCCGAGATTCCCAGAAATGATGAAGTCTACAAGGAGGAGCCTACGATCGCAGGGCCTGAGGGTACCAGGACTGGTGCTATATCAGGTACCGTTATACCAGCAGGCGCTCCAGGCTCGAGTGGTAGTTCCACAGCAGGACCATTCGTGCAGCCAGCCTCAAGGCCGCCGGCACAGTCAGCAGCTAGCAACGCACCGCATGGGCAGTCAACAACTGGCCCGGCGTCATTCCCAAAAGAGTCTGTTGAACAATTGATGAGCATGGGGTTTTCCAGGGAGGAATCCATTCATGCCTTGGAGATGGCTGGTGGCAATGTCGAAATGGCTGCTGGATTTTTACTATGAACGCATCGATAGTTGCGCACGATGCCGAGGAAAGTTTTTTGCATAAAGGAGAGCGTGCCGTTTATATCATCAAAAGAGCATCGTGGGTCATACTGAATTACGCAGCATACGCATATATAGAGACGACCTGAGAGCACAAAGCTCTAAACGACTACAATTGCAGCAAGGACCTGCTGAGAGCCTCTATGGGTATTCGGAAGATCCGTCTACATCCAGCACTCAATGAATGTTTCCGACTCTCTCAAACACTCGCCCCGTATCTCCTCTTATATTCCTCCACCCTCAGCATCTGCTGTTCATCTCCAGATTCTCCCAGCACCCCAATGAGGTCGTTCAGATTGATGATGCTCAAAACGGGAACACCATAGTCCTTCTGCACCTCTTCAATAGCACTCCCAGAACCCTCATCGTTCATCCTCTCCATCCGATCCAACGCGATGACCACCCCTACCAACGTCCCACCCTGCTGTTTGATGATACTTATAGCCTCCTTCATCGCCGTTCCAGCTGTTATAACATCATCGATGATGACAACCCGTTTTCCTTTCAGCGGTGCTCCCACAATGACGCCCCCTTCCCCGTGATCTTTGACTTCTTTCCTGTTGAAGCTGTATGAGACTTGTCCGAATTTGGCCTCGTTTAGTTCGGCAAGTTTGTCTACTGTAGCTGTGGCTAAGGGGACGCCTTTGTAGGCTGGATGCTGTCAGCGTTGTTGTTCATGAATGGTTCTAGGATGATGGAACAGGTCTGGAGACTGCATAGAGATCAGACAAGATTTCACGATTCCTCGACATGTTTCATGACTCGGCATGTGGCCTTCATATGGCAAAAGACTCGAAAAGACGTACCCTGGAAGAATACGAGGTCAGCCGTGCTACTAAAGGCAGAAAAGGATTCAGCGATGACGAGTATTTGAGCGTGACGCCAGATAACAACTTCCCTGAAACGACGACTGTAGACGGGAGGAGCTTTGATTTAGTCAATTTTTAGTCATGCATAAGTGGAAAGATGGGTGGTCCCAGGGGCTACGGCCAGTACTTCTTGAGCAATCACGAGACCGAGCCAAGTAACGAATGTCGAAATTTTTGGGCCTGAACGTTTTAATGGTAGCCATATCATGCATGAATGGTGAGCTGAATGGCCTCTTCGTAGAGTCCACTGCTCCTCGAACCTAGTCGTCATTCCAGAAATGGGTAGCAATAGCAACAGTATGGCTTCAAGATAACGTACCGGACCAAACAGCACATCAAACTCGAAGCCTGGATTTAGGGAGATATGGTGCACGAGGGTCTGTGCGAACGCAGTAGAGATGGAGCGGAGTAGAGACGCGCTGTAGAAGAGCCCAGCATTGAAGAAGTACGGTGACTATTGGATATATTTGAATCAGCATGGGGTAGAGAGACGAGCTATCAACAAAGTGGCAGCTGATCGAGAAAGCCTTGTTAGATGCTGTGGCATTTGGACCTGGGTGTAGATCGCGGAGGAAGTCTTGATACAACTCAATGAGTGGAAGCTTAAGATTCTGATCAAGGGGCCTGTGTGTCTCTTCTAAGCTGTCCAGTACAAATTTGCTCAGAGTGTTGCCCTCTTGACTCCAGCAATCACATACAGAAAGCCTGCGCTCATATGGTCCCACAACCAGAGACGTACCTGTCGTCCACTTTTGAGAGTAAAAGTCCCGAAGGTGAGGACGGACGCGGAGAGACAGGATTGCAGGAAGGCGGATTTGTAGGTGGGTAGGGCGCTGGTGGTGGTAGGTTCTGGGTCATGAGGAATCAAATCGTCTACATCCTCTTCTTGGGCACCATGCTGAGGGGGAAGGTCCCCAAGAAGAGCTGCCATTCCAGCAGCAATCAAGTTTGAAGGGCTGATAGTGGCTGGAACTTGGGAAGCGCTTCGGAGGGAAGTCCTTCGGTGTCCCCACTCTTGGCGGTGGTTCGAGGTGGGGGTGGCCATGCGGAGAGCGAAATTGGCTTGAGCACATCACCATTCAATGAGAATCAGCAATCCAGTGTCCTTGACCCCATCGGCTCAGCAGAGTCCCCACCTCGGAAGAGTCCTACATTCGCAAAGGCTCGGACAGTAAAAGTTCCTGAACGCCGAGTTCGGGGGCTCTGCAGAGCGTTCGAGACTGTGCCGATTGGCTGCAGTAGTCGGGAGCTTTTCGACCCTCCGTGAGACGCATTGTATACTCTACTCTCCCAGGAAAAGCCCAATACCGTGGTGCATGTCGCGACAGCTAGTAGACCGGTGGGCTAGGAAACGATACTTCGCAGAGCTCTCGTGCAAGTAAAAGCTAGAGAAGTCCAGCCTACGCTTTGCCGGGGCCTTCTGAGTGACGGGTATTCGTCTGATATTGGTAAAGGGTAAGTCTAAGACCCCTTTGAATTCCCTCTAGACGGGGTCTTCGAGCAGATGCTGACGAGATGTATCAAGCTTCCATTACAATGCATATTAGCAAGAAGCTCGCGGAGGCGGAGAAGGCGAGGGAGCCGGTGTTCTCCTTCGAGTTCTTTCCTCCCAAAACAGCCCAGGGTGTGCAGAATCTCTACGACCGTATCGATCGCATGCATGACCTGGGTCCGGCGTTTGTCGACGTAACATGGGGCGCTGGAGGCAGCAGATCCGAGCTTACGTGCGAGATGGTCAATGTTGCGCAAACAACCTACGGCCTGGAGACTTGCATGCATCTGACCTGTACGGACATGGAGAAAGAGAAGGTCGATAACGCGTTGAGATCCGCATTTGCAGCTGGGTGCACAAATATCTTGGCTCTACGTGGGGATCCTCCGCGAGAACAGGAGACATGGCAGGCCGTAGAAGGTGGTTTCCGCTATGCTAAAGACTTGGTGACATATATCAAGCAGCGATACGGTGATCATTTTGACATTGGAATTGCTGGGTATCCTGAAGGCTGCGATGACAACAGAGACCAAGAGATGCTGACGGAGCATCTGAAGCAGAAAGTAGATGCCGGGGGAACATTTATCGTAACCCAGATGTTCTACGATGTAGACAACTTTTTGGATTGGGTCAAGAGAGTTCGGGCGAAAGGCATCACTGTGCCAATCGTGCCGGGAATCATGCCTATTCAGACGCATGCTGCATTTGAGAGACGTGCCAAGTTTCATAATGCTGTCATCCCGCAGCATTGGATAGATGCTCTGGAACCAATCAAAATGGATGACGCCAAAGTTCGTGAGGTTGGTAAGGGATTAGTTGCCGAAATGTGCCAGAGGATCATCGACTCTGGTATCATGCAACTACACTTGTACGTATCCTGATCATCATGGTTTTACGCTCACTAACCCTAGCCCAGCTATACTATGAATCTCGCTCAAGCAACGCGTATGGTGTTGGAAGAGCTTGGTCTTGTATCAAACGATGGGACGCCAAAGAACAGAGTTCTGCCATGGCGGCAGTCGCTCGGTCTCAAGCGGAGAGAAGAAGACGTACGGCCAATCTTTTGGAAGAACCGAAACAAGTCTTATGTCGCCCGAACTCAAGACTGGGATGAATTTCCCAACGGCAGATGGGGCGACTCTCGATCACCAGCTTTTGGCGAGCTGGACGCTTATGACATTGGTCTCAGAGGGACGAACGAGCAGAACATCAAGCTATGGGGTAAGCCCGAGACTGTGAGAGATGTTGCCGATATCTTCATACGTTACCTTGAAGGGAACCTCGGCAGCCTTCCATGGAGTGAATCGCCGATTACGAGTGAAGCTGATGTCATCAAGCCGGAGCTTATAGACTTGAACAGGCGTGGTATGCTCACGATCACATCTCAGCCATCCGTAAATGGCGTGAAATCAAGCCACCCAGTACACGGTTGGGGCCCTCACGGAGGTTATGTCTATCAAAAAGCCTACGTTGAGCTCCTTGTCTCACCTAAATTGATAGATGAGCTCATCGCTCGTATCGAGAAGGATGTTAACATGACATACTACGCAGTCACCAAAGACGGAGATCTGAGGACCAATGCCCCTACTGAAGGCCCCAATGCCGTCACTTGGGGTGTCTTCCCAGGAAAGGAAATTGTCCAGCCTACAATCGTCGAGACAATAAGTTTCTTGGCTTGGAAAGACGAAGCTTTCCGCCTCGGCACAGATTGGGCAAGATGTCATCCAGCACTGAGCCCTAGTCGCCAGGTGATTGATGTGATTATGGACACTTGGTATTTGATCAATATAGGTAAGTCTCGATGAGCACGGATGCCTTCCGTATTGTTAACATAAAGGAACAGTGAATAACGACTTTCACGAAACGCACGGTATCTTCGGCCTATTCGATGGCCTCCAAACTAAAGACATGGAAAACCCTCTTACAGTCCCATCATCACTCACCAACGGTCACCAGACTAATGGTGTCGTTAACGGCAATGGCATTGAGCACCATGACGCCAATTCATTTTCAAAGCACTAAAAAACGGTAGCTCTTACTTACCCCAAACCTCCACCCATGAGCATTCTTGGACATGTTTTCCCACCTACATTAAACATCGATAACAAATTCCAGTCGCAATTTCAACACAAGATTGGCATAGCGCGTGGGGTTTCGCATAGCATTCAACATATGGGGGGCAAATCGATGACCTTACATCGAAGGTTCAAAAGCATGTAGTCGGGCGCTTTCCATCTCAACGATACCATGAGCGAATAATGTAATGTGCTTCATTGAGGAGGCATGATGCCATTCACGAGATCTCAACGAATCTCATGACTATAAATATAGAACGAGAGCTTCGGCACACAAAAGTGCCTCGATAGACATAACAATTCGTTTCCAATTAATCCTGCTGAACCGGATTTTTGTGCAGTCTTAGTTCAGATATAGTGGGCAGTACGCAGTCGCCAGACTTACAGTCTTCCGCGGGTTTGAATTGGTGTGATGGCTACTACTCTATCTTTCCTCCCATCCTCTTGAACTTACTCTTCATGTCCAATGGGAGCTTGCGACCCTGTCAGCTT
>JAABUK010001622.1_pt1 | contig 42328 bp, 34 predicted proteins | sample 5559141 | NCBI WGS metagenome assembly JAABUK01 (sample SAMN10711869, study PRJNA513367) | rock metagenome | isolation source: Antarctica rocks | place: Antarctica: Victoria Land, Pudding Butte nord | collected 2016-01-03 | reverse complement strand
TCCAATCTGAAATATTTTGCAGTCATTTTTGAAGTCGTAAGTCTAGATACTGGTGTGTATATATATCATCAATAGATAGAATGGAACAGATTCAAAAGGCTACCGATCAATCAGTATATATAGATTAGTTTCTATGAATTGCCCTGCTCATGTTTTGAGAAACTCAATAGCAGCAGCAGCAGGAATTCTCGATTCATCGCCGAGGATTCGCAACACTTGATGCATCCGGGGGAAAGGGCAGGCATGAGAATGCTACCGGTAGAATGTGAGAGGAGATTAGGATTCAGATGGGTGGAGATGAGAGATGACGAGGAGCATGCAGACTACATCCGCTGAGCAGCGGAAAGGGAGTCAATGGTGAGGTGACACTGCAGGAGAGAGAGATATAGAGATGATACCCAGAAAGGGAGAGAATGAAGAAGAAGGGTAGGAGGGAAGGTTCTGATATCACGTAGAGAAGGAAGAGGAGGAGGAGGAGGAGGAGGAGGAGGAGTGAAATTGGTGAACAGAAACAGAAATTGGGTGTAGAGGAACGATAAGTTAGGCTTGGTGAAGGTAGAAAAGGGACCTTATCAAGCAGGTAGATGATATCTGGACACGCCATGCAGGTGGAAATGTCAGAAGGAATGATTTTCATTGAAAGCCCGTTTTGAGCGCGACGCTTTTCTTGTTGCGGTGTCGATATCGATCGACAATAAGCAAGCAAGCAAGCATAGTATGTGGTCACGTTTCCAGAGACTGGCTGCCATTACTCCCATGTGATTCCCACAGCGTCCAGCCCTGTCCGGTCTCATCCCAAAGTGGCTGTGTACGCCGATCATAATACCATTGTAAGACGCTCCGCATCTTCTGCAATCCTTCTTGCCGGCTCAGCCCCTGTCTCTTCCGAAAGTATGGACGTTGTTGCCCATAGGAACATCTTCAGTGGTTTGATGGATCAGAGTCGACTCCATTATGACCTGCCCTCCATGACTTCAAGTATGCCACCCATAACGAAAGGCTGTCTCTGCTCGGCGTCCTCTTCTGTTGGCCCGTCGAAGATACTGCTGCTGGCTGCAATCGCAACCGGGACAGCGACGATAGGTCTGGGTTCCATCAATCCCAAGCCCAGACCGACACCTTTGACGTTCTGGGATAGAGATTCTTCTTCGAGGAGGGCGAGATCGGTAGCGGAGGGTCGTCGGCTCAATAGAACCGGGCTGTTGGTGTATGAGTGCAGGGAGCGGGGGGAGCGTGATCGTGTTCGCGTTGTGGTCCAGGTGCGCGAGCGGGTGAAGGCTGCGCCTCGGAAGGATGATTGAGGAGAGGCAGATGCTGAGGTGGTGGTGGAGGACGTTGTTGAGTCGGTTGAAGATTGAGTGGTGTGCACTCTTTGGGGGTGGTTGAAGCTGGTCGTGAGGGAGGTGCGGAGAGCGGTGAATGGGGAGGGGAAGGGCGCTGGAATTCGGCTCATTGTGTCGGATGATGATTCTTCAACTGTTGTATCGAGGCCTTCGAAGAAATTGATCAGATGTGGTACGGCTTTGGTAAAAGTGGCGGTGGGGATGGGAGGGAGGAGGAGGAGGAGGGAGCTGGTTTTGTTGGTGGTGGTATGCATTATTGATGATGACTGCTTCTGACGGCCAGCTAAGGCTTGAGGCAGATGTTGTTTGGTAGTGGGTAGAATGCAGTGGTCTCTGCCAGATCCAGTCGGGTTTCGAAACAGTGTGGGATTCGTTTCGGTGGGAGAATCTGCCCCTACAGGTTTGAGACAGAAAACGAATGGAAGGATTCGGGCCTCAAACATAGAGAAGAAAGGAATGGAAAACGCGAGAGAGAAGGACGGTTTCTCCCGATCGAACGACAAACATGCAGACGAAGGAGGGGATGGGTTCAGGAAGGGATGAGAAGGAATGATTGCCAGTGAGGTCTGGTAATGCCAGAGCCGGCACCAGCACGACGACTAGCTTCTCCCGGGGAGCACAACTAAGGAGTGATACGCGGAGAGGCTTGATTTGGATGAGGAGGAGTAGCGTGTTCCCAGGCAGCCCATAGCAGTCGGTCCCATGGTCCAATTCTTGCACGGCTCGTCTCTCCTGGAGGAGAAGCAGGTGGGGAGAGGTTGAGGGGAGAGGTTGAGGGGAGAGGTTGATTGGAGTGGGTGGATGAGTGGCAGATATCCGGAGAAGTGGGAAGTCTTGGCAGGGGTCAACGCAAACGCAGGCTTTGGCCAGACGCGTGCAGAAACACTCCCCGTCGCTCATCCTGGCACAGCACAGGCACACTGTGTTTCAGACACATTCATTCCACACCAGGACTGCAGCATGCCTCCGACACTACCAGCTGCAGGTCACTGCTCCCCCCCAACTAGGCCGGAGGGCCTCAGATCCTCCCTGGGCAGTGGAAATGATGGACTCCGCATCGTTGATCTGTGGTCAGGAGTCCGCATCCAGGGTGGGGGGCTTGTGGAACGAGGGCGTCGACTGAGAGAAGAACAGCGAGAGGCGGTCGACCGATTCTAGAACTGTCTGAGATCAAGTGGAACTAGATGCCTGGCTTTCTGGTTTCAGATCGCCTTGCCTCGGAAATACGCGGGTCTTGTACCGCAACGTACGTACTGCATGGCCCGCGGCAGTGGAGAGGAATGCTGCAGCCCTCGATGTCCACTTACCAACGGTGGTATGGCTGCATGACCAGTATGGGAAATTGCATTGTGGTGCCTCGCGTCAATGATGTCCGATGGCTGAATGTGCACGTATGTCCCGAGGAATCCAATAGGCCAGGAGAGGTGGTCAATAGTGGCTTGCAGGATACACAGGAGTCCCCTGCTGGAGCCCACGTCGTCGACGGTCAAAATAGACCTTGTCCAACACTGCTCTTCGCCCATCCGGATTACTATGTCTATGGTGTGGTACAGTTTGAAAAATCCCCGTTTTAGCCAGCTATCTCTTCCGGCCTCGCCGCCCAAATGCATCATGAAACTGCCGCCTTTTGACCTGAGATCTGGGTCGATAATATTCAAAGAGAACTCATGTACAGAACATTTGAATCGTGAAGTGGAAAGAAGTGAAAGCAACGACGCAAAATAGTATATCAACATTTGGTGAAAACCTTGCCCATCTCCCCTTGGGTATCCCTGACGCCACCTGTATGATAAATTGACGTACGCCGTCTCTCAAAGTGGGCGACGCGTCGCACCACAGCCTTGTTATGAAAAATTCGTCAATGGTCATTCGCGTTCAAATCGTCAGGTCGTACACCGCCAGCATCAGCGTTGAGACGGAGAATTTGGCCTTCTCATTGTGAAACTCCTTCGGATACTCTCGCCCCACGCGGAGTTGTCCAGACTGTCCAGCACACCAAGGGCGCTGACAGAGCTTCCCTGCGGAGAATGGCCGGGGCTGAGGTGCCCAGGTGACTGTGAACGGCGCCCACGACCAGCCCCGCGATAAGATGTCTCCACAGAATGCAGGCGCTGCGGTGCTAGATGAGGGCTGGCACTGGGTGAGTACTGGAAACCTGTTGGTGAGTTGCTTCTCGAGTCTCTTCTACGAAGAGACGTATCGGTGGATGAAAACCTTCCAGGATCAACACTGCTTGACGAGGACCCTCGTTCTGCCCCCCGAGGTGGCGTAAAAGGAGCAGGCTCGGTGAAATCTCTTGGTAAAGTTCCTCGGCTGCCGTCGACGGGGTCATCCGGATTCTCAACAAAGATCTCGGGGACAGATATCTGGAGCGGCCCGCCCATACGCGAAGCTCTTCGTGCAGCCATCTCACGGCGAAAGCGGCGAGCCCAGTATACAGTGTCGAAAAATCCAATGACAATGTTTCGCCGTACGGCTTCTTCCACTCTTTGCAGTCGAGCACGACGCCGAAGAAACTCTTCCAGCCTGACGTCTTGTTAGCGACTGCTTAGTGTTATCGGAGGGGGAGAGACTCACCTTAGACTCTTCGTGTCATTAATGACGTTGTAATGAGCGAGGATCATCAAGAGAGAAGTGAACGAAATGCCTCGATCGGGGTTCGCTGATACCAGGATCTCTTGGTAGAATATGTTCATTCGTGCTCGGCGCTGCCGAATCTCGGCGACCGGGATCGTGCTCAGTCGTTCGTTCAGCATGTCGAGATCCACACCTTCAACAACTCTGCCGGAGCGGGTGGACGAGCGTGGATATTCTCTAGATATGTGCTGACAATCATGTAGAATGCTTCGCACCGAGTAATTGCCACTATAGATTCCCATTTGGAAGACACCAGACAGTTCCTATCCGTAGTCAGCCAGAATTCCGAATACGAGAGAAACAACCTACTCTGAGTAACTTTGGAAAAGCCTCCTTGGATATGTATCCTGTGCCATTCGGATCGAACTCAGCCCACGCCTGTTTGTATCTTCGGATCTCTTCTCGAGAGATCACTGAAAGGCCACTGCTACGCTGATAGACGTATGCGAAGCTTTCGAAGATCAACGAGACAAACAGAGACACGAAAATGTACATGCTGATGATGTTCCACGAGATGAAGAGCGTTCGAGCCCACACGGCACTGCCGCAATCGCTTTTAAAGAAGCTTTTGTCCTGCACGCAGTACGGTGGCTCCAGTCCGGCGAAATCTTCCATAATCTGATTCCAGCCTTCACCGCAGCTCATTCGAAACAGCAAGATCAGCGCTCGAGGAACATCCCGGAAATTTAGGCTGCCATTTTCCATTCCGCCAAATCGAGTGAGCCCGAACGTCTGGGTGAACGCAATAGCGTAGACGAGAAATAGAACCACCCAAGTGGCCAGAAGGTTACCGATCTTTGTCAAAGAAGCAGCAGCAGTCTTGAACAATTGGTCGAGCTGATTATTCCGAGGTATGAGAAGAAATGCAATCGAGACGAGGAAGAGTTTGTGTAGTTGATCGAATGCTCTGTTACTGTAGCTCGAGAGGGTCACTATCGTCGTGACGAAGACGCCAGCAACGGCGACGATCGAATACAGGTCCCAGGAGCTACGTCGAAAGCGCTGCCAGGAGAGCCCGATGATACGAACCACGATGTTGAGAATATAAATGATCGCAAACACCAGGAAGAGAAATTCTCGCAGTTTGTCCCACCAGTCCACTGAGGGGTAGAACTCGATGATTAGCAGGACCAGATGGAGAAGCAAGACACCTGTGATGAAGCGCTGCCATGTGCCATGCTTCTGTACTGCCATACGATAGCACCACCGTTGCCACGCGTGGCTGGTTCTACCTAACGAGCGCTTGGACGGAGATATTTGGCGAAGAAGCTTTCTCAATTCCAACCAGGACCTCTGATCTGCTGTAAGAAAAGCGACTCCAGTTTGCTCTGTGTAATTGCGCATGAAAACAGACACGAAAAGGGTGAGCACAAAGACGGAGCCGAGCAAATTGAAGATTATGAAGAAGACTGCATTTCCTTGGGCAGCAAATGGCTTTGGCTGAGTGCCTTTTCCGGCCATGCTCATGGCACTCCACATAACGTCGGTCCATCCTTCCTGGGACACAATCTGGAAGAGTATGAACAAGGAGTTGCTAAAGTTATCAAAGTCGTAGTACGGGTTCGAAACTTGTCTTGGGGCAAGAACCGTCCAATTGTAAGGCGTGGATTGGTACTCACCAGCACAATTCGACAGCTCCTGGTACCCGAAACCGCTGTCGTTGCAAGACTCCATTTGACCGTTGAAGAGGTTGAGGCCGAGGATGGCAAAAGGTATCAAGAGGCTAATGGATACAAATGCAGAAGAGACGACCTTCCAGCCACCAAGAATGATGACCGAATGAAAGGTGTCTCGCGCACTGTCACTGACGTTCAGCAACCTTAACGCACGAAGGGCTTTAAAGGCCCCGACAGCCCTTGATATGCCATCATCTCGATAAAGTGAAGTAATGACGTTGATCCACAACGTGACGAGAACGATTCCATCGATGAACCCCCAGGTGCCACGGAAATAGGCGTTGGGAGTGAAGAAGAACCCGTCTGCGATCACCTTGATGGCTGCCTCCAGGGTAAAGAAGATTGCGAAGCTCATGTCGGTCCAGATAAACCAAGTTCCGAAATGGAGGGCATATCGATCGAAGTACTCTCGCTGGTAAAGTGGGGTAGTGATACATGCGAGCAGCACCATAGCCACGATCGCGACATAGACAAAGGCTGAGACTGAGTACCACACAGGTTTGTAGGGATCGACGCCCTCTATTCTCTGATCGCCTCTCCCGGGACCAACGATTCTCTGGCACACTCGACGGATCGGATTGTTCGGCCCGAAGATGAATAGAGACACATTGTATCTTGGATGCCGTGTCAAGTATTGACGCTGCGCTCGTCTTCTCTGCTCGGCGGCTGATAAGACTTCCTTGGCCATTGCTTGAGGGTCAAGATCTTCATAAGCACGCGAAAACTTCATCTTCGAATAGAATGGGTTCTGTTCTCGGTGAGAATTTAGGCCCGTGACCTTGCCCCAGATCGCTGAGAGTACTCCTGTACCAACAGTAGGGACCGGTAACCCAGGTAGGGGCATGTCTGTCGGACGACGAAGTGGGGTGTCATCTTGTTCTTCAAGGAATTCTTTGACCACCGCTTCTTTCAGAAGCATCTCCATTGTCGCGGGCCCATAGTCCAAAGGATCCCTTCTTCGCATCGAGTCTCTGCCAAGTCTGAGTATTGAGGAAAGTGAAAGGTTACCGTGAGAAGATCCGCTCAGCTCTTTTTGCTGCAGGAATGCCTTGACCTGCTGGAGTCGTTTCTCATCTTCGGACACCTCGAAACTTTCCTGAATGACAGCAATAAACATGTTAAGAACGATGAAGTTTGCCAGGATGAACCACATAATGAAGAAGATTGCAGCTAGCCACGCCGTATTGGAATGAACATCAAACTGCGTTGCGTTGTACATAAGGCTTGTCCAGTTCTCGCTTGACAGGATTTGATACATTCCGATGAAGGAATTGTAGATGTCAAAGAAGGTAATGTGAATGGTCATTCCTGCTGCGTCTTGCGCTGGAAATTCGCCTCGGAACAGCTGAGAAGCCAGGATGGCCGTGAGAAATGTGATGAGGAACACAAAGACGATGAGGTTAAGGAGACCACCAATGTTACCAAAGACAACCATTATGAGATCGCGGGTCACACTGAAGGCCAACACGACTCGATAGATTCTTGCCACTTGAAACGCACTCAGCCATGCATATGCCTGACCAGAATTCCGAATCGGGGGTAGTTGTATGACGGATGTCACAATAGCCAACAAAAGGTCAGCCCAGTTACGTTTGCTGTGGAAGAAGCTTCTCCAATCACTTGCCAACCTCAAGATTATTTCAAGGAGCAGCGCCAGAGTCACAACAATCTCTGTGTTGATGATCAAGTTTCTTCGGTCGTCGCCCATGCTAGAACTTCGAAGACATTGCACTATGAGTCCGAGGACGATGACTGCAACCCATAGCCAGTAAGTCTTATCGTATAAACTCCTCAAAGGAGAGACTCCTTTGGTCACATCCTCATCAACGAGGGTCTCCTCGATCAGCTCGGTGGTAAACGCACTTCTTTTGCTCTCCTCGCGGATGATCTGGAACGACGACGTGATGACAGCAACGAGCAAATTCATCAACCACAAGCTCATTATGACAACGCATGCTGCAAAGAAGAGTGCAGCCGCGAGGTAGTCAGTTTCCGTGAGGTAGTACAAAAGATCCGAGAAAGTATTCGAGCTTATGATCACGAAAACCAATTGAAGTGAGTTTGCAGCGTTGTCGAAGCTGAGCGTTCCGTTGTAGGGGTTACCACCCTCAACACAGAGAGAACCCTGGGGGCAAAGATAACCCTTATGTTTTGCCGTGCCATTTCGTCCATCAGCGGTTCTCCAAGGCATAGGTTCGCTGGTTACTGCGTCCAGATGCCCACCGCAAAACTGTATGTTTTTAGGCGCTACGTTTTGTGGATAGTCGGGCAGACCGTTCTGTCCTATCCATACGCAAGTTCGGCGCAAGCTGGATTTGAAGCTCTGTACCCCAACAATGGCGAACAGTAGCCAGAAGAAGCTGATGAGAAAGGCGACATTGACAAGTAAGGGGGCAGCCTTCTTCAGACTTCGAAGTATTACGGATGTTCCAGACGTCAAACCCAGTAGTCGCAGAATACGCAAGGCACTCAACATGCGAAAGACGTAAATGTGCCGATCGGATTCGACGCGTGACAGAGCCAGAGCGAAGGATATCCAGAAGGAGACGACAGCAACGAAGTCTAGCCGATTAAACGAATGGCGAAGAAAAGCTCGCTTAGCGAGTCTGATTCTCTGTTGTTGTCTTCCATGACCGGGCACCTCAACGCTTGGCTGTAAGCCAGTGAAGGAGCGGATGATGGAGGGTTGAACAGGCGCAACAGCTGCCTTCTTGGTGGACCGCTGCCGCTGAGGCGTAAAAAGACTTCGTCCTTGATCGATTATCGCTTTCTTCAACCCAAGAGATCGATCAAGAGTACTGTATTCTTTCGGATTCAAAATGAAGCCCGAGACAATGGTACGAGCAATGATTTCTAGCGTGTAGATTACAAATAGCGCAAACAAAGCATAGTCTGTCTTCGAGGTTCCCCATTTGTTCGATCGAGGATCAGTGTAGACAGACTGAGCCGAATCAACAGCTAGCAGAATCGTCTGTATCACGATGAGGATGAGGATCAGGGGTTCTGTGACTGGATGAACAAGCATTTCGCAAAGTGCCTTGCGTATCTTGTTTTCTGCCCCAAATACGCCCATTGACTTACCCTTGAGAGGATTTGGGGGGATCAGTAGACCCTGCCTGCCATATATTTCCGCCTCTGATGGAGGCTTTTCGATAGGGTTTGATGGACGCAGTTCTGCGTCCATAGGATCATGGTATTCATCGCTCATCATGGCCGGAAGTGATGGTGGACCTTCCAACCTTGACGAACCGACGGACGATTTACGTCGAATGCTCTGCTCAATTACCTCAGTGTCATTACTCAAATTCACTACTCTTTGCGACATCATTCGGAGCATCGAATTAGCCCTTGCTATGGGAGAGACCGACGCAGACGGAGACTGAGATCTCGACCTTCTCCCACCTGACACGGACGAGAACCTACCGATCCCACTCGTGGTACTCCCCATTCTGCGGAAGCCCTGTCCTTCTTCCAGGTTAGGAAGGTCGTCTCCTAGCCTGGAACCCGGAGACCGCCGTGGCGATAGCCCAACGGATTCACCGCCAGTCCAGTGCATGCTTTGCCTCTCCCCTTGTCTGTCATGTTGCTGGCCACTAGGTGTGTTTGTGTTGGTTCCTATCGTAGGACGAAGATATTCGCCTCCAGTCAGGGGCACTGTGTCTGCGTCACCTGGCGGAAGCTGATCATCGGGTGCAAAGCTTGGCCGCCGAGCTGCCTGTGAGTAAGAGTCGTGGGCAGCTGTGACGTTTATTGTTGGTCTGATCGGTTCCTCACTCGCACCTCCTCCAGACGGGAGCCATGATGGCTCACTCGGTCCAAAGCTTAGACCTAGGGAGCTGGTAGCTGCAGCAAAAGTAGGGAGGTCGTTCACTGGAGAATGTGCATCTTCGTTCGATGCATATGGGGAGAGTTGTAGTCTGGATGGGGCAGGTCGTGGCTGATCGGCATCATATCTATCAGGTGGGCTAGGGGAACTCTCATCCAACCGTTCGTATCCGGAGCTGTGTGTTCTCCCAAAGACGCTTCTCCGAGCACTGCGCACACTTGTTCGTCCACCACTTCTTGAGGTCGGCGAATCGTCACCATCTGGGGGTCGGGACAAGTCTTGCAGAGGTATTGATTGCGGAGTGGACACTTTCGGAGGGCTGCGATCCCCAGCGGCCATGTTGAATGGCGTCTCTATCGCCGTATCCACATAATCAAATCATGAGAGTTCCTCTTCACCTGTGTTGCGTCGAGCCTTTGGCGGAGAATGTCAGGCGCAGATATGAGCACTCATCGGCGTGTCATGCGTCTAATATGCGACGATTTGCTCATGGATGGAAGTTGTCTCGCGAACGCAACGCACAGGTTCTAGGTTGGTATGGGAGTGCAGCGCTCGTAGTTGGTGAGGAAAGATGGCGGAAGTTGCGCAGCGCTCAAATGCTTCAGTTCTTCATTTCAATGGAGCTTGAGAGACGAGACGAGAGGGTAGGGTAGGACGCGCGGTGAGACTTAGGGGCACCATGACTAACAGCAGCATGACTGGCAGTTGGCCTGTGCAGAATCGGGTAACTAGGTCTGTCAGAGTGGTCTAAGTTAAGCACATGCTTCAACTACTCGCGGAACAGCCTCCGTACTTGTCAGTTGTGCCTACCGCAGTGCACACAGAATGTCTGAACATCGTGCATTAAGATGAACCACGACAAAAGAATCACAGCAGCATCGGTGTTGTACGTGAGATTGGCCTATTCAACCTACATCCATCTGATTTTTGTTTGGAGAATCGGTCTTCCTGACGTGTTCCTGAACACCATTGAGAAAGGCCTGGACCGCATCTCCTCCGCCTAGAGGCACTCCCCCACGCCGCATAAACCCCCCATTTGGAACAGCGATATTGAGCGCCTCGCTAATGCTCGGTAGTCCACCATTTCGCAACGCAATTGTCAGACTGGACAGGCTCTGCGAGAATTGCGGAGATCTAAGGACACGACGGAGAACGTCTTTCTTCTGCTCTAAGCTCAGAGCCTCCTTGGCAGCATATGCAGATGAAGTGTCAACGCTAACGGCTGCTGCATCATCAGCCTCTTGAGCCAGAGTAAGCAGGGTTGGTGGAAGAAATTTCAGAAATCTATCAATAGTGCTTCCATCTGCTGAGTCGATAAGCGGTACAGTGGATGCAGGTGTGAGGAGGTCCGCCAACGTTGTGAAAAGATTTCCTTGAGGGTTTGATTGACCTGGTTGAGGGGCTTCCATTGATTTTAAGAAGTTTTGAATAATTGACGATGCATCTGTGGGGGCCGCTTTTGCGCTGAGAAGCAGCATCAGTCAGAAACATCTCGCCTAATGATGCGGAGGGCATCATGGGAACAGTACCTACGCTCTCCCGCCATCTGCACCCCCTTCTCGTGCCTCCTGGCCCTCCTCTCTTACATCTCCACCTGTGGCATTGGGGCCAGCGCCGCCATTCCCCCCCCGATGATGGTCCGCGTCATGATTTTGGCCCTCAACATCCTCCATAGTGGCATCATCGTCATCGTCCCCAGGCCCATTCTGATCGCTCGGCAAATTGGCGATAGCTTGTTGCACATCAATATCCTCTCCCTGCAGAAGCGTATTGACAATCTGGCCCAGCTTCAAATCTCGAGCACTAAACCAGGCTGGATCACTGGACTCATGTTGACTTCTTGACTGTAGCCAGAACAGGTGCCGTTGAGAGCTGGAAGTGAATTTGAGAATGTAGATCCTGCCATTAGTAGGCTTGTTTGGGTTTGTAGGACTTTGAGAGCTTGTCGGTTCATAGGGAGTGAATGACCCATCGGTTGGAATCATAACAAGATCCAGACCGGGACTGTCTAGAGGAGCAGATCTCTGTCGCCAGCAGAAATGCACAAGGTCGTCTTCCAAATAGAGATAGATGTAGCCAGGATCAGGGAGAGATTTGACTCGCGGAGGATCTGTGGAGATCTGACAGGTTCACGCGTTAGCACTGCCATGTCGGGAAGGAGCACCAGGTGGCATTTCGCAAGGAAAAGGAGCTTACGTTCAGTTCACAAACGCCTGCCTTGAAAGTGATTATGGGAGAAATAGACATGATGTGCGAAGAACCAACACAACGCCTGCGAAATAGCGGGATCAAGGCGCCTTCACGCTTAGCAATATAAAATGGAAAAGATCTTGGGTTGGATTTGATGCCGTGGCTATGGCAAGATCTGTACTCAAGCTTACATAAAGTTTCGCTCACCGGACTGCTTCGAAGCGGCGCAGAGAGCGTGGAACCTGATCTGGTTTAGCGCAGATCATGCTTGGCATTAGGGCTTGCGCTTCCCACAAGATCCCTATCGCATCACTCCAACCGTGATAGCAGTCGTCCACAACAATTCACCAGCACCCTCTAACATAACTCGGAGCCTCTGTTGCTTTCTTCCCTTTCTCTTCGTCTTGTACCACAATGTCGGCGGTTCTGGAGGCTAAGTCACAGCACCAACCTCAGACGAAGAAATTCGGGAAGCAAGAGAGAACAGTACCACACAAGTCGCAGAAGGCCAGCAATTGGTACCCTGCGGAAGACCAGAAGCAGCCGAGAAAAGTGAGCATATTGTTTTCCACAGAACGTCGTTGAGTTGCAAGCTATTCTTCGGCGGCTTTCCGCCTACAACATTCATGTCTCCCATCCCGCCGTCTTTCCGAGTCATGCATGTGTTCAACTTGATATTGACAATCGTATTCCTCAGGCTCGAAAGTCGATCCATCCCGCCAGACCTCGTCCCTCTCTCCAACCCGGCACAATTGTCATCCTCCTCGCTGGCCGCTTTCGAGGAAAGCGCGTAATCCTTCTCAAACACCTCTCAGAAGGCACCCTCCTCATCACTGGCCCCTTCAAAATCAATGGAGTCCCTCTGAGAAGGGTCAATGCCAGATATGTCATTGCGACCAACACCAAGGTAGACCTGAAGGGCGTGGACGACAAGACATTAGAGAAGATCTCCGAACCCAATTATTTTACCAAAGAGAAGAAGTCGGAAAAGGCGAAGACGGAGGAGGCTTTTTTCAAGCAAGGGGAGAAGCCAGAGGTAAAACTTTGGGCTTAATGCCTATTGAACTGTATCCTAACTTTCTTTCACAGAAGAAGAAACCGACGAGTGCCCGAGCGTCAGACCAAAAGACAGTTGACAAACCTCTTTTATCAACAATCAAGAACGAGAAGTTCTTAGCTAGCTACCTTGCAAGCAGCTGGAGTCTGCAAAAGGGTGACAGACCACATGAAATGAAGTTTTAGGGCGACCGCTGGATGAGAGTTGAGCGGTATGGCGTGAGTGGGACCGAACGAGGAGTGCGATGACGTGGTGCGGGCGGCTAAGCGAGGTTGCGGTCTGGCATGCTCGAGAGCAATCCAAAGGGACAGCTGCGGCAGACATTGTGACCCAGGCCAAGAAACGTGAAGACAGCCAGCCAATGGGCTGATCCGTTGGGAGCATTGCACGATATTGCATTCGGCTGATACAAATACTCAGGAGTCCTCCAGGACTTACCACGTTGACAAATGGACTAAATCATCCGTGATGCAGAATAACTTGACAGGGTATCTAGCACTTCAAACATCAAGCAGCTACATTATCCAAAGCCCCAACCAGAAAATGCGACCCTCGACCAAGGCTCGGCAGCTTAGGTTTCTCTCCTCCGCCTTGTCCGAGCCTTCAATTGTCCGCCATTCTTCTTCGCCTTCTCAATAGCCATATCCATCTTTCCTTCCATATCATTCTTCTCCGCCTCAGCCCTCAAGTCATCCATCACATCAGCTCCTACCGTCGTGCCGCATATCCAATCAATGACCCCCCAAGGGCCAAAATTTCCTCCCCCATTACTGACCACATGCGCGTCTGCTCTGCGCGCAATCCCTCCGAGTATGAAATTCGTTGGCACAGTCGAATATCCAGAGTGTGTGAACGTCTCTTCCAGGCTGACCAGAGTCAAAAATACGACGTATGTCAACAAATGGAACCTGAACAGCAGCGCTGGCCCGAATGTCGGAATGAAGCACCGCAACAGGTAGGCGACCGGATGATCATATGACGCCGACATCGGAAATGGCGCTGATAAAGAATGATACCAATGCTCGTGATACTTCGTGATAGGTGACCTCGCATCGTGCAGTGCAAAGCGATGGAGCACGTATCCCAAGCCCTCCCTAGAAAGCCAGCCCCTGAGCAAATCCATAAAGATCCCCCACGGCATTGGCAGACTCGTGGTGACTTTGAGAGCGCTCCTCATGCCCAGGAAGCGTGTCAGCAGGACCTCGACGCCTGCCTGGACCAGAACGCCCAGGAACAGGTTACCGAGAGACCACATTACCCTCTTGCCCACCAGCAAAACCCTCTCGCGTTTTGCATTCTTCAGCGGTAAGCCCGTGGGGCCCATAGCTTTGAGGCCCTCGGCTGCGCCTGGGAGTAGCGCGTCAAAGATGAGGAAGAACGTGGTCGGAATGAGATAGAATAGTACCCTGACAGCGAGTGTTGCGATAATCTCGACGCGCAGAGGCGGATGCGAGAGAACGAGGGTGGACCAGGTGAGGTAGAAGAAGAGGAGGTTGAGGGAGGTGGAGTATGATGTCATGGTTGGGATGAGAAGGAATGAGAGGAAGGGTAGGGAGAGAAGGGCGTCCATTGCTGTGCGGAGTGATATGTACGTCGAAGTAAGAGGCGACGTGACAGTATTGTAGGCGGTGGACAGAATTGAGGGGGGTGGAGCGCAGGCGGGAGGTGTGACGGCTGCGGGAAGGAATTTGGATATGGCGCACGGCAGGTGATTGAATGGATTGAGACTGTACATTGAATAGGTGAGTGCTCGATATGTACAGAGTATTGTAGGAAACAGAGTGAGGAAGAAGGAGACGGAGAAGGCCACTGATTTCACCTGCAGAAGCAAGTTTGTAGATTTATTTGGTCGATGAGTTAATAGGGCTGAAAAGTGGGGAGATCCTTGGCGCCGGGCTCCACAAGCGCTTGGCATTCAGCGAGTTTTAAGTCCACGACAACATTCCTCATTGCTGCCACGACCCAACGACTTTCGATGCAGGATGCTTCAGTCGACTGCCCAGCGCGTAACAATGATATGCGTAGGCAAGATGACTTGGACACGCGGAGGCCGCCGCCGGGTGGATCATCTGTGCCCGGGACAAGCTCCTCGAATTCATAGCTTGGCCAGCAGAAAGCAGTTTGTCGTAGCTTGGTATGGCCGTCCTGGCCCAACATCTATCGGTACCCGCCCGGCGAGGCAGAGAAGTAGTCAACACTCGCAGGACTGTTTGGCTGCAGAGGACTCTTTTCGGAGCCGAGCAGTCGAGCGCTTCTCTTTTCAGGGACCGTGTCCCCCCTTACAGTCTCTGCTAGGTCTGGAATGCTTAGACCCAGACCTGTGGCTGTACTAGGTGGTTTCAATTTTGAGCTTTCCACTCCTTGAAATCCAACAGCCTCGAGAACCCTTCTGAGCGCATCTCCCATCGGGTCTAGCGCCATCAGAAATTGAGCAAGATCTGAACAAAGCTCCCAGTCGTCCTTTTCCCTAGCAAGGGTCATGAGTCTGGTTACATAAGCTTCAACGTCGTCCTCGCCATTGTTGCTTTCTCCATCATCTTCGACGAAACTCTGCAGCACAATCAAGCAGCCAGTGGCAGTCTTCAAGTCATCAAGCTGCAGGGCCTGTTCGAAAAGCACCGCTGGTGCTGGAAGGTGAGCGAGGAGTACGGGCCAAGAGGTAATCTCGGTCTTACGTATGCATTGTACGATCGTGGAAAGATAAGACGACTCCGAAAGCGAGCTGTACAAGAGCGCTAATACCATGGGGAGAAGAGAATCGCTTTTGTCTGCATTCTTGGGGCGAGAATCTGCCCCAGTATCCAGAACATTGTGTAGCAAGATTTCGAGAGCGTGAGGAAAATACGACAAATGCTCATATTGGTGAGCCAAGGCAAGAGCAGCAGAGGAATCCTGCTCGGCTGAAAGGTGGTGCTGAAGAAGATAAGGAATGAAGAGATGAGTTCGAATGGGTGTGCGGAATTGCGCAAATGGCAAATCACGTCTTTGGAGAAGGTCTGACTCGATCCCAAGGACGACGCCTTTATTGAGAAGTATTGATAACGGGTAGAAGTCTATTGGGACTGACAGGAGTGAAACAGTATCAGTGAGCGACCCTTCGAGCGCCATGCGAAGGACATCACTAACGTCACTCCACATGCGCAGATCGCTTCCACTAAACGTCCAGAGCGAGTCTCTCAGAGTATGATGGTTTGCCATTCCATTCACTCCATGCCCAGAGGACGGGGTGGGTGGAATAGATTCGTCTCCCATGCTTGCGAAATTAAAGAAGAGCTGATCTCGCATCAAGATGTAGAACTCAATATGATGAGCAACCACCCGCATGTCGTATCGCAGACCACCATCATCCGCGCGAGATGGCTGCAGAAGGACAAGTTTGTCATCCACCAAAAACAGTACTGAAGCTAGCGCCACATCTTGCGATGGGTCTCCGTTTCGAAGCTGGTTTTCCGGCAGTATCCAGCTGACTGAGCGCACGCGAGTTGGCGCTCGAACTACTCCATGGAAAGCAATCTGTCCAACCTGTACTAGATTAATGCCCTGCAATGTAGTGCTTATGACATAATGATAGAGCACGTTCTCAGATGTATACACCAAAAGTGAATCCTCTCCAGAGGGCCCGAGGAACACCACGGACGCAGGCAGAATTTCGAGATGCAGCATGCCAGATTGTCGCAGGTCAGCATCACGCGAATATGCACGTAGTTCATAGGAGCCGTTAGATTCGGTTGCAGCGATGAGAACATGATTGAACCAGCACATGCCTCCTCTGACTGTGAAGGAGTACTCTTCGTCGGAATTGGCGAAAGTTTTCCATCTTCCACTGTGCACACTGTAGTGTGCTAAACCTCTTCGTCCTGCTATCGCTGCGTAGCGGCCATCTTGTGATATGACAGAGCATCTCACGGGACCATGATTATGTAGGTATACTGCTGGATACTGTGCGTGATGCCAAAGTGATGCCTCGCCAGATATAGAAGTCAGATCCGGCAGATCATGACCTTGGTACATGATCAGTTCTGTTGGCGTCTGAAATAGAGCCCGCACCAGGTTTGCGCACGAGAAACAACCAGCAGCAGCACTTCGCGAAAAATCGAGTCTCCAGATTCGATGGTCACTTGGAGAGGTGAGAAGCAGTTCAGATCCTCCAGCAGTCCAATTGGCGGTCGAAGTCCCAGCAAGCCATCCTTCTTTGTTCGTTTCCAGTTGAGCCCTGTTGGCGGTGAAACTTGAGACGCCTGCTTTGCCAAAAACACTCCACGTTGCCCACCCATTTTCGAACCCAACGAAGAGGCAGTAACCGTCTGGCGAGTAGGTGAGACATGTCAGTCCTCCAGTAGAGGCGGGAGAAGCGACCGCAGCGATTCTATGAGAAAGAAAGATGTTGCCAGCGTAGTCTCTCACTCCATACACCAAAAGCTCGCCATTCTGGCAGCCGACTGCGAGCAAAGAAAACTTCGCGTTGACAGCTATCGCTCTCGCAAACAGATCCTCGTGCTCAGGCTCATGGAAACAGTAGCCGGTAAACAACTTTGGACTTCCAGATGGTGGTTTGTCTGGCTCGCTTGAGTCTGCGGACGACTCGCGCTTGAAGGCCATCTGGTTCTGACGTTGGACAGCATATGCTTTTCCATCATCGGCGATCCAGATGGACAGGTGCATGGCTCTGTTGTGGACCATCCGCACGATAACAGTCTTTTTGTGTACCCAATCCATCTTGCTTAGCAATTCGGCCCTCGTCTGAGGACCGCTTTCGTCAAGACTCCACTTAATACATTGCACAGCTGGAGGCTTCGCAGTGGCAATCACCAGGTCGTTCGGAAGGGCAAGGATCGCATTGATCCCAGCGTCGACTTTTATGGCTCGTCTAAGCTGTATCATGACCTCTTGGAGACCAGCTACATCATCGAACGCGAAGTTCCTCACCAAGCTTTGCTGTCGAGCTCGGTTCTGTTCAAAATGTTGTTGATACACACGGGCGTTTTGGTCCACCTCGATGGAATATGTGAGAAGGTAGCCATTTGAAGTTTGAACCACGGCGATAGCGCAGTCCGGACGAAGGTGGATAGTCTGATTGCACCCGTACTTGCCCAGTGAAGAAGGTGATCGAATTGCTGCCGCAAGAACAGCGGTAGGTCGATTTTGCCATATTGCAATAGTCGTCAGTGTTATGGTCACAAAGAGATGATCAGCGGCAGCAATGCAAAGTCCAACGATCTTCGAAGAAGTCTCATTCTTCCAGGGAATGTTTTCACGGCGCTCCTCCTTCACTAGACTACTCTCACGACGCCCCGTCAGTTGCGCCTCGCTTGTCTCCTCGTCTTCCTCGTCCTCTCCTGTAGTGCTTGAGGGTTGTGGGCTATTGTATGCATATACCCGTGGGACACCGCAGGGCCAGTACATCGTTATGGCACACTGGTTGACGAAGGTTGACCATCTTCAGACCCTGTCTTGCTTAGTTGACATTCATACATAGCATGAGAGTCACGGTATAGAATGATTCAAGAGCTCGTTACATACAAAAGCCTCCCTTTTGACCTCAGAACCATCATGGAAAGCATATGCCACAAAGGCAGCCTGTATTGAATAGCCAGATATGGGTCAATCAAGATCCAAGTCGTCAAAAGCTAAACATGTCACTGCCAAGGAAACACTTCCGCTATTTCTCCTCCAACCATTATTGTTGCACTGCCATTTCTATGCCCTTTTACACAGTGACTAGCAGTTCATTAAGTTTTGCTTGCTACTGTCTAAAAGCATAGCAGTGTAGTTCAACTCTTACATATCGTGGCAATGGCGAGTCCCTGTCTTGTGCTTTTTGCTGGGTTTCCACTAACTATCCCTGATCTCAGTCACTCACCGATTCAAAAAAGCGCCTGGCACTGGCTATCATCGACTTTTTGTCAACGTCGCTGAAAGATGGCACACTCATCTCTGATGATAACGAGTCGGTGGAGGTTGCATCATCTTGTATCGCCGATGCCTTCAAAGTAGATGCAAATGACAAGGCTGCCATGCAAGACGCTGTTGGCACACAGAACCTTCACAGCATTTACCGTGTCTATGAGAACTTGAAGGGCAGAAGTACAGCTTCAACAACGGGCGAGAGTTCAGCGCAAGAAGGGCGGCCAACTGCTCCATCCGTGCCAAAGAGTGCAGGCTCCAAAGCACCACCTCCTGTGGCCGGAAAGGCAAATCCCGAGGCGGAAAAGTTAAAGAGTGCAGGAAACGCTTCAATGCAGCAGAAAGACTACAAGACTGCCATAGACAAGTACACAGAAGCTATTTCGATGTCTCCGGCGAACCCAATTTACCTTTCGAATAGAGCAGCTGCCTACTCTGCTTCTGGCGATCACGCTGCAGCTGCTGCCGATGCTGAGATCGCTGTTGCTGCAGATCCAAAATACACCAAGGCGTGGTCACGGCTTGGGCTGGCTAAGTTTGCACTAGGTGATGCAAGGGGAAGCGCAGAGGCCTACCAGAAGGGCATAGAGTATGAAGGAAACGGAGGAAGTGAGGCCATGAAGAAGGGACTCGAGACAGCCAAGAAGCGAGTAGCCGAGATGGAGGAGGAGGAAGATTTGCCCGAAAACGACGTTGATGATGCGCCAGGCAATACGAGAGGTCCAGGCGGTGCGGGAGGTATGCCAGATCTCTCCAGCTTGGCCGGCATGTTTGGTGGCGGAGGGGGCGGAGGTGGTGGCATGCCGGACATCGGAGGTCTGATGAACAATCCCATGTTTGCCGGCATGGCAAGAAACCTCATACAGAATCCGGAGGCACTTCAAGGCTTAATGAACAACCCTAGATTACAACAGATGATGCAGGGGATGCAAGGTGGCGGAGGAGGAGCAGCAGGAGCAGGGGAGGGAGGCGGGGGAGGAGGAGGAGGAAGGGGAGGCGGGATGCCGGATCTTTCGAGCTTGATGAATGACCCAAACATTGCAAATCTGTGAGTTCGACGCGTGCGATGGTGAAATTTGCACTGACAGCGATGTAGGGCGAGCCAGTTCATGGGAGGCGGTAGAGGAGGCGGTGCTGGCAGGGGAGCCGGCCGCGGCTCGTGAATGGACATTCTGCATTGCAAACTGAGATACCCCGTCTTCGTTTGAGCCCTTCTCGAACATCCAACACTATACCTTCAGTCACGACGCATCCGAGCACCATGAGCTTGCTAGAGGGAGTTCTTGCATCCCATAGATGTCAAATGGACCATCAAGTGGATCAACTACAGCCTCCTCACACCTGGACTCCTGGTACCTCCAAATTTCAGCCTCGTACTGTCGGTAACTCTGTGCACTTTTGGCTTTATCAATCTGCCCTCTGTACCCAGTAAAACTTTCTGGAAAGCCTCTCTGCCCGGACCATAACCTCTCATAATGACCTCTATTTTCTCAATACCCTGCATGAAACCCTTTTCAACCATCTGCGTGATGCTGTACGTCGCCAGCTGATACGCGGCATCGAAACTTCCTCGGTGCGCCTTCTTAAAGTTGATGTTCCCTGCCGACAATGAAAGCATTGGTTCTCGATTCGGTCTCGTTAGCGTGATGTGAGTGTTATGTTTCGTAGCGTGGACATGAAGGTGGTGCAGTTCCCCGAAAGCTTCATCAGTTGATGGTCGATTGGCCATCGTAGCCTCAGCTGTACTCCTCGCTTCCGTCAATCCCTTGTTCATTGGGCGCATGCTGGAGACCGAAAAGCGTGACCGCTTGGCTTGGGCTTCCTCACGCTGCCTTTGTTGCTGTATTTCTCGAAGACTTTGCTCTTGAGACTTTGGAGCAGATAAAGCTTCACCTACTAAGCCCCTAGTCCGGAGCTCGTTTGCAAATTTGCTGTAGATGTCGGCGGCATCAGGAGTTGAGGACGAGAAGGCGTATGATTGTTGCTGCCGGGCGAAGAGATGCCGACATTGTTGACAGAGAGAGAATGGTGGAGGACGGAAGACAGATTTACATGCCATATTGGCTTCTTACAGGCGTTTTCTGTTGATGGAACATACAGAATCGCGCCCAGTGGCTATGGTGGTGCCATTGGCGTTGAAGATGATTGACCTCGACTGAAGTCTGCGGCTTCAAGTGCAAGCTCCGACGCCATTTTTTTTGCGTGGAGATCGTCACATCGCCTGAGCATCCCAAACCATCACCAACTTGAAGCCTTATTCCTCCACCACGATTCCTTTCCCTTCAGTCCTCTTACCTGTGCCTCTGGTGAACTTCCACATAGCATGATCACTCCGTGCAACTTTCGAGCGATTAGGCAACTACGACATGTATCTACTATAGTCTCTCTCGCCTCCTTGCAAGGAAGCAGAACAGCAGCCTGCAGACGATTATCAACACAGATCTTGATTCCCTCATCATCGCATACTTACTTGACACAAGCTCGTCCCAGTCAACACCTGACGGTCGCTCAATGTTCTCGCAAACCCTTACTTCTACCAATAACGCCACAATTTCGACTACCACTCACCGGGTCGCTACACACTTCACCAGCGCAATTTCAAAAGCCACGGCCCGGAGACGATATTGGAGAGCCTCCAAGAGAAGAAAGTCCATCAGAAACAAAGACAGGCCAGAGCGAGAGAGAAGACTCGAAACAGGACGAGGCGAAAGACGAGAAGTCTGGGGACGAGTCTTCAGATTCCAAGAAAGAGTCGAAGAAAGATGAACCACCTCCGCCACCTCACGGCGACAAAACCCCTTGGCAGGTCTTCACCGAGACGCTACGCTCCGAATTTAAGGCCTCAAAAGAATGGAACGACTCAACGAAGCAACTGGCCTCCTCGGCGCATCAATTTACAGAATCAGAATCCGTCAAGCGGGCACGTGCGGCCTACGACGCCACTGCTGGTGCCGCAACATCAAAGACAGCTGAGGCACTGAAGACGACCGGTAAAGCCGTGGGCCAAGGGGCGGCATGGACCTGGGATACGAAGGTGGTTCAAGGGATTCGCGGAGGTGTCAATGCCACAGGTCGAGGAATTGAGCAGGCCACACGACCTGTCAGGGAGACGAAGACATTCCAGAGTTTCAAGGAAGCGGTGGACGATGGCAGCAGTTCGAGGTATGGCGGCTGGGTCGAGAAGGATGAGAGACGGAAGAAGAAAGAGCTGAGAGAGCTGAAAGAGGTACAGTCCGGCAGAAGGCTTCCAGAAAAAATGGAGGAAGATCCGAAGTATTATTCTACGAACCACAATTCTGTACAATCCTATCGCTAACCTTACATTTAGTGCCGGCACGAACGTATCTCTACACAAAGACTCAGCGTGGAAAGAATCTTGGAACTCCTTCCGCGACAGTTCAAAACTCATGCATTCCATCTTCTCCCTTAAATCCACATACAATGAATCAGAAAACCCCCTCATATCAACTGCTCGCTCCATCTCCGACAGAGTTGCAGGCTTCTTCGCCGAAAACGAAACGGCGATGGTAATCAAGAAATTCCGGGAAATGGACCCTTCTTTCCAAATCGAGCCATTCCTACGCGAGATGAGAGAATACATCCTCCCCGAAGTGTTGGACGCGTATGTGAAAGGCGACGTCGAAACGCTCAAACTCTGGCTCTCAGCAGCACAATTCCAGGTTTACTCAGCACTGATGCAGCAGTACACGACCGCTGGGCTCAAATCCGACGGACGCATCCTGGATATCAGGAACGTGGATATCTTGAATGCACGAATGCTGGAGCCAGGGGATATACCCGTGTTTATCATCACCTGTCGGACTCAGGAGGTGCATGTGTACCGCAATGCGAAGAGTGGTGAATTGGCGGCAGGAATGGAGGACCGGGTTCAACTGGTCACGTACGCGATAGGCGTGACGAGGACGCCGGAGGATGTCAATAATCCCGAGACAAGGGGGTGGAGGATGATCGAGTTGCAGAAGGCTGGGCGAGATTATATATGAGCACTGCATCTGCCTTTCGATCTTCGTTCGACTTTTCGGTCATTCTGCTCCGAATTTTCTTGGGGAAGGCGCTTTTTCACCGCCCAATCCGTATCGAGCGTGCGAGCGATTCTTTTTATCTCGAGGCCAACAGTTCGGTCTCAGTTCCGCTTCGCCATCCCTGGCATTTATTTATCTGCGTTGTGGGCCTCGATGTTGTCTTGACATGCTGATCTACATTCTCCCCTCTTTCACACGGGATGGAATAAGATCACCAAGACGATGGATTTTTGATGGTGTCAGAAGCATCATTCTTCATGTACAATATTCTTTTCTGGGTGGGCCTGATAAAAGCGAATGGAAGAAGACAGGCCGAAGTGAGGGAAGAAGACAGCTATACCGCTGTCATGATCTCCGACCAAGGAGTGCGCGAGCGAACAGATGCGGATGTGGAAGGCAGCTCGAACATCCAGGGAAAGGCGTCACCGTCAGTCTCTGTGCAGAGCTGATGAGGAAGGGCATACGGGACGTGAATTGTAGTGCGCGCCAGACAGACAGAAAAATCACAACAATACCACTCTGCTTTCAGGGACAAGCTAATTCTGATATGCTTCGATTTGAGTTCAGGAAGCTACTGCACCCGTCGCAGATGGAGCACCAACCGCCTCTGCATGAAACGCAAGCTAGAGTACAATCGTTGGACATACTTTCGAGTGTCCTTGCTTTTTCTTCTGTGAGAAAAAAACCGCACCAGCCAACTCCTCGCTTTGCTTTTCATAACCGGCCGGTGTCTGGAAGCATGCACTAACGCCATCAAGACCACGATCTCCTAGAGTACAATCGATTTATCACTGGGTTTCTCTGATCGTCCTTGCCAGCCCAGCCCCAGCCCACCACTCATCCGGGATATCCTCTCTCCTGGCCATACGCTCGATGAATCGCTGCATATATTCCAAGTCGTTCTCCATGTCTGTCGTGTCCCGATGCTCTTGTCCATGTTCGTCGTGCTGTGACCATTGGCCCCAAGCCCCGTTCCTTCGCAAATCTTCTGCGGCTTGCTCGAAACCACGGCCTGGGGTGCTTGGGGTGTCTTGGCGGCTGTTCTCCATGCGGGCATCCTCAATGTCTTGCACCATCCGATGGGTTTGGACTCCAATGGTCCTGAGCAGGTCGAGCGCTACATGCTGCTGCTGGCTGTCCTCTGTGGTGGGTTGGCTTCGTCGAGGTGGGTTATGATGTTGCCGGCCTGGTCGATGTTGCATGATGCTGGCTCGAGCGTCAGGTGGTGCACGGAGTCCATCCATCGTCCTGAGTGTGTTGAAATGGTTTAGAATAATCTGGTTTTCGTCAGTCCGTCGGCGTCGCTCGGCAGCAAGTGCTGTAGGGTGGATGGCACGGAATCGTCGCAAATTCATGATGATGTCAAGTATCGAGCTCATGCTGGTGAGACTTTCTTCAGACCAGGAATCATATTCAAGACTGCGGATTTCTATGTCCATGTGGGTGAGTCCAGTTCGAGAGCCAAGATGCGGAATAGTGGGACTAGTTGGTCTTGACAGATGGCGCTCAGTCGGTGTAGTGGTTGATGCGAAGCTTGTATTTTGGGTTTGGGAGGAATGGCGAGACTGGCGGTTCGACTGGGTTGCTGTTGCAGAGGTGAAAGAGCTGTCAGTGCTGGGAAGGTGGGTGTCAGGTTCCATGGTGGTCAGAAGAGTATCCCAAGTGTCTTGCTCAGCATCTGACGATGAAGAGCTAACGCTGGGACGCCGATCTCCAAGGCCGCCATACCTCGATAGGTTGGATTCAGGTCGGGGTGAGATATGGGCAACGCGGTGAAGAGGTGGGTAGGAAGCTGTCCAGGAAGACTCGCCAGGTGGTGTGTAGTGTCGTGGAATGCTACCACGAGTGGCTAGTTCACGTTCTTCATTGTCGCGGTGCACACCCTGAGCTGGAGCGAAGCCAGGGGTAGGCTCTGGTACGTATTCCGTAAGGCCACCCAATCCTCTAAGACGGGAACCTGTGGTACTGTTGTCGCTGAATGAGTATGGTGGACTTGGCATGTACGGTCTTGCCAAAAGAGCTTGCTCCCCTACTGATCGTTCAGGTGAAGCTGAAGAGCGGGATGCAGGTGCGACTTCAAAGCGAAGAGCTGAAGTGCGAGGTGAACGTGGCACTCTCATTCTCTGGCCAGGACGGCGATACTGCAGCGCATCACGTAGCAGCTCCTCTCCTGCTTGCCTACGTCGTGAATTTTCCACAGCTTCTTCATCACCATATCGTACACTGTCAACCATAGTGGACCATCTTCTTCCCTCCTGGGAACTGGGTTCGTCTAAGACGCGCGCCGGGCCATCATCTTGTCGTACATGAACTGTTCGGGTTCTGGTTCGGGGTAGGAGATCGCTTGTTGGACCACCACGAACCCGACTCTCACTTCTCTCAGCAGATTGGCGCCGCGGCGCAAAGTCACGGACCGTTGGCTCTCTTCTGATGGGAGATCGGGACGAGGCTGCGGCACGATCAACTTTTTCAGTGATTCTTTTAGGGCTGCTTTCTCCAGGCTCCTTGAACATACTGTGACAGCCATAGTTAGCCAATAGTGGATAAGTTGCCTTCCGGCCTGGAAAAACAATGATACTCGCGCCAGGCCAAAACCCTGATCGCGACAAGGCGGCAAACATGTGGCGGGAAGCGGTCGCGAAGTACTTACGGTAGGCCCATTTGGACAGCCTTCGAGAACGGCGAAAATCGTCCCAAAGAAGAGAGAGGAAATGCGGGACGAAGATGAAGGGAGTGCGACAATATACAAGAGGGGGGATTGTCTTCTGGTGATGATTATTGTGGTGTCTTTGGGATCTCGAACGCGGAATCCATACAGTACAAGCTGAAACATGATGATACTGAGGCTAACGCCGAGACCATGTCCCAAAACGGGCAAGCGCCAATCTAGGCTCCTGCTGCCAAGGTCTTGCGCGCCAAGACTTAGATTCAGCCGAAATTAATCCACAGGAGACAGGGACACCAGCAGGGTGAAGTAGTCACGCAATGGCACATATACCGCCAGCTCTCAGTGGTACAAGAATTGCTCACCATGACTTGGTGCCATCCGTCTTCTGCCCTCCATCTAAAGCGGGCTGGGTACGATCATGATTGAGCTTGGGCTGAGCAGGATTGCTCAGCTTGTCAAGCATACCCCGTTGACGTGGAAGGCTATTCACGTAGCTGGCACAAACGGCAAAGGCTCTATCACCGCTTATATCTCTGCCATCCTAAAGGAGGCTGGTGTGCTGACAGGGCGGTTCAACTCACCCCACCTGATTGACAGGTGGGATTGCATTTCCATTCAGGATCAGCCTGTATCCCAATCTGTCTTCTCCCAGCTTGAAGGGGAGGTGAAGGGTCGGAATGAGAAGCTCGGAATCCGTGCCTCGGAGTTTGAACTGTTGACAGCTACAGCTTTCGAAATCTTCAACCATGCTCACATCCAGGTTGGCGTGGTTGAAGTGGGACTGGGAGGGCGGTTAGATGCCACCAATGTCCTCAGACCCCAAGACGTTCTTGTCTCGGTTATCTCAAAAATAGGGCTTGATCATCAATCTCTGCTAGGTCAACATCTAAATGCGATTGCCAGCGAGAAGGCAGGAATCATGAAAGACGGCGTTCCGTGCATTGTTGATGGCACGAATGAGACATCCGTTCTTGAAGTGCTCTCCCACCATGCAGAGACGGCAGGAACCACGTTCTCGGTGGTCACACCTGAGACCGCTCCTGATACGATGCGGCTTCTGTACCCTTACTTTCAGCACTTGAAGATGGCGCCCCATCAGCAGGCTAATCTTCTCGTTGCGGTTGAAGCACTGAAAGCAGCTGAATCATCTCTCGGTCTGGAAGACCCCATTGACGAGTCCCTGAACATCATTCCGAGGATAAGTTGGCCTGGCAGGCTGCAACCAGTCAACCTTCAGCCTATCGTCGGACGAGATATTGTCGTTCTTCTTGACGGAGCCCACAATGCACAGGCAGCGGAAGCTCTTTCCCTGTATGTCGACCAGAGGATGCGCCAACAAGCTGAACCAGTTACTTGGATCCTGGCAGCCAGTAAGGGAAAGAATGTCACAGAGCTTGTCGGGTGTCTCGTCAGGCCCCAGGACAGAGTCATAGCCACCAGATTTGGGGCCGTGGATGGAATGCCTTGGGTTGAGCCTGTTGATACAGGGGAGATTGTGCAAGCTGCAAAGCAAGTTTCGGATCAGGTCGAGGTTAGCGAGAGAGAAGCAGTGGAAAGTGCGTTGCTTACTCTGTCAAAATCATACAATTCAGGTCCGATAGTGGTCGCTGGAAGTCTGTATCTTGTGTCTGACGTTCTGCGACTGTTTAGGGCGGGCAAACAATGATCTGAGGTTGCGTTCCTGGTTCATCATTTTTTGGAGCACGGCAACGCACCTTTGGGGCCCAAAACGGCAGCATAGAGTTCTCTCCTGAGGCAGGATGTAAATCTGTTCTCTCAGAGTAAGATCTGCTTCATTTTCTCGTGTCTACTTTGTGCATTGCCAAATTTGTCTGCTAGAGATCCATAGACCCATTCTGTCTCCTCCTCCTCCCAGGTCTCCAAGTTCGGAGCCACGCTGCGTAATGGGCTTTGTCTCCAGGTAACTTCTCAGCTCGACTGCCCCTACCCCCTCGGAACCATTCTCCACGGGTTCTGACTCGATAACATTGAACTCTGGCACCTTGATTTCCGTCTTTTCCGGATCGCTCTCGAAAACCGTCACGCTTACAGACTCGTACATGACAGTCCTCTTCCCGTCCTCCTTTTCAATGTCCCAGACCGCCTTGATGTCATGGTGAAAGACGCGTAGCTTCTCCGCTCTCGATTTCAGCATGGCTACGACCTGATTCACGGGGACGGAGTTGCCACCGTTAATGATGAAATGCGCGTTGGGAGCAACAAAAGGGCTGACAGGGTTCGCAGCTGGCTCAAGGAGTCCCGCGCCGGCAGGAAAGCCTTGAGAAAACGGAGTCCAGGAGAGGCATCAGACGGAATAGATTGGCAAGGACTGTGATGCATAACCACTTTGGCCCTCTTCGCCGCTGGCCGCGTGTGTCAATGGCGGTGAAGGACCGTGAGTCAGAGGAACTGATGCGAAGAGAACGGCGCACAGAGTGTCTGAAAATGCGGTTAACACCAATGGTGAGATCGTTCTCGGGTCAGAGTACTTCTGAATATGAACAAAGTTGCCCGTCCTCAGAACGACTTTCTTTCAATCAAACGTGTTGTGCCACAACTCTCCGGAGGGACAGTAGCATGCCAAGGAATATTGATGATTTTGTCATCAGAAGTCTTGCAGATCCCGCTCCTGCAGGTTCGCGTCGCTTGCACAAGTCGTGTTTCGAGCATTGAGCAATATCATGATGCTCAACTAGGCTGAGCACCACCAGATACAGCTTCGTGCTCCAATACTTCGCTCCCTCCCATGAAAACCTCAAGCACCAACTTTTCGAAGTGTGTCACTGCTCATCACATTCAAATGTAACAATCTCCGTGACCGCTGAAAGCTTGGGACATTGGCACGAGTGCCTGGCCTTCGATGTCTTGAACGCCGATTTCGAAGACTCCTTGCCAGTCATGGTAAGGCGCCCTCAATATCCACTCCTCTGTGCCTCCAGTTGCCTTGCGTCCTACTGTCATGATGGTTGGTCGAACAACTTCCGATGCTACTGAAGCACATCCTCTTCCGAAGCTTGCAAATGGCACACCCGGAAAGGGCAGGGGCCCTAAACGCTTCTCAAGCCCGACTAAGAAGGAGGAGAAGCCGAAAGCTATGGACGTTGCAGAATTGAAGGATTATCAACTTGGAGATTGTTTGGGCAAGGGAGCATTCGGTTCCGTCTACAGGGCACTGAATTGGGGGACAGGAGAGACTGTTGCTGTGAAGCAGATCAAACTTGCAGACCTTCCCAAGAGCGAGCTGCGCGTCATAATGCTCGAAATTGACCTGCTCAAGAATCTTGATCATCCCAACATCGTCAAATACCAAGGTTTTGTCAAAACGCCCGAGACTCTGAACATCATATTGGAATATTGCGAAAATGGCTCCCTGCATTCTATATCGAGGAACTTCGGCCGCTTTCCTGAGAACCTTGTTGGCCTGTACATGTCTCAGGTTCTACACGGTCTACTGTATCTCCATGAACAAGGTGTTATACATCGAGACATCAAGGGTGCAAACATCCTCACCACGAAGCAAGGTCTTGTCAAACTGGCCGACTTTGGTGTTGCCAGTAGAACGACGGGCTTACACGAATCGAGCGTTGTTGGTACGCCATACTGGATGGCCCCGGAGGTGATCGAGCTAGCTGGTGCCACGACCGCGTCAGATATATGGAGTCTTGGCTGTACGGTTATTGAATTGCTGGATGGGAAACCTCCTTATCACCAGCTTCAGCCAATGCCAGCTCTTTTCCGAATCGTCAATGACGATCATCCGCCATTGCCTCAAGGAGCCTCACCAACTGTGCTTGATTTCCTTGGTCAGTGTTTCCAGAAAGATCCCAATTTGAGAGTGTCTGCAAGGAAATTGCTGAAACATCCCTGGATTGTCAATGCAAGACGATCAGATGCTGTCGATCCCAAGAAGTCAACAGAATATGGAGAAGCTATCAAGAGCGTTCAGGAATGGAACGATGCCCTTAAAGACTCACCACCAAACGCAATTTCAGGCAAGAAAAGCTCCAGACCGTCCTCCGCAAGTCCAGTACCTGGTCAGAAAGGTATGTTTCGGCCTCTCAATGGCCCCGCAAAGCCTGCACCAATCACCGCCAGACCGAAAGAAGCCACGAATAAATTCAGGTCACCGGAAGGTACTGCTGACGACAATTGGGATGACGACTTTGCGTCCGAAATCTCACCTAGAGCTCTGCAACTGCCTCACCTTCGACCACATGATCATTTTGGAGGCATGCTTTCTTCCGAGAAACTGAAGGCTTTCGCATCATTTGAGAGCGTTACAGGGCAAGACTTTCAGGAGGCAGATTATGAGAATGATATGACGCTCAAGAGTCCGCTCCAGCCAGCGGAATCAGATACTTGTAGGACGGTGCGTCCAGCACCGCCTCCTAAGAAACCAGAATCCAAGCACGCTCGACACAAGTCAGAGGCACCGCAAGTCAAGGCAAAAGCAAATGGGACTGCTCAAAAAGCTTCACTACCATCTACTCGTCAATCCACTAACCCTTCCAGAACTAAGCCACCAGTAGTGAACCCTATTACCTCGTCTCAGCCGCGACCTACACGATTGTATCGAGAAAGCTCAATCGAGGATTATTCAGATCTCGTTGCCGGCAACGAGTTGACATTGGATACTAAACTCAATATGGTGCAAACAGAGAATGAGGCTCCGTCAAAAATACTCGAATCTCCCAGCGTCACAGACTTGATGCAATCAATGCGACCCCCCCGTGCAGGCGGAAGCTTTCGCCGACAGCTGCCACCAAGAGGAAAGATCTCGATGAGGAGGACTCGATCTTCCATTGAAATCCAAAGATACGCTGAGAACGAAGAGGATGAGGACTTTTCGGATGTCTTTGGCACTGGCCAGAATATCCTTGAGAAGACAGAAAGTGAAGAAGGCTCCGAGCCTGGAACCTTGATGCTGAATTCGAAGATATCAAACACCTCACGGCGAAGTGATGGGGACGATGAAGATGATCCGTTCGCGCAGCTTGAGGAAGGCTTGCCAGAGCTGGACCTAGAAACCAATATTGCTCGCGACAAGCATGCGAGGCTTCGAACAGATGTTGAAGCATTAGTCGGGCAACTAAAGGTGGCACAAGACGATGACATCCTGTTGCAAATCTCCGAAGACTTGATCAACATCTTTGGATTGTTTCCAGGAACGAAAAGCGTCATCATCAGCGCGCATGGCATGCTTCCCATCCTTGAGATCTTAGAAGACTGCTCTCGTCTTGATATTGTCCTCAACCTGTTGAAGATTGTTAACGCAATCATCTTCAATGACACTGAGGTCCAGGAGAATCTTTGTTTTGTTGGTGGTATACCTAAGATCAACAAATTTGCTTCGAAGAAATACCCTCGCGAGATTAGACTCGAGGCCGCGGCTTTTGTTCGACAGATGTATCAAACTTCTACTCTGACACTTCAGATGTTTGTGAGTGCAGGAGGATTAACCGTTTTAATAGATTTCCTGGAAGATGACTATGATGACGATAGAGAGCTGGTTCTGATTGGCGTCAACGGAATCTGGAGTGTTTTCGAGCTTCAAGGCTCTACACCCAAGAATGACTTCTGTCGCATCCTGTCTAGGAATTCTGTGCTTGATCCGCTGTCGTTGGTGCTCAATCGAGTTCTCAGCGAACCAGCAGAGAATGGTGAGCAGCGAGAGCTAGCGGAGCTTTGTGAAGGAAGGATTGCAAGCATCTTCTTCATATTCTCTCAGGCTGAGAATTACGTCAAGGAACTAGTTGCGGAGCGAACTGTCCTTCATCGGGTCCTGAAGAATCTGAAGAAGATGTCGCCCGCACATCAGACCACAATGCTGAAGTTCATCAAAAATCTATCCATGTTATCGACGACGCTTGACGTCCTCCACAACTCCAACGCCATAGATGTACTGACTGAGCTCCTCGACTGGGGTATGAATCAGCCGCACTGCCGGGAGCTATCGAATCAGATCCTCAATACTATCTATAACCTCTGCAGACTCTCAAAACGAAGACAGGAAGATGCGGCAGTGGACGGCATCATTCCCATTCTCATCAAGATTGTCAAGCAAGAGCGACCACTCAAAGAATTTGCCTTGCCGATATTATGTGATATGGCACACTCGAGCAGGGCCACGAGAAGAGAGCTGTGGCAGAACAAGGGTCTAGCGTTCTACATTTCACTTCTTCCTGACCCTTACTGGCAGGTCACTGCCTTAGACGCAATCTTCACATGGTAAGCATTTTCAATTGGATCAAAACCATAGGCTGACCAACCCTTCTAGGCTCCAAGAAGAAACTGCTCGCGTTGAAGACAGCCTCCTGGACAATCAGAGTTTCACTTCTGCCATCACCGCGGCATTCACTCAAAGCAAATCCAGTTCCTTTGAGAACTTGCTCGAACCTCTGCAGAAATTGCTCCGCCTCTCCCAACCCATTGCAGCGTCGATGGCCTGCAGTGCTGGACTTTTTGAGTGCATTGGCCAGAAATTAAATTCTACTAAGCCAGCTATCAGGCTCAATCTACTACGGATTATAGGCAGCGTATGCGACGCTACAGACGAAGGTGGCTTGCTGCTCGATCATTTCGGGCTCTTTGACTTGATCCGCGAATTGCAGCTCTCCGACTCCGCCGTACTGGTCCGCAGTATGGCTCAGGAGCTGATCCGTTCATGTGAAGAGATTGACAATATATCCATCCATAGTGGCAGTGGTGGAGTAGGTGGTGGAAAGCGGCGTCTCAATGGCGCCGGAGCGCTACGACGCACTTCCGCGAGCACGACGCCGCCCCATTTGTTGGAGAGGCAGATGAGCGTGCCAATTGGGCCGGGCTCGCCACAATTGGGGAGGTCAGAAAGGGGCAGTATGGGGCTTTTTGATGGATCCGATGGTGTTGGTGTTGGGTTGTCAGGAAGAATGGCACAGACGCCGAGAAGGCAAATGAATGGTATTGGGTATTTGAACGGTTCAACCGCTATCAGGCCAGTAAGCCGGGATGGGGGTTCCAGTGTAGGCAGGGAAAGCTCCCCAGCCATGTGTGTGCCTGTTCCTGTCTTACAGAGAGCGAGCACCACTGTGGGAAGTATGTGTTCACCATCTGCGAACAGTGGGAATGTTAGTGAGATTGGTGTTGCCAAAAGCCGTTTGCCACGGGGCACCGCTGGGTTCCAACACCGAATGAGTCGCCAAAGCACGGCTCATGTCAATGGATCTCGTGATACGGGTGGGAGTTCGGTCGCATCCGTGGGAACGACAAATGGTGCGACCAGAACTTCGAGGGAGAGATGGTACGGAGCAAGAAATGGTGGTGGTGTTGATATCACCGTGGCGAGTGCAAGGAGGACGACGGCGAGACGAAATCCAACTGGGGACGGAAAATGGTCATGACTGGCTTTGGTTTGAAGCCCGTGGTTATCAGTTTCTTGTCTTGGAAGCATTTGAGGCAGGGGAAAGGGCATGTTCTATCGAGGTCAAGGTTTCTTCCATGCCCTTGATTGTCAGGGGTTGGCGTTGTGGAGGGCCATGTCTTTCGGCTGGAGAAGCATGTCTGGGAAAGGTCATCTTCATTTCCAGATGCTCGGGAGAATGGGATGAAGGGCTCGAAAGCCAAAAGAAGGATTGCACTCGGGAAGAAGTCCCTGGGCATGATCGTGTAATCCTGTAATTAGAGGGCAGATCAAAGAGAGCTCCGCATTCAATGCCGACTTTGTGGTGGTGTCTTCCTCCGCCGCTTTCCTCCCACACAAGAGCAAATAGCGCCAGTAGCTAGATTACATACAGGGCATAATGGAGCGTGGCACCAAGCCTCTGGAAACATTGACATTCTCGCTGATTCAGAGTGTCGCGACTCGCTCCAAGTCATGGCGATGGTGAGAACAGGCTTCAGGTGGAGGCCGGCAAAGGGTCCTTCGGTCCATATTCGGCTGCAGTGGGACGGACGGAAAAAACTTGGTTCGTGACAAGACAACCTCTGTCCAGTATGGACCCTGGACATATCAAGGCGTGAACTGTTCTACGCGTCGAAGCGGATGTCCTCTTGATCTTGCTCATGACTTCTTTGTCAAAAAAGCAATATTCAACGATGTTTGGAGATCTGTGAGGCGTTTACCCCTGACCTAGCCCAGCAATCTTCACTTCGCCACAGTTGCGGAGCAGCCACAACTGGCTGTGCGCACCAAGGTGTCTATGCCAAAGCCACGCCGAATCACTGAGGAAGAACATACCGGAGACAGTCGTCTTCAACCGGTCATGGAGCAATCAGAGACTCCACCACCGGAGCTTGACAGGTCCGCCTCCTCAGGCTCAGATGACCCTCCTACTGCTCCTGGTTACCTTTACCAATCCGAATCATCTTACGACGAGGACGGCGATCACAATCTTACCTATCCTCCGTCCACAGTCTCCGCCTATATACCCTCGACCGGCGTCTCCTCCGCTTTCTCCTCACGGAACTCTTACGCGAATGCCAGGCCTCGAGGAGGAAGTGGTGGAGCTGCCACTAATGGAGTGGAGAAGCCGGCAGCAGAACCAGGATTCGCACCAGATCCGCGAGTACAAAGACCATCCGCCCCTCTTCGAACGCCCTCAAACACATACGCGCCAGCTAGAAGGCCTCCTCAATTCTCTAATGCATCATCTACGCGTACACGATCCTCGTCGAACATGCGAACGTCACGCCGAGATCCCAACGCCCAGTATCGCGCCCAAGAGAAAGCGTATGTGCAGCGAGTTCGGCAGGACCCTACAGATTGGATGAACTTTGAAAAGCAGACGCCGAGCTTGGGTTACAGCACGGACTCCGAGACTGAGGAAGAGTCGCCTTCATCAGACCTCCGGTTTGACAACAGCGATCCATACGATCCTGAAACCAATCATTTCCTCGTGAATGAGGACATACAGCCATCACCGGAAGAGCTTTCGATTCCAGAGAACAGAGAGAGATTAGAGTGGCATTCGATGCTGGCATCGGTCTTGAAAGGGGATGTCGTGAGACAGGAGAAGCAGAGATTGATTGGCAACACGGAACAGAAGTCTACGTTGGAACTAAACGGCGAGATATGGCTTGGAGTCAAAGCCAAAGCCCATGGCCGTACCGCTGCGATTCAAAAGAGAATGATTGAGGACCGTCGAGCAACAATTGGTCCTGTTATCGAGAGTATAATATCTTTTGAGATCAAGGGCGAGACCGAGGTAGGCAAGCCTCCCGCCATGCAAGTGGAAGATGTCGTCGAGAAGATCGAGAAATGTGAATCTCTATACTCAACACGGAAGGAACTTGAAAGCGCTCAACCTCGAGCGGCGTCCAGTGCATTTCAGGCGAGCTGCGATGCGATAATGTCATGGCATAACACTACACAGCTGATCAACACGGAGCTTGCTATTCTTCAAGGCTGGGTTGGAAATGAGGCTCTTGACTTTCAAAAGCCAAGGACGAGGTCGGATTCAGGAGGCAAGCTGGTGGACGAATCTTCCTTCATTGATCGCATCCTCAAAGAAGATGGTTTGAAGTCATTACAAGGCAAACACAGCATGCTTAACCCTATTGGTGAAGTGATCACAAAGGCGAAAACAACGTTGATCCACAATGCCGAGACATTCGCAGAGCGCCATCTCCCACCTTACATTGAAGAGCTACTCACCTTGATCAATTTTCCGTCTCGCCTGATACAGGAGATTGTGCGCATCAGGCTCAATTACGCTCGGAAGATGAAAGACTCTGCGCAGTCATCGGCAATGATTATTGATCAGATGATCGACCAATTTCAGATTCTCATGAGACTGGCCTGCCGCATCAAGCAGGAGTACGTGGACATTTCATACCCTGCTCCAGGCTGGGAGCTACCCCCATGCATTGACGAGAACTTTGATGGTGTCATTGTTGATGCTCTGAAATTCTACTTCAAGATGCTGAACTGGAAGCTGGGTGCAACGAAGAACACATTCAAAGAGGCCGAGATTCTTGAGCAGGAGTGGGAGTTTTCAAACCAGATTGGACGCCAGTTGGAAGGCGGTGACATTGAAGTCGCCGAGCAATTTAGCTCCTTGACGGCCAAGGCTCTTCTCCGCCTGACTGCTCATTTTGAAAAGGAGCTTCGAAGTAAACCAGAGGAATCAGCGATTGAGATGGAGAAACGCTACAAAGCTATTCTTGATTCAGTCCGTGTACGCCAACGCAAACTGTTCCGATTCTCTCGTATTCTGCGGCAAAGGTTCGAGAATGCAACGGAATTTAGTCTAGGCCTGGACCACGATGAGCTGCGAGAGTTTTACACCTCTCTCATGGTGACCGGACACTTCCTGGTTTCAGCTGGTGATAAAGATCCAGAGGGAATATACTTGATCGTGTCGCCATCCTTGCGGAATCGACCAAAACCCACGCGATCTATTCTGGGAACGTCCTTTCATGCAGAAGACGGGCCGGAGGATCCCACGAACCCATATATATTGGTCCTTCGACCAGAAGATCCTTTATACTGGGACGGCGAGCAAACCCAAATGGATCTGCCTGAGCTTCCCGCTGACTTGCGCGTTGGAAGATTACGCTTGGTGGCCGACGGTTCCCAGCAGAGGCTGCACAATGCTCGCCAGAACTTAAGCAATGCCACAGGCAAGAAGCTTGACGTCGTCATCGAGCAACGAGCAAATCTTGGACGTGTCAACATCGAATTAGGCAAGATCAAAAAGACCACGTTCAAACTTTCTAATACCATCATGGAGAGCGTGGAGATCATACGGACACGAAACCGAGGAACAGCGAGCCCTGACCTGATTCAATCCTGTTTTGCATTTGCCACTGAATTCGGGAAGCGGTCTTTGATGTACATGGATCCGAACAGACGCATGATGAACAATCTGAAATTGACCCGCCTGGCTCTTGATTGGGTGAGCTTCATCTGCGACGATTGCGACGCTTCCGAGCGCAAAACATTCAAGTGGGCTGTGGTCGCTTTAGAGTTTGCGATGATGATGACTCGTGGTCAAAACATACTAGCGATCAGCGATGGGGAGTACAGTCGGATCCGCGTTAAGGTCGCAGGATGTATGTCTGTCCTCATCTCACACTTCGACATCATGGGCGCCCGCTCGACACTCGCGGCACAGCAAGAGAGGGTGCGAATAGAAGCGATGGATGGCCCGGCCAAGCGGCTGGATATAAGTCGAATGCGCAACGACGACGAGGCTTCACAGCTCCTGACTACACAAAGAGTCCGTCTTTTGGCAGAGATTGAGGAGTCTCGGCATGATAAAGAGGCCAACAAAGCAACACTTGGTCGGGTACTTGAGGGATCGAACGAAGCAGATCGCTCATTAACATTTCTGTCCTCCTCTGCCACCAACGTCACCATGCGATGGCAGCAAGGTCAATTTGTAGGCGGCGGAACATTCGGCTCGGTTTATGCTGCTTTGAACCTCGATACGGGCTATCTCATGGCTGTTAAGGAGATCAGGCTCCAAGATCCGCAGCTTGTCCCAACTATAGTCAAGCAGATTGGCGACGAGATGGGCGTCCTCGCCGTGCTTGACCACCCAAACGTCGTCTCATATTACGGTATTGAAGTTCATCGAGACAAAGTGTACATCTTTATGGAGTATTGCTCGGGTGGTTCTGTGGCTGGCCTTCTAGAACACGGCCGCATCGAAGACGAAACGGTAATCATGGTTTACGCGCTGCAGATGCTGGAGGGGCTTGCCTACCTTCACCAGTCTGGAATCGTGCACCGTGACATCAAACCGGAAAACGTTCTGCTGGATCACAATGGAGTCATCAAATATGTCGACTTCGGGGCAGCCAAGATCATCGCGCGGCAAGGTAAGACCATCATGGCTCCCGATCCCACCCCCCAACCGCCACACAAAACGGAGCGACAGGCCGGCGCCGGCGGCGATGCAAAGCCCACCGGCGCCCCTGGCGCACCACGAGGCAACCCGCAAAAGACGATGACCGGCACTCCCATGTACATGTCGCCTGAAGTCATCCGTGGCGACGCTCCTTCCACCTCGATGTCCCGTCATTCTGGAGCTGCAGACATCTGGTCCCTTGGCTGCGTGATGTTGGAGATGGCGACAGGCCGGCGGCCGTGGTCGACACTTGACAACGAGTGGGCCATCATGTACAATATCGCGCAGGGCAATCCTCCCCAGATGCCAGCCGAGGATCAACTGAGCGAAGACGGGCAGGACTTTCTGAAGGGATGCTTCGAGCGAGATCCATCTAAGCGGAGCTCGGCCGCCGAGCTGTTGCAGCATCGGTGGATTGTGGCGATTAGAAGAATGGTTGTTGACGGGCCCGATCCGCCAAAGTCGGAAACGTGTCTGTCGGCGAGCTCCATGAGTAGCACGACCAGCAGCACCGACCCTTCGAGGCACCATTCGAGCAACTTCTAGGAACATCACGCTCCGGAGCGAAAGAGGCTGTGCCTTTCAGAGCCCGGCTCGGGCCAGCCCTGACCATGGACGCTTGACGCCACGCGCACTCGACATCGAACCAAGAACATACCATATTCCGACGTAAGGATTGGCGGAGCTCGGGGTCATCCTCCCCTGCTGATTTACAATTACTACGGCCGATGACATGTTGAAGGCGCAAGAAGTCAGCACGGCCCAGGAGGTTTCACCATTAGCGAGCGTTTGCGTCCGGTATTGTCCTCACCCTGCGGCATTGGATTTTGGCCCTTTTAAATGTTTGTCATTACTCTCTGCAGGTGGTTACAGCTGGCAAGGGCCATGATCACAGCATCAGCGTTGGGGTTTTTTTGCGGCACCCGAACCATATTCCTGCTTCGTGCCAGCGAAGCTGTTTTACTTATAGCACCAGAGCTGGCATTAATCTTCTGCTGGCTCACATCTACAAGAGGGGAGGGTTATTTATGATGAATCTGATTCTTATCTATTCGCACGTCTTGCCTGGTCCGAGGCAGTCCGTTTTGCAAGTACAGAACGTGTTCCCTGTGCTCTCTACGGAGTGCAGTAGTCGTATATCTTCGGGGTCACTGGGGCGATCTGAAGCATTTCTGTGCTAAAAGGGTGTAACATCTCACAGCCACAACCTCCGTCTGAGAACGCTGCAGGCTGCACAGAACACATCTCTTGGAATCATGGGTCTGCGTCACCACCGACCACTGATCTGCCTCGGCTCCCTGACCGGAGGGTTGGTGTTTGCTTTGGCCAGTGGACAGCGGCGCGCAGGAGAGGGAGGAGTGCATAGATCGAGGACGCATGAGCTTCTGCTGATCGCCAGCTCAATAGTGTCAGTGGCGCTCCCCACATCGGCTCCGAAATTGGAATGGATGGAATCCTTCCGGTTCCGCGATGCAGACCTGGCGATGTCAATATCGCCTTTGCAATGCTCGGCTGGCTCGACGGGATGGACGACTTCCATCTTCGTTCTGACGACTTCCATCTTCGTTCGGACGACTTCCATCTTCGTTCGGACGACTTCCATCTTCGTTCTGACGACTGCCACTCCAGACCGTGGAACTGACGATCCTCGACTCTGCTTCGCGCCGTGCGAAAGAGGCCCTTGAGATCCTCCCCGTTGATGGCTCTGCGCCGAATTACGGCTCCATCCACTCAACGAAGGCCGGCCTCCAGCGCTAACCAAGCAACCTAATGTATCGCACGTTTCAATGGCGTCGAGATAAGCCTATCAAGTGGTCGGGCCGCTTTCTGGCCTTCGCTGGCCTCAGTCGGCCTCAGTTGGCCTCAGGGCAATCAGGGCATTCCCGGATCACCGATCAGAGCGAACATGGTGCAGAACAGCCATGGTCAATCAGGAAACCACCCTCCGAACAAGTCTAACGCCAACGTCTGCTACTATGGCTGTCGCTTCGTCGCGGGTCGATGATATGGTCCTCAAGCTACCATCGACTAGCCACCTTCTAGCAGCAATCGTCAACCCTTTCTCCCCGCTGGATTGCCACCAACTTATGCTCTTCCCCTGCCGTGTGCGTCACTGCGATGTGTTTGCGCAAGTGACAGAACTATTGGGGGCCATCCTCCCCATCCTCCCTCTATCTCACCACGATAGCAACGCCTTCCTTGCGCAACCTCACTTCACCGCACCTCTGGTGTTGCCCATTGATGCACCTTCGCTTCTCTCGCGTGTGATGGTTTTAATTTGTTGAAACTTCTTTGTTGTTCAACCCTTGATTGGACCGTTCATGCCCACCGCATGCCATGGCCAATGCTCCTGGCGGCCAATCTACTCCTTCTCTCAGTTACACCGGTACTGATCAAAATGGCGGAAACTCACTAGCAGACGACTTGAACGGTTACTATCAAAGCGGAGATATAGCATGGCTGCTCACAGCGACTGCCCTGGTGTTGCTCATGATACCCGGTGTTGGGTAAGCTCTCTCTCCCAAATCTCAACCAAGGATCTCGAACAGCAACTCATTCTTGATAAAGCTTCTTTTACTCCGGCCTCGCACGTCGGAAATCCGCCCTCTCGCTACTATGGCTCTCGATGATGGCAACGGGCGTCGTATCATTTCAATGGTTCTTCTGGGGCTATTCCCTCGTCTACTCCCATACCGCTGGCAAGTATATCGGGGATCTTAGCAACATCGGATTTCGCAACACCCTCGCCGCACCCTCGGTTGGTTCAACCAAGGTGCCAGATCTCCTCTTCGCCGTCTATCAAGGAATGTTCGCCGCCATCACCGCGGCTCTCGCCGTTGGCGCCGTGGCCGAGAGAGGCCGATTGCTGCCCTGCGTCTTGTTCATGTTCGTCTGGTCTACCCTCATCTACGATCCGATCGCGTGTTGGACGTGGAATCCCCATGGATGGAGCAACAGGATGGGTGGGCTGGACTTTGCGGGGGGAACACCAGTCCACATTTGCTCGGGTGCGTCTGCACTGGCTTATTCGCTCATGCTCGGCAAGCGACGGGGACATGGGACCCATGAGCTGAATTACCGACCTCACAACGTGGCCAGCATCGTGCTTGGTACCGTCTTTCTCTGGGTGGGATGGTTCGGGTTCAATGCCGGCTCAGCTCTATCCGCCAACATGAGAGCGGTCATGGCGGCCGTGGTGACAAATCTCTCTGCTTCCGTGGGCGGGGTGACGTGGTGTCTGATCGACTACCGGCTGGAGCGGAAGTTCTCAGCCGTGGGCTTCTGCTCCGGTGTCGTTGCTGGACTCGTCTGCATCACTCCCGGTTCGGGCTTTGTTCCCGCTTGGGCAGCTGTCGTGTTTGGTGCTCTCGGTGCCGCCGTCACGAATTATGGAACCAAGTTGAAGTATTACATGCGAATTGATGACACGTAAGGAAGACACAAAGTCACCCCCCCCCCCCCCACAGTCTGCCTGCGCACCTTTCTAACCACCGCCACCTAGCCTCGACATCTTCAGCATCCACTGCCTCGGCGGCCTGGTCGGCAATCTCCTCACCGGCCTCTTCGCCGCAGACTACATCGCCCATCTCGACGGCACAACCGTCATCAAGGGCGGCTGGCTCAGCCACCATTGGATGCAATTGGCCTACCAACTCGCCGACTCGTTGGTCGGCTTCGTATATTCCTTCGTCGGCACCTGCCTGATCCTGCTGCTTATCAATTTCATCCCTGGAATGCATCTGCGGGCTTCGGAGGAGGATGAGGTTATGGGCATGGATGATACGGAGATTGGGGAGTTTGCTGTAAGTCTACCTTGTCATTTCCACTTCCACGTCTATTACGGATACGTCGGCGTACTGATTATTTTGCACAGTATGACTACGTAGAGCTCCTCCGAGACGTGGTCCACGGCGTAGAAGACGACAACGCCTCCGCATTGCCCATGCTGTCTACATCCCTCTCGCGAGAGAAAAATAGCTACACGAGCGACGGTGGTAGACCTTACAAAGTGATGGAGTTGGAGGGTTGACGTCGTACAGCACTGACTAACCACCAAAAAGTATCTTCTTCAATCTGCTTTTCCCCCTCGCCTCTGGTGTCAGTCAGTCATCATCGTTCTTCAAAGTCGCAAGCGTGGAGTACCCGGACCCTTGTTCTCTTTCCGACCCAAGTTAGATACTGTAACTATACTATGCAATGCAGAGACTTGTACATTACGTCTCCTCCTGATCCGGTACCACCCTTTGAGCTTCGTCCCAGCAATGGCCATCATCGAATATCTTTCCGGCTCTCCCTTTGACCAGTCCCCCCCCCCCCCTTTAGCACTTTCACCCATCCTTTCGACCATCACTCGACCTCCACCTCCACCTCCCTTCACCTCTCTGCTGTCATCATCGCCGTCGTCGTCGTTCCCGCTCGGCCATCTCAATTAGTGCTAACCAGGTCTACGTCTCCATCGGCTCGCTCGCTCGCTGGCTACGCCTGGGGGTCAATCTCTGTGCTGAGTATCGGTGACACACACACACACACACCCAGGCAGATCTATTCTATGTCTTGACTCCCTCGCATATCATTCATCATCATCAATTGCCAACCGGCAACCACTGCGAGCTGCGCTCTCTTTTGCCCATAGTACGTAAAATCATGGTACGGTACGGTACGGTATGTGTGGCACACGCGGAAACTACGTCTGAAGCCAGATTTGATTTCTTCTGGTCTGGGGGGGGGGGCAATCCGATATAAGTACCCAAACAAGATGATGATGCTGCTTGCATGTCGTCTCCTCCTCCTCCTCCTCCTTCTTCTCTTCTCCACACTCCATTCCTACAATAAGTAAGTCAAGCACAGAATACGCAGTATCGTGGCAATTTCCAAGTCACTTTGGCGTTTAAAAAAAACACCTCCCTGGCAATTTCCCGTCTCAAGCCAAGCGATGATCGGGTTAGAAAGCCTCGTCTCTCGGACTCTGATCCCGCCCGCGGCTCTCTCTCTCTCTCTCTTGGGTTGGCGCTGAATGCGCAATGGGCAATGGGCAGGCAGCTGATGGGAGGACTGCGTCTGATATATATAATCGGTGACGGAGGAAGAAGGATAGAGGAGGTGGCTGAATGCGGGAATACAGCGATCAAAGTAAATTTAGTCAAGGTGGTTAG
>JAABUK010001621.1_pt1 | contig 42329 bp, 41 predicted proteins | sample 5559141 | NCBI WGS metagenome assembly JAABUK01 (sample SAMN10711869, study PRJNA513367) | rock metagenome | isolation source: Antarctica rocks | place: Antarctica: Victoria Land, Pudding Butte nord | collected 2016-01-03 | reverse complement strand
CCCAATTCCGCCAACCCGAATGCCCAACAAATATGTTCTGACAACGCGACAAAGAACCGCATCGGGGAAGCGTGTTCAGCGCCCATGAAGCTTCGGCCACGCTTGAGCTACGAATAAGATGGGCTAGACCCGGAGCTGCGCGAGGAATGGATCCCGCGCATCGCCAAGGGCGAGATGATGTCGCTCGCCTTCACCGAGCCCGGCGGCGGTGCCGATGCCGGCAACATCCGCACCAAGGCGGTGCGCGACGGCGGCGACTGGATCATCAACGGGGAGAAGACGAGCATCACCTTCTGCGGCGTCTCCAAGGTGGTGTTCCTGTCGGCGCGCACCGGCGGCCCGGGGCCGCGGGGCCTGTCGTTCTTCTGCGTGCCGACGGACCATCCCGGCCTGCACAGCAGCAACTTCGAGCGCATGGGCCAGCGGCTGGACCGCGCCGGCAGCTTCTTCTTCGACGACGTCCGCATTCCCGCGCGCTGGATGGTCGGCGAGGAGAACAAGGGCTTCATCTGGGCAATGACCATCATCGGCTACAACCGGTGCTTCGTGCCACTGGCCTGCCTCGGCGCCGCGCAGAAGTCGCTCGAGGAGACGACGGAATACGTCAAGCAGCGGACGGCGTTCGGGCGGCGGGTCTCGCAGTGGCAGGCGGTCGCGAACGAGTTGGCCACCATGGCCACGAAGCTCGAGGCCGCTCGCCTCCTCTGCTACCGAGGCCTCGCCAAAAAGGACACCGGCCAGCGCCACGACGAGGAATCGTCGATGGCCAAGTGGTTCGGCGTGATGACCGCCAACGAGGTGCTCGCGACCTGCATGCGCCTGAACGGCCATTACGGCTGGGCCAAGGACCTGCCGCACGAGCAGCGGTTGCGCGATTGCCTGGGCATGGAGTCGGCGGACGGCCCGCGCGAGATCCATCTCGGCATCATCGCGCGCGGGCTGTTGGGCAAGGAGTTCGCGCCGTTCTGACCGTGGCGCGGACGTGAAGCTCGAGGGCATCCGCGTCCTCGACCTCTCGCGCTTCCTGCCGGGGCCGATGCTGACGCAGCTCATGGCCGACCACGGCGCGGAGGTGATCAAGGTCGAGTCGGTGGACGAGGGCGAGCCCACCCGCGGCATCGGCGAGATGCGTGACGGCGTCAGCGTGTTCTTCGCCAATACCAGCCGCGGCAAGAAGAGCCTGGCGCTGAACCTGAAACGGCCAGATGGCCTGGACGTGCTGATGCGCCTGGCGGAGACGGCGGACGTGTTCGTGGAGGCGTTTCGCCCCGGCGTGGCGGAGCGCCTGGGCGTGGGTTACCGCCAGATCGCCGCCCGGGCGCCGCGCGTCGTCTATGCCTCGATCAGCGCATTCGGCCAGACCGGCCCGTACCGGGACATCGCCACGCACGACCTCGCGACCGAGGCAATGGCCGGCGTGCTGTCGATCACGCGCGGGCGCGACGGCGCCCCGGCCATTCCCGGCCTCCCGGCCGCGGACATGCTGTCGGCGACGATGGCGCTTTCGGGCGTGCTGATGGCGCTGCTGCGCCGCCGCGAGACCGGCCGCGGCGACTACCTCGACATCGCAATGGCCGACTGCCTGGTCGCCTGCTTGCCGAACAATTTCGGCGCGGCCATGGCCTACCGGCAGCAGCCCGAGCTTCGGAGCGCGCGGTCGCTGGGCGGCAACGCCCTGTATGCGCTGTATGAAACCGCGGATGGCGAGTGGATCGCCCTTGGCGGCCAGGAGATGAAGTTCGCCGTTACCGTGCTGACGCTGCTCGGACGGCCCGATTTGATCGAGCTGTGCCGCTTGCCCCCGGGTCCGGCCCAGGACCGGGTGCGCTCTTTCCTGACCGACCGTTTTCGCACCCGGACCCGGGCGGAGTGGGTGGCATTCTTCGCCGGGCATGACGTCCCCTTCGCGCCCGTGCAGTCACTGCCGGACGTGCTGGACGATCCGCACTTCCGTCAGCGCGGGATCGTTGTGACCGATGGGCGCGGCTGGGACCATCTCGGCAATCCGATCAAGTTCGCCGACGAACCCGCGCAGGAGCGCTTCGTGCTGCCGAGCCTTGGCGAGCACTCGCATGAACTCCTGCGCCAGCTCGGGCTTGACCACGAACAGATCGCCCGCCTCGAACAGGATGGCGTCATCGCGCAGGCGGCCGGGCATGTCCCGGTTTGAAAAGGCGCGCCAATCGAGTTTCCGCCGCTACCCCAGCAGCACCCATCGTAAGGCGTAGGCGACCAGCGCGGTCGCCGCAGTGCTCGCCGCCCATAGCCCGACGAACCAGGCCGCACGGGATTGCCCGGTCGTCATCAATGGTATCCCGCATCGTGCTCCACCTTGCCGCGGAACACCCAGTAGGCGTAGCCGCTATAGGCCAGGATCGCTGGGATCAGCACCGCCGCGCCGACCAGCAGGAACACCTGGCTGTCCCGCGGGGCGGCAGCGGCCCAGATGGTGATGTCGGGCGGGACGATCAACGGGAACAGGCTGATGCCGAGGCCCGCGAAGCTCAGCACGAACCAGCCGAGCGCGCAGAGGAGTGGCGCCCAGTCGCGGCCTCGCCCGAGGCTGCGGAAAAAGATGAGTGCCAGCAGGCCCACCAGCACGGGAACCGGCGCCGTGAAAAGGATGCCGGGCCAGGAGAACCAGCGATGGGCGAGGTCCCCGCGCAGGAACGGCGTCCACAGGCTGACGGCGGCAATCATGCCGAGCGTGGCCCAGCCAAGCCGGAACGCCTGCAAGCGGGCGCGGTCGTGCAGGCTGCCGGAGGTGCGCCACACGAGCCAGCAGGCGCCGAGCAGGGCATAGCCGACGACGACGGCCACGCCGCAGAGGACGGTGAACGGCGTCAGCCAGTCCCACCAGCCGCCGGCATAGGCGCCGTCCTCCACCTTGATCCCCTGCAGCAGCCCGCCGAGCGTGAGGCCCTGGCACAGGGCGGCGGCCGTCGAGCCCGCGAAGAACACGAAGTCCCACCGGGCGCGGCCGCGCTCGGAATGCGCCCGGAACCGGAACTCGAACGCCACGCCGCGGAAGATCAAGGCCAGCAGCATGCCAATCACGGTGGGGTACAGCGCCGGCAGGATGATCGAGTAGGCCAACGGGAACACCGCCAGCAGCCCGGCGCCGCCCATGACCAGCCAGGTCTCGTTGCCGTCCCACACCGGGGCGATCGTGTTGACCATCACGTCGCGGTCCCTCCGGCCGCGCTCGGCCGCGAACAGGATGCCGCAGCCGAGGTCGAACCCATCCGCGATCACATACATCAGCACCATAAAGGCCAGCAGGCCGGCCCAGATCGTTGCGAGGTCGAAGACGACGTTCATAGCCTAGCTGGCCGGCTGCGGCGTTATGTCGCCAAGGTCGGCCGCCGGCCCCGGGGTTATGCCCGCGGTGCGAAGGGGGTGCGGCGGCGCCTCGGCCTCGCCCGCGTCGGGCGTTTTGCCCATCATCCGCAGCAGGATCAGCACGCCCGAGCCGAACACGGCGAAATAGACGACGGCAAAGACGGCCAGGCTGGTCGCCACACCCGGCAAGCCGATCGGCGCGATGCTCTTCGCGGTCCGCAGCAGGCCATAGACCGTGTAGGGCTGCCGGCCGACCTCGGTCGTCACCCAGCCGGCCAGGATGGCCACGAACCCCGCCGGGCCCATCAGCACGGCGGCGCGCTGCAGCCATGTGCTCTCATACAGGCGGCGGCGATACCGGGCCCAGAGGCTCCAGACGCCGATGCCCAGCATGGCGAAGCCGATGCCGACCATCAGGCGGAAGGACCAGAACACCACGGCGGCGTTGGGCCGGTCCTCGCGCGGGAAATCCTTCAGTCCCGGCACATGGCCGTTCCAGCTATGGGTCAGGATCAGGCTCGACACGTGCGGGATTTCGATCGCGTAATCGGTGGTCTCGGTCCGCATGTTCGGCAGCCCGAATAGCGTGAGCGGCGCGCCGTCGCGGCCCTCCCAGCTGCCTTCCATGGCGGCGATCTTGGCGGGCTGGTGCTCCAGCGTGTTGAGGCCGTGGATGTCGCCCATGGCGATCTGCGCCGGGGCGACGACCGCGGCCATCCACATGGCCATGCTGAACATCAGGCGCGCCCGGGGGTTCGCGCGGTCGCGCAGCAGGTGCCAGGCGCCGGTGGCGCCGACGACGAAGGCGACGGAGAGATAGCTGGCCAGGATCATGTGCGGGAAACGCACGAACACGCTGGGGTTGAAGATGATGTGCAGCCAGCTCGCCGGCAGGAAGCGTCCATCGGCGGCGATGGTGTAGCCCGCCGGTGTCTGCATCCAGGAGTTCACGGACAGGATCCAGAACCCGCTGAGCAGCGTGCCGCCCGCCACCAGGCAGCTCGCTGCGAAATGCAGGCGAGGGCCGACCTTGTTGATGCCGAACAGCATCACGCCCAGGAACCCGGCCTCGAGGAAGAAGGCCGTCAGCACCTCGTAGGCCATGACCGGCCCCACCACCGGCCCGGCGAGCTTGGCGAATACGCTCCAATTGGTGCCGAACTGGTAGGACATGACCAGGCCCGACACGACGCCCATGGCAAAGCCCACCGCGAAGATGCGCAGCCAGAAGCGGTAGGTCTCCATGAACACCGGGCGCTTGGTCAGGAGAAACAGGCCCTCTAGCACCGCGAGATAGCTGGCCAGTCCGATGCTGAAGGCCGGGAACACGATGTGGAAGGCGACCGTGAACGCGAACTGCGCCCGGGCCAGGTGGAAGGCGTCGATGGGGAACGGCATGGTCTATGGCGGACGGACCGCCCCTTTCAGCGATGCGGCGGCCCGATCGCGATCGGGCCGCCAGGTCCGTGCTGCCCAGCTCGGGACGGCACTCTCATGCCTCGATACCTGGTGCGTGGCGGGCGTAATCCATCCCCGCTGCGCGAAGATGCGCGGGATCGTAGGGGACGCCAGGCCCGGACGGTGTCTTGCCCGGCCCGGTCTGCCAGGGCTGCACCTGGTCCTCCTCGCCCAACAACGCCGAGCCGGCCGGTGCGGCCTTTCAGGTATGCTAATTCGCCCGCGGATCGGAGCTTTTCAGCAAGCTGTCTCTCAGAGCGACAACGCGGTTTTGGAGTACTTCAACGTCCTCCAAATGTGCCTTGCTGAAGTGGACCCTAAACTGCTCACTGGCGTTTTCGAAGTAGAGTTTGCAGGAAGGGACTGCACTGTTGGTGGTGGGCGCGTCGCACTCCACAAACTTGTCCAACTGCTCGTTCCTGAAGAAAGCCAAAATCTCGACTTCAAACCCGTGCCGTGGCGCCTCTGGCTTGCGAATGTAATACCTCAACGTGTCTCCGCCCTGTGTGCGAGAAACGACGTCGGAAGGCGCCAGGTAACCCGCTCGCGTTAATGCCGCAAATTTGTAGTCGAGTGACGTCCTTCCCACATCGGGCATTAGGAGAATCGATATGGTATTCTCAACCTGAGTGCGACCTGCTTGTCTTGGCTTTGCGCCGTCGTAGAAAGGTTCAAGATCGGGCCATAGCGCGAGGAGCCAAGCGGAGGTATCCGTCTTTGGTCCTGTGACGCGGTAAATCAAATAGTCTTTTGGAATATGGTATTCCTTACCGTTAAGCACGAGAATCTGTGATGAGGAGGTCGTTTCTTATGCCACCGGCCCACATACCCCGGCTAGAACGCAGACCCAAACGGCAATGCGGAACATTTTGCCTTCCCACGATGGTTGATGACCCCCGCGAAAGCTTGTGCTGACCGCATCGGAGGGAGTGTCGAGCAATCAGGTTCTCGGCCGCGGGCGCAGCAGAGGTTGTCGTGGAACCACTCTCGGCTGCTTCGGTCATCATACTATCCTGTTCCGCGGCAACCGTCATCAGTCTGCCACCTGGTTCAACACCTCGCTGGTGGCGCGAACATGGCGGCGTGCGGCCAGCTCCGCCCGGCGCATGTCACCGGCCAGCACGGCCTCGCCGACCCGCCGGTAGTCGTCGAACCGATCGGTCACCAGGTTGTCGTGCAGTGCCCGCAGCTGCACGCGAACGAGATGGACGTGCATGCGGCTGAGCAATTCCTGCAGCTCGCGGTTGCCGCCGATGAGGGCCAGGGTGCGGTAGAACCGGTTGCGGGCCCTGACAAGCTCGAACGAGTCCGGCCGGTCGCGAAGGGCGAGCAGCGCCTCGAAGCTTTCGATGAAGCGCTCGCGGTGGGCGCCCTCGCCGATGCGTTTGGCGGCCAGGCGCGCGGCCATGCCGATCATGAGCTCCAGGACTTCCAGGATGTCGCGCATCTCCTCCCGGTTCAGGATGCGGATCGCGGCGCCCCGGTGGCGGCTGAGCGTGACGATGCCCTCGGCCGACAGCCGGTTGAGCGCCTCGCGGACCGTGCCGCGGCTGACGTTCCACTTCGTCGTCAGGTCGGCCTCGACGAGGCGCTGCCCGGGAACGTAACTGCCTTTGTAGAGGCCCTGCACCACCTCCCTGAAGATGAGGTCTGGCGAGCTGATCGCCGGCGTGTTCCGGGGGCCGGCAAGCGGTGGCTCTCTTCGCCTCAATGACCGTCCCTCTCCGGTCCGGCAGATATGGCCTTGCTGGCGAGCAGCGCATCGATTTCCGCACGGGTGAAGCCCATTTCTTCGAGCACCGACCGGGAGTCCTGCCCCAGTACCGGCGCACCCCGTCTCCCCCTTGGGATGACGCCGTCTTCGATTACGGTCGGCCGTATCGTTCGGACCCGGCCCTCTGCCGGATGGTCGCGAAGGTCCACGAGGCCGACCGCGGCCAAATGGGGGTCGTCCAGCAAGGTATCCAAGGAATGGCACTGCATCGCCGGGACGTCGGCCGCGTTCAGTATGACCAGCCACTCGGCCGTGGTGCGGCCGCCGAAGGCGGCATTGCGCAGCCGGTACCAATCGCCGATATGGCGGAGCCGGGCAGCGACGGTCGCGAAGCGGGGGTCGGTGGTCAGATCCTCGCGCCCGATGGCCCGCAGCAGGCTGCGCGTTTGCGCATCGCTGTTGGTCGTTATGCTCAGCCAGCCGTCCGCGGTGCGGATCGGCACGTTGTCGGCGTTGAGCACGCGCTCATCGCCCACCGGGCCCAGCGGCGGCTCGAAGCTGTGTGGTCCCAGGTGCTCGTGCAGCACGAACGACGCCATGGTCTCGAACATGGGAACTTCGATGGCGCAGCCCTGGCCGGTGCGGCCGCGCTGCACCAGCGCCGCCATCACCGCCCCCGCGGCGACCTCGCCCACGATGTGGTCGCACAGGACGAACGGCACGTAGGACGGCGTGCCATGCCGACGCTCGAATACGCCGGCGACGCCGGACGCGCCCTGGATGACGATGTCGTAGGCGGCGCGGCCGCGATAGGGGCCGCCAGGGCCGAAGCCGGTAATGGTGCAGTGGATCAGCCGGGGCCGGGTCGCGCGGACCGTCGCAGGATCGAGCCGCAGCCGCTCCAGCGCATCCGGCCGCATATTGGTCACCACCACGTCGCACCGGTCCAGCAGGCGCGCCAGCACGGGGGCGGCCTGTGGATGCTTCACGTCCAGGCACAGCCCGTGCTTGCCGCGGTTCAGGTGCAGGAACGTGCCGGAGTGGCTGCCGGTGGGCGACGGGCCACCGAGGCTCCGCAACAGGTCACCGCCCGGGGCCTCGAGCTTGATGACCTCCGCCCCGTAATCCGCCAGGCGCAGCGTGCTGACCGGCCCGACCACGATCGTGGTGAGGTCGAGCACGCGGATGCCCGCCAGCATGGCCCCGGCGGTCAAGCGAGCTTGCCCGGCCGCGCTGCGGAGGCGACGTGCCGGGCAGCGAGCAGGCGCAGCTCCGCCTTCTGGATCTTGCCGTTGGCGTTGCGCGGCAGCGGCTCCTCGGACAGCACCACCCAGTCCGGCACCTTGTAGTCCGCCATCCGGTCGGCGCAGAACTGGCGCACGTCGTGTTCCGACAAGGGCTGCCGGGCGTAGATGAAGGCGACGGAGCGTTCGCCCAGGATCGGGTCGGGCTGGCCAACCATGGCGGCCTCGATCACGCCCTCCTGGTCGCACAGCACGTTCTCGACCTCGGCCGGATAGACCTTGAAGCCGCCGCGGTTGATCATGTCCTTCTTGCGGTCGGCGATGCGCACGAAGCCTTCGGCGTCGACGGAGCCGATGTCGCCCGACTTCCAGTAGCCGTCCGCGAAGCTCGCCGCAGTCGCCGCCTCGTTGCACCAATAGCCCGGGACGATCATCGGCCCGGCGATCCACAGCTCGCCCTGCTCGCCCTGCGGCAGCTCCCGCCCGCTGTCGTCGCACACGCGGATCTCGCCGCAGGCGACCACCCGGCCGATGCTGTCCGCGTGGGCGATGCCCTCGCCGGGCGGCATAATGGTGGCGGGCGACGTCGTCTCGGTGGCGCCATAGGCGTTGCACATCTGCAAATGCGGCACGGCGGCGGCGAAGCGGCGGATGGTCGGTTCCGGCATCGGCGCGCTGCCGTAGACGCCGAGGCGCCAGGCGGACAGGTCGAACTGCTCCAGGTCCGGCTCCAGCAGGCACAGGCCGTACATGGCCGGCACCATCAGCGCGTGGGTGATGCGCTCGGCCGCGGCTAGTTGCAAAAAGGCGCGGCGGGCGAATGTCCGCAGGACCACCAGGGTGCCGGACACGTCCAGGATAGGAAGCACCACGCCGCACAGCCCGGCCACGTGGGACCACGGGATGCACAGCGCCGACACCTCGCCGATGCCCAGGCCGAGCGTCGCCTGCCAGTGCAGGGAGGAGTGCACGGCGCCGAGATGCGTCAGCATCGCGCCCTTCGGCTGGCCGGTGGTGCCGGAGGTGTACAGGATGCCGAACAGCCCGTCCTCGGCGGCGGGACAGGGGGGCGGGTGGCCGCCCTCGGCGAGCATCGACGCGAAGCCGTCGCCGGCACCGCCCACCTGGATGCGCGCGGGCGGAACCGGTCCCTCGGGCAGCTCGGCGGCGAAGGCGGCGCCGTAGATCAGTGCGGCGGGCTGGGCGTCGTCGATCACGAACTGCAGCTCCGGCCGGCGCAGGCGGGCGCCGACCGGCACCAGCACCGCGCCCAGCCGGGCGATGCCGAGCACGGCGATCACCGCCTCCGAGCCGTTGTCCAGGAACACCGCAACGCGGTCGCCGGGGGCCACGCCGCGCCGGGCCAGGCCGGCGGCGCAGGCGTCGACCATCGTGTCCAGCGCGGCGTAGCTGGTGCGGACCGTGCCATCCACCATTGCGGACGACTCCGGCGCGCGTGCCACCGCGGCGCGGAACATGGCGTCGACGGTGGCCGGGCGCTCCGCGTAGCAGCGCATGCTCCGGCCCCAGTGCGTCTCGGTGCGGATGGGCGGGCTAGCGGCCAAGCGGGCACCCGCCTTCAGCCAGCGGGCGGAACGCGACTTCTCCGGGGATGCGGCGGACCAGCGTGTAGTCGTCCCACGGACCCGAGGATTGGTCCGGGCGCTTGACCTGGAACAGGTAGAAGTCGTGGGTGACCCGGCCGTCCCTGCGCACCACGCCACGGCCCAGCGCCGGGTCGTCCGGGGGCGTGCGGCGGAGTTCGTCCATGACGGCGGGAACCTCGGTGCCGCCGGCCGCCTTGACCGCCTTGAGGTAGTTCAGCACGCCGGAATAAACCCCGGCCTGCAGCATGCTGGGCTTGCGGCCGCGCATCTGGGCGGCGAAGCGAGCGGAAAAGGCGCGGGTGCCGTCGTTCAGGTCCCAGTAGAAGGGCTCGGCGAGGTAGAGGCCCTGGGCCACCGGCAGGCTCAGCGCCTCCACGTCCGTCACCATCATCAGCAGGGCGGCGATCTGCTGCTTGCCGTTGAGGATGCCGAACTCGTGCGCTTGCTTGATCGCGTTGGCGAGGTCGCCGGTCGCGTTGGCCAGCGCGATCACCTGCGCCCCGCTGGCCTGCGCCGTGACGAGCTGTGCCGAGAAGTCCGCGTTGAAGTTGGGGTGCTTGGCGGAGCCCAGGACGGTGCCGCCTGCTTGCCGGATCACCGCCGTGGCGTCGCGCTCCAAGGACTGCCCCAGCGCGAAGTCGACCGTGATGAAGAACCAGCTCTTGCCGCCGGCGGCCAGCAACGCCTGGGCGACGGCGGTGCCGGTGGCGTAGGTGTCGTAGGTCCAGTGCAGGGTGTTGGGCGAGCAGCGGGGCCCCGTCAGGTCGCTGGTGCCGGCCCCGGAAGCAATGAACACCGTGCGCGGGGCGCCGCGGACCACCTCCGCCACCGCCAGCCCGGCCGAGGAGACCGGCACGTCGGCGATCACGTTCACGGCGCGGTTGTTCAACCAGTCCCGGGCGATCGCGCTGGCGACATCCGCCTTGTTCTGGTGGTCGGCGGCGATCACGTCGATGGCGATGCCGGGCAGGAGGGCGGCCGCGTCCTCGGCGGCCAACCGGGCGGCGACCAGGGAGCCGGGTCCGGTCGCGTCCGCATTGGCGCCGCCCATGTCCGTCAGCACGCCGATCCGGATGGTCTGGCCCGGGATGTCCGCCCGGGCCGGCATGGCCAGTGCCAGCAGCAGCGGCACCCACCACAACGATCCCCGTCTGGTGCGCGCGTGCCGAGCGGCGGTTCGTTGCCCCATGGTTGCTCCCGACTTCGAGTCGATGTTCGTCGCACGGACTCAAAGCTGCACATCGAGCTTTGTCAACAACACCGTCGGACAATCGGAGCTGGCCGGTCTATCGGCCCTGGAAGTCCGGCGCACGCTTCTCCATGAAGGCGCGCGGTCCCTCCCTGGCGTCGGCGGTCCTGGCGTTGTCCTTCGTGCATTGCGCCTCGATCGCGAACGCCTCCTCCAAAGGCCGGCCGTTGGACCGCACCATGGCCTCCTTCGTCTTGGCCAGCGCGACGGGCGCGCCCAGGCTGATCCGCCGCGCCAGGTCATGGGCGGTCGCGAGCACGTCGGTCGGCGGCACGACACGGTTCACCAGGCCGATCGCCAGCGCCTGCTGGGCGGTGATCGGCTCGCCCACCAGCGCCAGCTCCATGGCCTGGGCCCACGGGATCTGCCGGGCGAGCCGCACCAGCGAGCCACCGCCGGCGATGAGGCCGCGGCGCACTTCCGTAACCCCGATGGTGGCGTCGCTCGACATGACGCGAAGGTCGGTGCCCAGAATCATCTCGGCGCCGCCAGCCAAGGCGTGGCCGTTGATGGCGGCCACGATCGGCTTGAAGAAGTCGGCCCCGCGCAGGATGGCGCCATAGAGCTGCTTGCGGTCGGCGGAGAACCGTTCCTCCCACTCCCCCACCGGCGGCCGGGACCGCATCATCAGGGGGATGGTCGTGCCCAGGTCGCCACCGGCCGAGAAGGCCTTGTCGCCGGCCCCGGTCAGCAGCACGACGCGGATGGCTGGATCGGCGGCGATCTCGGCCCAGGTCTCGACCAGGCGCACGATCATCTCCGGCGAGAAGGCGTTGCGCTTCTCCGGGCGGTTCAGGGTGACGGTGGCAATGCCGTCCGCCGTTTCGAACAGGACGTGCGGCGCGCTGGGCGTGGGCGGCATCGGCGTACTCCCTGTTGGCGCCATCCTATTGGCCCTGACGGTGCCAGGCCGACACCTGCTCGGCGATGGCGCGGTAGTCGGCCTTGCCGTTCGGCGCCCGGCCGATGGTCGCGACCGGCATCACCACGCGCGGCAGCTTGTGCGGCGCCAGGCGGCCGCGCAGGTGGTCCAGCAACGCGGCCGGTTCGACCGTGGCGCCCTCGACCGGCTCCACGGCGGCGGCGACCATCTGGCCGAAGCGCGGGTCGGGCACGCCCACGACGACCGCATCGCGCGCGGCGGGGAAGGTCTTGATCGCCTCCTCGACCTCCTCGGGAAACACCTTCTCGCCGCCCGTGTTGATGCTGACGGACCCGCGGCCGAGCAGGGTGATGCTGCCGTCCAGCTCCACGAGCGCGTAGTCGCCGGGCACCGCGCATCGCACGCCGCCGATCACCGGGAAGGTGGCTGCGGTCTTCACGGGGTCCTTGTAGTAGCCCAGCGGCACCAGCCCGCGCACGGCCAGTCGCCCCGGCTGCGGGCTGCCGGGCAGGACCGGCGCGTCGTCCTCGTCCAGCACGAAGGCGTTCTGCCCCAGCTTGAAGCGAGCCCCGCCCTCGGCCTTGCGGGACGAGGTCAGCGAGCGGCCGAGCCCGCTGGCTTCGCTGGCGTTCAGGAAGTCGATCATCAGGACGTCCGGCGCGTGGCGCAGCAGGCGCTGCTTGACGGCGGGGCTCCACATCATGCCGGAGGAGGAGACGACCCTCAGGCTGGACAGGTCCCAGCGGCCGGGATGGCTGTCCAGGGCCTCGACCATCGGGCGGCAGAAGGCGTCGCCGACGATGCACAGGTCGGTCACCTGGTCCGCCTCGATCGCCTCGAGCAGCCGGAGCGCGTCGAACTTCGGGTCGGGCAGGGTGACGAGCGTGCCGCCCCGGTTGAGCACCGTGGCCGCGAACACGAAGCCGGTGCCGTGCATCAGCGGTGCCGCGGGCAGGCCGACCGGGCCGGGCCCGTTCAGCCGGTTGCGCACGAAGCCCAGGTCGGGTTCCGCCGGGTCGCCGGTGGTGTTGGATGCGAGGAACAGGTCGTGCTGCCGCCACATCACCCCGCGCGGCAGGCCGGTGGTGCCGCCGGTGTAGATCAGCAGGAGGTCGTCGCCGGACCGCTCGGTGGCGCCGACGGCGGCGGCGGCGGCGGTCTCGTAGGGCATGGCCCAGTCGGGGCATGCGCCGGAGCCGTCATCGACATGCAGCCAGCAGCGGACGCCAAGGCAGCGCCCGCGCAACCCGGCCACGTTGGCGGTGAAGCTGCCATGGAACACGACGGCGGCGGCATCCGCATTGGTCCAGAGATAGAGCAGCTCATCCTGGACATAGCGGTAGTTGGTGTTGACCGGCACCAGCCCGGCCTTTAGCGCCGCGAAGGCCGCTTGCATGTATTCCGGCGCGTTGTGCAGATAGAGGGCCACCTTGTCCCCGCGGCCCAGCCCGGCCGCAAGCAGCGTCGTGGCGACACCGGCGGCGCGGCGCTCGAACGCGCCCCAGAAGATAGTGCGGTCGCCATGCACCTGCGCGACGGCGTCCGGCCGGATGGCGGCGACCGTCTCCCATACGTCCGCGAACGTCCATCCCGCCACCGTCAGGGCCCCATCACGGTGTAGCCGCCGTCGATGACGAATGTCTGTCCGGTGGCGAAGGCCCCGGCCGCGGAGGCCAGGAACACGGCGGTGCCCGCAATCTCATCGGGGTCGCCGATGCGGCCGAGCGGGGTGGCGTCGGTGTAGGCCTTCAGCGTGCCCGGATTGTCCCACAGGGCGCGGGCGAAGTCGGTCTTGATCAGGCCGGGCGCGATGCAGTTGACCCGGATGTTGTGTGGCCCGAGCTCGACGGCGAGGTTGCGGGCGAGCTGCATGTCCGCAGCCTTGGACAGGTTGTAGGCGCCGATGGTGGACGACCCGCGCAGCCCGCCGACCGACGACACCAGGATCACGACACCGTCCCGCCGGCCGATCATGCCGGGTTGCACCATCTGCACCAGCCAGTGGCTGGCCAGGATGTTGTTGTCCAGGATCTTGCGGAACTGGTCGTCGCCGATGCCTGCCATGGGGCCGTAATAGGGGTTGGAGGCGGCGTTGCAGACCAGGATGTCGATCCGGCCCCACTCCGAAAGCACCCGATCGACCATGCGCGCCAGGTCGTCCTTGGCGGAGATGCTGGCCGCGATCGCCAGGGCGCGTCCCTCGCCATGGAGGCCGTCGATCGCCGCCGCGACCGCATCGCAGGCGGGCTGCTTGCGGGACGAGATCACGACCCGGGCGCCGGCCTCGGCCATCCGTTCGGCGATGGCCCGGCCGATGCCGCGGCTGGCGCCGGTGACGACGGCAACCTTGCCGCGCAAGTCGAACAGCATGGACAAGGCCGGCCCTCCCTGGTCGCCCGCCCCTGGTCGCCCGCGGGGGAACGCGAGGCGCTTGACCCCCGGGATGCGGGATCGTAGGGTCGTTTTGTCATACAATCGGGACCTGCACAATGTTCCAGATGTCGCCAAGTGCCGCCGCGCTGAAGACGAGGCTCGAGGCCTTCATGGACGCCGAGGTCTACCCGAACGAGGAGCAGTTCTTCCGCGAGTCCGAGGCGGGCGGCGCCTGGGCCGTGCAGCCGACGGTGGAGGCGCTGAAGCCGAAGGCCAAGGCGGCCGGATTGTGGAACCTGTTCGTGCCGCCATCGGCGAATGGGCAGCACGGGGCCGGGCTGACGAACCTCGACTACGCGCCGCTCTGCGAGGTGATGGGCCGCTCGCTGCTGGCGCCGGAGGTGTTCAACTGCTCCGCCCCGGATGTCGGCAACATGGAGGTGCTGGAGCGCTACGGCACGCCCGCGCAGCAGGAGCGCTGGCTGCGTCCGCTGTTGGCGGGCGAGATCCGGTCGTCGTTTGCCATGACCGAGCCGGCCGTGGCTTCCAGCGACGCTACCAACATCGAAAGCTCGATCGTGCGCAACGGCGACGAGTACGTGATCAACGGCCGCAAGTGGTACACCACGGGCGCGACGGATCCGCGCTGCAAGATCATCATCTTCATGGGCAAGACCGACCCGGACAACCCGGACCGGCACAAGCAGCAATCCATGGTGCTGGTGCCCAAGGACACGCCGGGCGTCACCGTGCTGCGGCCCATTCCGATCTTTGGCTATTACGGCGTGCCCGACCGCGCGTCCGAGGTGGATTTCACTGATGTGCGCGTGCCGGTGTCGAACATCCTGCTGGGCGAAGGGCGGGGCTTCGAGATCGCCCAGGGCCGCCTGGGCCCCGGCCGCATCCATCACTGCATGCGGCTGATCGGACTGGCGGAGCGGACGCTGGAGAAGATGTGCGACCGCGCGCAGTCCCGCGTCGCCTTCGGCCGCAAGCTGTCGGAGCAGACGGTGACGCTCGAGCGGATCGCCGAAGCCCGGATCATGATCGAGCAGTCGCGGCTGCTGACGCTGAAGGCGGCCTACATGATGGACACGGTCGGCAACAAGCTCGCGCGGGCGGAGATCGCGATGATCAAGGTCGCTGTGCCCAACATGGCCTGCAATGTGGTCGACTGGGCGATCCAGCTGTTCGGCGGCGGCGGCACCAGTAATGACTTCGGCCTGGGCATCGCCTATGCGACCGCGCGGCTGCTTCGCCTGGCCGACGGGCCGGACGAGGTGCACCGCAACCAGATCGCCCGGCTGGAGCTGCGCCGGCAGGGCGACGCGCGCGCGGCGCGGGCGGTGGCCGCCGCGCCGGAGCCCATGGCGGCCGCGTAGGAGGCGGCTGGATGCCTGGCACGCTTCCGCCGGCAGCGGGCGGGTTTCGTCCGCTCGACGGCGTGCGCGTGCTCGACTTTTCCACCAACATGGCCGGCCCCTACGCCACCATGATCCTGGCGCAACTCGGCGCCGACGTGATCAAGGTGGAGCCGCCGGGCGGCGACGATGCGCGCCACTGGCCGCCGCAATTGGACGACGGCAGCATCGTCCATGCCCATATGAACGCGGGCAAGCGCGGCATCGTGCTCGACCTGGCGCAGGCGGCGGGCCGGGGCGTGGCGCTGCGCCTGGCCGAGGGCGCGGACGTCGCGCTGCAGAGCATGCGGCCAGGCGTCGCCGAGCGTATCGGCATCGGCGAGGCGGCGCTGCGGGCAGCGAACCCCGGCGTCCTCTATTACAACCTCAACGCCTTCGGCGCGGGACCGGAAGGCAAGTCGCGGCCCGGCTACGACCCGCTGGTGCAGGCGTTCAGCGGCATCATGCGCATGAACGGGCATGACGGCGCCCCGCCGGTCCGCTGCGCCCCGTCCGTCATCGACCTGGGCACGGGCCAATGGATCGCCACCGCCGTGCTGGCGGCCGTCCTGGCCCGGTACCGCGGCCATCGCGTCCGCTCGATGGAGACGGCGCTGGTCGACACCGCGTTCAGCTTAGTGCCTTACCAGGCGACCACGGCGCACATGAGCGGGCAGCGGCCGAAACGCGCGGGGTCGGGCAACCCGATCGCCGCGCCGTACCAGGTCTATGCTGTCGAGGGCGGCGAGCTGATGCTGGCCGCTCCCAATCAAAAGCTATGGGACCGGGTGGTGGACGTGCTCGGCGCCCCCGAGCTGCGCGCGGACGAACGCTTCCGCACCGTCGCCGCCCGCAGCCGCAACAGCACGGCGCTGGACGAGGCGATCACCCGTCGCCTGGCCGGTGCCGACCTGCGGAGCTGGATTGCCCGCTTCCAGCAGGCGGGCGTGCCGGCGACCGAAGTGCTCGGGCTCGAGCAATCGGTGCGCGGCACGACTGCGGTGGAGCGGGGCACCGTGCAGCCGCTCGACGGCGTGCCGCTGATGCGGCTGCCGTGGCTGGTGGATGGCGAGCCGGTGCCATGGTGCCGCCCGGCGCCGCATTTGGGCGAGCATACGGTCGAAATCCTGCGGGCCGTCGGTTATACCGAGGATCAAGTGGCGGCATTGCTGCGGGACCGGGCCGTGCAGGCCTATGCCCCGGTGGAGGCAGCCGCCTGACGGCCGCCAGGGGCGAGCAAGCAAGAACAAGAAAGCATGGGGGAGGAGCGGCAATGATCAGGAAGGCAATGGGTGCGGTGTTCGCCGCGACGATGCTGCTGTCCGCGGCGGGGGCGGCGAGGGCGCAGGACTATCCCGCGCGGCCGGTGAAGATCGTCGTCGGCTTCGCGGCCGGCAGCGGCACCGACATCCTGGCGCGCATCGTGGCGGAGGAGCTGCGGACGGCGCTGAAGCAGCCTTTCATCGTGGAGAACCGGCCCGGCGCCAATGCCCAGATCGCGGCGCAGTTCGTGGCCGAGGCGGCGCCCGACGGCTACACGCTGCTGCTGACCTCCAATTCCTCGCACTCCATCAATCCACACGTCTACCGCAAGCTGCCGTATGACCCCGTCCGGGACTTCACCCCCATCGGCAGGATTTGCGACTTCCCGCTGGTGCTGGTCGTGGACCCGCGGCTGCCGGTGAAGACCCCGGCGGACCTGGTCGCCTACGTGCGCGCCAACCCTGGCAAGGTCAGCTACGCCTACCCGAGCCGGCCGGGCCAGGTAGCGGGTGCGGCGCTGAACGAGGCGATGCATCTGGACATGAACGCCGTCGCCTATACCAGCAGCCCGCCGGCCATGCAGGACGTGGCGGCGGGGCGCGAGGCCTTCGTGGTGACCGACTTCGCCTCGAGCCAGGGCCTGGTGAAGGCCGGCAAGTTGCGGCCCATCGCCGTCACCACGGCATCGCCTACGAAGCTCGCCCCCGATCTACCCGCGCTCGGCCCGGCCCTGGGGCTGGAGGGGTTCGACCTGCGCGCCTGGACCGGGCTGTTCGGCCCGGCCAGGCTGCCGAAGTCGATCGCCGATAAGCTCTCGGCCGAACTGGCGCGCATCCTGCAGAACCCGCAGTTGCAGGAGCGGCTGACGGTGGCCGGCATGGAGCCGACGCCGCTGGAGGGCGCCGCCTTCGGCGAGTTCGTCAAAGCGCAACTGGCCGTCTGGGGCGCGAAGGTGAAGGCCGCCGGGATCGAGCCGGAATAGATGACGGCGACGGCCATCCGGCGAGAACTGGCCGCGGGCGGGCTGCTGGCGGCGTGCGGCGCGTTCACCTTATGGGAGAGCAGCCGCTATGCGCTCGGCACGCTTGGGCGCATGGGCCCCGGGTACTACCCGGCGCTGCTGGGCGGCGCGATGATCCTGGTCGGCGTGCTGATCGTGTTGAACCGAGGCGGCGAGGAGGCCGGGCACGACGGGACGCTGCCTCCATTGGATTGGCGCGGCGCCGGCTGCATCGTGGCCGGCGTGCTGGCGTTCCTGGGCGTGGGCGCATATGCCGGGTTCGCGCCGGCCACCTTCGCCTGCGTGTTTATCTCCGCCCTGGGCGACCGCACCGCGAGCGTGCTGAGCTCCGCCACGCTGGCGTTGTGCATCACCGTGTTGGGAATGCTGGTGTTCTCCTATGCGCTGCAGATCCAGTTGCCGCTATGGCGCCTTGGCCTGTCATGAGCGGGACGCTCGCCGATCTGGCGCATGGCTTTGGTGTCGCGCTGCAGCCGCACAACTTCATGTTCTGCCTGGCCGGCGTGCTGGTCGGGAACCTGATCGGCGTGCTGCCCGGCATGGGCATCATGGCAACCATCTCCATCCTGCTGCCGCTGACCTTCGGCATGCCGCCGGTGGCCGCCATCCTGATGCTGGCGGGCATCTACTACGGCGCGCAGTACGGCGGCGCCATCTGCTCCATCCTGCTCAACCTGCCCTGCCACGCCTCGCATGCGGTGACGTGCCTGGACGGCTACCCGATGACCCAGCAGGGCCGGGCCGGGGCGGCGCTGGGCATCACCATCATCGCCGCCTTCTTCGGGGCCGCCTTCGGCATCGTGATGATGATCTTCTTCGCGCCGCTGCTGGTGCGCCTGGCCGAAAACTTTGGCCCGGCCGAGATCTGCTCCCTCATGCTGCTGGGTCTGCTCGCTGGCTCCACCCTGGCCCGCGGCTCCGCCCTGAAAGGGATCGGCATGACCCTGCTAGGCTTGCTGCTGGGGGCGGTGGGCACGGACATCGACAGCGGCACCGCGCGCTTCACTTTCGGCTACCTGCCGTTGCACAGCGGGATCGAGCTGGTGGCGCTGGCCCTGGGCCTGTTCGGGATCGCCGAGTTCCTGAAGAGCGTCAATGCAATCGCGCCTGTCGACACCTCGCGCATGAAGGTGCGGCTGCGCGACATGCGGCCCAGCCGGGCGGAGCTGCGGACTGCGGCGCTGCCTATCCTGCGCGGCACCATCCTCGGCAGCCTGTGCTCGCTGATCCCCGGGACGGGGCCGACCATTGCCTCGTTCGTGTCCTACGCGGCGGAAAAGCGGCTGTCCAAGACGCCCGAGCGCTTCGGCCGCGGCGCGATCGAAGGCGTGGCGGCGCCGGAGGCGTCCACCCACTCCGCCGTGCAGGGCGACTTCATCCCGACCATGAGCCTGGGCATCCCCGGGGACGCCGTGATGGCTTTGCTGCTGGGCGCGCTGATCATCCAGGGCATCCAGCCCGGGCCGCAGCTGATGTCCGAGCACCCCGACATCTTCTGGGGCCTGATCGCCAGCTTCTGGATCGGTAACATCCTGCTGGTGGTGCTGAACGTGCCGATGATCGGGCTTTGGGTGCGGCTGCTCTCGATCCCGTTCAAATATCTGTATCCCTGCGCGCTGTTCTTCGTCTGCGTCGGCGTCTACAGCACGAACAACGATCTGTTCGGCGTGGCGCAGACGCTGGCGATCGGCGTCGTGGGCTATGTCCTGCTGCGGCTCGGCTTCCATCCGGCGCCGGTGCTGCTCGGCTTCGTGCTGGGGCCGCGGCTGGAGGAGAATTTCCGCCGGGCCCTGAAGCTGTCCCGCGGCGACTTCGGCGTGTTCGTCAGCCAGCCGATCAGCGCCGTGTTCCTGGCGCTGTGCATCGTGATCATCGGCGTGCAGATCTGGACCCACTTCGCCGGACGGCGGCTGCCGCCGATCGCCGGCCCGGCGTTGCTGGTGGAAGAACCTTGAGCGCCGATCCGAGCCTGGAAAGGAATGGGAGCGTGGATGAGCCTGCCGCGCCTTTGGTGGTCGCCGAGTTCAGCACCGGTATGGCCGGCGCCTATTGTGGGTGGCTGCTGCGCAGCATGGGCGCCCACGTCGGCCGCCTCGGCGCCGCACCGCCGGCGGGACTGGACGCGATCTCGCTGGCGCTCGGCTACCTGAACGACGGCAAGCCCGCCCGCGCCGGCTGGGAGGGCGCCGACATCGTCGTCATCGACGACCTGGCCGGGTTCGAGGCGTTGTGTGGCGAAACGCTGAGCACGATCGCGGCGAGGGCTGCGGATACCGTGTTCGGCGTCGCCTCCGTCTTCGGCCTGACCGGGCCGCTGGCCGGGGGGCCGGCGACGGGGCTCGATGCACAGGCGGTCAGCAGCGTCGCCTGGGTCCTCGGCGAACCCGGCCGTGCACCGCTGTCCATCCCGCCCGGCGTGCTGGACTGCCAGGCCGGGGCGCACCTTGCGGCCGCATGCCTGGCCGCCCGCTTCGCGGGTGCCGGACCGGGAGGGCAGGGACGCATCGTGGACATCGCCCTGGCGGACATCCTGGCGCTGTACGTGGCGGTGAACTGCCGCTTCTACATCCATCACGGCATGCAGTGGCAGCGGGCCGGGCGACGCGCGTCCAACTCCGGGGGTGCCTATCCGTTCGTGATCCTGCCGTGCCGGGATGGCGACGTATGCCTGTCGGGCCGCACGCGGCCGGAATGGGAGCGCTTCGTGCAGGCGATGGGCGCGCCGGACTGGGCGAAGGAGCCGCGCTACCAGAAGCTGCGCGCCATGGGGCAGCAGTATCCGGAGGAGGTGGACGCGCTGGTGCTGCCCTGGCTGCAGCGCCACACGAAGGCCGAGATCGCCGCCATCGCGCACCAGTATCAGCTGACCATCGCGCCCCTGCGGCATTTCGATGAGGTTCTTGCGACCCCGCAGCTGCAAGACCGCGGGTTCCTGCGGTCCTGGTCCGGGGCCGGCACGACCCTGCTCGGCCCCGGGCTGCCGTTCAAGGCGACGGCGGCTCGGGGCCGAGTAAGTGCAGGCCCGTCCTTCGAGGCGTCGCTGCTGTCCCATGTGCCGCCACCGCCGCCGGCGGCGCCGGGCAAGCCGCTGGCCGGGCTGCGGGTGCTGGATCTCGGCTGGGTCTGGTCCGCCCCGCAGATGGGAAGCATCCTGGCGCAGCTCGGCGCCGACGTGATCAAGGTCGAGCACTCCAAGCGGCTCGACAACGCCCGCATGTCCGGCCCCATCATCCGCGACGGCCAGAGGATCGACGGCGTGACCACCGAGATGTCGCCGATGTTCCACCAGATCAACAAGGGCAAGCGCGGCATCACGCTCAACACGAAGCTGCCGGAAGGCGTGGCGCTGGCCCGGCGCCTGGCGGCCCGCAGCGACATCGTGCTCGAGAACATGTCGGCCGGCACGATGGAGCGGACCGGGCTCGGCTATGCCGACTTGTCGCCGCTGAACCCCGCGCTGATCATGGTGGCCATGTCCGGCGCCGGGCAGTTCGGGCCGCTGGCGGACATGCGGACCTATGCGCCGGCCATGTCGAGCTTCGCGGGGCTGGAGGCGCTGGTCGGCTATCCCGGGGAGCCGCCGGTCGGCGCGCTGAACTTCGCCGTGGGCGACCCCAATGCCGCAGGCCACGGCTTGGTCGCCGTGTTCGCCGCACTGATACGCCGCCGATCGACCGGGACCGGGTGCTACATCGACCTGTCGCAGACGGAGGCGCTGCTGGCGACCCTGACCCCCTACATGCTTGCGGCGCAGCTTGACGGGCGGCAGCCTGCGCCCATGGGCAACGCGCATCCGACGATGGCGCCGCACGGCATCTACCCGGCCGCCGGCGACGACCGCTGGCTCAGCATCGTGGTTGCAACGGATGAGCAGTGGCGGGCGCTGGCCGCGCTGGTCGGCGAACCCTGGACGGGAGAGGCCCGGTTCGCCACGGCAGCGGGCCGGGTGGCCGCGGGCGCCGAACTGGACCGGCTGCTCTCGGCCTGGTCGGCCCGGCACCACCGCGACAGGCTGGTGGCCCGGCTGCGCGCGGCTGGCCTCGCCGCCTCGCCGGTGCACGACATCGAGGGGTTCTGGGACGACGCCCAGTTCGCCGCCCGCGGCATGCAGGAGCCGGCCGAGCTGCCGGGCCTGGGAACGGAGGCGCTGTTCCGCGCGCCCTGGCTGTTCTCCGACTTCCAGCCAGGCGGGGATGGGCGCGGCCCGATGCTGGGCGAGCACAATGCGGCGGTGCTGAAAGGCGTGCTCGGCCTGTCCGACGCGGAGTTCGACCGCTTGACCGAGGAAGGGGTGATCCTGTGAATCCGGCCGAACAGTCCACGGTGCAGACGCCGGCCCTGTGGGACGGCGCGCTGGAGGAGGCGCGCAGCCTGATCGGGGTGGAGCTGCGGCGGCACGACCACAGCTGGAACACCGAGGCGCATCCGGACAGCGTGCGCCATTTCTGCTGGGGTATCGGCGACGACAACCCGCTGTTCTGCGATCCGGAGTACGGGCACGGGACGCGCTGGGGCGCGGGTCTGGCGCCGGGCTGCTTCCTATACACGATCGACAGCACCATCGTGGCGCCGAAGCTGCGCGGCATTCAATGGATGTACGGCGGCACCGTTTGGGAATGGTATAAGCCGGTGCGCCACCGGGACCGCATGACCACCCGCGTCCGGCTGCTCGACGCGGCGGAGAAGCGCGGGAGCCGCGCCCGTGCGTTCATCGTGCAGACCGGCGAGTCGCTGTACTACAACGAGGCCGGCGAACTGGTCGCCCGCGCGCTGGGCAGCACGGCGCGCACCCCGCGCGCCCGCGCAGAGGGTGGCCTGAAATACGAGCCGCGGGCCACCCACCGCTACACGGACGAGGAACTGCAGCACATCGCTGCCGGCATCGAGGCCGAGATCGTGCGCGGCGCCGTGCCGCGGCTCTGGGAGGACGTGCGGGAGGGCGACGTGCTGCAGCCGATCCTGAAGGGGCCGCTGACCATCACCGACATGATCTGCTGGTATTCGGGCGCCGGGCACACCTACAAGGCACACGGCCGCGCCGACCGGCACCGGCGGCGCCATCCTGCGGACGCCTTCGTGAACCCGCAGACGGGTGCCCAGGACAGTGCCGCCCGCGGGCACACCGAGGCGACGATGGCCCGCGAGGTCGGCATGCCCGGCGGCTACGACGTGGGCCCGCAGCGTATCTCCTGGCTGGGCCAGCTCGTCACCAACTGGGTGGGCGACGATGGCTTCGTGCGCGGGCTGGACGTTAAGCTGCGGCGGCCGAACATCTTCGGCGACGTGTCGTGGTGCCGCGGCCGCGTGGTGAACAAGCGCCAGGAGGACGGCGTAAACCTGGTCGACCTAGAGGTCCATGTCGAGAACCAGCTGGGCGAGAAGACCGCGACCGGGACCGCGGTGGCCGAGCTGCCGAGCGGGTCCACCCATGCCTGACGCCGCCATGGACCCCGCCATCGACCCCGCCATCGACCCTGGCCGCACGCCGGTGCTGGTGGGCATCGGCGTCGTCATGCAGCGGGAAGACGACCCGCTGCATGCCATGGACCCGCTCGGTTTGATGACGGAGGCGGCGCGTCGGGCCGGGGCTGATGCGGGGGCTGATGCGGGTGGGGCGGGCGTGCTGGCGGCGCTGGACCGAATCCTGGTGCCGCGTGGCCGCTGGTCGCACAATAACCCCGGCCGGGCGATCGGCGCCGCGATCGGCGCGCCAGGGGTGCACAGCGTCATGGCGACGGTGGGCGTGCTGCAGCAGACGCTGTTCGGCGCGGCCTGCGACGCCATCGCCGCGGGCGAGATCGGCAGCGCGCTGGTGGTGGGCGGGGACGCCGGCTACCGCCTGCTGCGCGCGCGCATCACCAGCACGGAGCTGCCGAAGCTCTCGGACGGGGATGGCGGGCCCGACCAGCTTCTGGCCCCCAAGGAGGAGCTTCGGCACCCGGCGGAGGTGCGGGCCGGGCTGCGGATGCCGGTGGGGCTGTATGCGATGCTGGAGAGCGCCTATCGCGCCCGGCAGGGCCTCTCGGTGGCGGCGCACCGGGACTGCATGGCCGGGCTGTACGCCCGCCTGAGCGAGGTGGCCGCCGGCAATCCGGAAGCCTGGATCCGCAAGCCCTACGACGCCGCCACGATCCGCGACGCGTCCGACCGCAATCCGATGCAGGCCTTTCCCTACACGAAGCTGCTCTGTTCCTCATGGAACGTCGACCAGGCGGCGGCGCTGCTGTTCTGCTCGGCGGCGCAGGCCCGTGCGATGGGCGTGCCGCGCGAGCGCTGGGTCTATCCTTGGTCGTCCACGGAATCGAACCACATGGTGCCGGTCAGCGCCCGGGCCGACCTGGCGGCCTGCCCCGGTGCGGCGATCGCCGGGCGCATGGCGATGGAGCCGTTCGGGGTCGGGCCGGGCGAGCTGGACCTCGTGGACCTGTACAGCTGCTTTCCGGTGGCGATCGAGACCTATGCCGCGGCACTCGGGCTCGACCTGGCCCGCGACCTGACGGTGACGGGCGGCATGTCGTATGGCGGCGGTCCCTACAACAACTACGTGCTGCAATCGACGGCGCGGATGGGCCGCCTGCTGCGAAACAGGACGGGCCGGAAGGGGCTCGTGTCCTCCGTATCCGGCGTGCTGACCAAGCAAGGCTTCGGCCTGTTGTCGTCCGCTGCGCCGCCGGGCGGCTTCCGGTCGGCCGATGTCACCGAGGCCGTGGCGCGGGAGGCGGCCGAAAAGCGGGTCGTGGCGGATTTCCGCGGCCCCGCTTGCGTGGCCGGGTTCACCGTGCTGCACGACCGTGACCGGCCGCCGCTCGCCATCGTCGTGGCGGACCTCGAGGACGGCACCCGTGCCCTCGCCACCTCCGAAGATCCGGCCGTGATCGCGCGCTTCGAGGTGGAGGAGTTCGTCGGCGCGGCACTCGACGTCGACGGCGAGCGGTTCCGGCTCGCGGCCTGACCATGGAAGGTTCGGGGCAGGAGATGCGCGACGTTTGCAGCCCCGCCCTGGTGGCTCGCATGGCCGCGATGCTGGACCTGGATCCCGCCTCGGTGCCGCAGGGCAGCCTGCCGCGCGGGTGGCATGTGGCGCTGTTCACCGTGGCGACCCGGCACTCCGCCCTGCGGCCCGACGGCCTCGGCGGCCTCGGCGTGGACCTGCCGGACCTCGGCCTGCCGCGCGTGGTGGCCGGCGGCCGGCGGCTGGACTTCCAGGGCGACATCCCGATCGGGGCCGGGGTTCGCCGGGTCAGCCGCACCGGCGGCGTCGTGGAGAAGCAGGGCCGCTCCGGCCGGCTGGCCGTCGTGTCGGTGGAGCACGCGGTTTTCGTGGATGGCGCCGGGGCGCCGGTGCTGACGGAACGGCAGGACTACGTGATGCTGTCCGAAACGCCAGCAGGGGCCGCCGCCTCGCCGCCGCCGTCTAGCCCGGCCCAGGCGACGGTCGAGCGCATGTTGCGGCCGGATGCGGCCATGCTGCTGCGCTACTGCGCCATGACCTTCAACACGCACCGCATCCATTACGACCACCCTTATGCGACGCAGGTCGAGGGCTACCCGGGGCTGGTGGTGAATGGCGGCCTTGCCGTGCTGTGCCTGTTGCAGCTGTTCCGGGACGAGGCCGGGCGCGAGCCTGCCTGGGCGGACATCCGCAACAAGGCGCCGCTGTTCTGCGACCGCCCGGTCCGGCTGTGCGCCGTGCCGGGCGACGCGGCCTGGCGCCTGTGGGCGGAGGACGATGGCGGCCGGGTCGCGGTCGAGATGAGCGTCGCATGAGCGTGCGGGCCGAGGCGCGGGGCCTGTCCAAGCGCTTCGGCGGCCTGCAGGCGTTGGCGAGCGTGTCGTTCGCCATCGACGCCGGGCAGGTGCTGGCTGTGATCGGACCCAACGGCGCCGGCAAGAGCACGCTGATCAACTGCCTGTCCGGCGCGGTGGCGGCCGATACCGGCAGCGTCGCCATCGATGGCCGCGCGGTGCCGCCCCGCTTCAACGACCGGCTGGTGGAGCTGGGCATCACCCGCACCTTCCAGCACGTGCGCCTGTTCCCCAGCCTGACGGCGCTGGAGCACCTGCTGCTGGCCCGCCGCAGCTTCGAACGGACGGTGCGCTGCGCCGCGCGGGGCCGGGCGCAGGCGATCTGCCTGGACCTGCTGGACCGCGTCGGACTGGCCGCCAAGGCGGGGCAGCGCCCGTCCGAGCTGGCCTATGGCGAGCAGCGCCGGCTGGAGATCGCGCGCGGGCTGGCGACGGAGCCGCTGCTGTTCCTTGTGGACGAGCTGGCCGCCGGCAGCACGGCGACGGAGCAGGTCGCGCTGGCCGGGCTGATCGAGGGCATCGCCGGCAGCGGCGCGGCGGTGCTGCTGGTCGAGCACCACATGGACCTGATCGCCCGCGTGGCCGATGCCGTGCTGGTGCTGAACTTCGGTGAGGTCATCGCCACCGGCCGCTATGCCGACGTGAAGCGCGACCCGGCGGTCATCGCGGCCTATCTTGGATCGGAGGCCGCATGAGCGAAGCACCGGGCCTCGAAGTGCGGGACCTGCACGTCTCCTATGGCGCCGTACAGGCCGTGCGCGGCGTCAGCCTGTCGCTGCGGCCGGCCGAGGCGGTGGCGATCATCGGCAGCAACGGCGCCGGCAAGACCAGCCTGCTGCGCGGCATCATGGGCCTGGTGCCGGCGCGGGCCGCGGTGAGCTGGGCGGGCAAGGCGATCAGCGGCCGTCCGACCCATCAGATCGCCCGGCTGGGCGTGGGCTACGTGCCGGAAGGCCGGGAACTGTTCCCCGGCCTGACGGTGTCGGAGGAGCTGATGCTCGGCGGCCGCCTGGCGCCGGTGCCGGAGCGGCAGCGGCGGTTGGAGATGGCGCTGTCGCTGTTCCCGCGCCTGGCGGAACGGCGCGACCAGGTGACGCGCACCATGTCGGGCGGGGAGCAGCAGATGCTGGCAGTGGCGCGCACGCTGATGATGGGCCCGCGCCTGCTGCTGCTGGATGAGCCCTCCCTGGGCCTGGCGCCGGTGATCCAGGACACGATGTACGCGGCCCTGCGCACGCTGCGCGACGCCGGCATGACCATGCTGCTGGTGGAGCAGAACGCCCACCGGGCGCTGGGCCTGTGCCACCGCGCCTATGTGCTGGCGCTGGGCCAGTTCGCGCGGCACGGGCCGAGTGCGGAGCTGCGCGACGATCCCGCCATCCGCGCCGCCTATCTGGGAGCCTGAGCCGTGCTGACGCAGCAACTGATCAACGGCGTCCTGGCCAGCGGCATCTACGCCCTGTTCGCGGTGGGGTTCGCGATCGTGTTCGGGGTGATGGGCGTGCTGAACATGGCGCATGCCGACTTCGCCATGGTGGCGGCATTTGCGGTCGTCTGGTCCGTCGGCGCCGGGTTGGGGCCGGTCGCCGGGACGGGTGCCGCCATCGTCGCCACCATCGCGATGGCGCTGCTGATCGAGCGGTTCGCCATCCGCCCGGCCCGGCGCTTCGGCGGCGAGGCCGGGATCGAGCTGCCGCTGATCGCGACGCTGGGCTGCGGCATGGTGGTGCAGAACGGGGCGGCGCTGATGTTCGGCAACAAGGCGATGGTGTTTCCGTTCAGCCTGCGCGGCTACATCCGCGTCGGCGGCCTGCTGCTGTCCGAAGGGTTGCTGGTCAGCGCGCTGGTGGCGATCGTGCTGATCGGCGCCCTGGAGCTGCTGCTGCGCCGCACCGATTGGGGACGGCAGATGCGGGCGGTGGCGCAGAACCGGGCGGCGGCCGAGATCATGGGCATCGACGCGACGCTGGTGATCGCGGCCAGCGTGGGCCTGACGGCGGCGCTGGCCGGGTCGGCGGGGCTGCTGGTGGGCCTCAGCTACGGGCTGATCTCGCCCTTCATGGGATTGAGCTACACCATCAAGGGACTGATCGCGATGATCATCGGCGGAGTGGGCTCCGTCACCGGGGCGGCGCTCGGCGCGCTGGTGATCGGGCTGACCGAGGCGGTCGCGGTGACGCTATGGGGGTCGCAGTTGCGCGACCTCAGCGTCTTCGTCGTGCTGCTGGCCGTGCTGCTGCTGCGCCCCGGCGGCATCCTGCCGGCCACGGTGCGCGCCTGATGGCGTTCTGGACCACCGTCCTCGTCTCGGCGGCGATCGCCAGCATCGCGGCCCTGGGCCTGTTCCTGCAAATCCGCAGCGGGCAGCTTAACGTCGGCATGGCTGTGTTCGTCGGCATCGGCGGCTATGCCTCGGGCGCGCTGGGCGTGACGTGGGAGATGACGCCCTGGCTGTCCATCCCGGTCGCCATCCTGACCGGGGCGGCCTTCGGCGCGGCGTTCTCGGCCATCACGCTGCGGCTCCACCATTGGTTCTTCGCCGTGACCACGCTGACGTTGTCGATCGCCGCCGTCTCCGCCATGGGACGGATCGGCGCGCTGGGCGGCGCCTTGGGCCTGTCCGGCATCCCCATCGTGGGCAGCCCCGTGCCGGCGCTGGTGGGGCTGGCGGCCTGCTTGGCGCTGGCGCTGGCGTTCGACCGCTCCCAGTACGGCCTGGCGGTGCGGGCGACCGGCGACGACCAGGCGCTGGCGGGCATGTTCGGGGTGCAGGTGCGCCGGCTGCGCGTGGCCGTGTTTGCGCTTGGCTCCGGCATGGCGGCGCTGTCGGGCGCCCTGGCGGCGCACCGTTTCGGCCTCTACCAGCCGACGGATCTGGGCGTGCAGCCTTCGCTGCTGCTGTTCGTCTATGTGGTGATCGGCGGCCGCAGCAGCGTGCTGGGGCCGCTGCTGGGCACCTTCTTCCTGTTCACCGTGCCGGAGCTGGTGCCGATGCCGCCCGAGGCGCAACTGATCGCCTTCGGCGGGATCATGACGCTGGTCGCGGTCGCCTTCCCTGGCGGCCTGGCCCATGCTCTGGCCCATGCGCTGGCCCGGCTCCGGCCGGCCCGCCGCCGGCACCTGGCGCAAACCTCATAACGAAACGGGAGAACGCCTATGTCACGACGGATGCTGCTGATGGCTGTGCTGGCCGCAGGACTGGGGGGACCGTCCGCACGGGCCGAGGGACCGGACATCGTGATCGGCGCCGGCTTCGCGCTGAGCGGCCGGTTGGCCGGCTATGGCGAGGACGGCCGGGCCGGGGCGGACCTGGCGGTGGCCGGCATCAACGCAAGGGGCGGCGTCCTGGGGCGCAAGGTCCGCGTGGAATACGAGGACACCGCGGCGGACCGCGCCAAGGCGGTCGCGGTATACCGTCGTTTCGGCGCCCGGCCGGACGTCGTGGCCATGCTGTCGCTGTCCTCCATCGAGTTCGCGGCCCAGGACCCCGTCGCCAACGACGTCAAGATGCCGCTGGTGTCCATCGGCTCCGCGACCTCGATGACCAAGTTCAGCCCCTGGTCGTTCCGCGTTTCCCTGATCGTCAACAAGGCCGTGGGACCGGTGTTTGAGGCCCTCAAGACCAAGCGCGGCATCAAAAGCGTCGGCATCATCTACGACGCCGCGGACAATTCCAGCATCGGGCAGATGGAGTCGGTGAAGGCGGCCGCCCCCGGCCTGGGCCTCAAGCTCAAGGACGTCGAGTCCTTCAACTCCGGCGACCAGGACTTCTCGTTGTCGCTGACCCGGTTCGTGGCCGACCCTCCGGACGTGCTGTATGTCGGTGCGACGACCAACGAGGCGACGCTGATCATCAGTCAGGCGCGGGCGCTGGGCTACAAGGGGCTGCTGATCGGGGGCGCCGGGTTGAACGACCCGCGCATCGCCGCCTTGCCGGGCAAGGACGCCGAGGGCGTGATGACCTTCTTCCCCTTCGACGTGACCAGCGAGGCAGCGATCGTGCGCGACTTCACCGAGCAGTACAAGGCCGCCCACAAGGGCGCCGCGCCACCCTCGCTGGCGGCCCTGGGCTACGACGCGGTGCTGCTGGTGGCCGACGCCGTGCGCCGGGCCGGCTCCACCGACCGCGACGCGGCGCGGGCGGCGCTGGGCAGCACGGCCGGTTTCCAGGGCGTGGACGGCTCGTTCACCTATAACGGACCCGGCGACAACCAGGAGCAGCGGCCCTTCCTGTTCGAGCTGAAAGGCGGGCACTTCGCACGGGTGCGTTAGCCCAGCCCCGGCCGCGCCTCAATACGAGCGCGGCAGGCCGAGCACGTGCTCGGCGATGAACGACAGCACCAGGTTGGTCGAGATCGGCGCCACCTGGTACAGCCGGGTCTCGCGGAACTTGCGCTCCACGCCGTATTCCTCGGCGAAGCCGAAGCCGCCATGCGTCTGCACGCAGGCGTTGGCCGCCTCGAACGAGGCGTCGGCGGCCAGCATCTTGGCCATGTTCGCCTCCGCCCCCGGGTTCTGCCCGGCCTCGTACAGCCGCAGCGCCTCATGCACCATCAGCTCGGCCGCACGCATGTTGGCGTAGGCGCGCGCCACCGGAAACTGCACGCCCTGGTTCTGCCCGATCGGGCGGCCGAACACGACGCGGTCTTTCGCGTAGGCGACCGACGCCTCCGTGAACCACTTCGCGTCGCCGATGCACTCGGCCGCGATCAGGATACGCTCCGCATTCATGCCGGACAGGACATAGCGGAAACCGCGCCCCTCCTCGCCCACCAGGTTGGCGGCCGGGATGACCATATTGTCGAAGAAGACCTCGCAGGAGTTGTGGTTCATCATCGTGCGGATCGGGCGGATGGTGAGGCCCTTGATGTCGCGCATGTCGACGATGAAGGTGCTGAGCCCCTCGGTCTTCTTCGCCACCTGGTCCCGCGCCGTAGTGCGCGCCAGCAGCAGCATCAGGTCGCTGTGCTCGGCCCGGCTGGTCCAGATCTTCTGGCCGTTCACGACATAGATGTTGCCCTCCCGCCGGGCGGTGGTGCGCAGCGCCGTCGTGTCGGTGCCGCTCGTCGGTTCGGTGACGCCGAAGGCCTGCAGGCGGAGTTCGCCGGCGGCAATCTTCGGCAGGTACTCCGCCTTCTGCGCCGGGCTGCCGTGGCGCAGGATGGTGCCCATGATGTACATCTGGGCGTGGCAGGCGGCGCCGTTGCAGCCCTGGCGCTGCACCTCCTCCAGGATCGCCGCCGCCCCCGAGAGGGGCAGCCCGGCGCCGCCGTACTCCTCGGGGATCAGCGCCGCCAGGTAGCCGCTCTCGGTCAGCGCGCGCACGAACTCCGTAGGGTACGACCGCGTCTCGTCCAGCTTGCGCCAGTACTCGCCGGGGAACCCGGCGCAGAGCTTGGCGACCTCCTCGCGGATCTCGCGGTAGGGCCCGGCGGCCCCGGCTTGGACCAGCGTCACATCGTTCATCGTGGTGGACCTCCCGGGACTGAGCCAGATCACCCGGCCAGCTCCGCATCGCAGTGAAGATCAGCCTTTGATATAGGAGTCCATGCTCAAGATACCGTGACGTTTCCGATCCTTTGTTCCGTTTTCAATATGATGGTTGAGCGCCCGAATTTGCCGCTGAAGACGTCGGGCCTTCCGCGCCGCCGGCCAGCCAGGCCGTGCCGCGGCGGTAGAGCGCCTCCACCTCGGGCCCCGTCAGGCCCGGCATGTCGCGCTTGACGGTGTAGCCGATGCGCGTCTGCAGATAGGCCAGGTGCCGGTAGCCCAGCGGGAATTGCGCCAGCAGCGCCGGGTCCAGCACAAGCGTGGCGCCGGGCGTGACGGGGTCGAGCCGGTCCTTCTCGTAGATCGGCTGCCGCAGCACGAGGCCCCAGCGCGCGTCTCGCTTCTCGAGCAGGTCGTAGAACCGCCCGGTGCAGACGACGTCGCACAGCACGCCCTCGACCTCGCCACGCTGCGAGATGGTCATCTTGGTCTGCGAAACCGCCCGCCTGCCCGCCAGGTCGATGGAGGTGCCGCCCAGGAAGTGCAGGATGCTGACGCCCTTGGCCCAGCCTGCCTTGCTGATCGCGATGAACTCGTCGCCGGTGCCCTGGGTCCAGGTCGCCATCATGCGGCCATCGGGATGCCAGACCGTGCGGAAGCGCTCCCAATCGCCGGCGTCGCGCCAGACCACCCAGTTCTCGATCAACTCACGGATTTGCCTGCGGTCGGCGACCGCGATGGCTTCCGCCCGCACCTGCGCCTGCCCGGCCTCTACGTCCATCCGCAACCCCCATCCGACCACCCATGTCGTCCTCCCACGTTACTCCCGAGCGCGGTTCCCGCTTGAGACTTTTCGTGCCGAGACATGGTTCGATCTCTGACAGGCGTGTGATAGTGCTGGCTGCAATCCGGTAGCGAAATGCCGTGAGCGGGAGGGCGGTATGCCGCACATCGGACGGTCCAGAACTTCGTCGATCCGCTTGGGGCCATAGGTGGAACTCGTCGCGCGCGGCATCGTCCAGACGTTTGGCGCCGTGACGGCGCTGGACGACATCAACCTGCACGTCTCGGCCGGCGAGGTGCTCGGCATCATCGGCCCGTCCGGATGCGGCAAGTCGACGTTGCTGGCGATCCTCGGCGGCCTGCTCGCCCCCACGGCCGGAGAGGTTGTCATCGCGGGCGAGAAGCCCCCGGGGTGCCTCAGCGAGATCGCCTACGTGTTCCAGGACTTCAACCTGCTGCCGTGGCGCACGGCCGAGCAGAACGTCGGGCTTCCCCTCGAGCGCCACAAGATGCCGGCGGCCGAGCAGAAGGAGCGGGTGGACGACGCGCTGGCCCGCATCGGCCTGTCCGAATTCCGCGGCGCGCTGCCTCGGCAATTGTCGGGCGGCATGCGGCAGCGCGTGGGCATCGCGCGCGCGCTCGTGGTGCGGCCGGCCGTGCTGCTGCTCGACGAACCGCTGTCGGCGCTGGACGCGCAGACGCGCGACCTGCTGATGGAGGATTTCCTGCGCATCTGGGAGCGCGACCGGACGACGGCGGTCTATGTCACCCATAACCTCACCGAGGCGCTGCAACTGGCCGATCGCGTGGTGATCTTCACGCGGCGGCCCGGGCGTGTCCGCGACATCGTCCCGATCGACGTGCCGCGGGCCGAGCGGAACACGCCGCCGGGCCGGGTGCGGATTGCGGAGCTGCACGATCATCTCTGGGGCGCCATTCGCGAGGAAGCGCTTGTCGCGGACCGGGACCTCGAACATGCCTGACACGCATGCGCCACCTCTTGTTCTGCCGCAGCGTCCCGTCCGCTTCCGCGCCCGCGGCTTCGTGGCCGAACGGCGGCGGGGCGCGTCGCTGGTCGCTTTCGTCGGCATCATCGTGGCCTGGGAAGCCGCGGTGCGGTCCGGCTTCGTCAACCCGCTGTTCCTGCCCGCGCCCTCCGACGTCGTCCGCTCGCTATGGGGCCTGATCGAGGACGGCTCGCTGTGGCAAAACCTCAGCGCTTCGCTGTTCCGGCTCGGCGTGGGCTGGGTGCTGGGGACGCTGGCCGGCATCGCCGCCGGGTTCGTGATCGGCCTGTCGTCGCTCGCGCGCGCGGCCGGCATCCCGGTGATCTCGGCGATCTATCCCGTGCCAAAGATCGCGCTGCTGCCGTTGTTCATCCTATGGCTCGGCATCGGCGAGACCTCGAAGGTGACGGTGGTGGCGCTCGGCGTGTTCTTCCCCACCGCGATCGCGACCTTCAGCGCCATCGACAACGTGCCGCGCGGCTACATCCGCATGGCGCAGAGCTTCGACGTGCCGCCCTTCGACATCCTCCGCAAGGTGGTGCTGCCGGCCGCCCTGCCCGGCATCCTGTCGGCCTTCCGCATCACCGCGTCGGTGGGCCTGCTGCTGCTGGTCGCCGCCGAGATGATCGGCGCGCAGTTCGGCATCGGCGCCTTCGTGCTGACGCAGGGGCAGTTGATGCAAACGGACGCGCTGCTCGCCGGGGTGTGCGTGATCTCATGCCTTGGCCTGCTGATCGGCGCGGCTCTGTCCTGGCTCGAGAAGCGGCTGCTGGTTTGGCGTTGAAGAGGAGCACGAGCATGAGCCGCATCACTCGAGGGAACTTCCTGCGCATGCTGGCCGCCGGGTCCGCGGCCGCGTGCCTGCCCGCCGCCGCGCAGGAGCCCGATATCATCACGGTCGGCGGCATTCAGCTGCCGACCAACGCGCCGCTGTTCATCGCCATGGAGAAGGGGTTCTTCGCACGGGAAAACATCAAGATCGACCTACGGTGGTTCACCGCGGCGTCCTCGGTCTCCTCGGCGGTGGTGTCGCGCGACATCGATGTCGGCATGACCGGCACGACGGCGGCCGCGTTCAACCTCGCGGCGAAAGGCGGGTTCAAGATCATCGCCGGGTCGACGCGGGATGCGCCGAACTTCCCGCTCAACGCGCTGCTCATCTCGAACAGGGCGTTCGAGATGGGGATCACCAGCTTCGCGCAGATGACCGGCCGCCGGGTCGCGATGACGACGGCCGGATCGACGCACCACTACGACATCGGCGGGCTCGCGAAGAAAAACGGTATCCCGCTCGCCAGCATCGTCCTCGTGCCGCTGAACGATTACGGCAACATCATCGCCGCATTGCAGACGAGCCAGGTCGACGCCGCAATCCTGCCGCCGGCGCAGACGAGACGCCTGGTGGACGCCAAGGGCGCGCACTTCATCGCCTGGACCGGCGACGAGGTGACGATGCAGCAGGGCATCCTGTTCGCCAGCCCGCAGACGCTAACCCGCAAGCACGACGCCGTGCTGCGGTTCATGCGGGCCTATGTCACGGGGGTGCAGCAGTATCGCCAAGCATTCAACCAACTCGACGCGCAGGGCAACAAGATCAAAGGCGCGAACTTTGCCGAGCTCATTCCGATCATCGCCCGTTTCGCCGGGATCACGCCCGAAGAAGCGGAAGCCCAGTTGACGTTCATCGTTCCCGCCGCCCGCCCGGACCAGGCCGACATCATGCGGCAGGCAGCGTTCTGGCAGGACCTAGGCATGGTGCCCAAGGCCGCGGACTTCAGCAGCCTCTTCGATCTATCGTTCCTGCCGCCGCAGGCCGCGTGACCCCCGCGTGAGCCAGGGCCTGACCCAGGGCGCGAACAGGCAGAAGACCGCCGTCGTCACCGGCGGGTGCGGCGCGATCGGCTTCGCCACGGCGCAGCGCCTGGCGGCAAACGGCGTCCGGGTCATCCTGGTGGACCGCGACGGGGACACGTTGGCGGCCAAGGCTGGCGAGCTGCCCGGCGCGCACGGGCTCACGCTCGACCTGACCGAGGACCGCGCCGCCGAGCGCGTCATGGACTTCGTCGCGGGCACGACCGGCCGGCTCGACATCCTCGTCAACAACGCCGGCCTCAGCCGGGCGCCCCGCTTGGGCGAGGTCGCCCTTGCCGACTGGAACGCGGTGCTCGCGATCAACCTGACCGCGCCGATGCTGCTCAGCCAGGAGGCGATGCGGTTCTGGCGCGACGGGGCGGGCGGCAGGATCGTCAACATCGGCTCACGGGTGTGGCTGAGCGGCTCGGGACCTGCCTACACCGCTTCGAAGGCCGGCATCGTCGGCCTGACCCGGTCGATGGCGGTGCAGCTTGGGCCGCTCGGCGTGACGGCCAACGTTGTCGCGCCCAGCTTCATCGACACGCCGTTCAACGCGCAATCCGGGCACGGCGCCCTGCAACGCTCGAAGGACGCGAACATACGGCTCGGCGTGCTGTCCCGGCTCGGGACGGCGCAGGACGTGGCCAGCGCGGTGGCGTTCCTCGCGTCGGACGAGGCGGGTTTCATCACTGGCGAGGTACTGCTTGTATGCGGCGGCGCGCAGCTCGCCGGCCGGCCCGGGATGCTCGCCGAGGCGCCCCCAGCACCGCAGGCCTACCCTGTCGCGTCCGTCACGCTGGCTGAGCCGCCGTGACCACGAACGGCAGGTCGGCCCGGCATATGAGGTAGCCGAGGCTGTAGCTGGTCCAGGCCGTAGTCGCCCCGGCGAGGACCGAGGCACCGAGCCAGCCTGCGATCGCGCCCGAGGCGGTAACGAGCGCCTCGCGGTCGTACCCTTCCAAGGTCAACACCGCATCCCGAGGGTAGTCCGGCATGTCGCCGCCGATCGTGAACGGCACGGCGGGGATGTCGGAGGCCACGACCGCGAGCTGGGCGCCGCTGACTGCCGGAATCGCCAACGCGCCCCGGAGCATGGCAGCGATCCTCTCCGCGTTAGCCCAAGCCGCGCCATCGGCGAGGCCGAGCGTGGTGGCTATCAGCGCCCCGCCGGCGCCGCCGCCCAGGCGGGCGAGCGGGCGGCAAGCCAAGCGCAGGAAGCCACGGAACGATGGACGCATGCTGCGTGACCACGGCGTCGGCTGTTCGAGCAGCCGCCGATAGGGCGCGCTTGTGAGCACGCCAATGTCCTCGAGGTCGTAAAGCGTGAGGTATTGCGGCAACGGACCGTTTCCGGCGACGTAGCGACGAGCGGACAGCATGCCCGGCACCGCCACGCGCTCCGGCACGTGCTCACGCGTGTGCCATAGGTCGTATTCGGCGGCGCGCGCCGGGTCGACCCCGTTCCAGAGCGCGAGCAGTCCCTTACCTTCGAGCAAATCGTTTCCCCACCCGCTGCAATCAGTCCTGCATGAGAACCCGCTCAACACCGTGAACTGGGGTTGGCGCGTCCGCCGGCAGCAGTCCCGCCGCTTTCAGCTCATGCCAGAACGCCTCCGGGATCGCCTGGTCCAGCAGGTCGAGGTTGGCCTGGACCTCGGCGACCGACTGGTGACCGGCGACCACGCTGACCACTGCCGGGTGCGCGAGCGGGAACTGCAATGCAGCGGCTGTCAGGGGGACGGCGTGATGCCGGCAGACCGCCTCGATGGCAGCGGTGCGCGCCAATATGTTCGGCGTCGCCGGCTTGTAGAAGAACCGGGCGCCCTCCACCGCCCCGATGGCGAGGATGCCGGTGTTGAACGGCGCCGCAACCATCACGGAACCGCCGCTCGCCGCGCAATTCCGCAGCAAGGTTCCGAGTGAGGCATGCTCGAGCAGCGTGTATCCGCCCGCCAGCATGAAGCAGTCGAACTGCCCGTCCCGGGCAAACCGCAGCGACACCTCCGCGTCTGCCATGGCGATGCCGACCGCGCGGATCACGCCCTGCGCCCGCAACTCGGCGAGATACGGATAGGCGCCCTCCATCGCGATGCGGTACTGACTCTCAAAGTCGCTGCCGTGCAGCGCCGGGGTCAGGTCGTGGATGAAGACGATATCGACCCGGCCGAGGCCGAGCCGCCGCAAGCTTCCCGCCAGCGTCGCCTCCGCCCCCGCCGCGGTGTAGTCGAATACCTCGCGCCCGTCCCGCACGAAGCGGCCGAGCTTCGTGGACAAGACGTAGTCGTCGCGCGGCCGCCCCCGCAATTCCACGCCGAACCGCCGCTCGCTCTCGCCGGCGGCGTAGAACGAGGCGGTGTCGAAGTAGCGCAAGCCGGCAGCCCAGCTCCCGTCCAGCAACGCGCCGACGCCCGCATCACCATGCACATTGGCCAGGCTGCCGCCGCCCACGCCCAGCCGGGACACGGTCAACCCGGTAGCACCCACCGGCTGGCGTTCACATCCATACCGCATGCTTGCCTCCAACGGGGCCAGCCGCGCCAGCCGAACCCTGTGCCGCTGTCGATGACCGCGCCTTCGTTCTCGATCACCTAGAGCACGATCCGTGCTGATAGGCGCACGGCTCGCGCTCTAGCCTTTGTTTTTACGAGCATGTTCATCCGACGGGTGATCCCGTGTGGTCGGATCATGCTCTAGATTGGTGACCAGCCAGCCCCCCGATCAGCGACCGGAGCAGGAGCCTGGTGTTCGCCGCTGGTCTACTTGACGCCTGGCGGATCGACTGTCGGCAACGGCGTGCGACCAGCCCGCCAACGCTCCGGGACCAAGAAGATGCGTTCCCGGCGTTCAGCCTCGAAGGGCAGCGGTGGCCGGCTGTTGTCGATGAAGCGGCCGATCTGACTTTGGAAGGCCTCGACATCACGCCAGATGCCGACGTTGAAGTAGGAGGTATAGGCCGGGTTCAGGGTCTGCCACGTGATCCAGGGCGCGCGCTCCCGGCTTTCAATGGAACTCAGATATTCCCCGACTAGGCCGGACCGATCTTCCACGACCGAACGCGTTCCCCAGTAATCGAGGAATTCGGCCTCATGGCCCGGCTTGATCTTCCAATGAACCACTACAATCCGAAGCGGGGCAGTGGGAGGCGCCTCCGCCGGTTGCGTGACGGAGGGCACCGTTGCAGGCGCTGTTTGGGCTGCCAACGAGCCTAATTGCAGCAATGTCAGCGCAATCAGAGCCGCGCCGGCTTTCGGGGCTGAGAACATGGTTAGTTCCTACCGCGAATGCCCCGAAATGCCAACATCCTTTGGCGTTCCACGCTCGGCGTAGAGCGTCATGCGACGACGCTGCCCGGTGAATGCAGCGTTCAGGGCAGGCCGCTCCGTCCAGGCGCCCCGTCCAGGCGCCGCGTCCCGCCTCGATATCGATCTGTGGCGGGAGTCGTTCGCTACCGGTCAGAGTACGACGATGCGGCTGACCTGCCACAGCGACCGCTCGTAATATTGCGGCTGCTTCAGTTCGGGATGGGCATCATAGGGGTAGATGATGAACAACGGCCCGATCGTGCTCGCCTCGACCACGGAACCGTTCAGCTTGGTCGCAACGATCACCCGATAGCGGTTCAAATCCGCGATGGGCAGTTCAGCCGTCATCTGACCATGCCCGGTCGCGATGATTCGGGCCCCGCGCGCGCCCACCCGGTCGAGCAGCCGGGCCAGCGGTACGCCCTCGAACCGGATTTGCCCGTCATACCAGGGGCAGGTGGTCAGCGTCTCGACCGTTCCCAGCGCCTCCAGCATCGGGCGGTCGAAACGAACGGAGCCATCCTCATCGTTGCCGGCAACGATGTTGCCAGTGATCGAAAGGATCGTCGAGCCGGTCGGAACCGGTAGGCTGTTCGCGCGGGCTGTCGCGGGCGGCAGCACGGTGCCGGCCGCGAACGCGGCGGTGCCGAAGCCGAAGGCTCGGCGAGTGACATGTCGGATCATGGGGCCTCGCTTGTTGGATGTAAGCCAACGCACGATAGCGACGAGCGGTGAAGATTTGGTTAACGGCTTGGCCTGCAATGCCGCGGCACCAGCGCGCATGGCCGATGCAGGCGAGGGCGCATCTGCCCCAACGGCCACAGCGACCCCACAGGACCCGGCAGTGCAGGCACGAGCCCAGGTAAGAAGTCCTGTAGACCGTCCACAACACCGTGCAGTAAGGCACAGCTTTGTAAGCCTATCTCTCAGACGCTGCAGTGGCTTCACGGAAGCTCGGCGCGAAAACAAGAATATTGCAGGCTTTATCAGCAGCTTGCAGGGGGAAAGCGCCGCAAGGGTAGGCTTTGTGGGTGTCCACAGCGGTATCGTTGCATGACTGGACCAGCACGGGCCCAACCTGTCACCCGGCCGTCGTCCGGTCGGCGCTAGGGCCGAATTGATCTAATCCACCGAGTTGTCCACAGCCCCGGACTGTGCACGGGCCTCGCGCCAGCGGCTTTTCACGGCCTCAATCATCGCGGCTTGCGGCAAGCCCGACGGCACCGGCGGGCAAATGAGAATGTGAACAGTTCCGGGCCACTTGCGGAAGGCCCGCCGGCCCCAGAGCCGGCCGGAGTCGGTCGCCACGGGCACCACCGGCAGGCCGGTGCGGGCGGCCACCGCCGTGAAGCCCGGCCGCAGATCGGCATCATGGTCGACGCCCACCCGCGTCCCTTCGGGGAAGATGACGATCTGGCGGCCATCCGCCTTCGCCCGATCGGCCCCCCGCAACAGCGATCGGATGGCCGAGAAGGAGCCGCCGCGGTCGAGCGAGATCTGGCCGGCCGGGACGAGTAACGGCCCGAACAGAGGGATGCGGCCCAGCTCGGCCTTGAACACATAGCTGACCCTGGGGACGATGCAGAGCCAGACCAAGGTGTCGAAGGCGGACTGGTGCTGCGAGGCGATCAGGGCCGCGCCGGGCGCGAGGTTCTCCCGCCCGCTCACCGCCACGTGGATGCCGCAGATCGCGCGCGCCCCGGCGAGCACCGTGCGCGCCCAGGCTTGCGCCACGCCCAGGGCGTAGCGGGGCGCGAACCACCGCACGGGCATCCCGGCCGTGCCGAACACGATGGTGGCGCCGAAAAACCAGACGTTGAAGATCGCCGAGCGCAGCAGGATCAAAGCCCGTCCCCCATGCGGACCAGCCGCGTCAGACCCAGCCGGACGGCCAGGAGCTTGTCGTACTCGCTGGCCAGCATGCGCGCGGTGGCGACGTGGGTGGGGCCGCGCAGCGCCGGCGGCAGCACCGCGACCGGGTAGAGCGCCACATCGGGCAGCGCGCGGCCGATCTCGAGCAGCGCCCGCGGCATGTGGTAGCCCGCGGTGACGACGATCAGCCGGCGCATGCCGTGCGCCCGCGCCCAGGCGGCGGTCTCCGAGGCGTTGCCAACAGTGGAGGTTGCGGTGCGGCCGAGCGTTACCTGCGGGCCGAGCTCTCCGGCATCGGCCTGGACGCGCCGGGCGATCTCGACGAGGTCGCTGCCGCGGCCGACGCCGGAGACGAGCAGCAGCGGCGCGCGCCCGTCCGCCAACAGCCGCAGCGCCGTCTCGATCCGGTCGGCGCCCCCGGTCAGCGCGACGATGCCGTCGGCCGTGGGCGGCGGCGGCGCCGGTTGTCGCGCAGTCTCGTTGAACCCGGCGAAGCCGACGCCCCAGCAGGCGGCCAGGGCCAGCACCGCGGCCGGGATCCAGGCAAGCATCTTGCGCATCACGGCAGCCGCCGCAGCCAGCGGCGCACGGTGCCCTGCGCTGTGAGCCAGCCGATGGCGGCCGCGACCGGCGGCAGGGCGGGCAGGCCGAGCCACAGGGTTTCGGGCATGGCCGCGATTAGGCTCGCGAAATCGTCCGGCACCTCCTGGCCGCTGAACGGCGCCGCCAGCCCGGCCATGCCCAGCAGCACCGGCAACGCCGCGACGGCCCCGGCCGCGGCGCCCACCGTGGCCAGCGTCGTGGCCCGGCGGGCAAACCGGCCCGCGATGTAGCCGTCCGTCGCCCCCAATCCGTGCACCGTCTCGATCGCGTCCCGCCGGGCGGCGAGGCCGGCCCGTGTGGCGACGGCGATCACAGCCACGGCCACGAAGCCGACCACGGCGAGCGCCAGCGCCGCGCAGGCTTGGAGGCTGCGGGCCAGCACGGCGAGCCGGCGGACCCAAATGTCGTGTCCTTCCAGCAGGGTACCCGGGGCCGCCAAGGTCACCCGGGCCGCGAGCGCCGCGACATCGAGCCCGGCGTCCGCGAGGCGGACCTCGATGACCGCCGGCAGGGGCAGCGCGATGCGGTCGGCGCCGGCACCGAGCCAGGGGCGCAGCAGGGCAGTCAGCTCCGCCTCGTCCAACGCATGGACGGAGCCGACGCCTGGCGTGCCGCGCAGGACGGCGACCACGCGGTCCAGCCGGGTGCCGGCGCCGTTCGCAGCGGGAGACGCAGGCTGCGTGACTTGGACGGTCATGACCGAGCCCGCGCCCTGCTGCCAATGCCGCGCCAGGGCCGAGGCGGCGACGGCGCCGGCGAGCGCAAGGGCGGCCAGGAAGGCCATGGCGGCGACCAGCATCGGCAACAGGCGTTCGGAGAGCGCCCGCCTGAGGCCCAGGTCGTCGAAGCGGGCGGGGCGAAGCAGCGACCTAATCATCGCGGATCAGCTGGCCCTCGGCCAGGCGAAGCGTGTGGGCGGGATGCCGGCCGACCAGGGCGGCGTTGTGGGTGGCGACGATCACGGTGGCGCCCAGCCGGTTCATTTCGTGCAGCAGCTGCATCAGCCGCTCGGCCTGGGCCTCGTCGAGGTTGCCGGTGGGTTCGTCGGCGAGCAGGAGCAGCGGCCGAGCCACGACGGCGCGGGCGATGGCCACGCGCTGCTGCTCGCCACCCGACAGTTCGGCCGGGCGGGACTGCAGCTTGCGCGACAGGCCGACCCAGCTGAGCAATTCGACAGCGTCCACGCGGATTTGGCCTTCGGGGCGGCCGGCGAGGCGGAGCGGCAGGGCCACGTTGTCGTAAGCGGAGAGATGTGGGAGCAGGCGGAAATCCTGGAACACCATGCCGATGCGCCGGCGCAGCAGCGGCAGCTCGCCGCGACGGACGGCGCCGATGTCCTGGCCAAGCAGATCGAGCCGGCCGTGGCTGGGGCGGGCGGCCAGGTGCAGCAGGCGGAGCAGGCTGGTCTTGCCGGCGCCCGAGGGCCCGAGCAGCCAGCGGAAGCCGCCCTCCGGCACCGAGAAAGAGAGGTCGTGCAGGACGGCGGTCCGCGAGGGGCCGGTGCCGTAATCCAGTCCGACCCCCTCCAGCCGCACCATCCGACTCGGCACCCCCTGCTGCGTGCTGCCGTTCTGCCACGCCGGGCCGGGGGCCGGAACGGGGCGCGTTGCAGGCCTGTTCAGCCCGGCTGCAGGCTTGTATCACGAACGCATGAGGATTGCCTGCCCGGCCTGCGCCGCCGCCTACGACGTGCCGGACGAGCGGCTGGCACCCGGCCGAGTCGTGCGCTGCGCACAATGCGGGGTGGATTGGGCGCCGGTGGCTATGCCGACGCCGGCAGCGGCTCCGGCGCGGCCGGCCATGGCCCAGGCCCTCGTCGCGCCGACGGGGGAGCGGCCTCTCACGCCGCGCCCGAGCGGCCGAGGGGCCATCGCCATCGCGGCAGCATGGCTGTTCAGCCTGCTGCTGCTGGGGGTCGCCGGCTGGGGCGCCTATGCGTGGCGCGCCGACGTGGTGCGGGCGTGGCCGCCGGGCGAGCGGGCGTATCAGGCCCTGGGGCTGTCCGGGTTGCCCTGATCCCGGGCGTCGGGATGCTAAAACGGCTTGAGTAGCCGGTCG